>BNJV01000317.1_pt1 | contig 91334 bp, 143 predicted proteins | sample 8540591 | NCBI WGS metagenome assembly BNJV01 (sample SAMD00202457, study PRJDB9452) | human saliva metagenome | host: Homo sapiens
AGAGGTGAAATAGGGATTCACTACACGTCAATAGATGAGAAACCTTGATTTTAAGCGATTCTTGAAATTCTAAATTTCACTACATTGTAATATAAATCAACCGAATCACCACCTTTTTCACTACCTTTTTGAAATAAGAGTAATGATTCGGATATTTAAAAGAAGAGGAACTTTATTGTGAAGCTCCTCTTTTTGTTATGTGTTCTTTTTCTTACAAATCGTAGGACCTGGTTTGAACAACTTTTTGTTTAAATAAATCTCAAAAAGCTCTTAATATCAAGTGCTTTTTAGACTTTTCTGAAAGCGTTACTTCATTCAATTTCAACTAATTTTCATCTGAATGGTGAATTTTAACCTTTAAAATACACTAATTGAGCTAGAATTTTTACCAAAAGTCCACACCATCTGGAGATATCATTCCCAAATTATCTTTTTAACTCTTTACATCGGTTTCTGATAAGACATGAATTATTCTTTCAAAATTTAGAGGGGATTTTCTTGACTTTTATTAAACCTTTAAATGGTTTACCAGGAGTTAAAATCCTATATAAAGTTCTTATAATCGCATTTATGTATTTACGCTCTCCATTAGAATAATTTTTGAATGCTTCTCCACTTCGAGTATATGTTATCGGTTCATCATGATGGTATAACCTCAAAGTCATCAAAGGAGTTATTACATACAAAAGCAAAATCAACACTTTGTACACTAAACATTATTCCTTTTTCAAGATCTTATTCCCAACTTAAGCCAAATCTACATAATTACTCACCATCTAAAATATTTTTCTAACATTGGTCTGATAGAACTATGTTTCAAGTCCTCTATAAGCCCTCTGGGCATAGAAACGATTTACTTCCCGAGCTACATAATATAACATCCCTTTGCAGCCATTTCTTTTACTCAAGTAATCAAAATGTTCATCTTTTAATACATCAAATGCAAGAGATGCAAAAATATCATTTGAAGAAAAAGAGGTTGCAACTTTTTAATGATGGAAAAAGTTTTTGAATCAAGAATAGTGCATTTTCTGGGCTTATTTTCATAAATTTAATGCAAGCCAATTTGTACTCTCTCCTATGTCAATAAGTTCCCGGCACAACCACATTCGAAATATTATTAAGATATATCGTTATTGTTTTCATCATATTCTCTCTGTTGAATAATATTTTCTGCTTTGAATCCTTTTTGATGAAAAATTCGCAGGTGATAACTTAGTTGTTCAAGCATTTCCCCCTGCATCTCTAAACCTTAATTCTGGTTGATAAGAGGTGGCTTTTTGAACAAAAAGTTCGTAGAACATGTTTTTCGTTAGTTGGGTTTCCAGTTAAACAAAAATTAACCACCTTTCCTAATGAATAGACATCACTCATTTTAGTTGCATTTTTAGACCAGTTATCTGTTCTGGCGCACAATAATAAAACTGCCCATAATTATTTGTGTTCATAGTCAAATGAGAATGATTGACAGTAGAATCTTTTAGCCAATCCAAAATCAGATATCTTTATAAGCCCATCACATAGAAAAATATTGCTTGACTCAAATCTCTATGATAGATACCTCGAGAATGAACATCAGCCATTATTGTCAATATTTGAAACAACAGATTAAATATTTGGTTTAATTTTTAATTCATTATTTACAATATAATCATTTAAAGTAAAAATCAGCTTTCTCCATCGTATAGCTAAACTCTGACTCATCGAATTCATAAACTTTAATAATCCCATTTACTTGTGATAGAGACTGCATAATTTCAAACTCTCTTTTAAAAGCGACTTTTTAGAGCAGAGTTCTGTTTATATTCATTTTTCAACTTTTTCACAATCCGTTGAGAATGTTTTTGTAAATAAATTTCAGCAAAGCCACCTTTAGTGAGAAAGGACTCGTCAGTTTTTATTATTTCTTTCCCCATATGGGCATAGGAATTTAGCATTTCTTTTAACTTCTCTGCTTGTTTATTCTTAATATCAGTCTTTTTCAGAACTACTATCTGGAAGGTCATCATAATAAGTTAGTAAATCTCTACCAACTTAATAATATCGTTATCAAGAGCTTCATCTATATAGCTTCAAATGACTTTTCCTTTTGACAAACCGTACTTTTTCCTGAATTTCTTTACACCAATGAGTGATAAGTAAATTTATCAAAAAGTACGATTTGAAAAATCTAGAACATATCCACCCCTCATTAAAAATTTTTATCATGTTTTATCATGAAATGTGATTTTCGACATTATGATCCCATTCTAACTTATAAAACAATTCTCAAGTTAATAAAAATTACTGCACATCAATTTCAATTACTATTATACCAAATCGAATCTATGATATTTATCTTTTCAATTTTTAACAACATGATACAACACTATCCTAATATAGAAATTCATCTAAAATTACAAGAAATACCCAAAATGTTCCTTTGGCATACATATATGTCACTTAGAGTTTATCTCAACCGTCAATAGATGGAATAAATTTACTACTATTTTCTACAACCAAAAACTAAGATTAAGAATAAAAATACATAATGACTATATGATTGTAGCATAGCATTTGGATAAAGTTCACACCATTATTCTTGAAGAAAAAGAACAATATATGCTATCATGGAGGTACAATGAAAAAGCCAAAATTTGAGTTTTATACTCGGTTAAATGGACACACCGAGTTCCTAGAATTTTTACAAACTATACCAATTAAAGACAAACAAAAATTACTGGCAACTATCGCCACTATACAAGAGCATGGTCTTTTAGTTGCTCAACGTATGGAATGGGTGAAAAAGCTAGATGACGACATCTTTGAAACTGCGCTCAAAGGTTGCTTCAACATTCAAAGGGCACTTTATTTTCATGTTATCAATGAACGCTATCATCACCCATGGCTTTACCAAAAACACAAAAACACCCCAGAGTGAGATAAAAACACGCTAAGGATTTAAAGAAAGAATTTGAGGACAACAACCATGACCACAATTAAATTTGATGATTTTTAGAAAACGAACTAGCAGACAATAAATTTAAAGAAGGGTTTTAACTGAAAAAGCTATTTTGAAAGTGCTATTGCAGTTTATGACGCACGACAAACAGCAGGTCTCACCCAAAGAGAGCTAGCTTCCCTATCTCATGTCCCACAGTCTACCATTGCTCGCATTGAACGTGGAAATAACACAAGCATTGGAAACAATGAGCAAAATTGCACTTGCTCTGAATAAAAATCTAACTATCAACATAAGTTATTAGTTACTAGCTTTTCAAAAAGCTGATGAATTTATATTTCATCAGCTTTTTGAGAGCTTAATTTAGCTGAATAAAACAGATAAAACCTGCCCATTGGGTGGGGTGAGTAAAATGAATGAATCTACTTGACAATTAATAGTTAAGTAAGATAATATGAGCTTATAAAAACAACTTTCTCCTTATATGTATTTTTCAGCGTAATTATAATTCATGAACAATTCTTATATTTTACTTAGACATGCTCATTCGAGATTTTCGAGGATGATTTTAATAGAACTTTATCGGAAGAAGGATTTGTATCTCTAAAGCAATTGAGTTTTTGAATTCTTTTAATATTGATTACTATTTTTCTAGTCCTTATAAGCGAGCTTTTGAGACAGTAGTTCTCCTGTACAATTTGATAAGATAGTGCTTGATGATCGTTTGCGTGAAAGAAAAATTATCTTCAAGATTTATTGAAGATTCTGAGTTTGAAGAAACGATTCAATATTTATGGCAAAATCCAGATAAATCACTTATTGGAGGTGAATCTAATCAAGAAGCATTAATGAGAATCTTAGATTTATTGCAGGATTTAGAAGAAAGGTATTCAGATAAAACCATTTTACTGAGTTCTCATGGAAATTTTACTAGGAATCTTAATCAATCATTTTGATCCAAATTTTGATTATAAAAATGGAAGCAGATGACTTTTTCCAGATTGCCTTCTAGTTGACAAAGATGATAGTGTGAAAAGAATTATGAAAGTTACTTCTGGGTAATCATTTAGTTCAATCTATCTGATTTTTATTTGATACTGTCAATAATTTTGTGTAAACACCCTAGTAGAGTTATGGAGTTTTAATCAAAATAAGCTTTCAAGTGTGTCAGAACATTGGCCAAAACCCATTATGGATTCGTTGACTTTGCTTGAAATTATATTCTGAATAGTTATTTGAGGTTATAATAGACATTTCTTCATTTTTTTCCGTTATAACAGACACTGATATACTCTTGTAATACTATTTTGGTATAATTAAAAATATAGAAGGAGGCAAAGATTATGAGAAAATTAGTAGGTATATTACTGCTTTCATTATCAATAATTACTTTAATTGCTTGCTCAAAAAACAACCACCAATCTTTAGATGGTGAGTATTATTGGATCTCAAGTGAAAGAAACGAGTTGGCGTTTACTATTAAAGGAGAAAATGCTTCCATTGAGCATGGAGAAGCCGACAGCTTTACCATTAACAAACAAAAGAATACGATCGAATTAACTGGACAAAATATGGCAAGTCGAACAGAAGAATATTCATTTAAAGATGGGGTCTTTTCTGTTGATATTAGCGGAGTTAAGCACGACTACTATTTAAAAGGTAGCGAAGCATATAAAAACGCTCTAAAACAATATGGATATAAATAACATTATTCACACCTATTTTACCGAATAGGTGTTTTTTGTGCTGAATAGATTACTTCAAAAAACTTTTAAGCTTATTCTTAACCGAATAGCTTATATTTCATGTAAATTAGATTAATCAAAGAAATTGGATTATATTTTTATTATACAATGGATTCATGAATAATTTAAAAAGAAGCAAATATTAGAAGAGCGATCTGGCATATAAAGCGACATCTAGAAGGACTATGGAATTCTCGAGATGAAGTAGAGAAAATAAACGTAAAATAAAATGTTGTTAGAGTTTTATTAGTACAAAATTACCAACAATAATTCCTACTATTCGCGGATCTTCATCATATGAAAGAAAAATATCTCTATACTTTGGATTGATAGAAGTGAAATAATGACTGTAGCAAAATCCTTTGAAACCAATATTTCAAAAGGATTTTTCCCTATCCTCTTTAACCTTGCTTTGCTTGCTTGGCAGGTTGGGCCGGGTATAAGTGGAAGATAAGATGAAAAATGGAGAAAAACTCTATGGTTCTTCTCCATTTTTTGGCTAATTGGTAATGTTGAAAATTGGAAGTGAAATAGTACTTTCAAAGAATTCATTTTGGACACTATCAAATGAAATAGAGCCCTGATGCAAATCAACAATTTGTTTTGAAATTTTTAGCCCAATTCCAGTCGTTCTAATTTTAGAAATATCAATGTTTTTAAAAGATAATTCATTAAGTTCAGCAATTTTTTCTGGTGAAGCTCCCTGTCCATTATCTTTGATTTCGACAATTACATTTGTATCTTTTTTGAATAAGTGGATTCTTATTGTGCAACCCTTTTCGTTATGTAAAACAGAGTTGTAGATGATATTATGGATAACTCTTGTGATTAAAAACTGCTCAATCATGATAGATTGATTAACAAGTGAATCATCGTAATCAAATTCAAATTCAAAATCATTCCAGATTTCTTGATTTAAAATATGGATGAGAATGTCTTTGAAGAAGGGGATAATTTTTGTTTCAGTCTGATTTAATTGAAGATGACCGGATGAAAGGCGAGCTACTATATTTAGATCATTTAAAACATTTTGGATGTAATAGGATTCCGTCAATATTGGGCGAATATGTTTTTTAGACTGTGTATCTAGTTCAGAATCATTTAACAAGGACGCGTTAGAAATGATGACAGAAAGAGGTGTTTTGATATCGTGTGCAATACCTGAAATCCATTGCTCTTTAAAGACTTCATTCTCTTTGAGTAGAGTATCGGTTTGATTAATTGCAGTTGTAAGATATTCTAGTTCTGATATAGAATTTATTGGATTTTTCAGACCATCCGGGAGATTCTGAATAGCAGTTACAAGAGGCGCAATTTTACGATTGATATGCGTCACACCATAGTAGTAAAGAAAAGCGAAATAAAGGCAGTTGAAAAGCAATACTCCAAATGCTACTAGTGGAATCAAGCGAATACTATCTATATCTAAGTAATTATAACTATAACGAGCAATTTTATCTTTTGGAAAACCAACAACAATGATGTAGCCACCTTTTATCTGACTAAAAACAGGATAATCTGAAAGATAATAGCGAGAAAACTGTAAAATGTCCCCATAGTCAAATTGCGAAGGAACTTCTGTAGGTTTATACTGTTCGTACACTTGTTTTCCAGTCTGCTTATCCAATACCATGAGCCATAACTTTTGTTCTTTTAGACTAGAAATATCATTTCTAGGTATGTGGACGTTATTTTTTGTGATGGTAATGTGTTCAGAAATTATTTTCACAGTCTCAGTAGCAGTTTGCTTTTCCTTAATGTAGAAAACAAAACTGGCAATTAGAAGAATATTGGTAATAAAGATAATGATGGAAAGAAAAAAAGATAAATTTCTTTAGTGAATACCTTAAAATTTTTGGTTTGGTTCATAATCATGATAACAATTTATATCCCAGCCCTTTAGCTGTCTTTAAATATTGAGGTTTTGAAGGATTTTCTTCTATTTTTTCTCGAATTTTCCGAATATGTACAGTCAAAGTGTTTTCATAACCAAAGCTATCCACTCCCCAAATCGTATCACAGAGAGATTCGGTTGAAACGATGTAATTTTTATTATCGTAAAGTTTTTTCAAAATCTGAATTTCAATTGGCGTAATAGAAATTTCTGCTCCATTTTTTTGTACTGTTGCATTCCGAAAACTCACCAAAGTCTGTCCAATCTGTATTGCTTCCTGTTCTGATTTATAGCTTCTCCGGAGCAGAGCCATAATCCGATAGATAAGATTTTTTGGAATGAAGGGTTTCATGACATAATCATCACCACCAGCATTGAAACCAGCTACCTCATCTTCAGGATTATTTTTGGCAGTCAAAAAGAGGATAGGTGTATCGCCTTTTTTTCGGATATGTTTTGCTAATGTGTAGCCATCCCCATCGGGTAGCATAATGTCCAAAAGGAAAAGGTCGAACTGCTCTATTTCAATCATGTCCAAACTAGATTCTATATCATAGGCTGATGTTAGATTGGAAAATCCGTAGGCAGTGAGAATATCTCTTATGGAAGAGTTTAAAATTTTATCGTCATCAATGATAAGGATGTGCTTATTCAGGAGTTGTTGTTCGAAACTCATAATCTTACCTCGCTTATTTAAATTATACCATTTAAAAGAGTGAAAAAAAGAAAAATACTTTAATCTTAATGTAAAATTAAGGTTAGCTTAGTTTAAAATTAATCTAGCATGTCTATAATAAAGACATAACCTAGATAGAGATACTTCTCAAATTAATTTTAATCAGTGAGGTATTTCCAAATGGTTAAACAACAAATGAATCTCGTTGAGATTGAAGCAATGAATTCTCTTCAAGAATTGACTCTTGAAGAACTTGATAACGTTCTTGGTGCTGGTGGTGGAGTAATCCAAATCCATTTTATTCAGACAAAACAATGGTAATAGTGACTCACCAATTAGATATTGTGAATTATGTTGATTCTATCATTTTTGTTGATAAGAGTAGTAGAGATGTTATCAAAGATACTCATGATAATTTGATTCATGGAAATCAAAATTATAGAAAATTTTTTAGTTTAATGGAGGAAGTTCATAATGATTAGTAATGTTTTACAGATAAAAAACTTACAAAAGGAATTTAAGGACACTCAGGTAGTTAACCTTAGTTCCTTATCAGTTCAACAAGGTGAGATTTATGGTTTTCTAGGTCCAAATGGAGCTGGGAAAACAACCACCATGAAGATGATTTTGTCTTTGATTTCTCGTACAGCTGGGGATATTGAAGTGTTCGGTCAATCCATAGGTACGGACAAGCAGTATCTTAATCAGATTGGCTCTATGATTGAAGAACCGTCTTATTATCCTAATTTGACAGGCTATGAAAATCTCTTGGTTTTCCAAAAAATCCTTGGATTTGATAAGAAAAATATTCAGGAAACCTTGAAAATTGTTGGGTTAGATCAACCTAAAAACAAGAAAAAATTGGTTAAAGATTATTCTCTGGGTATGAAACAGCGTTTGGCTTTAGCCTTTGCCTTAGTCAAGAAACCGCGTTTGTTGATACTGGATGAACCAACTAACGGGCTAGACCCAGCAGGGATTCATGAAATTCGGGAACTGATTATCAAGTTGGCAAAAGAACAGGGCATTACTGTCTTCATCTCTACCCATATCCTTTCTGAAGTAGAGCATATCGCTGACCGTGTAGGGATTATCAATCATGGTCAACTCGTTTACGAGGGAGAAATTCGTAAAAATTCAGTCCAATAAATGGCTGGAAGTGCGTGGGGATTTTTAGAGGTCGACGTGAAGCCATTAGCCAAGTGTTATTTGGTTATCCGTGCAAGATGTTAGAAATACATGAGGATAAACTCAAGCTGACTAACCTTGCCGACCAGCAGATTTCTAGTTTGTTACGAGATTTAATAGTCGAGGAAGTTCCAATTTATGAAGTGAAGCAAGAACAAGAAACCTTGGAATCTATCTTCCTCAACTTAACCAAGGAGTGAGTCTTATGTTGAATAATTTGTCTATTGAATTGCTCAAGGCAAAACGAACCAAATCCTTCTTCATTATCATACTAGTTATGGGAGTCGGATTTGCTTGGGCAATTGCAGCCGCTACACGTTACCTAAGTAATCCAGACATGCACCAGATTAACCTAATTTTCTATATGATAAAGAAGTAAATGGCTTGATTCTCCCTATCGTGATTGCTCTCTTTGTATCCCGGATTGTCAAGAACGAGAAGGAGGGCAACACTTTCAAACTGCTTTTGGCAAATGGTGAAAATGTACGGCATATCTTTCTGAGTAAGCTTGGCCTGACTATGTTCGTTTTGACCTTTCTCGCTATTTTGGAGGGAGTAGTAGTCCAGTTGATTGCAAACTTTTCTGGTCTAGAAATGCCTGTTAGCCTAATCCTCTGGCAAATCGTCATTTTCTTGCTAGCCTCTTTTGTCTTAACCTGTCTGTTTTTGACTTTGCAGTTTTTACTGAAAAAGCAGGCATTGATAATGGCATTAGGGATTTTCGGAGGATTTCTTGGAGTTGGATTTGGTCATGCAACAGCTTTTCTACAGCTGATTTTCCCATTTGGTGGTATAGCATATCTGTCTCTGGTGGATTACCAGAAAGTCGCCAGTCAAGTGAGTTATGTTTTGGCGACAAACCTAGGATTTAAACTCTTTACATATTTGCCAATAGCCCTAATCTATCTCTTCTTATCTCTCTATCTAGTTGAAAAGAAAGGAGGCAAGCTATGATGTCTTATCTATCAGTAGAATGGCGGAAAACCCAAAAATTTTCCATGTTGATGATTGGTATTTTCTTCTTAGCTTTTTGTAGCCTGATTGGTCTTGGTATTTACTTAGGTGCAGCTTATTCTATGGTTGCAGAAAGTGAAAAAGTGCCTGTTTTATGGGGACAATTGACCTTCTATTATAGCCAGCTTTTCTTTCCGATTTTGGTCAGCCTTTATGTAGCCATGATGTTAGGAAAAGAGTTTGATAGAAAAAATATTGAATTTCTCAGAGCTAATAATGTCAGTCTTGGGAAATTATTATTGGCAAAAGAAATAGTAATTATCTTGTTTATTGCTGTTTTACAGTTGTTCTTGTTTGGTATTTTTTATGTAAGTGCTCACCTAGCTCATTTAGAAATTTCTAATTTGTTCACCTATCTCAAGTGGGATTTATTGGGGATTTTTGGAACAATTAGTATGATGGCAGTGCAGTTTTTTGTAACAGCTAAAACTCGTGTTTTCAGTAAATCTGTGGGAATTGGTGCTATTGGTACTTTCATAGGATTTATGATGATTTTTGTATCAGATAAATTATCTTTAATCTATCCCTACTCCCAAGCTATGGTGGCAATGCGGTCACGGAATTTGATTGACTTTAATTTAGTGGAAATATTGCTGTTTATCATTGTAAATATTCTTCTGTGGGGGATTTTTCATACATTGAGTAATAAAGAATTGCATAAGTAATGCGAAGACTCTTCGAGTCTTTTTCTTGTGATAAAACTTACAAGTCTTTTTGATATTCTTGACCTAGTTTTTATAGAAAGAGGTCTAAGATGTTAAATAAAGAACAACTTTCTTTTGAACTAGATTAAAAATATATAGCTTTATAATTGATCAAGAAAATAACACCTTCCATTTATCAGGAGAAGGTGCCACTGATTCAACAGTAAAAATATAAAGTTAAGGATGGTACCATTACGAGTCAATATATCAGGAATAGAACATGAATATTACCAAAAAAGGCAGTAAAGCATATAATAAAAGCACTTCAACAATATAAGTAGAATCAGAGCTATGAAGTTTTAATTTCATGCTTAATTAGGATATAAAAAAACACCCTGAAAGATAGATGGAAAATCTAACTTTTGAGGGTGTTGTTAAATTTTAAGAGCATTGAATATGTTTTTATTTTTGTAAAGGAAACACGGAAATCAGTGTATTTGCTATAATCAAAAATCTTCATTAAGCCCTGTTACAAATAAAATTGGTGTGTAATGGCCCTCTCTTTTTCTATCAATAGCCTACATCTGAATAAGCAATGTAATATCGAACTCTTGGTCACGATGAACAAAGCTGTACCACCACTCACCGTTTTCGTACATGTAATTGTCCCACTCAATGTTTGCTGAGGTTGTACATAAGCAACACCGCTGCTTTTTATCAGGTGAAGCATAGACAGGGGTATCTTTTTAACAACTCCAAAGTACCAGAAGTGGCTTCCCAACCGCCATAACCTGTTTTCGGATCAGATTTAGAAGTTGTGGTTCCAGCTTGATTAGCACTGTTACCTTGACTTGGTTGCGTTGGTGTTTGAGCTTGCGCTTGTGTTGGTGCAGTAGTTGTTGCACCAGAAGCGGCACTAGCTTCAGCAGTTTTTGTCTCTTTCTTTCCAGAAGATGCTTTTTGCTTTTTCTGACTAGACTTCACCGTTGTTTGTGCTTCTTTGGCAGAAGATTTGCTCTCCTCTTTTTGAACCACAAGCTACGAGTAGGCTTGCAGAAGCTAATCCTAGAAGTGCTAAACTTGTCCATTTTTCATCATCATGGTACCTCACTTCATTTGATACACACTATTATATTACGAAATTACATATTGTCAAAGGTGAAATATTTCTGTAATATTTGTAATTTATCTAAATATTTAAGGGGTTGGCGTATAGAGTTTCCATGTAAATGATATCTACATTCCTCTATTACATAATCATCAGAAATAGAAAAATAAACGTAAATAAAATGTTGTTAGAGTTTTTATTGGTACAAAATTACCAACAATAATTTTACTATTCGCGGATTTTCATCATATGAAAGAAAGACTTAATTTAAGATTCTTTAGGTCTTGATATCATTGCAGTCGAAAAATTAGCAAAAGTATGACTTTTCAAAAACGGAGTTTAACAGAATCCATTACACTAGAACAAGTGACTGAAGAAATAAGAGTATTGCAAGAGGAGCTAGGATGTTATCTTGATGAGTATGAGGAACTAGCTCGAAGGTTAGAAACATTTGTGAAGATTCTCGATACACATAAACACATATATTACAATGTCCAGGAGATATCTATCTAGAATAAAAATAGTCCTATCAAGTAGTTAGTCTGATAGTGGAAGTATCAGTAAAATATAGTTGAATCGCTATTTTTATTGAGCCTTTCTGATTAATAAAACGTTAAAAGATCGATTATAGTTTCACTTATTCTCTGTTTACCAATTTATTAAAATGGTCAGTATAGTGTAGTTTTAACTTGTCTTCACCTAAAATATCTAGAACTTTTTATAGCCTGTTTCATTTTTCGATTCCAGTACTTGATTGAAGCTTAAATTCATAGTAACCAGTTGCATAGAGGAAAAACTGTCTGTTCATAAAAAGTTTAATTCGTTATCTAGCAACTCCTTTATCTTATCAATTAAATAGGAGCAATTTGAAAATTCTTCTTTATCGATACTAAGAATGAAACAATTTATGGCAAGTTGAGAAACAATTCGTTTATTTGTTTTTATTTAAAGAAGAAAAAGATGTGATTGTTTAACATTTCCTTTGTTAGTAAGTAGCAAGATTTGTAGTTAATTGTTCACACAGTTAGCTAATAATATGATTTCATAGTAACCCCATTTCTCAACCTTAAAAAGATAATCTGTCAGTTGAAGTAATTCTTCATCAGTTGGAAAAACATTGGAATCCACGGTGTGTAGAATGGATTTTACCATCGTTCTTTCAAAATGATTTAAAAGTGTAATTTGAGGAATTTGAAAGTAAAGTTTTTATCTTGTCAAAGTTTTGTACAGAATATTGTTTACGGATATAGTGTACCAAGTTTGCAAATGACTCAGTTTGGGGGTAGTCTTTGTCATGTAAAATAAGAAATTCGTCCAATGTAATGTGTAATTTATTTAATATATTGATAAGTCGAGCGCAGGATATTTCTGATTCCCTCGTTCAAAAACGAGATATTTTGTGATTTAGATAGATACTCATCTGCTAGAGAGCAAATACTCATTTGTTTCCTTTGTCTAACTTTTCTCAATGATTTTCCAAGATGTGACTTCATCAAATTTCCCACTTTCCCAACAAAAATTATTGAATTTCATTTATTGTACAATAAATGAAAAACTGAAAGGAAGTCTAAAATGGTAATTAGCGTAAAAATTTAAAAAGAACTTTTTCTATTCGAGATACGGGGAGGCTGAAGCATTAAAAAGGTATTTCATTTTCAATACAGAGAGGAGAGATTTTTGGATTACTTGGTCCGAATGGTGCAGGCAAGTCAACTACAATAAAAATCCTTTTCAACAATGCTTCTTCCTACATCAGGTGAAGTAGAAATATCTGGATTTGATATCTATAAAGATGAGCAAAAATTCATGAGAGAATAAATTTCATTTTTGGAGGAGAAAGAAGTTTATATTTTTAGACTTTCTGCTCGAGGATAATTTATTTTATTTCTGCAGATTTATATAAGATTTCTCGAAAAACAATTGGAATTAGTTCCTGAACTTCTGAATTAGTAGGTTTAGGCAATGTAGGAAAACGCAGAGTTGAAACTTTTTCTAAAGGTATGAAACAAAGGCTTCAAATCGCTCGCGCATTATTAAAATGATCCAGAGATAATTTTTTGGATGAGCCAAGCATTGGTCTCGATCCAGTTAGACTCTTGAATTGAGAAATATAATAAAAAGAGTTAGCTAAAAAGGAAAAACTATTCTTTTAACAACCCATTATATGGCTGAAGCTGAGGAACTTTGTGATAGAATCGCAATTATTAATCATGGAGAAATTGTAACCTGTGGCACATTACCAGAAATTGCATCATTAATTTCGGATGAAGAGAGAACAAAAATTCTTCAAGATAAAGTAAAAGAACAAAAAGAGATAGATGTAACTCTGGAAGATATTTATTTACATTTAGTGAGGTAGTCGTAAGTATGAAAGTTATTTTTGCTAGTGCTATTGTACACATGAAGCAAGCAATTGCTAGAAGTATGTTTCGCTATTGTCTATTTTAAATCCTCTGTGTAACGCTGTCCTCTTAGGGCTAATGTATAGTAATAAATCCAATCAAGAATTTACTTTATATGCTATTTTTGGGAACCTCTCTATCTTCATTTTGGACCATTATTTGTTTTTCATCAGCTGCAGATATAAACAGAGAAAAGTATTTAGGAACGTTACCTATTTTATTCACGTCACCGTCAGGTTTTAAAAAGATTATTTTGGGTAAATTACTTGGTAACAGTCTTTGAGTAATAGCATTTTTGTTGAATGTATTTTTGTAATGATATTATTTGGTCGCATAATGGCTGTTAAGATTTATAGCTTATTAGTAATTGTGATTGTCTTAGCAATATTGACCTTCGTTAGTATAGGAATGCTAATGTGTTCAGTATTTACCTTATCAAGAAGTGCACGTTTGTTAATGAACTTAATAGAGTATCCGTTACTTTTTAATAACAGGGATGGTATTCCCTTTAGATTTTATAAACCAATATATAAAGTGGATTTCATATATTTTATCTCCAACATGGGTAATGGAGGGCTTTAAACTTGCTGTATACTGGTGGGAATTCAAAGGGATATTTATTGTTATATCAATTCTCTCCTTACTTACCGTATTTAATTTTTATAATTGCTTACTTTGCATTTATTAGTATAGAGAAAAAGTAGAATTGACGCAACTTTGGAGGTATATTAAATGGAAAGTATTTTTAGATTTTTTCAGAAGGATCATCTTTTTCTTATAAACAATCCTCAGTGATGTCGGATTGGAAAACTTATATGATGTTCGATCTAATTCCCCAGTTTCACAAACATTGCTTTTCTCCTTGGTTGCTGGATATATTTACGGAACTGATTATATTCAAAAATGGATGATTGGAAATGCGATACTAATAGCATCTTTTTGAGCTTTGTTTGGTGTAGGCACACAACTGATGGATGAAAAATAATGGAACATTGAGTTTTTCTAATTGCTTTCAAAAACAAAGTTAAGCTCGATCCTATTTTTCTAGTGCAATTAGCACAATGGTTACTAGTATGATTTCTGTAACTATAGGCGTGGTATTAGTGAGTTTGATCTTGGGAATTAATTGGAATTTAGAATTGATTTCATCGTTTATTGGTGTTCTTTTCCTATCTTCTTTCGTTGCAATGAGTTTTTGGATATTTTTTTCATGCTTTATTTTTAATAACAAGTGAAACAAATCTTATATTGAATTTAGTCAGTCGATTGTTGTTGATTTTTACTGGAGCTAATTTTTCCAGTTAGTAAATTGCCTTATATTTTCCAGTGGTTTTCTAAAATATTACCTTTGACAAGGTCTATTCAGATTGCTCAAGGTTTAATTGAAGGAATAGTCTTTCAGAATATAATAAACTAATTTATGAAGAGTTAACCTTAGGTTTTTCTTTCATTCTAGTAGCATATATTCTTTTTGAAAATATATGGAAAGACAGTCACGTATCTCTGGGAAACTAGAGTTTACATAACTTTATTTTTAGATACTGTCAATAATTTTGTGTTTACACAACTTATTTTTACTCTATAGTTAGAATAGTATATTATTGATTTCATACTATTCTAACTATTTTTATTCAATTTCTTGAGGATTCTTCTGAGTCATATTTAGTAATTATTTGTAAATTAAATATTTTAATCAACTATTGGCATAAAGTTTCAACGACAATCCCCCTACAATTCGCGGATCTTCATCATATGAAAGAAAAACATCTCTATACTTTGGATTGATAGAAACTAATCTTAATCCATGTTCCTCACGATAAACTCGTTTAATATAGGTCTGGCTATTGCAGACTACGGCATAAACTGCACCATCATAATCAAACCCTGTCTCACGAATGAGCCACTGATCCGTTTTGATATTTGGGCTCCATCGAGTCTCCAGATACCCATGAAAGCAAAAATCATGAGCTAGTTCTTCATCAAAATAAACAGTATCAAAACTCTTATCATCATAGACTGGCACCAATACCAGCTGATAAGCTTTCATAGACACGATAAGGGAAGGCTGATATAGCAATAATGTTAGACTGCTTATCTACCAAATCTTTAACATAGTTCATAGCTTTGGTCTGATTGGAAGGATTCAGTTGCTTATAAGCATAGTGATTTCTTCCTCATGAAGAAAATCTTCAGTTACTCCTAAAATCTCAGAAATCTTTTTCAAGTTGGCCTTGTTTGGAACTGCTCTACCATTTTCCCAAGAGAAATAAGAAGAACGGTTAATATCAAGAAGCCGTGCGACTTCACTTTGTTTCATTCCCAACTCTTCCCTGTTTTTGTTTTTAATTTTGTACCATTGAACATCTCATGCCCTTTCTAACAATAACTGTGTTTTAGCGTTATTAACAGCTTGTCTTTCTGTTATCTTATCCTTTTTCCAAGCAAAAGTAAATGAGTTTTACCATAATCAAAAAGTTGACCACAAGAAATATCTGACTTTTCAGTTTCCAAGGTCTTTCTAAACGCTTTATCCTTCAATTCAAAGATTTGTCAGTCTGACAGATAGCTGTCTCTAGTCAGCAAATGATAGACCTTAGCTAGCATATCTATGATAACTTGCTGATACTCTGCGATAATAGAGAGTTTTAACAAACCAAACATATCCACAATTTTATCTAACTGACCGTTTTTATAGTCTTGAATAGCATTGTTAACCTCATCTAATGAATGAGTCGTTTCGTGACTGAATAAGTCTCTCAAGCGATAAACCAAGGCTTCAGCAGAAACTTTTAAGTCCTTCATCACTCGTGAAAAACTATCATGCCTATAAAATATCTTTTGACAGCAAAATAATGCTTGGCATTAGCACAAATGCAGAAAGAGATTTGCTTCGCTCTCAAAGATAGAGTCGGATTCATCTTTTTAGCTCTGTAAAGAAAGAGCCAGTATGCTTTGGCAGAAAATGCCCTCAACTCATGGCACTTGGTGAAGTTTTGCCTCACTTGCGGATTTTCCTTTTCATAGGAAAAAGAAACACCACTCTCATCAATCAAGGTCAGCCCTTCAATCTTGCGACTGGAAAAATGATGCTCCATAACTTTGATATTGTGACTCTCAACCAGCATGATTTGAAGAAACCCTTCAAAATCATAACCTAAAAAGAGAAGAGCTATTCTCCTGGATATACTTGTAAATATAACGATTTGCAACTTCCTTAATTTGGCTGTATTGTGTATTATCCATAATACCTCCTTGAAGTTTTGTTGTTTTATAAACTAACAAAAATTATATAGAAAAAGTGGACGATTGTCCACTTAAAATTCAGTTATTATATCAGATGGTTACAATTTTAAAAACTAGATAATTATTTAAAAACACAAAATTAATAGACTAAAGTAATAATATTTTTATATTTCATAGTTTTTCAATTTTTCTCTAACCCTTAGTTACTCTCTAAGGAATTAATTTTTTAAGCTTAAATCATCAACTGAATATTTTAACTCAGATAAATTTTCAATCATTTCAATAGTATCTTCTGAAACTCTTGTAATTAATTGATTATTTTCTTTAAGCTTTCTTCAATTGTATTAGAAAATTCTTGTCTCCAGGTTTCATCAAGTAAAAGATTTATGCTTCTTTCATACTATCTACTCTCAATCGGAGAAATATTCAATTATTTTTATCAATTACTATACTAGATACTAATGATTTTGGAAGTAAATTTATTGACTCTATCCTCTTGAGTTCCATTTCTAAAAACTTCTTTACTCAAAAGCATTTCTTTTTAGCCAATTGAATCTTTTTCTAGCCTCTTCTCTATTATCCTCTTTTTGTAATAGTTTCCTATTTTCTTCGTATCTCAGATCAAAATCACGTTTTAATTCTGAAATTTTTATTATAATTTACAATTTCAGAGTTTCGATTAGCCACTGACTTTTTCAATAGCCTTCTCGGATCAAAGTTAGCAAATTCTTTTTGGTGGATTTTTCTTTCCTATTTTTGATTCAATATATTCAGGAAAGTTCTTTTCATCGAACTCTATTACTCTCCGTGCTTTATAACTTTTAGTGCATCTTCAAATAGCTTTTTGTACCTAGTTTCAAATTCTACCAAAGCTTTCTCATATGCTTCTACTTGTTCTTTGAAATTTTTAATTCTAAGATAATGGTTTCTATTCATAAAATTGTCTTATTGACACCAATGCTTTATTTTTATATCTTCGTCAAATAATCTCTCTCTTCCATAAACTCAATCAACTCTTTCTTTGAAAAATTTCCTTTTCCTCATCAGTCAATCCTTTTGAGTTCATACGGAAAAAGCAATTCAATATTGTCTAATTCATCTGATTTTTCTTCTGAATTTCCAACTAAATAGTCAACTGAAATATTCAAAACTTGAGCTATCTTAACTAAATTATCTTGTGTTGGTTTTTTCCCCACGTTCCCAAGAAGCGTAAGCTGGTTGGGAAATTCTAGTTTTTCAGCTACATCAACTTGAGTGAGTCCAGCTTCTTTCCGAAGGGTTTTTAAGCGTTCGAAAAATTCCATTTTTAACCTCTAAAATATTTTTAACTTTTTAAAATAATCTCTTGACAAATATAACTAACGGTTATATAATATAAATATAGCTGATGGTTATATCAGATTGAAAAAATAATAATACCTAGCTATCGGCATTATGATCATTGACAATTAAATAAAAAAGTGCGTCTGACAACCAGAGGACTGATCATCAGAACAACACATAAACTTCGTACCTTTATTGTAAATGTTTTGATATTAAAAGTCAAGTCCGTTTTGTGGTTGAAGTGAAGATAGAAAACAAGATTCAATTCTTGTGGGCTTCCACGCATTTCGGACTTTCGCACTTTTCCGAATAGTAAAGTGAACTGGCTTCGCCAAAGGGCGTAAGAGAATCTTAAGGGTATGATCATGACTACCCAATGAGATTGGCTGGGAAAGCGATGGTAATTGATGCAAAGCACCTTGCTAAACGTTGCCACCGTGAAGGAGGGATCCTTCAACCAAATAACTTTTCTTTACTGCTGTCTATCATTGTTGATAGACCTACTCTCAAGCTACTAAGTTCTTTCCTTTTTTCACTTAGTAGCTTTTTTACTTATTACAATAAAGGAGAAAAATATGACAAACTTTTTTCGCATTACAATGTAAGCGACTCTATGAAAACTATCTCTTTACCTATGGGATGTTTGATCGTTCAGAAAGTCTACTAGCTAAACTATATAGTCAAGCTCTGGTAGATATAGATCATTTAGCCTCTCAGGCAAAAGAAACAGGATTTGCTTATGGGGATATTGATACTTATAGTCGCATGTATAAACGCAAAATTTTTAATCACTATTACTCAAGAGTTAAGAAACTAGCTTAACTCTTTTTCTTTTACTCAAAATTTGAAAGGAGAATCCTATGATTCCAGAAACACTAAAAATGAAACCAGAATTTATCGGCCCAGCTTATTATGAAAAATTGGGGAAAGCTCCTCAGTCTGTATTTGGTAAAAAAGGAAAATACCAACGTCACATTCTAAACAGCGCAGAGCACGGCGCATTTCATGTCATCACACCAGCCTCTACAACGGTCTTTCCAGAAGATGCTCTAGTAGAAGCTGTTAACCCAATCTTTTTCTCAGACACTATTTTAAATGGTAAGAATGTTGCACCTTACCGCAATGTTTTTGCAGAAAAATTGGTACTTAAAAAATAAGAAATAAAAGGAGAAAATTACATGGCTAAAATTGGATTAAACTACGGAGAAAAACTACAAATTGCAGACAAAACCTATCGTGTCATTACAGATGGACTAGATGTCCCGGCAATCCTTGGAAAACTGACTTTCCGAGGCATTGAAGGTCCTGAAGTCATCTTTGAAGTAGATCAATCGCAACGAAATCCTGATGGATCATTTGTCCAAATCAATACAGGCGAGATCCGTGGCATCGTCGTAGGGATTCATTCTTCTGTCCAGCACGAAACCCTCTTTTTCACTATCGCAGACATGTCAGAGTCTAAAATTGAAGACCTGGGAATTAAATACCGAGAAGAAGTAGAATTAGAAGATATTGTTGTCGCCCATATTCACGTGAATAATCGGGATATCTTTAAACTCTTCGCCTCAAAAATCAAAAAGAAAGGGGGAGCTACTCCAGTCAAGGAAACTAAGGAAGTGAAACAAACAGAAAACAAGAAAGAAAATTAGGAGGTGATTATTCATGAAACTCTTTACCTATCGTGGGAAAAGAGTTCACGCTTTTCATCGCAATATCAAGGGAATCACATGGTTTATCTGGTGGTTTCCTTTTTTGTTAGCTTCTATCTATTATACCTACCTTCATTTAGAGGAATTAAAAGTTCATCCCTTACCTCAAGGATATTTCATTGGATCTGGAGTTCTACTGTCGGCTCTTCTTTCTTTGGGGGTCAATTACCTCTGTTATGAGAAGATTCTATTTTTTCAAAAACTCAATAGCCTCCGAATCCTCTCTCGTTTCTTATTAGAGAACAACCTATATCTGGTCAAGAAAGTCAAACGAGATAAAGGCATAGTTGAAAAGATTACACTTCCAAAAGTCTACCTCAAACAAAGTCGTTATGAGCTTCAAATCAGTTTCATTCTAGAAGGAAACAAATTTCAAGATCGATTTTTAAACCTTGGCTCTACGCTTGAAGTCATGTTCAATGGTGATTTTCGTGATAAAAGTTTTGACAAGCGTTTTATCAAATACAAAATAGCCATCAATCGGATTGAGAGTCGCATTTCAATTGATCAAGTTGAAGTCAAAGGCTCAAAAATTCGTCTCATGAAAGATGTCTACTGGGATTATGTCAAAGACTCCCATCTACTTGTTGGCGGAGGTACTGGAGGAGGAAAAACCGTTACCCTCATGTCCATCATCTACGCTTTATTAAAAGTCGGCTATATCGATATTTGCGATCCTAAAAACTCAGACTTGGCTTCTTTAAAGAAGCTTCCAGTCTTCCACGGTCGAGTCTATTCGAGTAAAGAGGATATCATCAATTGTTTTAGAGAAAATGTAGAGTTTATGAAAAAGCGCTACGAAGTCTTAACATCTTTTCCAGACTATAGACCAGGTACCTATTACACCCATTACAACTTAAAACCTAAATTTCTTCTAGTAGATGAATGGGCTGCTCTCATGGCCAAGATTGACCGTGACTATAGCCAGCAGTCGGAACTCATGGAATATCTAACTCAAATCGTTCTAGAGGGCCGTCAAGCTGGAGTATATGTGATCTTTGCCATGCAACGGCCTGATGGAGAATATATCAAGACTTCTCTTCGGGATAACTTTATGATGCGTCTCTCCGTCGGTCATTTAGAATCAACAGGATATGACATGATGTTTGGAGATGCCAATAAAACCAAAGAGTTCAAAAAACTGGACGAAATTAATGGAGTGAAAGTGGTCGGGCGTGGTTATATTGCTTCAAGTGGGAAACTAGCAGGTGAGTTTTTATTCACCTTATATTCCACTTGACCAGGGCTTTTCCTTCTATGATGAATACGCTAAAATTCCCATTATGGAATTTGAAGGTGAAGAATTTTCAGTATTTGAGGAATACACGCCACCGGTTGAAACAATTGATCTTATAGAGGAAGAGGATATAGGAAACGAACCAAATAAGAGAACGCTCAAAGAATTTGCGGATGAGCACGATCTAAAGATGCAAACTCTTCGAAAAATAATCCCTTATATGGAAGAGCATGGAATCTCATTTGAACGGAGTGACTCTGCTATTCTCATTGAACCTTTCCAAGAAAAGTTACTCCTTGAAATAATCGCTCAATTTGAGGAAGATGGACGCAAGTCTTATCCAAAAGCTATTGAAGCGATTGTCAGTCATCATGGGCTAGGACAAGGGCAAGGGCAAGCCTGACCGCAGGTCAGGCGAAGACCGAAGCTCGCCGTTCCTGGCTCATGATGGCAATGAACCCCCGTTTTCTAATTCCGAGAATCGATTTGAAACGAAAAAGAATGCTGATAAATCAACATTCTTTTTTTAAGTATTATTTGCAAAAAACAAGATATTTTGTCTGTTTAGCTACCAAAAAGATACCATATCTGCTTATTTTTTCTTACAATTTTTTTGATGTGCTTTTAATTTCTTCATCGCCCAATCATAATGACTTGAAGTAGTGCTTACAAAATACGAACCAAGTACACTTAAAAAAGTAGACGAATGTCTACTAGAAATGTTGAGGTTTGGCAAACGTCTGGTAATGATGATGCTATAGATTCCTTATCTCAAATACTGCCGTATTAATCCACTCGTTATTCATTTGAAAGTCATTTTCTATGATTTTACTAAAGGTAAAACCATTTTTTAAAAGCACTCTCTGAGAAGCCAGATTGTACGTTGCCGTCCCCGCGATAATCTTATGTAAACCATAAGTAGTAAAGGCCTTTTCTAAAACGAGTTTAACCGCTTCGCTGGCATATCCTAAATTAGTAACATTTTTCTCCAATCCTATATCCAAGTTCTGCTGTTTTTTTCTATCCTTCCCTAAAAACACTTAAATTGATTCTTCCAACCATAATACCTTGTGCATCTCTAATAAGATGCATGTAGACATCATGATTCTCTTGTTCCCTTAACAATTCCCTTGTAATTTCTTTAAAACTTTCTGAATCAAAATAGTGAGCTGGTCTAGGAGGTAAACTTCGCTCAAAATACTCTCTATTTTTCTTTTTTTCAAAAGAATAAACATCTATGCTATTTTCTTCAGACATCAACTCTAAACTTATCATTGTAAACAATCTCCTATCATTCTCTAAACTCAAATTCACTCATGTTCACACAAAGTGACATTTACAAAATATCTCTTAAATTTTTGTCTCTTTTCCAATGAGCCTCTTTCTTATTAGCAAGAAAGTTTTCTAAAAAAGTAATAATTTCTTTTTTGTCTTCTTCGGTTAGTTCATACTCTCTCAATAAACTAACAATTTCTTCTAGTCCGTCATCACGTCCTTTTAAAATCTCAAAAGATGTACCAAAGATTTCAGCTAATTTTTTTCTACTGTTTCATCTTTCGGATTTCTCCCTCCGTTTTTCCCACCTAGCGTACTGGGCTTGAGCTACACCTAACTTTTTCAGCAACTTCTAATTGAGTAAGTCCTGCATCTAGTCGGGCTTTTTTTATATTGTCTTTTAACATTTTTAAAATTCCTTTCGTTTTTTTCTATTGACTTATAACCAAAATGGTTGTATTATACTTATATAACCAAAATGGTTATACAAAAAAACAAAAGCATACAAAAATAAGTGATACTAGTTAAATTTATGAGTATGCAAAAACACCCCAGAAAGCTCTGCAAAGCGTTCTGAGGCTTTCGTTTAAAACCAATACAATTATACCAAAATGGTAATAAAAAGTCCATAAAAAGTGAGATATGGCTAGATTGAGGATATTATGACATCAACACAATTGGCATTTCAAAACAACAAAATTAACAATACTCATTCTTTTTATTCGCCTAGTTTAGAAGAATATATTCAAGTAAATGATGATGTATTTAACGATATTCGAGACGAAGAAATTGAACTTCGAGCACTTGAACTGCTCTCGAGTTTTCTAGACAAGTATTTTGAGTAGTTTAAAAACTAATAAATTAGAGATTGGGAGACAAGTGCAAGGGCGCAAGCCGAAGGCAGAGCGCCCGAAGCTCGAAGTTCTCCCAATCTCTAACATAAAAGCTGGCGTTTCTAACAGCCAGCAATCCGATACACTTAAGGCAACGTCCTAAGTAACGAGCCATTGGCAAAAATCAATAGTAGCAACGAATTACGCAGATTTTAAGCATAGAAAGGAGGCGTTACATTGAAAAATACCATTCAATCTCTACGAGAATATCAAAATAAAGTAGATTTATCAGAACTAGAAAAATCTATTTATATCAGTATTGACAGATTAACAGTAATCTTTGATAGTGAGAACCAATCACTTAGACGAATATTTCGTGAATTACGAAAATCACTCGATAATATAATTCAAGAATTTAGTATTCAAGAAAATCTAAGAGAAGACTATTTTACTCTTTATAAAACGATAAACGAAGATAGTATAAATCTAATTTTCTTTCAACTATCGGATTATGGTGGTTATCAAGTCATACGCCTAGACTTCAACCCAAACTCACTAAAAGAATTTGAGGGGTTACAAGTGTGGAGGCAGATTATGAATTACGCTCGATTAAATCGATTAGAAATTAGACTGTCACGATTAGATCTTGCTTTTGATATCTTCAATAGGCCAGAAATAGTTTTTTTACAACATATCAAAGGAGGGGTTAGTCATAAAATATTCTACGGTAGAGGGGGAAATATAGAAAGTAAATACTGGGGTGCAAGTGGTAGCAACGTTCAAGTACGTTTGTACAATAAGAATATAGAGGTATTAAGTCATAAAAGAGCTGATAAATTAAATATAGAGAGTAAGCCTTTTTGGTGGCGATTAGAGTTCCAACTTCGGACAAAGGCTATAAATGAAGAAACCATTTCAGAGATTTCTAAACGATTGGAGAATTTTTAGCTTCTTTAGTCTTTCGAGTGTTCCAGATGATAGCAAAGCATTTGCCTATATTTTTTTCTTCATGAACCAGCACTCTTACCCGAATTATTCCCCTACCTCAAACCTAACACTATTAGAGTGAAAAAGACCAGACTTAGAAAAACACCTAAAAAGCATTTGATAGTAGCTCATTTTTCTTTAGAACTACAAGATGCACTTAAAGAACAAAACCCCACGATTAAATAATGAACTCAAACAATTAATAGGAGAATTCCTAGAACTTACTAGTAAAGGAGAAATTGACTTATGAACGATAAACTAACTATGACAGTACAAGAAATTATGGACTTAGGGTTTTCAAAATGGACTGCTTATAATATTTTTACGGCAAGCAAAACATATTATGGTTGAACGTGGATTCGATTTTTTTATAATAATAAAGGACTTGGAACAGTTCCAGTATCAGTTGTAGCAGAGATACTTGGATTGGAGGAACTACATGTCAAAAAAACTAGATATACCGGTGTTACGAAAGATGATAAGACTGGCAAATATACTTATTATTTTTAAAGCTGGAGTTGACCTAGCTACTGGTAAACCTTATCAAGAACGTAGACGTGGTTTTCAAACCGCAAAAGAAGCCTTTGAAGCACGTACAAGAGCCTTGAATAAGATACAACAAAAAGGAGGAATTAAGCATACTCAATGGACTTTTAAGCAGTTTATGGAAGAAGTTTTTATGCCAAATTATTACGCTACAACAAGTCCGGATCTCGAACACAGACGTCAAGTTATATTCGATGAATTTATTCAATACTTTGGTAAGAAAAAACCTAGAGAAATTACTACTTATGATGTGATTAATTATAGAAACGGTTTATTAGAGAGATATTCAAATTCATATGCAAGAAACAAGATGACATTGCTTAATCAAGTTTTGAAAACTGCGAAAAAATATGGGTTGATTTTTCATGAAATTCCCACAAGTAATATCAGTCCAATTCCAATCATAAAAAAACATATAGATTTTTGGACAAAAGACGAGTTCCAAAAAGTAATACAATCACTTGATAAAAAGAGTTATTTTGAGCACTTTGTTTATACACTTTTTTGGTTATATTATTTTACGGGAATGCGTGTAAATGAGGCGACTGCTCTTTATTGGGAAGATGTAGATTTTGAAAAAGAAAAACTCTAGCAATCAATCACAACTTACAGTACATAAACCGTGAAAATTGGGTTCGGCGTAACAAACTAAAAACGGAAAGCTCCAGACGAACCATTGGGCTTGATGATAACACTCTAAACGTACTTAAGGAATGGAAAGAACGACAAGCAAAAGTTGACAAGATACCATTCATTCTATCACTTGATGGAAATCCATATCGTAAGCGTAGTATTAGAGACCAGATTATAAAATACTCTAAACGTGCAGGTGTTAAATACATTCAACCCAAAGGTTTGAGACACTCTCACGCATCATTACTCATTAATGAATATAACGTAAATGCTCTATATATTCAAAGACGATTGGGTCATTCTGATGTCAAAACTACACTTAGTATTTATAGTCATTTATACCCAAACGCTGATTCCGAATTAACAGATAAACTCAATCTCATATCAAGTGATTTTTATCGACTAAATCTATTTGGCTACCAAATTAGCTACCAAAAAAAAGAAATACACCTCAAAAGCCTCATTTTAAAGGGCTTTTTTTCATATTTTCCCACTATTTCTAATAGGGGGGTTACATTTGGCAAAAACGCCAAGTCCACCCCTCCTCATTCCTTATGGGAGTTGGGTTTTCAATTTTTATGAAGTGTGTCACTTTCATCAAAAAAGTGTGTCACTTTGTTAGAAAGAGGTGTTGCGATGAATGGACAAAATTAGTCCTTTTTCATATTAAGAATTTCAGAAAACAAACAGGACTTAGTCAAAAAAAGCATTTGCACAAGCTGTTGATCTACCTACAAGAACCTACCGCTCTTATGAAACAGGCGAAAGAGGACTGACGATTGATAAGTTTAGAGAACTTAAAGAAAAACTTGGTTACTATCAAGATTGCGATAAAAACAGTCTTCGGGCTCAGATCGACTATCTACGATTGACCTTTCCTAGATTAAAGGATTTAGATGCTTTCTGTGAAAACTTTCTTCACTGTCACCTAAGCGAATTTACAGACCAAGAAACTCGCCTTATGAACTATACCCACTTATGGCAACGAGGAAACATCTGGATTTTTGATTTCTTTGATAAGTCAGTGACCAATGATTACCAAACTTGTCTTCAACTATCTGGTCAAGGATGCCGTGAGTTGGAGTTGCTTCTAGAAGACAAGGGAATCACTTGGCAGATCTTTCTTCAAAAACATTCTTTATTCCTATGAAGATGTTCGGGTGAAGCGACTCGATATTGCTCTGGATGAACTCTATAAGGGTTATGGTCACGAGGACGAACAAATTCAAATTCCCAAATTGATTGATAAACTCTATTCCAAAGAGATTGTCCTAGACACGATTAAGAAATGGAATATCACGGGTGGTGGATCTTTCACAGATAATGAAGACATGGAAGCGAATCACGGCTTGTCCATTTACTTTGGAAGTCGTCAAAGTCAACTCTACTTCAACTTTTATGAAAAGCGCTATGAAATTGCTCGAATGGAAAACATCTCCTTGGACGAATCCTTGGAGATTTTTGGTATCTGGAATCGCTATGAACTCCGCTTTTCAGATCAGAAAGCTCAAGGCATCGTGGAGGAATACATCAACGGTGTAGATCTCGGAGAAATCGCAAGAGGCATCGTCAATAAAGAAATCCAAGTCTATGATGGGCTCACCCGTTTTGGAGCTTATAAACCTGATGAAAAATGGCAAAAACTATTTGGAGGTGTCGAACCCTTAAAGCTCTCAACCAACCCACAGCCTTACAGTATTGAGAGAACGATTCGCTGGTTGACCTATCAAGTTGCTAATTCCCTTGCACTAGTCACTGAAGCAGACAAGATCCTCCAAACAGAATACATGAAAATGATTCAGAATAGCGGAGAGATTACTGATCGAGGAAAAGCCATGTTACGACTTCTCAAAGCCAACAAACACTATGAACACTAGAAAGGAAAAACAATATGGAATACAAAGTTCAAATCAATTCACTAGATAACTTTAAAGCCTGGTCTGGTGGACTAACCACCTTGAACACTGTCCGTGAACGTGGTGGAGTAGATACTCTAACCGTCATTTGTGAAGATATCTTCTCTGGGAATACACCAACCGAAGTACAAATCAATGACTGGCTCTGGTTCGATTCTGATTTTATCTACCAAGCTCTAGGCTACGATGATCTGCTTGAGGCTTCTTGAGATGATGAAGAAGATTTATCAAACAGACTTTCTGCTTCTTCCAGAACATGAATTCTGGAGTATGTATATCCTCTTACGAAAAGGCAAGGACTTCTACTATGAATGCGCTGGAAGATCTACCGAAAAACCACCAGATGCGAAAGGTTTCTATGACTATGAACATGCCTGTTTCACGCTAGATGGTCAAGTGTTGAGCGTAAATAAAAAAATGCGCCCCTCACTCATTACTTATATCCAAAAGACCATCAAAGACAATCAAGAAAAATTTAGAAAGGAAATTGAAATGGCTACTAAAACTATTTTTGAAAAGAAAGTCTCTCAAGTCACGAATGAACTGGGAGAATTACTTAAAAAGAAAGATCACAGAGAGGCTTGGACCAAGGCTGGAGAATTAAATAGTCTCCTAAAAAAAGAAGAAGCCAAAGACCTAAAGCCTGACCTGATCGAACAACTCCAAACTGAGCTACGAGGCTACTATTACATTAATGGCGAGATCGAAAAAGCCAATAAGCGCCTTTATGCAAAAGGCTCAAAGCTCATTGAACTCGCTACTCTCTAAAAGGAGGATCTATGGATAAAGCCAAACGCTACTTACTTCAAGCAAAAGAATATCTCTCTCACTTTAAAAAGGTGGAGAAAAAAGGAGGCCCTCCAAAACTAAAAGTCACCAATAAAAAGACCGTCAATATTGCAGTCATAGGAGGAATTTCTTTCCTCCTTTTTATTGGTCTCTTGGGATCCTTTCGTGCTATCACACTATCAAATAAAGTAGGAGCACTACAAACTCAAGTTGAGGCAACAAAAAATCAAAAAGCACAGCCAATGGAGTCTAGTAGAAAATACGACTACAAACTCCAGTATTACTTGAATGACTATGTCTATGCTTATTTCACTCTCCCACAAGAAGGGGATAAACAACAAGCTCAAGTGGAATACTTAAATAGCTTTTACAACTTCATTCCTGATGTGAAAGCTCAAGGTCAAGTTCGAAATCCTAGTGAACTTCTCTACTCTCAGTTAGTGACTGTAGAAGGAAAGGTTGCGACCTATAAGATCAAATACAAGGAAACTATCCGTCGGGATAATAACACAGAAGAAAAAGAAATTGTGACAGGTTTCAATATTCCATTTGATGAAAAAGATGGGAAATATTATATTTCTGGCCTTCCTTGGTTCTCTGTCATTGAATCCTCACAAGCTGGACACTTTAGCGAAGACGATCAGCTCCAACTAACCGCTAATGATCACTTTTCAGATGGTCAGCGTAAGAAAGTTGAAAAGTTTCTCAAGGTCTTCTTTACCAACTATACTACCAATCAAGACAACCTTAATCTGATTGCTAAGGATGTGGATATTATAGCCAATACCACCTTCAAAACAATTGATTATATCTATCTAAAAAAAGACGGTCAGAACCTAATCGCTTATGTTCAAGCAACCTTTGAGGTCGGAGGGACCACTCATTCAGAAAACTTCACCTTTACTCTCTCAGAAAAAGAAAAGACCTACTATGTCACAAAACTAGAACACACCATTCCACTAAATTATGCAAATGATAAAGAATAGGAGAACTTTATGAATACAGACAATCTACGAACCTTCCTCCAGGGCGACGGAATTTGGATCCTGACAGCTATTGCGGTGCTCTTAGCGATCAAGGCTTGGCGGAACAGCTCCTGGCTTCAACTCTTCTCTGTCGTTGGTTTCTATGCCGTTATTGTTTCGATTGCCAAAGGACAAGATATCCTCAAAGCAGTCGGCTGGTTCCTGCGACTCTTCGGTATTGAATCAGGACTTTAAGTATGAATGAAGAAAGACTTTACGACTACAGTAAGGGCCTAAATGCTCCTTATTGGATCCAAGAAATTAAAACAAAAAAGGGCACTCGACTATGGTACTTTGCGACACCTATGCAGTTGTCCTTTTTTTCATTGTTTTTTTATCATCGTTTTTTTGTGGCCATGTTACTCTTTTGGAGGATTTATCTTTGTGCCACTCGCAAAAAAATCACTCACTCAATTTCTCTCTTGCTCTATTGGTATCTCCCTTACAAATTGGCTAAGTTCTATACGGAATACGAGCCTCACGGTAAAAAGATGCACGTCTTTATTGGAGATTACCTGATTTACTTCTGGGACTTTAAGATCAATAAAAAAGCTATCTACCATGAAGATCGGATAGAGCCTGTAGAAGAAATTGTCTTTGAAAAAACAAATCTATAGAAAAGGAGGACCTATGAGTATTACTTTAACCTATCCTATTAGGGAAACACATGAAAACCTAGCTCTCAAAAAAGATCAAACCGTCGTTGCTTATTATCGTATTCCAAACACTCCTATCACGATTACGGATGATGAAAAAAAGGGCAAACACAAAAATCACTGTTGCTCAAATGATGAAGAAGCTCCAGAAAAAAACAAGTTCTTTGAAATATCTCTGATCCCTAAAGACTATCTTTTTAGAAGAGAAAAATGCGGGACTTTTTCAGATGCTCTAGCAGATGACAGCCGAGAACTAGGAGAAGAACTTCTTCTTTACACGGTGGATCGTCTGACAGATGAAATGGAAATTCCTTATCAGTTTGACTGGGTCGTTGGAGTGACCTTGCGCAAACAAAATCATGGAGCGACCGTCAAAGACTTGGCCTATGAGAGCTTCAATGAGTTCTCAGAAAAAATTGCCAAGGGTCTTGGCTATGAATATGAGTTAAGCCCTACCTGGTATGAAGACTACAAAAGTGATGAATTCACTATTTTTCAAGCCTTCTCTGTCCTTCGGGCAAAACGGTTATCCAATGAAGAACTCTTTTATTACCAGCGGATGCAGTACCTCCGCTATATCCCTCACTACAAGAAGGAGGTGCTTGCTAACCGTGCTCAATTCAATATCACAGATACCTTGATCAAAGTCCTAAAAGGTGGCTTTCTTAAGCTAGAAAGCCCTTATGGATCTTCTTTTGTGACGATTCTTCCGGTTGGTAAATTTCCTGTTCAATTCAATGGTTTTCATCTTGGCGAATTTATCCAACGCTTAAACTTTCCCGTTGAACTACGAATCAAGGCAGAATTCATTGATACCAACAAGATCAAAGGTCGAATGGGACGATCGAATACACGTTACAGAAACATCATGGAAGAGGCAGAAAATACTGATACTGTCCAACAAGACGAGATTATCATGGGCTCTATCTCCCTAAAAGACTTAATGAAAAAAGTCGGAAACAAGGAAGAGATCATCGAATATGGGGCCTATCTGATTGTCTCTGCTTCTAGTGTGAACCAACTCCGTCAAAGACGGCAAGTCGTTCTCAACTACTTTGATGATATGGGAGTCGAAATTAGTGAAGCCTCTCAAGACGGACCCTATCTCTTTCAAGCTCTGCTCTATGGAGAAAACCTCCAAAAGAAAACTCGCACTTGGACACACATGGTCACATCTCGTGGTTTTTCGGAAATGATGCCTTTTACCAATACCTCTTCTGGAAACCGTATCGGTTGGTATATCGGCCGAGTAGATAACTGGACAGGGCGTTGGGACAATATTGAGAAAGCTATTGATTCTTCAAAGAACATTGTACTCTATAATGCGACAGTAGGAAATAAAGAAGATATCGCTGGAAAGATTACCAAGAACCCACACATCATTATTACGGGGGCAACAGGTCAAGGAAAATCCTTCCTTGCACAGATCATCTTCTTAAGTGTGGCTTTACAGAATGTCAAGACACTTTATATTGACCCTAAACGTGAACTTAGAAATCACTATCAAGAAGTGATCAACTCACCTAAATTTGCACGTCTCTATCCTGAACGCAAGAAACAGATTGAGAACTTTAACTTTGTAACACTGGATAGTTCACTACCATCAAACCACGGAGTCTTAGATCCTATTGTCGTTCTAGATAAAGAACAAGCTGTAGAGGTCGCAAAAAACATGCTTGAATTTCTACTACAAGCTGTAGATGATGTCACAATGGACCAGAAAACAGCTATCACAGAAGCTATTAATGCAATTGTAGAAAAACGAGTCGCAGGTGAGAAAGTCGGCTTTAAACATGTCCTAAAAGTGCTTAGAGACTCCACTTCCTCTGAAATTGCTTCGGTTGGTCGTTATCTGACTTCAATTGTCACAAACTCTATCTTGGAACTAGCCTTTTCAGATGGAACCACTCAAGGACTTAACTATGAATCACGGGTGACTATCTTAGAGGTCAATAACCTCAAACTACCAAAGGATGATTCCACAAAAATTTCAGATCATGAACGCAACTCTATTGCTCTCATGTTTGCGCTTGGAGCCTTCTGTACTCACTTTGGAGAACGAAATGAAAATGAAGATACCATTGAGTTCTTTGATGAAGCTTGGATTCTTATGAAGTCCGCAGAAGGAAAAGCCGTTATCAAAAATATGCGTCGGATTGGACGCTCCAAAAACAATACCTTGGCACTGATTACGCAATCTGTACATGATGCAGAAAATGACGATGATACAACGGGATTTGGGACTATCTTTGCTTTTTATGAAAAGTCTGAACGAGAAGATATCTTAAAACACGTCAATCTCGAAGTCACTGAAAGCAATCTCGAATGGATTGATAATATGATCTCTGGTCAATGCCTATACTATGATGTCTATGGCAATCTCAATATGATTTCCGTACACAATATCTTTGAAGATATTGATATGCTTCTAAAACCAATGAAAGCTACAGTATCATCAAGCCTTGAAAATAAATACGCTAGTTAGGAGGTGAATCCATGCAAGAAGCTTTTGACAAACTAAGGGGAGTTGATATCTTCTCTCTCAAGTCCTACATGGAGCCTACTGGGTTCGCTTCCTTTAACGGGGCTTGGGTTCTGATTAATGAGCTTTTCGTCAACTTCTTCTTTTTCATTCTAAACGCAGTGGTGGGCTTCTTTTCTTTGCTGATTCGAATTCTTGAAAAGATTGATCTTTACTCCAACTATAAGAACTATGTATTTAATGGAGCGATGAATATCTGGAAAGGATTTGTCGGTTCAAGTTCTGGAGGAGTCGCAAAACAATCACTCGTTTCAATGTTGCTTCTAATACTAGCTTTCTATCTCTTTTATCAATTTTTCTTTTCGAAAGGAGCTTTTTCAAGAACTCTCCTTCATGTCTTTCTGGTTCTTATCCTCGGTTTTGGTTACTTTGGAACAATCGCTGGAACATCAGGTGGTCTGTATCTACTAGATACCATTAACCATGTCTCTCAAGATGTCACTAAAAATATCACGAATATTAAGGTGGAGTATGGCAATAATAAATCCATTAAAATTGGCGATTCCATGGCAGATAGCTATATTGCAGAAACTTCTTATAAAGCTTATGTCTTCGTCAATACGGGACAAGAAAATGGGAAATATAAGAATAGTCAAGATGGGAAACAAGAAACTTTTGACGATAGTAAGGTACTAGGAACAGGCGATAAGAATGGAAACTTTAAAGCAGTTAAGTCTAAAGATCGCAATAAGTATCTAGATGAACTAGGAAATGGAGCTAATGATGATGGTGAAAAGAACCGTTGGGTTTCAGCTATGCCAGATTTCATCTTTACTCGTATGTTTTATGTCATCTTCAAAATCTGTGAAGCCTTTGTATTAGCGATACCTGTTATTTTGATTCAGATGTTAAATGTCATTGCTCAGACACTCGTCCTGATGATGATCCTGCTCTTTCCAATTGTACTATTGATGTCCTTTGTACCAAGAATGCAAGATTTGATTTTTGGAGTTCTGAAAGTCATGTTTGGTGGGCTGCTTTTTCCAGCTATCACGAGTCTATTAACTCTTTTAGTTTTCTACATTGAAAAAATGATCGAAAACATTGTCATTACAGGTTTTGATGGCATCCTTAAAACACTTCCATCTTTGATTATCTTCGGTCTTGTCTTTAAACTACTCATTTCAGTTGTCTCAAAAGGACTTGTATACTTCCTTCTATGGAAATACAAAGCTGAACTGATTCAATTCATTCTTGGATCTAAAGCACGAATGGTTGCGAATGATATTGGAAACAAAGTTGAAAAAGGGGTCACAAAGACCAGAGAGGTGGCTTCACAAGTACCATCGAGAAGTCTCTCATCTGCTCAACACCTTGGGAACTTTGCCTTTAGCAGGTGCTGGTTTTGGAGCTGGAATGATGATGAATGCCAAGAGTCACTTCCAAAATGTTGGTTCTTTCTTTACCAATAAAGAATCAGAGCACCAACCTGATGAAGTGCTCCCAACAGAAACACTTGAGACTCCAATAAGTCCAGATGCTCCAGAACCAAACATTCCGAAAAACAAAGTCAACGCTAGAAGGGATTAAACCAGTTGAAGAAAAAACACTACAAACTCCTTCAATGGAATCTCCAATCACGGTGGAGCCAACACCAAGTTCAAACGAGGAATTTCAAACTCTTAAAGAAGAATGGATTTCTCCATTTAAACAGCTCCGCATTAATAGTATTGAGCACAAATTAGAGGAATATAAAGATCCTCAATCCATGTATAAAGCCCAAGGATCGAATGCCTTCACTCGTGCTTATAGGAAAACCATGACACGAGATGATAAATTGAGAGCCAATATTGAACGAAGAGACCGATTAACAGAACGCTTAAAACAACTTAGAGGAGAATGATATGAATACCAAGATACGTTCAAGAACTGCTTTTCCAAGAGTTCTTGAAGAAACTCTTTATCAAGCCTACCAAGAAGGAAAACGCTCAGTCGATTTCCTTCTTTTGTTTCCAGTCTCAGAACAAGAAAGAGACCAAATCATCCAACAGACTAAGTCCTATTCAGTCGTTTTAGATGCAAAATGGCGTTTTGGGACTGTTCTGTTCACTGCTTATATAAGACATTAACTAGAAAGGAGATTCGATGAAAAAACTAAAATGGTTTCTATTAGCCGGTCTCATTCCTCTCTTTCTACCGGTCCTCATCATCATTATCCTTATGGGGGCTGTCGGAGGTGGTGGGACGAATGGCTCACCCCAATCCCAAAATGGAGTGACTTATGCGGATCACTGGTCAGATGGAGATCCCTATACTCACAACCTACTGGTTCATCGCTTCGGTATTACAGCAGAACAATTAGACGGCTTTTTAGATACGTTAGGAATCTCCTATGATAAGAACCGAATTAATGGAAAAAAGCTCCTCGAATGGGAAGCTAAATCTAATCTTGATGTTCGTGGAATCGTTGCGATCGCACTGAATGAAAGTTCCCTTGGAACTGCTGGAGTAGCCACTAATCCTGGTGCCAATATGTTTGGTTTTGGGGCCTATGATTCCAATCCAGAATATGCCAATAACTTTAATGACGAGGTTGCGGTTGTCGGACTAACCCAACAAACCATCATTGGAAATAAAAACCAAACCTTCAAAATTCAAGATGACAAGGCTAAAAAGTTTGCGAATGGAACACTCAATCCAGCAACTGATGGTGGAGTCTATTTCACAGATACCACAGGATCAGGAAAAAGACGTGCAGAAACCATGCAAAAACTGGATGCCTTCATTGATGAACATGGAGGAACTCCAAAAGCTCCTGAACAAACTACAGGAAAAACCAGAGATGGTGGAGGAGTAACTTCAAATGATATACCAGTAGGTTACAGTCTGACAACAGCTATTGACACTACTGGCTATATCACAAGCACTTATCCATGGGGACAATGTACCTGGTATGTCTTCAACCGTGGAAAGCAAGTCGGAGTCAACTTTGATCCATTTATGGGAAATGGTGGACAATGGATGAATAAGCCAGGTTTCACAACAACCCATACACCAACAGAACACTCTGCTCTATCATTTAGTCCTGGACAAGCTGGAGCTGATCCAATATACGGACATATTTCATTTGTGGAGCAAGTCAAATCAGACGGTTCAATTCTCGTCTCAGAATGTAATGTGAAAAGGATTAGGGATCATTAGTTACCGTACTTTTTGATGCAGAAACTGCCAAACAATTTACCTATGTTATTGGACATTAGAAAGGATAATTATATGGATACACTTCAACAAGTAAAAACTAGATAAAATTGAAAATCTTCTTCAAGTATTGGTGAACCTTCTTGACAAAAAAAGTAACTCCAATCACTTGGAAATTATAACGCAAAAAGAAGTTCTAAAAGAATTGAAAATATCACCCAACACACTGAAAAGTTGGGAAAGAAAAGGACTAGCTCGTCTGGAGCCACCTATTGAAGGAACGAGAACAGTCTACTATAAAAGGCAAGACATCATTAAATTTCTATCAACTTAATAGTAAAAAGCAGGATTGCAACAAAACAATTCATGAATATGCTAAAATAATATCATCATAAAGGAAGGTGAGGGTCTTATTTTTAGCCTTTAAATATCCGAATCAAGAGGCGATATGAATAAAGAAACCATTCAACACAACAATAAAAAGTTATAAAAACTACCAAGCAGAACGGTGAAATAAGCTATTCAATCAAAGGTGTTTATATCGGAACAGACATTAAGACTGGTAAGCGAATTACAAGAACAATCACTGCTAAAACATTAAAAAGCTCTAGATAGAAAAATTGTTGAATCCAAAATTCAATTTGAAAAATCTGGGTCAACTACTAAAAAACTATCCAAATCGGTAATTTTTGAAAGTTTAGCTGAATTTTTGGTTCAGCCATTTTTAAAACTTGGGTATCTTCGCAAAAATACAATAAACCGAGTTCGAGGGTACTTAGATACTACATCATTCCTCAATTCTGGTGATTATAGACCTGAGCAGATCGAAGCATCAGATATCCAATTGTGCTAAATCAATTAGCAAAAGCAAAACAAGCAATTGAATCTGAACAAAACGTGCTCCCGAAAAAGGCAGTGCAAAGATTTTGGGTGCAATGGTACATAAAATGAGTGATATTTTTGATTTTGGAATAACAAATTGTGGTTTAAAAGCCAATCCTGCAAAAGACAATCAAGATTCCACCAAAAACCGAAAGCCATTAAAGAACGTATCATGGTCCTTCATGATGAGGATTTAAAACTTTGGCTAACTTACCTTGACACACTGCCAAACACAAGAGCAAATCGTCGTTTTAAAATCATTTGTAATACATTACTAGCTTCGGCACTACGAATCAATGAACTATTAGCTCTAGAAATTACTGACCTTGATTTTTGAAACTAATGAAATCATTGTCAATAAAACTTTAATGTGAAAAAGTGCTAATAAAAATTGAACCAAAAAGGAGGGATCATGTAAAATTCTCCTAAAACTGATGCCGGTAATCGTAGAGTTGCTGTTCCGATATCAACTTTAGAGGGACTACGGGCATTTCATCAAGAAATGAGTCTCTATTTTAAGGAACATCATTTACCAAGATCTAAAATTGATATTTCCAACAATTTATGGTAAATTATATGTGTGATAGAAATGAGCGTGCAACTCTAAAAACGACTTAGCGAATTAGGACTACTCAAATTATGGGTTTCACCTATTCAGACATACACATGCGTCTATGATGCTCAATGCCGGAACTAACTGGAAAGAGCTACAACATAGGATGGACATAAGTCTATTACCACAACTATGGATACATATGCTGAACTAGCGCCAAAGAAAAATTGAAAGCAGTTGATATTTTTTTCTGGATAAAATTACAAGAACTCACAGATTAATACAATCACTACCTTTATCACTACCTTTTACTTTCAAAACCTGTATTCCTTGATATGACAAGGGTTACAGGTCAATTATTTAACCCTTACAGAAGTGAAGTAAGCATTCAATACGAATCAATACATAAGAAAAACGCTGATTTCAAGCGTTTTTTCTTTTTCAATTTCAATACATTTCACTATATTTCAGTCCAAACTCTACCTTTTTTCTCTACCTTTTTAGATAAATATATCATCTGGATATTGAAGTTAAGCCCTGCTATCATTTCGATGGAAGGACTTTTTAATGTTTGCTACACTACCTTTTTATCTATATTTTGATGGAGCTGAAGTTGACATCTACAAAGTTTAATGTTAAAATACATTCAAAAATATATTTGAATGAGGTGTTTTATGGTTCAAAATGTTGTTACTTCAATAATCCTGTATTCTGGGACAGCCGTAGACTTACTTATTATCCTAATGTTATTTTTTGCCAAAAGAAAAAGCAGAAAAGACATCATTAACATCTATTTAGGACAATTTCTAGGCTCTGTTAGTCTAATATTGATAAGTTTGCTTTTTGCATTTGTCTTAAATTATATTCCTAGTAAAGAGATTTTAGGTTTGCTCGGTTTGATTCCAATTTTCCTAGGACTCAAAGTTTTGCTTTTAGGAGATTCTGATGGAGAAGCTATTGCAAAAGATGGTTTGCGCAAAGATGATAAAAACCTGATTTTTCTAGTCGCTATGATTACTTTTGCAAGTTGTGGTGCTGACAATATTGGTGTTTTTGTCCCATATTTTATTACCTTAAATTTAGCGAATTTGATAGTGGCTTTACTTACCTTTTTAGTCATGATTTATCTCTTGGTTTTTTCTGCCCAAAAATTGGCACAAGTCCCTTCTGTTGGAGAAACTTTGGAAAAATATAGCAGATGGTTTATTGCCGTTGTTTATTTAGGATTGGGGATGTATATCCTGATTGAAAACAACAGCTTTGACATGCTAAGGACTGTGTTCGGCTAGGAGAAAAAATTATGAAAAAAGATAGTATATGCCAAGTGAATATTATAAATCAACAAAATGTTACAACCGCAACGAACTACCTTGAAAAGGAAAAAGTCCAAAAATCACTTCGTATTTTATCAAAGTTTACCGATAATAAACAGATAAATATCATCTTTTATCTCCTTGCTGTTGAAGAACTCTGTGTCTGTGATATAGCCTGTTTACTAAATCTCAGTATGGCATCTGCCTCCCACCATCTTCGTAAACTAGCCAATCAAAACATCTTGGATACTAGAAGAGAGGGAAAATTATATATTATTTTTATAAAAGATGAGGAAATCAGAGATTTTTTAATCAACTAGGATAACAACTATTTTTTTACTACTCTACCATTCACTCTACCTTTTATTATGTAGCATTCTAAAAACATTGATGTACCAACGTTTCTAACAGCTAAAAATAGAAATTATTTAATCTTTTTACAGAAGTGAAGTAAGCATTCAATACGAATCAATACATAAGAAAAAAACGCTCTAGTCCTATTGCCTGGAGCGTTTTTGTCTTGTTTTGAAATCACATATCAATTTTATCAACTTGTCATTTATTTGATCAATGTACATTTTAGCAGAAAAAGAATACAGGACGAACTAATTCCTGTATTCTTAAAATAACTTAGAGCAGCTTTTAACAAAACAGCGACTAATATGATTATAGTGCAAATTATTTTTTTCCGATTTTTCATGTTGTTTGAACAATTTTTCAGAGAAAAGAATCAATACAAGCGCAACACACATCAACACAGTGCTTAAAGTTTGAGTAGTCATGGTACATACTCCTTTCGTTATTTTGTTAATCCAACTCCTAAAACAACTTAGAACAGAAGTAATAATGAAGCGACTAAACAGATTATAGCACAAATTATTTTTGCGATTTTTTTACATGTTGTTGTTTGAACAATTTATCAGAGAAAAGAGTCAATACAATCGCAACACAAAAACAAAGTAGTGCTTAAAATAGAAATATTCATAGCTAGTACTCCCTTCGCTATTTTTGTAAAGACAATAATTGATTTGAATAGTCATTATTTAATCTGCAAAAGATGTTTAACTTTTTCTGAAACCCTCTTTGGTCATTAATCGGTATCTCTATCTATCTTTATTATAGTACAAATAACGTTATTAACCAATAAATGTATTTATTTTTTTACTGCGCCTATTTTTTTGAGAGCGCTTGAAATATGTTATAATAAAACTAGATTAATTTATAGGAGGCAAACCGTGGGAAATTTCATTGAGCTAGTCTTTCATCGTTTCTTTTTGGGGATGATTGCGACAGCTTATTTTTGGTTATTGACACTAGCAGGAGGAGTGGTCTTTGGTATAGCGCCCGCTAGTGCAACTCTCATGAGTTTATATGCAGAACACGGTTATTCTTATCGTACTTATCGTTTTAAGGAAGCCTGGGCTTTGTTTAAGAGTAATTTTGTCAAAAGCAATCTCAGCTTTTATACCTTTATGGGAATTGACTTAATCTTGATTTACGGTTTGTATCTGATGATTCAATTGCCAAACCAGACCATTATCCACTTGGCAGCAACCTTTCTAAATATCTTTTTAGTAGCCTTGGTATTTTTGGCCTATACGGTATCTTTAAAGTTGCAGGTTTACTTTGAATTATCCTATAAAAACACCCTAAAGCTTGCCTTTATCGGAATTTTTATGAGTTTATCAGCAGTGGCCAAGGTTCTATTTGGTAGCGTCTTGTTAGCCATTATTGGTTTCTATATGCCGGCCCTCATCGCTTTTTGTAGGTATTGGGATGTGGCATTTCTTTATTAGTGATTTATTGGAGCCTGTTTATGAAAGTATTCATGAAAAATTGGCAACCAAATAAGACCAAACAGTTTCGCCTCCACTCACCCTAAGAATTTATAGTCTGGCAATGATTATCATCATTTCCTGCTTTGCTCTCTTGATTTCTTATGCAGACTGGGATATGCGTGAAAGGGAAGCCAATCGTGTGGCCAGCGTGTTCTCGCTCGAACAGTTGATGAGGTTGAATACTATTATCGAGAATCAACCCGCCTAGCTCAGGAATTGGTCGAGAATCAAGCCCGCATCGAAGGGATTTACAAATATTTTAGTCTCAGCACGCCGGATTATTTTTATTGGCAGTTAGAACGCAAGGCGTCGCCTTATATTTCTGTTTCCATTTATGAAAAATATTGATGATATATACGTGCGAAACGATTTTTGTAACGGGTGTGTCGATTGTTCTACAGGATTCAACAGATGTGATTTGTTTCCAAAAGAGGAAACCGAGGTGGACAGAAGATTCCAGCTGATAGCTTTTAAACCGGACGCCAATAGTTTCGCTGTTCCAGTGTCTGATCCCATATCGGACCAAGCTCTAGGGGTCATTTATATTTCCGTAGAACCAGAATCTCTATAAGGCGATTGACAATACTAGGGGAACAATTCCTGTAGCAGTAACTGTCATTGCACCATATGAAACAGATATGTTCTATATAGGGGCAAAAGGGACTAATGAATCTTGGTTAGTAGGAACAACAGCCCATGGTTATCAAGTTCGAGTAGCTGTACCAAATGATTATGTTTGGAGTGGGACCTTAGCAAGTTCGGCACTTATTTTAGGTTTGAGCGCCCCTCTTTATCATCATTTTATATATGACCTTAAGAAGGACCCTTTCTGACTATCAAAAGTCAGGTTGTGGACTTGGTGGATTCCATTCTGCCATTACTAAGGGAGAGCAGACCAAGAGGATCAATACCGACAAAAAGGATCAGGAGTTGCTTTCTAATTGCTGAGTCGACAAAATGATATGTTGGATCGACTGGAAAGTAACATTCACGATATTTATCAGCTGGAACTCAATCATGAAAAGATGCCAACATGCGAGCGCTACAAGCTCAGATTAATCCGCATTTCATGTATAATACTTTGGAATTTTTGCGGATGTATGCAGTTATGGAGAACCAAAATGAATTAGCAGATATCATCTATGAGTTCAGTAGTCTCCTGCGCAATAATATCTCTGACGAGCGAGAAACGACACTCAAACAAGAAGTGGAGTTTTGTCGGAAGTACAGTTATCTCTGTATGGTTCGCTATCCAAAATCCATTGCCTATGGATTTAAAATTGATCCTGAATTGGAAGAAATGCGTATTCCAAAAGTTCACCCTCCAACCTTTAGTGGAAAAATTATTTTGCCCATGGAGTTGATCACAAAAGAACAGATAATGTTATCAGTATCAAGGCTTTGAAACAAGATGGCTATGTCGAAATCTTGGTAACTGATAATGGCCGTGGAATGTCTGCTGAAAAACTAGCAGAAATCCAAGCTAAACTGTCTCAAAGAACCTTTGAACATACAGCAGATTATAGTGGGAAACGACAGTCGATTGGGATTGTGAATATCCACGAACGCTTTGTACTCTACTTTGGAGACCGCTATAACATTAGCGTAGAATCTGCTGAACAAAAGGGTGTTCAATATAGAATCACCATTCAGGACGAAGAGAAAGGATAAACATGTATAAAGTACTATTAGTTGATGATGAGTACATGATTACAGAAGGACTTAAGCGTTTGATTCCTTTTGAAAAATGGGATATGGAAGTTGTCGCAACAGCCAACCATGCCGACGAGGCATTGGACTATGTTCGAGAGCATCCTGTAGATGTCGTCACTTTCTGATGTCAACATGCCTGACAAGACAGGTCTTGAAATGATTGGGGAGATGAAGGAATTGTTGCCAGATGCATATTATATCCTTCTCTCAGGCTATCAAGAATTTGATTATGTCAAGAAAGCCATGAACCTCAATGTTGTAGACTACCTTGTCAAACCAGTTGATAAGGTTGAACTGGAGCATTTACTTGAGAAAATCCTTGGTCAACTTCGTGAGAAAGTGCATGAACCAGAAATGTTAAGTCAAAAATTAGATGAAGAAGCATTTAATGCGCATCTTTCTCAAAAAGAAAACTGGTGGATTGGTCTTTCAAAAAGAAAAACAAGGGATTTTTGTTATTCTCATTACGTTTTTAGGTCAGGACTGGCAAATTGTGATTGCGGACCAGAAATTGACGGTTTACCTGTTCTGCCTTTTGGGGCACCTTTATCAGGCCAACTTTGAGAAATGGAAATTTAATGTAGAAAAGCACTTTTCTATGGAACTGTAAACCCTCGATCAGTCTGAAAGTCTCTTCTCATATTATGAACCCATCTATCGGGTGATTATCCAGGGAAATCTTCAGCAGATTATCGATGAGTTAAACCTACTCGAGAAGATTGTGCTAGAAAAACACACCTAGGGTATCCATCACCAAGCAAACTCTTTACTCAGTTTGTTATGGATGTCTTCCATCTCTTTGAACATTTGAAAGCAGATGATATGACAGATATTGTCAAGAGAATTCATGCTATTACTAACTTTGAGGACTTAGTGGCTTATACAAAAGAAACCTTTACGTCCTTCTTTGGTCAATACCGCATGAATGAAAATGTCGTCAGTGTACTCGAAGTCATTGGTAGAGACTATAAAAAAGAGCTGTCTCTCAAGGATATCAGTAAGGAGCTCTTTATCAACCCTGTTTACTTAGGTCAGTTAATCAAGAAGGAAACCAATTCAACTTTTGCAGAACTCCTAAATAAGCAACGGATTAAAGCAGCTCAGCAACTCTTGCTGTCTACAAACGATAGTATTGAGGATATTTGCTATACGGTTGGTTATAGTAATGTAGGGTATTTCTACAAGGTCTTTCGAAAACTATGTGGAAAGTCTCCAAAGGCCTACCGCAAGCAGATTGAGGTCACCCTCTAACTTTTGTTATCCATTTTAAAATATGCTATAATAAGTTTAAAAAATATGAGGAGGTTACTTTTATGAAAAAGAAACCAATCTATCTATGGGTTTTATTGGTGTTATCAGCGATTAGTTCATTCTTGGCAGTAGTTGGAATACTCACTCCAGTACCTAGCAAGGACGCCCTTCGTGCTAGCCAAGAAAATGTTGGGACACTTAGTGCTCAACAAATAGAAGATGCTGTTAACTATGCCCACCAAGTGTCTGAGTCATCTCACCTCATTTTTAACACGATACTAATTATTCTATCTGCTATCTTAGTTGTAGTAGCCTTTGTTTTCTTAATTCGTAAGAACTTGCAGTTGGCAAACCACACTTATGTTGGATATGCCTTGCTAGCCATTGTTGGACTAGTCCATGACAATATGAATCTACAAGATGCTATGCAATTGATTAAAGATGACACCCTACGTTTAGGAATGGAAGTCATGTCAAAAGTAACCACTATCATATTCATCGTCATCAATGTTATCTTTTTGGGAATCGTCTTTATAAAATATGGCGTCAGCAAAAAGAACTAACAGAATCTCAAGAGGAAGAACTCGCCTAAGAGTTGACAAAGGATAACTATCAAGATACAATCTTGGTAGTTATTTTTGGATTCGAGAAAGAGGGAGGAAAAGATGAAAAAAATTTCCTTAGTTTATATCAGTCTGAGCGGGAACACGGAGAGTTTTTGTGACACGTTTGAAAGCTTATTTGTTGGAGCAGTATGCGAATATTGATGTGGAAAAAAATTCATATTAAAGACTTGGTCAAGGAAGGAGAAGATTTCTTTGAGATGACCAATCCATATGTGGCTTTTCACCGACTTACCTAGAAGGTGGCAATGGCGTTGACAATGGAGATGTGGAAATCTTGACCACTCCAGTAGGTGACTTTATTGCTTATGGTGACAATGCTAGCAAGTGTTTTGGTGTCGTAGGATCTGGGAATCGTAACTTCAACAACCAATACTGTCTAACTGCAAAACAATACAGTCAACGCTTTGGTTTTCCAGTCCTGGCTGACTTTTGAGATGCGCGGCATGCTAGGAGATATCAAAAAGGTTGCAGGGATTATTGCAGACTTGTATGAATTAGAAGCTTTTATAAGAGGCTAGATTTTCTGAGGAAGAGTTTTTATTCTATGGATAAAGGATTTACTTCAAAGGGGACAATCGAAATGAGTAAACTACAGAGATCATTTTTTTAAAGTATATAAAACGCAAAACCAAGCTTCAAGGATATTATGCTATGCAGTGCTTTTGTTGCTCTTGGCAATTAGTCTGATGATGTTTTCTGATAAAATTTTTTGATGAAGATGCGGCACCATTTGGAACCATGGTATCCTTAGGGATTGTTATCCTGGTAGAAATCTTAGCTGTCAGAAATAAATAAAAAGACTCGAGAAATGGTATCTCGAGTTTTTTTCTTATTTGCGAATTTCGTCAACGATTTCTTTTTGAAATGGGAATTCCTAAACGGTAACCTTTGTTAATGTAGTCAATGACATCATTGATGTTTTCTATCGTTTGGATTTTTTCTCTTTGATAGTTGCACGAAAAAGCTTGATCTTTCAATAGTTGGTTCTGAAGCAGTCTTTGAAGTTTCTTTTTCATATTTGTTGACAAGAAAGAGAAAAAGAAGACTGATAACAACTAGAATATAAGCATACTGGCTCATAAAAATTCTCCCTAAGTGATAAAGAAGTAGGTGGTAAGATAAAAGCAAAGTTTTTCACTTTTTGAGTGATGATACTGTAAAGCGCCTCGCTACTTGTTATTAATTAGTGAAGCGTTTAAGTAAATAACCCTATAGCGATTGCCGTCAAGAGACTCGGAACTTTAGTTCCAGTCTCTTGTACTGAATCACATCTTCTCTGGCGCCTCTACACCCAACAGACGAAGGGCTTCTTTAAGGACAACTGCTGTTGCATAGCTGAGAGCTAGGCGGCTGTCACGTTCTGGGCTGTCATCTAAGATACGAGTGTGGGCATAGTATTTGTTAAAGGCTTGAGATAAGCTGATTGCAAATTTAGCGATGATAGAAGGTTCATAGTTATCAGCTGCACGTTTAATGATACGTGGGAAGTCTTGGATGAGCTTGATGATTTCCCAGCTTTCAGCATCGTTCAAGCTATAGTTGGCACCTGCTTGAGGTTTGAAATCAGCTTTACGCAAGATTGATTGGATACGAGCGTAGGCATATTGAACATAAGGGCCAGTCTCCCCTTCGAAGGATACCATAGCTTCAAGGTCGAAGTCGTATCCATTTGTACGGTCAGTTTTAAGGTCATAAAATTTAATAGCTCCAACCCCAACAGCATGAGCGACTTGGTCTTTATTTTCAAGTTCAGGATTTTTGGCTTCGATCTGAGCTTTTGCACGGCTGATGGCTTCTGCGACAGTTGGCTCTAGCAAGATAACATTCCCTTTACGAGTAGAAAGTTTCTTTCCTTCTTTTGTTACCAACCCAAACGGAACATGGACAATGTCTTGGCTCCAATCGTAACCCATTTCTTGCAAGACAGCCTTGAGTTGTTTGAAGTGAGCAGATTGTTCTTGACCAACGACATAGATAGATTTGGCAAATTGGTACTCGTTTTTACGGTAGAGGGCCGCAGCCAAGTCACGTGTGATGTAGAGAGTTGCACCGTCAGATTTCTTGATAAGAGCTGGGTGCTCAATTCCATATTTTTCAAGATTAACAACTTGAGCACCTTCTGATTCGACCAAAAGTCCTTTTTCAGCGAGGATATCTACAACTGCGTCCATCTTGTCATTGTAGAAAGCTTCCCCATTATAGCTGTCGAATTCAACTTGTAATTCATCGTAAAGGCGGTTAAATTCTACCAAGCTTTCATCGCGGAACCATTGCCAAAGAGCGAGAGCTTCCTCATCGCCGTTTTCAAGTTTGCGGAACCATTCGCGTGCTTCTTCATCCAAGCTTGGATCGTTCTCAGCTTCAGCATTAATACGGACATAGAGTTTGAGAAGTTCATCGATTGGATGAGCCTTAACTGCTTCTTCGTTACCCCATTTCTTGTAGGCAACAATCAACATTCCAAACTGTTTGCCCCAGTCTCCCAAGTGGTTGACCTTGACAGTTTTGATAGCCGATTTTTGGAAGATATGTGACAAGCTATCTCCGATAACTGTTGAAACGAAGGTGACCGATTGAAAAATGGTTTAGCGATATTAGGACTAGACATGTCAATGACAACATTTTCTTGATTGCCAATCTCTTGGTCAGCGTAGTGCTCTTTTTCAGTGATAACGTTTTGTAGTACTTGACCAGAAATGGCAGCCTTATCAAGGAAGAAGTTGACGTAAGGACCTGTTGCTACAACCTTTTCAAAAGCTTTAGTTATCAATCTTTGCAGCAATATCTGCAGCAATCATTTGGGGAGCTTTTGCGTTCAACCTTTGCTAATGAAAAGGCAGGGAAGGCGATGTCTCCCATATCTGAGTTTTTAGGTGTTTCTAGTAAATTTAAAATAGCCTCTTGGTCCAGGCTATCAATGACGCTAGCCAACTCGCTAGCAATCAATTCTTTTGTATTCATTTAGGGCTCTTTAAGGCTTTTTCTACTATTTTAACACAATTTACTACATTTTTGGAAAGAAGAGAATTTTTTTGAAATATCCAGTTTTTGATATAATGTTATTACTAAAAATGTAAAATGTTATAAATATGCACTCGAGAGGAACATATGAGAAAAAAAGAGAACGTCATCAGCTTATTAAGCGAATGATTACAGAAGAAAAATTAGGCACTCAAAAAGAAATTCAGGATCGATTGGAAGCTTTGTAATGTCTTTGTGACACAGACAACTTTATCTCGTGATTTGCGAGAAATTGGCTTAACTAAAGTTAAGAAAAACGATGTTGTCTATTATGTATTAGCAAATGAGACAGAAAAGATTGATTTGGTCGAATTTCTTTCACATCACTTAGAAGGTGTTGCAAGAGCTGAGTTTACCTTAGTTTTGCACACTAAATTGGGTGAAGCCGCGGTTTTAGCCAATGTTGTTGATGACAACAAGGATGAATGGATTTTAGGAACGGTTGCAGGAGCGAATACCTTGTTAGTTATCTGTAAAGATCAACATGCTGCTAAAGTGATGGAAGAACGCCTGCTAGAGTTAATGGAAGATAGATAAGGTCTTGAGAGTTTCTCTCAGGACTGTTTTTACAAGGAGAGAATGAATGACTACTGAAAAATTATCACCGGGTATGCAACAGTATGTGGATATCAAAAAGCAATATCCAGATGCTTTTTTGCTTTTTCGTATGGGTGATTTTTATGAGTTATTTTATGAGGATGCAGTCAATGCTGCCCAGATACTAGAAATCTCATTGACCAGTCGTAATAAAAATGCTGAAAATCCTATTCCCATGGCTGGTGTTCCTTACCACTCTGCCCAACAATATATCGATGTTCTAGTGGAGCGTGGCTACAAGGTTGCTATAGCTGAACAGATGGAAGATCCCAAACAAGCTGTCGGCGTTGTCAAACGTGAGGTTGTCCAGGTTATTACACCAGGGACAGTGGTTGATAGTAGTAAGCCAGATAGTCAAAACAACTTTTTGGTAGCCATTGATCGTGATGGGTCTCAATATGGTTTAGCCTACATGGACCTAGTAACAGGTGATTTTTATGTAACGGGGCTATCGGACTTTTCTCTAGTCTGTGGTGAAATCCGCAATCTCAAGGCCAGAGAAGTGGTGATTGGTTACGAATTATCTGAAGCGGAAGAACAGATTCTCAGTCGTCAAATGAATCTAGTGCTTTCCTACGAACAGGAAGCATATGAAGACCTTCATCTGTTGGGTTCAGGATTGGCGCCTGTTGAACAAGTTGCTAGCAGTAAACTACTCCAGTATGTTCATCGGACGCAGATGAGAGAGTTGAATCACTTAAAACCTGTTATTCGTTATGAAATCAAAGATTTCTTGCAGATGGATTTTGCGACCAAGGCTAGTCTGGATTTGGTTGAAAACGCTCGCTCAGGCAAGAAACAAGGCAGTCTTTTCTGGTTGCTAGATGAGACTAAAACTGCAATGGGGATGCGTCTTCTACGTTCTTGGATCCAACGTCCTTTGATTGACAAGGATCGTATCGTAGAACGTCAGGAAGTTGTACAAGTCTTCCTGGATTATTTCTTTGAACGCAGTGATTTAACGGAAAGCCTCAAGGGAGTCTACGATATCGAACGTCTGGCTAGTCGTGTATCTTTTGGGAAAAGCAATCCTAAAGACCTCTTGCAACTAGCGACTACCTTGGGAAGTGTTCCAAGGATTCGCGCCATTTTAGAAGGAATGGAGCAACCAGCTCTAGCTTATCTGATTGAACAACTGGATGCTATTCCTGAGTTGGAAAGTTTGATTAGTGCAGCTATTGCTCCTGAGGCTCCTCACGTGATTACCGAAGGTGGTATTATTCGAACGGGCTTTGATGAGACCTTGGATAAATACCGTCGTGTACTGAGAGAAGGGACCAGCTGGATTGCTGAGATTGAGGCTAAGGAAAGAGAAAACTCTGGTATCCATACGCTCAAGATTGATTACAATAAAAAGGACGGCTACTATTTCCATGTGACCAATTCACAGCTAGGTAATGTTCCAGCCCACTTTTTCCGTAAGGCTACGCTGAAAAACTCTGAGCGTTTTGGAACAGAGGAGTTAGCGCGTATCGAAGGTGAAATGCTAGAGGCGCGTGAGAAATCAGCAAACCTAGAGTATGAAATTTTTATGCGGATCCGTGAGGAGGTTGGCAAGTATATCCAACGCCTGCAAGCCTTGGCCCAAGGAATTGCAACTGTCGATGTCTTGCAAGGCTTGGCAGTAGTTGCGGAAAAACAACACCTGATTCGACCAGAGTTTGGGCAAGAGTCGCGGATTGATATCCAGAATGGTCGTCACGCAGTTGTTGAAAAGGTCATGGGAGCTCAAACCTATATTCCTATTAGTATCCAGATGGATGAAGACACCAGCATCCAACTGATCACAGGACCCTAATATGAGCGGGAAGTCAACTTATATGCGCCAGTTGGCTATAACTGCAGTTATGGCACAGATGGGCTCTTATGTCCCTGCAGAAAGTGCTCGACTGCCAATTTTTGATGCTATCTTCACTCGTATTGGTGCAGCTGATGACTTGGTTTCAGGCCAGTCCACCTTTATGGTAGAGATGATGGAAGCTAATATGCTATTAGTCATGCGACCAGGAACTCTCTGATTCTCTTTGATGAACTTGGTCGGGGAACCGCAACTTATGATGGGATGGCTTTTTAGCCCAGTCTATCATCGAGTACATCCATGAGCATATTGGAGCCAAGACTCTCTTTGCGACCCACTACCATGAATTAACTAGTCTTGAGACTAGTCTTAAACATCTAGTAAATGTACACGTGGCTACGCTTGAGCAAAACGGTCAGGTTACCTTCCTTCATAAGATTGAACCGGGTCCAGCAGACAAATCGTACGGTATTCACGTTGCTAAGATTGCAGGATTGCCAGCAGACTTTAAGCTAAAAAGAGCAGATTCAATTTTTAACTCAACTAGAAAGCCAGGGTCAGGAAAGTCCAATTCCTACCAATCAAAAATACTGTCAATGAGCAGATGTCACTATTTGATGAAAAAGAAGAAAATCCAATCCTGACAGAATTGGCAAATATAGATGTTTACAATATAACACCTATGCAAGCTATGAATCTCTTGTTAGAGCTGAAGCAAAAATTATAAGCAAAAACCCACTCCGTTTTGTGAGTGGGTTTCTTGTATATTAGTGTTTTTGAGCCAATAGTTGATTGATGTGTGCAACCTTTTTAGATTCTCTCTTGTAGAGAACAATCCAGATGATGAGGTAGACGATTGCAAACTCTGGGATGAGTTGAAGGATGAAAGTCCAGTGAAGCGGGAACCAACCTGCTAGGATTGCTAGAGGGACAAAACCTAGCAACATAAGGAAGAAGTGAGTGACAGTAGCTCGAAGGAGACTCCAGTCTTGAGCAAAGAGACGACTGCCAAAACTAAAGAGGACTCCAATCGCTGCCCAGATAAGCAGACAGTATAGCAGGACGAGTGATCCATGCACCTGATGTTGGGTCATGAATTGACCAATCAAAGAGTTGGGGCTGAGAGGTGCGTAGTTACTTGGTGAGTGGATAAACGAAAAGATAATAGATAGGATGAGGCCGATGAGGATACCAGTTGTAGCATCGTGAAATACTTGTTTTTTCATAGTTCTAATTTCTCCTTAATAGCTTTGAGGTAACGGCGAGATGAGTAGGTAAAACTGTCGTTTTTGAGATAAATTTCAATCAAGCCGTTAGAGGTTAGTTTAAGATGACTGATAGCGTCAATGTTGACAATTTCAGATTGGGAAATTTGGATAAAGGAAGCAGGTAAGATTTCAACTGCTTGGTAGAGACGAATGTCGAGTGCATAGGTTCGATTACCTGTTTCAGCTATCACTTTACGGTTTTCAATGTAAATCCGTTGAATCTTTTGAATTTCGATAAGAAAAACCTGATCTTGAAATTTTCCTTTAAGAGTTTCTTTTTGATCCAGCGATTGAACAAAGTCTTGAACTTTTTGAACTCTAGGGGACAAAGTTGGTGCTTCTATGATGATTTGTTCTTCTGCATATTGCTGATCAATGTCGAGTTTGACTTTCATAATTTCTCCTTTATCTAGTTGTAATAGAGATCTCTTACTTACAAGTCTATTAAACACCATTTTTTTGACAATTACAAGAAGCTTTGTCTATGTGGTCGGTTGAAGAGTCTATCTGGTAGGTGACCGTTTTCAAAGAGATTTTAGAGTAAAGAAGTCAAAAAATAAGAAGAAATATATTGACAAAAATAGAAAAAAAGTGGTACAATGTTAGACGGTACTTTTTACTTTTGGTCTCTCAAGAGTGTACAGGGACGTGCTGACAAATGTTGCAAAAGTACACACAGATGATAGCTGTCACCAAGTGTATCATCACCAAAAATAAAAAAACACAGGAGAATGTAGATGCCTACAATTAACCAATTGGTTCGCAAACCGCGTAAATCAAAAGTAGAAAAATCTAAATCACCAGCTTTGAACGTTGGTTACAACAGTCATAAAAAAGTTCAAACAAACGTTTCTTCACCACAAAAACGTGGTGTAGCAACTCGTGTTGGAACTATGACACCTAAAAAACCTAACTCTGCCCTTCGTAAATTTGCTCGTGTACGTTTGAGCAACCTTATCGAAGTTACTGCCTACATCCCAGGTATCGGACACAACTTGCAAGAGCACAGCGTGGTGCTTCTTCGCGGTGGACGTGTAAAAGACCTTCCAGGGGTACGTTACCATATCGTCCGTGGTGCACTTGATACTGCAGGTGTTAACGATCGTAAACAAGGCCGTTCTAAATACGGTACTAAACGTCCGAAAAAAGCATAAGGAAAGGGGATAAAGAGAAATGAGTCGTAAAAATAGAGCTCCAAAACGTGACGTATTGCCAGATCCGCTTTACAATTCACAACTAGTTACTCGTCTTATCAACCGCGTTATGCTTGACGGTAAACGTGGTACAGCTGCTTCAATCGTTTACGGTGCTTTTGAGCAAATCAAAGAAGCTACTGGTAACGATGCACTTGAAGTATTTGAAACAGCTATGGAAAACATCATGCCTGTACTTGAAGTACGTGCACGTCGTGTTGGTGGATCTAACTACCAAGTCCCAGTTGAAGTTCGTCCAGAACGTCGTACAACACTTGGACTTCGTTGGTTGGTAACAATCGCTCGCCTTCGTGGTGAACACACAATGCAAGACCGTCTTGCAAAAGAAATCTTGGATGCTGCTAACAACACTGGTGCAGCAGTTAAGAAACGTGAAGACACTCACCGTATGGCTGAAGCTAACCGTGCCTTCGCACACTTCCGTTGGTAAGATTAAGATACTAAGGGCGTTAAAAAAGCGACTGAAAATTAGGAAGCTTGACGAAGAATCAACGATTCTAGGAAAGCGTATCTATTTTCCGAGCTTTTAGCCCGGGTTCAATTTAGCTCGGTCAGCTCTTAGCTACAATTCAACTTCCCATCTCACAAGTTGAAACCAACTAAACAAGATAAACACTGAGAACGGGTGGGTCCTGCCTATCCGTTTTTATTGAAATCGTGTTATAATAGAATAGAAATAAAAAATATAGGAGAAACAAACCTCATGGCACGCGAATTTTCACTTGAAAAAACTCGTAATATCGGTATCATGGCTCACGTCGATGCTGGTAAAACAACTACAACTGAGCGTATTCTTTACTACACTGGTAAAATCCACAAAATCGGTGAAACTCACGAAGGTGCGTCACAAATGGACTGGATGGAGCAAGAGCAAGAACGTGGTATCACTATCACATCTGCTGCGACAACAGCTCAATGGAACAACCACCGCGTAAACATCATCGACACACCAGGACACGTGGACTTCACAATCGAAGTACAACGTTCTCTTCGTGTATTGGACGGTGCGGTTACAGTTCTTGACTCACAATCAGGTGTTGAGCCTCAAACTGAAACAGTTTGGCGTCAAGCAACTGAGTACGGAGTTCCACGTATCGTATTTGCCAACAAAATGGACAAAATCGGTGCTGACTTCCTTTACTCAGTAAGCACACTTCACGATCGTCTTCAAGCAAATGCACACCCAATTCAATTGCCAATCGGTGCTGAAGACGACTTCCGTGGAATCATCGACTTGATCAAGATGAAAGCTGAAATCTATACTAACGACCTTGGTACAGATATCCTTGAAGAAGACATTCCAGCTGAATACCTTGACCAAGCTCAAGAATACCGTGAAAAATTGGTTGAAGCAGTTGCTGAAACTGACGAAGAATTGATGATGAAATACCTCGAAGGTGAAGAAATCACTAACGAAGAATTGAAAACTGGTATCCGTAAAGCGACTATCAACGTTGAATTCTTCCCAGTATTGTGTGGTTCAGCCTTCAAGAACAAAGGTGTTCAATTGATGCTTGATGCGGTTATCGACTTACCTTCCAAGCCCACTTGACATCCCAGCGATCAAGGGTATCAACCCAGATACAGATGAAGAAGAAACTCGTCCAGCATCTGACGAAGAGCCATTTGCAGCTCTTGCCTTCAAGATCATGACTGACCCATTCTGTAGGTCGTTTGACATTCTTCCGTGTTTACTCAGGTGTTCTTCAATCAGGTTCTTACGTATTGAACACTTCTAAAGGTAAACGTGAACGTATCGGACGTATCCTTCAAATGCACGCTAACAGCCGTCAAGAAATCGACACTGTTTACTCAGGTGATATCGCTGCTGCCGTTGGTTTGAAAGATACTACAACTGGTGACTCATTGACAGATGAAAAAGCTAAAATCATCCTTGAGTCAATCAACGTTCCAGAACCAGTTATCCAATTGATGGTTGAGCCAAAATCTAAAGCTGACCAAGACAAGATGGGTATCGCCCTTCAAAAATTGGCTGAAGAAGATCCAACATTCCGCGTTGAAACAAACGTTGAAACTGGTGAAACAGTTATCTCTGGTATGGGTGAGCTTCACCTTGACGTCCTTGTTGACCGTATGCGTCGTGAGTTCAAAGTTGAAGCTAACGTAGGTGCTCCTCAAGTATCTTACCGTGAAACATTCCGTGCTTCTACTCAAGCACGTGGATTCTTCAAACGTCAGTCTGGTGGTAAAGGTCAATTCGGTGATGTATGGATTGAATTTACTCCAAACGAAGAAGGTAAAGGATTCGAATTCGAAAACGCAATCGTCGGTGGTGTGGTTCCTCGTGAATTTATCCCAGCGGTTGAAAAAGGTTTGGTAGAATCTATGGCTAACGGTGTTCTTGCTGGTTACCCAATGGTTGACGTTAAAGCTAAAGCTTTACGATGGTTCATACCACGATGTCGACTCATCTGAAACTGCCTTCAAGATTGCTGCATCTCTTGCACTTAAAGAAGCTGCTAAGACTGCACAACCAGCTATCCTTGAGCCAATGATGCTTGTAACAATCACTGTTCCAGAAGAAAACCTTGGTGATGTTATGGGTCACGTAACTGCTCGTCGTGGACGTGTAGATGGTATGGAAGCACACGGTAACAGCCAAATCGTTCGTGCTTACGTTCCACTTGCTGAAATGTTCGGTTACGCAACAGTTCTTCGTTCTGCATCACAAGGACGTGGTACATTCATGATGGTATTCGACCACTACGAAGATGTACCTAAGTCAGTACAAGAAGAAATCATTAAGAAAAACAAAGGTGAAGAATAATTCACTGTCACTTTAAAAAGAAGTCACTTTGTGGCTTCTTTTTTTCTGTTTGTAGAAATAGCTAAAAATGGCTTTAAAAATATGGTAAAAATAGAAGGAGTATATTGTGAGGAAAATGGATGTCAACCACTTTTGAAATTTTAATGAATCAGTTGGGAATCCCCGCTGACATAAGAAATCATGAGGCCTTCTCCCAGGCTGAAATTGAACAAGTTATTGTACACAAGCAAAGTAATATTTGGGAGTTTCGTTTTGTCTTTGAGAATATCCTCCCCTTTGAACTCTTTTTAGCATTGAAGAAGGGATTGAAAGAAGAATTTTCAAAAACAGGAAATCAAGCGACTTTCGAGATTAAAACGAAAAATCAAGATTTTTCAAGAGAGCTTTTACAGGCCTACTATCGGGAGGCTTTTTCAGATGGGCCTTGTTCTAGCCAAGGATTTCGGACCATGTATCAGGATTTTCAGGTTCGATTTGAAAATGATCAGTTGATTATTGAAGCCTCTGAAGCAGCAGATACAGAGCATTTTAGAAAAAATCATCTCCCTAATCTTAGCAAACAACTTGAACTTTTTGGCTTCCCTAAATTCACTTGTGTTTTAGAGAAAAATGAAGATTTGACCAAGGAAGAGCAAGAAGCTTTCCATTCGGAAAATCAAATGATTGTTCAGGCTGCCAATGAAGAAACTCTTCGGGCTATGGAACAATTGGAACAGATGGCGCCACCACCTCAGTAGAGGACAAGCCTGTCTTTGATTTTCAAGCTAAGAAGGCAGCTGCCAAGCCAAAACTAGAAAAGGCAGAAATTACTCCAATGATTGAGGTTAATACTGAGGAGAACCGTCTGGTCTTTGAAGGAGTTGTCTTTGATGTTGAGCAGAAGGTTACTCGGACAGGTCGTGTCTTGATTAATTTCAAGATGACGGACTATACATCTAGCTTCTCCATGCAAAAATGGGTCAAAAATGAAGAAGAAGCTCAGAAATTTGACATGATCAAGAAAAATTCTTGGCTCCGTGTTCGAGGAAATGTCGAGGTCAATAATTTTACACGAGATTTGACCATGAATGTGCAAGATGTGCAGGAAGTTGTCCACTATGAGCGTAAAGACTTAATGCCAGAGGGAGAACGTCGGGTTGAGTTCCATGCACATACCAATATGTCCACCATGGATGCTCTACCTGAAGTTGAAGAACTCGTTGCGAAAGCAGCCAAATGGGGTCATAAAGCGGTAGCAATCACGGACCACGGGAATGTTCAATCCTTCCCTCATGGTTATAAGGCGGCCAAGAAAGCTGGTATCCAGTTGATCTATGGGATGGAAGCCAATATCGTTGAAGACCGTGTTCCTATCGTCTATAACGAAGTGGAGATGGACCTTTCTGAAGCTACTTATGTAGTCTTTGACGTGGAGACGACTGGTCTATCTGCTATCTATAATGACTTGATTCAGGTGGCGGCTTCTAAGATGTATAAGGGAAATATCGTCGCTGAATTTGATGAATTTATCAATCCTGGGCATCCTTTGTCAGCCTTTACAACTGAATTGACAGGAATTACGGACGACCATGTAAAAAATGCAAAACCCTTGGTTCAAGTTTGAAAAGAATTCCAAGAATTCTGTAAAGATACCGTTCTTGTAGCCCACAATGCAACCTTTGACGTTGGCTTTATGAATGCCAATTATGAACGTCATGGACTGCCAAAAATCACACAACCTGTCATTGATACGTTAGAATTCGCTAGAAATCTCTATCCCGAATACAAACGTCATGGTCTAGGACCTTTGACTAAACGTTTTGGTGTTGCCCTAGAACACCACCACATGGCCAACTACGATGCAGAAGCAACTGGCCGTCTGCTCTTTATCTTTATCAAGGAAGTGGCAGAAAAACGTGGTGTGACAGATTTGGCACGATTAAAACCTTGATTTAATCAGCCCAGATTCGTATAAAAAAAGCTCGAGTCAAGCATGCGACCATCTATGTGAAAAATCAAGTAGGCTTGAAAAATATCTTTAAGCTGGTTTCTCTCTCAAATACCCAGTATTTTTGAAGGAGTTCCACGAATTCCACGTACGGTTCTGGATGCCCATCGAGAAGGTTTTAATCTTGGGATCGGCTTGTACGGAAGGAGAAGTCTTTGATGCAGTCGTGTCACAAGGGAGTAGATGCGGCAGTCGAAGTGGCTAAATACTATGACTTTATCGAGGTGATGCCTCCAGCTATCTATGCACCTCTGATTGCCAAAGAGCAGGTCAAGGACATGGAGGAGCTCCGCACCATTATCAAGAGTTTGATAGAGGTTGGAGATCGTCTCGGCAAGCCAGTTCTTGCAACAGGAAATGTCCACTATCTCGAACCCTGAGGATGAAATTTATCGCGAAATCATCGTCCGCAGTCTAGGTCAGGGAGCCATGATTAACCGAACGATCGGTCACGGAGAAGCTGCTCAACCAGCTCCACTACCCAAGGCGCATTTTAGAACAACCAATGAAATGTTGGATGAGTTTGCCTTTCTAGGAGAAGAATTGGCTCGCAAGATTGTCATTGAAAACACCAATGCCTTGGCAGAAATCTTTGAGCCTGTTGAGGTCGTTAAAGGCGACTTGTATACACCTTTCATTGACCAAGCCGAAGAAACAGTTGCCGAGTTAACCTATAAAAAAGCTTTTGAAATTTATGGAAATCCACTGCCAGATATCGTTGATTTGCGGATTGAAAAGGAACTAACCTCTATCTTGGGGAATGGATTTGCCGTGATTTATCTAGCTTCACAGATGCTAGTGCAGCGCTCCAACGAACGAGGCTACTTGGTTGGTTCTCGTGGGTCTGTTGGATCCAGTTTCGTTGCGACCATGATTGGGATTACAGAGGTTAATCCTCTCTCTCCTCACTATGTCTGTGGTCAGTGTCAGTACAGTGAATTTATCACGGATGGTTCCTACGGTTCAGGCTTTGATATGCCCAATAAGGACTGTCCAAACTGTGGATACAAACTCAGCAAGAATGGACAGGACATTCCTTTCGAGACCTTCCTTGGTTTTGACGGGGATAAGGTTCCCGATATCGATTTGAACTTCTCAGGGGAAGACCAACCGAGCGCCCACTTGGATGTTCGTGATATCTTTGGGGAAGAGTATGCCTTCCGTGCAGGAACGGTTGGTACGGTGGCTGCTAAAACAGCCTATGGATTTGTCAAAGGTTACGAGCGTGACTATGGCAAATTCTACCGTGAAGCTGAAGTAGAGCGTCTAGCTCAAGGAGCTGCTGGTGTTAAACGTACGACCGGTCAGCACCCAGGAGGAATCGTTGTTATCCCTAATTATATGGATGTCTATGACTTTACTCCAGTACAGTATCCTGCAGATGATGTAACTGCTGAATGGCAGACCACTCACTTTAACTTTCACGATATCGATGAGAACGTCCTCAAGCTCGATGTCCTTGGACATGATGATCCGACCATGATTCGGAAACTTCAGGACTTGTCAGGCATTGATCCAAATGATATTCCGATGGATGACCCTGGTGTCATGGCCCTCTTCTCAGGAACCGATATCCTGGGAGTGACGCCTGATCAAATCGGGGCTTCAACTGGTATGCTTGGAATTCCAGAGTTTGGGACTAATTTTGTTCGAGGCATGGTGGATGAAACCCATCCGACTACTTTTGCGGAGTTACTTCAGCTTTCTGGTCTGTCTCACGGTACCGACGTATGGTTGGGAAATGCCCAAGATTTGATTAAGACTGGAATTGCGGACCTGTCAACCGTTATTGGATGTCGGGATGACATCATGGTTTACCCTCATGCACGCAGGTTCAGATCCAAAGATGGCCTTTACCATCATGGAGCGTGTGCGTAAGGGAATGTGGCTCAAAATCTCTGAAGAAGAGCGCAATGGGTATATCGAAGCCATGAAGGCCAACAATGTACCTGAATGGTATATCGAATCTTGTGGGAAAATCAAGTACATGTTCCCTAAAGCCCATGCGGCAGCCTACGTTATGATGGCCCTTCGTGTGGCCTACTTCAAGGTTCACCATCCGATTTATTATTACTGTGCTTACTTCTCCATCCGTGCCAAGGCCTTTGATATCAAGACCATGGGGGCAGGCTTGGATGCTATCAAACGCAAGATGCAAGAAATTGCTGAAAAGCGCAAGAACAATGAAGCTTCTAACGTAGAAATTGACCTCTATACAACGCTTGAAATCGTTAATGAGATGTGGGAACGTGGCTTCAAATTTGGCAAGTTGGACCTCTATCGCAGTGATGCGACTGAATTCATCATCGATGGAGATACCCTCATCCCACCGTTTGTCGCTATGGATGGTCTAGGAGAGAACGTTGCCAAGCAACTGGTTCGTGCTCGTCAAGAGGGAGAATTCCTCTCTAAAACCGAACTCCGCAAGCGTGGTGGACTGTCATCAACCTTGGTTGAAAAGATGGATGAAATGGGAATTCTCGGCAATATGCCAGAGGATAACCAGCTCAGTCTGTTTGATGATTTGTTTTAATAGTTTGAAATGTCTTATGTAGGTTTGAGGTTAGTTAATGATGCTAAAGAAAAACAGAGCAACACCCTGGAAACCAGGGAAAGTTATTTCCATACGCTTGCGAAATGGCGTTTACGTATTAGCACAAATGGTGCGTGATCCCTATCTGGTATTTTTCAACCATTTTAACGAAGAAAATAACTGGAAGGGAGTGACCTTGAAAGAGGAAGATATCCTTTTTTGTAAAGCAGTTACTCGTCAGTTTCTACGCTATAGTTCTGTAGCGATTGTCAAAGAAATTAACCCCCTGTTAGATTATGGACTACCCAAAGAATGGATCTATAGCCATATTGGAGGGCATCCTATTACTGTTTCGGTAAAGGGACGGGAGCGCCAAGTAGCTGGTTTTGGTCGACGCTGTTCTTTAGTTCTAGCGGATAAGGACAGTGGTCAACCGGAGGATAATCCACTTATGGGCCTCTTCCAAGCTTATATCATACCAGATATCAAAGAACAGGATTGGGATCGGGTAGGCCAGGCTGAACTCATGTCTATTGAAGTATTTCCAACACTCAATGAGCGTCTCTACCTTTGCTATCTTTATGGGAAAAATATAAATCCAGAACAAGATATCTCTTTGGGAAAGCCCCTGCTTGATGACTATGAAACTTATGTAGATATCCTCACTAACAGCCCAGAGGCTCAACGTCTCTATCTAGGAGAGTACGAAGAATAAGAAAGGACATTTGATGAAACTCAGAATTTTTGCGGAAGACAAACCTGCTCAAAAGGTTTTTGAATATCAGTTAGAGCTTGCTGATCAGACAATTCTTCTATCGACAGCACTCTTGTCTAGTGCTATTGCTTTAGCAGGATTATTGTCTGCTTTGAAAGAAAAATAAAAAAAGAAAAGAGAAACAACATGGTTTTACCAAATTTTAAAGAAAATCTAGAAAAATACGCTAAGCTTTTGGTTGCAAACGGAGTGAATGTGCAACCTGGTCACACTTTGGCACTCTCTATCGATGTCGAGCAACGTGAGTTGGCTCACTTAATTGTCAAAGAAGCTTATGCACTTGGAGCCCACGAAGTTATCGTTCAATGGGCAGATGATTTTATAAACCGTGAGAAATTCCTTCACGCGCCACTAGAACGTTTGGACAATGTTCCCGAATACAAGATTGCTGAGATGAACTACCTTCTTGAAAACAAAGCAAGTCGTCTCGGTGTCCGCTCTTCTGACCCAGGTGCCTTGAACGGAGTGGATGCTGAAAAGCTCTCAGCTTCTGCCAAAGCTATGGGAATTGCAATGAAGCCAATGCGTATCGCAACTCAATCTAACAAGGTTAGCTGGACTGTAGCAGCTGCTGCTGGACCAGAGTGGGCTAAGAAAGTCTTTCCAAATGCTGCAAGCGACGAAGAAGCAGTGGACCTCCTTTGGGATCAAATCTTTAAGACTTGCCGTGTCTATGAAGAAGATCCAGTTAAGGCTTGGGAAGAACATGCAGCTATCTTGAAGAGCAAGGCTCAAATGCTTAACAAAGAGCAATTCTCAGCTCTTCACTACACAGCTCCTGGAACAGATTTGACACTTGGTTTGCCTAAGAACCACGTTTGGGAATCAGCTGGAGCTATCAATGCCCAAGGTGAGGGATTCTTGCCAAATATGCCAACAGAAGAAGTCTTTACAGCCCCTGACTTCCGTCGTGCAGATGGTTATGTAACATCTACGAAACCTCTTAGCTACAATGGAAATATCATCGAAGGCATCAAGGTGACCTTTGAAAATGGTCAAATCGTTGATATCACAGCTGAAAAGGGTGATCAAGTAATGAAGGACCTCGTCTTTAAGAATGCTGGTGCGCGTGCCTTGGGTGAATGTGCCTTGGTACCAGATCCAAGCCCAATTTCTCAGTCAGGTATTACCTTCTTTAACACCCTTTTCGATGAGAATGCTTCTAACCACTTAGCTATCGGTGCAGCCTATGCAACCAGCGTTGTTGGTGGAGCTGAGATGAGCGAAGAAGAGCTGGAAGCTGCAGGACTTAACCGTTCAGATGTTCACGTTGACTTTTATGATTGGTTCTAATCAAATGGATATCGATGGTATCCGTGAGGATGGAACACGCGTACCACTCTTCCGCAATGGAGATTGGGCAATTTAAGGAGAAACTATGATTGGAAGTATGTTTGTCGGTCTTTTGATCGGACTATTAGCAGGAGCTATCACCAATCGTGGAGAACGTATGGGATGCTTCGGGAAAATGTTTCTCGGCTGGATTGGTGCCTTTTTAGGACAACTACTCTTTGGTTCTTGGGGACCAAGCCTAAACGGTACAGCCATTATCCCATCAGTTCTCGGGGCCATGATTTTATTAGCCATCTTCTGGGAAAGAGGAAGCTAAGTTTCGATTTGAAAGCTTATTTAACTATAAAGATAAAAAGAGGTTGGAATTGTTCCGACCTCTTTTAAGATTCACAGAGGATAATGGGACTTGCAGTGACTGGTTCTTTTTATATTGCGTCAAGTATGGTACAATAAAAACATGAGAATTCAACAATTACACTATATTATCAAAATTGTAGAGACTGGTTCCATGAATGAGGCTGCCAAACAACTTTTCATTACACAACCCAGTCTATCAAATGCAGTTCGTGACCTAGAAAATGAGATGGGAATTGAGATTTTTATCCGAAAATCCCTAAGGGAATTACCCTCACACGTGATGGGATGGAGTTTTTGTCCCTATGCCCGTCAGGTTGTTGAACAAACCCAACTTCTAGAAGAACGCTATAAGAACCCAATCGCTCATCGCGAGCTTTTTAGTGTGTCTTCGCAGCACTATGCCTTCGTGGTCAACGCCTTTGTTTCCTTGCTTAAGAAAAGCGATATGGAAAAGTATGAGCTTTTTTTGCGTGAAACCAGAACCTGGGAAATTATCGATGACGTCAAGAACTTCCGTAGTGAAGTCGAGTCCTCTTTTTAAATAGCTATAACCGTGATGTCCTTTTCGAAGATGTTGGATGATAATCATCTAGTTGCCCATCATCTCTTTACAGCCCAACCCTCATATCTTTGTCAGCAAGTCCAACCCACTTGCTAAGAGAGACAAGGTGCGTTATCAGATCTAGAAGACTTCCCATATTTGAGCTATGACCAAGGGACCCATAATTCCTTCTACTTCTCAGAAGAGATTTTGTCACAGGAACATCACAAGAAATCCATCGTGGTTAGTGACCGTGCGACCTTGTTCAATCTCTTGATTGGTTTGGATGGCTATACCATCGCGACAGGTATCCTCAATAGTAATCTTAATGGAGACAATATCGTTTCGATTCCACTTGATATTGATGATCCCATTGAGCTGGTTTATATCCAGCATGAAAAGACAAGCTTATCTAAGATGGGTGAACGTTTCATCGAGTACCTCCTTGAAGAAGTTCGCTTTGACAGCTAATTGCAACTCTATTAGAAAAGAAAAGGAAAAATGACACCAATGAATACCAATGATTTTTGATTTCCACTTGCCAGAGGAGTTGATTGCACAGACGCCTCTGGAAAAACGCGATGCCTCTAAGCTTTTGATGGTCAATCGCCAGACTGGAGAATTTCAAGATCGCCATTTTCACTCAATTATTGAAATGCTAGAGCCAGGTGATGCCCTGGTTATGAATGACACCCGCGTACTACCAGCTCGACTTCATGGTCCAAAAGGAAGAAACAGGGGGCCACGTTGAACTCTTAGTCTTGAAAAATACAGCTGGAGACGAATGGGAAGTCTTGGCGAAACCAGCCAAACGTCTCAAGGTCGGTACCCGTGTTGTCTTTGGGGATGGTCGCCTCAGTGCAGTCGTGACCGAGGAATTAACCCATGGTGGCCGTATTGTCCGTTTTGAGTATGAGGGAATTTTCCTGGAAGTGCTTGAAAGTCTGGGAGAAATGCCTTTGCCTCCTTATATCCACGAAAAGTTGGATGATCGCGAACGGTACCAGACCGTCTATGCCAAGGAGAGTGGCTCAGCCGCTGCTCCGACTGCAGGCCTTCATTTTACCAAAGAACTACTAGAAGAGATCCAACAAAAAGGAGTTCACCTAGTCTACTTGACCTTGCACGTTGGGCTTGGAACCTTTAGACCTGTTTCAGTCGATAATCTAGATGAACACGAGATGCACTCAGAGTTTTACCAATTATCTGAGGAAGCCGCAGCGACCTTGCGTCAGGTCAAGGAAAATGGTGGCCGTGTCATTGCTGTAGGGACAACTTCTATCCGTACGCTTGAGACTATCGGAAGCAAGTTTGATGGTCAAATCCAAGCCGACTCTGGCTGGACCAATATCTTTATCAAGCCAGGCTATGACTGGAAAGTGGTGGATGCTTTTTCTACTAATTTCCACTTGCCTAAGTCTACCTTGGTCATGCTTGTTTCTGCCTTTGCAGGACGTGAATTGGTCCTCGAAGCCTACCAGCATGCTATCGATGAAAAATACCGTTTCTTTAGCTTTGGCGATGCCATGTTTATCTACTAAAAAACGAGCAAATCTAAACTAGAAATAAAAGGGCTAATTCCTACTTGGATTAGCCTTTTTTTGATATCAGATAGCTATTGAATTAAAGCCAAATAAATGATACACTGAAGACTACGAGACAGCCGTCAAATATATGCAAAATCTGACGAGCTATTTTTATCTGTGCCTATTTCAAAGGAGATTTTTATGAAAAACAAAACATTGCGCTATACGAGTCTATCAGTCCTGACCTTGTTGCTTGCCTTGACCTTGGCTGCCTGTGGTGGAAAGACTGACAAGAACACTTCAGCTACAAACCAAAAGGAAACAACAAGCAAGATGACTACAGAGTCCGCAAGTAAAACTGAAGTAAGCCAAAAAGAGGAGCAGAAGTCAGAAACAAATAGTGCGACAGAAGCTACAACCACTCAAGCAGAACAAAAGGAAGATAAGCAAAAATCACAAGAGGCTTTACGCTAAGTTTGCAGGAACTTGGGAAAACTACGCGGGAACAACTGCAACAGTCACAGCAGATGGAATTGTAACAATTCAAAGTGCAAATGGAACCTTTAAATACGAGATGGGGCAAGTAGATGAAAAAGATGGCTATTACTCAACAGGTATCCATCTTGTCGGTGGTGGAGAAGGGCACGACTGTTCTTTACCCCAGCTGGAGTCCAAAATGAAGTGACAGGTACAGACGGTAGCCAAGACGTCTTGTCTATCGGTCAATCTGTAAGCGACAAAGATAACCAATTTTACCGTAATTAAGCATGAAAAAGAAGAGGTGGGCTAAACCGATGGCTCACTTTTTATATGGTGAAAAGTTTGAATAAGATTTTTGACATCAAAAAGCCTTGAAATCAAGGCTTTTTCCTGTTGATTTAGATGCCCCCTGCATGGATTTGGAAAAGGACCTTTCATATTGAGAGTAATTGAAAAATATTGAAATATAAGTGATTTTAGAGAAATACTTTTAGGTATTTTTCAATGTCATGATTTAAAAATGGGGCAAAAAGTGGGGCAAACACGAATGACTCATAGAGGTTTCTATTTGGTTTGAAAACCTATAATACCTAATGATTATGCTATACTAGATATATAGTGTTGTTATAAATAAATGTCAGTGCGAGATCAAATTGGAGGATAAAATGGAAAAACAAATTAATGAAAAAGCCTTGGTTCCCAAAGCTTTTTAATGTTATAAACTCATTAAAAAAACTCCCCAGTTAGATTTGGAATATTTTTTTATTCTGTGTCATATAAAAAAATAAATAAAATGAATGGCTATAGCTAGAGCTAAAATGGTTGTTATACTCACTACTATTATAGGATTAGAAGCAAAAGATTAAAAGAGAGAATCAAGGCAGCCAGATAGAGTGTCGCTTGGACACAGTAGTAACTTTTCGAATAGCGAAGATAGTGTTTGTTATAGGGGCCCATTTACTAGGACAGCAACTTGAAAGAGGCCAAATCCGATATAAGAGAAGCTGGTTGCAAAGAGATGATTAGCTTCAGGATTCAGAAGAAAACTCATCGAAACAGTCATCATAATAAGTCCAATGAAAATAGGATAGTGACTGTAAATTAGAAATAGTCCCTTTTGATTAGATTTTTTTCATCAATAGCATGGTCAAATTCACCAAAATAAAATAAGAACAGAGAAAGCATAATAATGAAATAAAAGAACCGAATAAATCGAGAAATTCTCGATTGTAAAGAAAGTTAACTAGCTCCATAATCATCTCTCAAACGTAATAATGACAAGAAGGAGATGCGCTCGATTAAATGGGCGAGATTTACCTGGTAATGCTTATCTTTACTAAGCAAGATAATTGGCATAATAAATGTTAGCAGAATACTAGCAAAGAAGATATAGACTCTAACGTAAATAGGAAGAGAGAAGAGCTGCTAGATAGACTCCTAAACTTCCCTAGCCCTGTTATCCATAGAAAAACCTTTGATACTTTCCCCGATTAACATCATCGGTTGATTTTTCTAAAAAAACTCAACCAAATATTGAAAAATAAGGTAAGGGTTAATGTACCAATAGCCCAGCAGAGATAATGAAAATATTGTTGCCAATCAGGTCCCATTATATTGGCTATAAAGAGTAAAATTCCCATTTTGATAAACATGATTACCATGTTAAATAAAGAGTTCTTTCCATAGCGATTGGTATAAACGGTTTGAATCATCCAGGAATCGGTGAGAACCAAGACAGCCATGAAAAATCAAGGAAAGAATTCCAAGTCAAAAATACCGTTATGAAGATGGTCAATTAAAGTAGTTGCTTTTTGAAATTGCAAAAACAAACACTAGGTCATAAAATAGTTCTGAAAATTCTACACGTTTATGCTTAATAAGAGTTGTCATATTAATACCTTTCTACTTTAGAAATACAATTCATTATAACAGAAAATGGTAATGAGAGAAAAAGGATATGCTTAAATAATTTCATGTGGCGCGAATTGTCAAAACCTTGACTTCTTTTGTCATTTACTTGAAAAAGCAACCCTGACGAGTTGCTTAAAATCCTATTAAAAAAATTAACTGTGTCAGGATTATCCTGAGTTTTGATGCCTTGAATCTTATCCAAAACTGCCATATCCTCCTCTGATAAGTCGAAGTCGAAGATATCCAAGTTACCTTTTATATTTTTTTAGGTGTCACAGACTTAGGTAGTGGCAAGAAACCTTTTTGAAGGCTCCAACGCAGAGCAACTTGTGCTACAGATTTACCGTTACGTTCAGCCACTGCTTCAACATCTTCATTTCCAAAATGCTACCTGTACCTAGTGGACTATAGGCTTCAAGAAGGATATCGCGCTCTTGACAATAGGCAACTAAGTCTTTTTGGTCACAACCTGGAGCCAAGAGAATTTGATTGACATGTGGCACAATTTCAGCCGTTTCAAGAAGAGCTTCTAGGTGATGTTGCATAAAGTTAGACACACCGATAGCACGCACCTTACCTTCTTTGTAGGCTTCTTCCATTGCCTCCCAAGCGCCTGCATTACCAGACTTCCAAGCATCATTCTCACGAAGTGCCTTTGGATTTGGCCAGTGGATGAGCAAAAGATCCAAATAATCCACACCAAGTCTTTCGAGAGATTCGTTTATAGAGGCCTTAGCCAAATCGTAATCGTGCTTGTCATTCCAGAGTTTAGTCGTTAGGAAAATATCCTCACGTGCCAGATCACTATTAGCAATCGCCTTACCTACAGAAACCTCGTTACCGTAAATTTGTGCGGTATCAATATGTGTGTAACCAGCATTAAGTGCGAAACTAACGCTGTTATAGGCTTCTTCGCCTTCAGCAATTTGCCAAGTTCCAAAACCAATTTTAGGAATAGTAACCCCATTTGCAAGTGTATATAGTTTCATGATTTTCACCTTTTCTTTTTAATAGTACTATCTTAAAAAGATAAGGCAAAAATGCAAAAGATTTGCTACGGCTATTATAATGAATAGTTCCTTACTTCTTTTCCGCTGTTCGTAACAGCTTTTTGGAGATATTATTACTTGGGAAGAGAATGAATTTGTAAGAACTTTTCATATTGAAAAATAAACAAAAATATTGAAATATAGCTGATTTTAGGAAATACTTTTAGGTATTTTCAATGTCAGGATTTAAAAATGGGGCAAAAAGTGGGGCAAAAATAACGAATGACTCATAAAGGTTTCCTAATCTCTAACCTTGTCTGACAAAAAGGTTGCTCAACTTCTAACTGAGAAAAGTATCACTAACGGATATTGCCAGAAGACTTCGTATGAACCTCTGTTCCCTTTTATAGTAAATGCCAATACATTCTAATGGGGAATAGTAGCGAGTGAGTATGAACCGGCAATAGAAAAATGCCTAAAAAAATGCTATAATATTAAGCAACATAGACAAATAAATTAGAATTTAGAGGTTTTTCGGCGAATGTTAGGATATGAAAAATGAAAAGTTAGAATTTAATTATAAAAATCTTGCGGTTTATGGTTAATTGCGGTTGCCATAGTTATCGCAGTTGCTACCTTAATAGGTGGACACCAAATTATAAATATGCAAGTGTTTAGTACAGGTTATATAGTTTTCTTTTCGATTAATATGAATAAAAACTTACTAAAAACTATCCACTGGTTCATCAACTAAATTTCAAAATAAGGTTTCTCAATACTCAATAATATTACTGTTTATATTAATGTAGGCGGTCCATTTTTGCTACGGAGAATTGGAGATTGATATGGTTGGGAGCATTATTAGCCACAGCATTGCATTTTTTCCCATTCTATTTTTGTACATGGAAAAATCAATGATTTTTATTAGGAATTATGTGCACTATTAATATTATCATGGGGTATATTTTTTTCTGCTGTCCCTTTGGTACTATTTGCCTATATTGATGCAATAATTAAATTTATATTTGGAGTTTATTTGTTATTTTCTAAAGCAACGAAGCAATAAATCCCAATTGTTTTGTTGAACTAGCAACTTAATAAGAATAACAGAGGAACAGTAAATCGGAAAAAAAGGTTTACTGTTTTTCTTTGCTCAAAATACTTAGCTTGTGAAATCATATTTCTCCCTCCTTCTGACATATTTAGTCTAACAAAAAGCCGTCGGGAAAAACGGCTTTCGAAGATAAGATTATACAATAGAAAAGCGAGGTTATCCTCGCTTTTATTTAATCTAATAGCTCCTTATTTTCAATTAAGAGTTCTAGTGGAGATTTTTCTCTTGCTACAATAAAACCAGGTTCATATTGGTTATGAAATGTTCTTTTCTGAGAAGTTGGATCAATATACAACTCTTTTCCATCTTCTGTGTATAGTTGGTTGCCTCTTGTTAGGTAAAGTAAATCTTCTAAGTGCTGTCCATCAGTATGTAGGAAATGCTCGATGTATTTGACAGCTTTTAAGATTTCACTTACTTTATCAGAGTATTCATTCGATTCAAGAACACTCTTTTCTAACTCAATCTCTTTACTAGTTCCAAATAGTTGGGTTGGAGTTGCATTAAAATATTCTGCTATCTTATCTAAATTTGCAAAGGTAGGATAGCTTTTTTGGTTTTCATAATCAGAGATGGACTGTTTACCGATTCCTAAATCTTCCGCAAGTTGAGTTTGACTTACTCCTTTTTCTATGCGTAGTCGTGCCAAATTGGGTCCAAAATTTTTGAATAATAAAGGTCATGATAAACTCCTATTTTTATTTTTAACTTATTTTATCACCTAAAAACTTACAAATCAAGTTTTTAGTTGACTATTTAAAATATTTTTTATAAAATATATTTATAACTTATAAATAAGTTATAAATAATACAAAATAGTTCGTAAGTTTAGGAATAGTGAGTGAGGAAGAAGTTGAGGACGAGACTATGACTTATGACTATTCGAAGCCTTGGTGCTAGAAATTGTGTGGACAAGGGCAAAGGACGAGCCTGACGGGAAGTCAGGCGAAGTCCCGAAGACTGCCGTCCAGACAATTTCTAGCTAAGCAAAAGCTGGCTATTCTAACAGCCAGCAAAAAGGGACACTTAGGACAACGTCCAAAGAACGACGGAACGAGCAAACGTTGATTTGACAGTGTTTCTGAGACCTAAAAAATCTAAAAGAAGGGGGACAATTTTTGTTGGTTTCTATACAAGATTTAAGAAGCATTCAAGAACGATGTGATGTGAGAGAATTAGTACAGAGGTTAGATGTCAGTATTGATAGATTAACGGTTATCTGGGATACAGACACGGGTTCCCTAAGACGAATTTTCAAAAATCTGAAACAGGCAATAAGTACAAAAGTTGACTCATTTGAAATATATGATAATGTTCGAGATGATGTCTTTACTTTAGCTAAAGTTTTTAATGAGTATGATTCGATCAATATTATATTTTTTCAATTAGCCATTTATGGAAGTGAACAATTGATTCGAATTGATTTCAATCCTAATACTTTAAAAGAATTTGATGGAATGAAAGTATGGAGGCAATTAATGTACTTTGCTAGATTGAATTCATTGACTGTACGTTTGTCTCGTTTTGATTTGGCATTTGACATTTTCAACAAGCCTGAAATCGTTAATTTGCAACATATTAAAGGTGGTGTTACCCATAAGGTCTTCTACGGTAGAGGGGGCGAATTAGAGACGAAATATTGGGGTTCTAGCGGTAGTAATGTACAAGTTAGGTTATATGATAAGAATAAAGAAATCATTGCTCACAAGCGCGAAGAGAAGCTAGATTTGGCTGTAAATCCGTTTTGGTGGAGACTGGAGTTCCAACTTAGAACCAAAGCGATTGGTGAGGAAATGGTCCAAGATATTATGAATCGACTTGATAATTTCGGATTTTATAAGCTAGAACATATTCGAGTGGATCAAAGAGCATTTACAATTATCTTTCTCAACAATCCTGAACTGTTATCATTGGCTTTTCCAAATTTAAAATCAGACAGCATCAAAAAAGACAAGAGTCCGCAAACTATTGGAGAGAAGAAACGAACCAATTTGCGGAAGAATTAAAAGAAAGTATTACAGAATCTCCCTAAATTAAATGCAGAATTACAACTACTTGTAGGCGAGTTTCTGAATTTAGAAAATAAATAAGGAGGATAACTATGGACAATAATTTAATTAGTAACAAAGAATTAATTGAAATGGGCTATCGCCCTCATACAGCGAATGATATCATTCATCAGGCAAGAGAATTACTTGTATCACGAGGCTATACATTTTATAATCGCAAACGTTTGATGGTTGTTCCAAAAAGTGTTGTAAATGAGATTCTGGGAACAGAGGTGGCGTAATATGGCAAGTGTTCGTTATCGAAAGCGAGGAGATAGTAATTTATGGACCTATGAAATTCGTAACGAAGGAAAAACTGTTGTTCATAATAGCGGTTTTAAAACAAAAAAACTTGCAGAGTCAGAAGCTGAACCGATTCTGCAAGAACTTCGTTTAGGGAAAAGAATTTCTAGAGATATTTCTCTTGTCGATCTATATCAAGAATGGCTTGAACTAAAAATTTTACCGAGTAGTAGGTCGGAAGAGACAAAGAAAAAATATCTTCTCCGTAAAAACACAATTGAAAGATTATTTGGAAATAAAAAGTCACTCAAATTCGTGCGAGTGAATACCAAAGAATAATGAATAAGTATGGGCAAACAGTTGGTAGAAATTTTCTTGGTAGATTGAATACTGGGATTCATCAGAGCATCCAAATGGCAATTGCCGACAAAGTTCTAATAGATGATTTTACACAACATGTCGAGTTATTTTCATCCAAAGAACAACAGATGACAGAAGAAGAAATGTTACATACAGAAAAGGACTATCTGGATTTACTTTTAGCAGTAAAGAGAAAATTTGATTACCAACGTTCAATTGTTCCGTATATCGTCTATTTTCTACTAAAAACAGGCATGAGGTTTGGAGAGTTAATAGCGTTAACTTGGAATGAAGTTGACTTTTGACAGAGGACTGCTAAAAACATATAGAGAGGTTTAATACCCTTTCTCATAAATTTGTCCCTCCAAAAAACAAAACGTCTATTCGGATGGTACCGATAGACGAAGAATGTATTAAGATATTACAAGTCCTAAAAATTGAACAGGAGAAGGCTAATAAAGAGCTAGGAATCAAGAATAGGTATAAAATGATTTTTCAGCAGTATGGATATATTCACTTGGTACCAGATATTGCAAGTGTCAATAAAGCTAGCAGGTGTTCTTTTAAATGAATTAGATGTTGATCAATTATCACGACAAAAGAAAGCACGTCTCATACCTATGGAAGCTACCTATGGACTGAGGGTTTGACCTTGGAGTTATTGCAAAAATTCTAGGGCATAGAGATATTTCAATGTTAGTAGAAGTATATGGACACACTTTAGAAGAGAAAATTTTTGAGGAATTTAATCAAATTAGAGATGTCTGGAAAGATTGCTCATAAAAAAATGTGGGGCAAATGATGGGGCAAATCAGTTATAGACAAGCAAAAAAGCCTTATAAATCAAGGCTTTTTCCTGTTGATTTAGATGCCCCCTGCAGGGCTCGAACCTGCGACCCATAGATTAAGAGTCTACTGCTCTACCAACTGAGCTAAGGAGGCAAATAAAAGCTGTATTGGTGCCGAAACTTCACGGTTTGTATTGAACCCGCGCAACTAAGCAGGTGGGCAACTCTGCTCTAACTGAAGCTGTTTCCGTGTGAGACAGCCTACATGCTGTTAGAAGTCTTTTGTTTCCCTAATAAATACAAAAATAGTCGGTCAACACTTGAATGTGAAGTCGTACACCACAGCGTTTCTATGATTATATGATACCACTTTTTCAAAAAATCAAAGGGAAAATTAAAACTTTTTGAAAAAGGATTTCACAAGTTTCGTAATTTATCAATGGTTTCCCTTGCGTTGAGCCAGACTCGTTCGTATTTTCCACTATCTTCTGGTGAGAAAGTAGCTATGGTTGCGAATTTTTTCTGGCAGGTATTCTTGTTTGACCCAGTGACCTGGGTAGTTATGTAGGATAGAGGTGGTTTTGGGCATTGCCTAAGTTCCTTGCTACGCTATAGTGACCATCTCGCAGGTGACGTGGGATTGGTAGATGACCTGAGTGTTTTAAGGTCAGACTAGAGCCTCTGTCCATAGCCACATAGGCTGAGTTGGATTTTGGAGAAAGGTGCCAAAGTCAATGACGACATTGGCGATGAGGATGCAGGGCTTCGGGGAAGCAATCCTTTTCGGGCTGCATCCAAGGGCAGTGACAGTATGAATCTGGGCTTCAGGATTGGCTAAGCCAATATCTTCATAAGCAATCACAGTCAAACGACGAGCTAGGCTAGGAAGGTCACCGGCCTCTATCAAGCGAGCAGCATAGTGAAGACTGGCATCCACATCCGAGCCACGGATGGACTTTTGAAGAGCAGATAGAACATCATGGTGTCCATCTCCCATCCTTGTCCATAGTGATATAGCTTCTGGAGACTATTTTCCATGATATTCAGCGTGATATGACGGATACCGTCATTATTTTCTGGAGTGGAGAGAACTGCCAAGTCCAGTGAGTTAAAGGCAGAACGGAGGTCTCCGTTGGTAGATGTTGCGATAAAATCAAGGGCATCATCATCTAACTCGACAGGGAAATCAAAAGCCTCGTTCAGGGTCAGTCAGGGCGATTTGAATGGCCTTTCTGACATCTTTGGTTAGACAAGGGTTCCAACTCAAAAATCTGAACACGACTTCGGATGGCTGGAGTGACAGAAAAGAAAGGATTTTCAGTTGTCGCCCCGATCATGATGACTAGACCACTTTCTAGAGAGGAAGGAGGAAGTCTTGTTTCGTCTTGTCAAGACGATGAATCTCGTCTAGTAACAGTACAGACACCTGAGAATTTAGCTTCCTCAGCGATTTCTTGGAGGCGTTTTTACTATCAACTGTGGCATTAAAGGTCCGAAAGGCATACTTAGTCGTTCCAGCGATGGCTGAAGCGATACTTGTTTTTCCGATACCCGGAGGTCCATAGAGAATCATAGACGACAGGCGGTTAGCCTCCACCATGCGACGGATGATTTTTCCTGGGCCGACCAGATGTTCCTGACCAATGACCTGGTCGATGGTTTTGGGGGCGCATACGGAAGCGCGAGATTGTCTGGCATAGCAGTCCTTTCTAACATGGATTTTCTGATACTAATGTGGTAATATGGTAGTATCTATTTTAGCATATTTCTGAGTATTCGGGGGACGATTAAAGAGTCGTATAGAAAGAGGACAAAATGGCAACATATGGATTTTTAGATATTTTACAAGAAGAGTTGGACAAGAACTTTCCTTTTGATTATGAGATTAGTTGGGACAAGCGTAATCATGCGGTTGAAGTGAGTTTTCTATTTAAGAGCCAAAATCTGCAGGGTGGAGATGTTAGATGAAGACGGAGAGGTTTCGTCAGATGATATCCTTTTTGAAGAAGCGGTGCTTTTTTACAACCCTGCCAAGTCAACAGTCAATGAGGAAGATTATTTGACTGTTATTCCATATCTCCCTAAAAAGGTTTTTCTCGTGAATTTCTTTAGCTTATTTTGCACTATTTCTTATGATACTCAGAGGTTGGGACTGATGCGCTCATGGACTTTTTGGAAGACCCAGAAGCAGAAGAATTCGCTCATGGAATGGAACCAAGAAGTCTTTGAAGAAGAGGAAAAGTAGGCTTGAAGAGGGAGAATTTTACCCCTTATCCGAGATACTAGGAGCTTGTGATGGATGTAGATATTTTAGATTTCACAGGCTGCAAAATTGCCCTCTTTTGTGGAGATAAGATTCTGACCATCTTGCGTGATGACAAGGAAAATATCCCTTGGCCCAATATGTGGGAGTTACCAGGTGGAGGTCGTGAAGGGACGAAAAGTCCTTTGAATGCGTATCGCGTGAAGTTTATGAGAACTGGGAATTCATTTAAATGAGGATTGTCTGCTCTGGAGTAAGGTCTATCCCAGCATGCTCTATGAAGGTCGGCAGTCTGTCTTTATGGTCGGTCAGCTAAGTCAAGAACAATTTGACAATATCACCTTTGGAGATGAAGGACAGACATACAAACTGATGAGCATTGAGGAATTTCTCAATTCTAAACAGGCAGTGCCTCAGCTACAGGGGAGAGTGAGGATTATTTGGAGGAAAATAAATGATTTTTGCAATTGCAACAACGACACTAAATAAGGAAGTTAAACGCAAACTAAAAGCTGGACAATACTCTAGAGAAGAAGCTACATTCATCTATTTGGAATATTTAAAGTTAAAGAAGCAGAGAGAAAGTGGTACGAAAGTAGCTGGGATTTCTATGGCTGTTATTTGAGTATTAATGCTTGCTATACCCCTTACTGAGTGGTAGAGGTCTCGTACTGCCCCTTTCAGTATATTTTTTTATTTTCTGATACTGTTTGCAGGAATTGTTCTATTTGTTTATTATCTTATGTTTGGTATTTTTAAACAGCAGATTCATAACGCAATGAAAGAACACTATACAGATGTGATTGAAGAATTTAAGAAGAATAAGGAAAATACAAAATGGAAACATGGCAAGAGTTAAAAGTTACAGTCAAGCGTGAGGGAGAGGAGTTGGTTTCCAATCTCTTGATTGAGCTGGGGGCGCAAGGTGTTGCAATCGAAGACAGCATGGACTATGTGGGAAATGTGAGATCGTTTTGGTGAGATTTTTCCCAGAGGTTGAACAGCAGGAAGAAATCGTGGTGACAGCCTACTATCCTGAAACGGTGGATGTGACAGCGGTTGAGGCAGACTTGCAGGCACGTCTGGCAGACTTGACGGATTTTATGGACTTAGGAGAAGTCAAGATTGGCACGACTGCCTTGGCGGAGGAAGACTGGGCAGACAACTGGAAGAAATACTACGAACCAGCTCGTATCACTCATGACTTTGACCATCGTGCCGTCATGGACAGACTATGAGGCGACAGTGGGAGAAAAAGATTATCAAGCTAGATCCAGGATGGCCTTTGGGACAGGAACCCATCCCAACAACCAAGATGAGTCTCTTTGCCTTGGAGCAGGTTTTTCGTGGTGGCGAAACGGTGATCGATGTAGGGACTGGATCAGGGGTTCTCTCTATTGCCAGTTCCCTTCTGGGTGCAAAGGAAATTTTTGCCTATGACCTGGATGATGTGGCCGTTCGAGTCGCTCAGGAAAATATTGAGCTCAACCCTGGTATGGAAAACATCCATGTAGCAGCAGGGGACTTTGCTTAAGGGTGTTGAGATTGAAGCAAATGTCATTGTGGCTAATATCTTAGTGGATATTCTCATTCATCTGATGGATGATGCTTATCGCTTGGTCAAGGATGAGGGCTACCTCATCATGAGTGGCATTATCAAGGACAAAGTGGGACATGGTTCGTGAGTCGGCTGAGTCAGCTGGATTTTTTTCCTTGAAACCCACATGATGCAAGGAGATGGAATGCCTGTGTCTTTCAAGAAGACCAAGGATATTTCAGGTGTGATTGGAGGCTAACATGCAACAGTATTTTGTCAAAGGCAGTGCAGTCTCCCCTGTTACCATCGAGGACAAGGAAACCAGCAAGCACATGTTTTCAGGTTATGCGCCTGAAAAGAAGGTGATGAGGTTGTTTTGGTCTTTTGATGACAGTATCAAGCGCTTGGCGCGCGTGCTAGATGTGGAGAGCTCGTCAGTTGGAGCTAATCGAGGAATTAGCTGACAATGTAGAACTGCCAGTCCAAGTGACCATCGCATCAGGATTTCCCAAGGGAGATAAGCTGGAGTTCATAACTCAAAAAGGTGACAGAACTAGGTGCCAGCCAGATTTGGGCCTTTCTGCCGACTGGTCAGTTGCCAAGTGGGATGGTAAGAAGTTAGGTAAAAAGGTTGAAAAACTAGAAAAAATCGCCCTTGGAGCAGCAGAACAAAGTAAGCGTAATATTGTTCCAAGTATCCAGCTTTTTGAGAAAAAGGCAGACTTTCTAGCCCAGTTCAACCAGTTCGACTCGATCGTAGTGGCTTATGAAGAATCAGCCAAGGAAGGTGAAGCCGCTGCTCTTATACAAGCAGTTTCTGGACTCGAGAAAAGGAGCCAAATTGATCTTTATCTTTGGTCCAGAAGGTGGTCTGTCACCAGCGGAAATTGAAAGTTTTCAAGCCAAAGGAGCTGTTCTTGCAGGGCTTGGTCCTCGCATTTTGCGAGCAGAAACAGCGCCGCTTTATGCCTTATCAGCCCTTAGTGTTTTATTAGAATTAGAGAAATAAGAGGAAGAAAATGGAACAAAAACACCGTTCAGAATTTCCAGAAAAGGAACTTTGGGACTTAACAGCCCTATACCAAGACCGTGAGGATTTCTTGCGTGCAATCGAGAAAACACGAGAGGATATCAATCAATTTAGCCGTGATTACAAGGGCAATCTTCATACTTTTGAGGATTTTGAGAAGGCCTTTGCAGAATTGGAGCAAATCTACATCCAGATGAGTCACATCGGCAATTATGCCTTTATGCCTCAGACGACAGACTATAGCAATGAAGATTTTGCTAATATCGCCCAAGCTGGGATGGAATTTGAAACAGACGCCAGCGTAGCCTTGACCTTCTTTGACGACGCTTTGGTGGCGGCAGATGAAGAAGTTTTGAATCGTTTGGGTGACTTGCCACATTTGACAGCAGCCTATTCGTCAGGCTAAAAATCAAAAAAAGCCCACTATCTAGGGGCGGATGTGGAAAAGGCCTTGACCAATCTGGGTGAAGTTTTCTACAGTCCACAGGATATTTACACTAAGATGCGAGCTGGGGACTTTGAAATGGCTGACTTTGAAGCCCATGGAAAAATCTACAAAAACAGCTTTGTGACCTACGAAAACTTCTACCAAAACCACGAGAACGCTGAGGTTCGTGAGAAATCTTTCCGCTCCTTCTCAGAGGGACTTCGTAAGCACCAAAATACGGCTGCAGCAGCCTATCTAGCCCAGGTCAAGTCTGAGAAAACTCTTGGCAGATATGAAGGGCTACGACTCAGTCTTTGATTATCTCCTAGCTGAGCAAGAAGTGGACCGTGCCATGTTTGATCGTCAGATTGACCTTATCATGCAGGACTTTGCGCCAGTCGCTCAGAGATACCTCAAGCATGTTGCCAAGGTGAATGGTCTGGAAAAGATGACATTTTGCAGACTGGAAATTGGACTTGGATAGTGCTCTTAATCCCTGAAGTGACTATTGATGATGCCTATGATTTGGTCATGAAGTCAGTAGAACCATTGGGGCAAGAATATACTCAAGAAATCGCCCGTTACCAAGAAGAGCACTGGGTAGACTTCGCCGCCAATAGTGGCAAGGATTCTGGTGGTTATGCTACAGATCCATATCGTGTGCATCCATATGTCCTCATGAGCTGGACAGGCCGTTTGAGTGATGTCTATACCTTTGATTCATGAAATCGGGCATTCTGGTCAATTCATCTTTTTCGGATAATCATCAGAGTTACTTTAACGCCCACATGTCGACCTACTATGTCGAAGCTCCATCAACATTCAATGAATTGCTTTTAAGCGATTATTTGGAACACCAGTCTGACGACCCACGTCAAAAACGCTTCGCTCTTGCCCACCGCTTGACAGATACCTACTTCCATAACTTTATTACCCACCTCTTGGAAGCGGCCTTCCAGCGCAAGGTTTATACATTGATTGAAGAAGGGGAGACCTTTGGAGCAAGCAAGCTCAACAGCATCATGAAGGAAGTCTTGACAGATTTTTGGGGAGATGCCATTGAAATTGATGATGATGCGGCTTTGACTTGGATGCGCCAAGCTCACTACTATATGGGCTTGTATAGCTACACCTACTCAGCTGGACTTGTCATCTCGACTGCGGGTTACCTTCATCTGAAAAACTCTGAGAATGGAGCTAGAGACTGGCTCAATCTCCTCAAGTCAGGTGGTAGCAAAACACCACTTGAGTCAGCCATGATTATCGGAGCGGATATCTCAACAGATAAACCACTCCGTGATACCATCCAATTCTTGTCAGACACAGTTGACCAGATTATCGCCTACAGTGCAGAGTTGGGAGAGTAAAATTATAAAAGTGCAACAATAGAGTTATATTGTTTGAGATTTTAGAATGACATTTATTTTTGGTGGTGATTAAAAATATTGAAGCAGGAATAGTATTGGTATTCTCTGTACTTTTATTTATACTATATAATAAGATCGCCCTAAAAATAGCTGAAGTCTGTACTCCCTAAATACTCTCCTGAGAAGGAGTGATGTAGAGAGTACAGATGAAGAGTTACTCGTTTTATTTTGAAAATATAAGTAAATATGATAAAATTAATAATGTAAACGTTTTTTTAAAGAAAGGTTAATATTTATGAAGAAGGAACAAGTGCTGATTGGTTTGGGAGTTGCAACTGCAATAGTAACTGCTGTTTAATGGTCATGTCCAAGCAGATGAGGTTACAAATAAACAATCGAATAAAACTACTGTCAGTCAATCAGAGACCAAAAAAAGGATGTTGAAGTTTCAGAATCAGATGTAAAAAAATGTAGAAGTAAAAACTAAATCAAACAATTGAGGAAGAAAAAGAATGCTCAAAAGATTGTTGATAAAATGCAACAAGAGTATGCATCTGCTGTAACAAATAAGAACAAAGCAGATAACGCTTTGAAAAAGCAAGCTCAAGAATTTGCTAAGCAAGCTACACCTGAGAAAATTAAAAATGCAGAAAAGGATCTTGCCGCAAAACAAGTAACTGTCAAGAAAACCGAAGAAAATTTGGCTGGAGCAAAACAAGGTGAGAAACAAGCTCAGACAAGTGTCGAGAACCAACAAACAGTTGTTAATAAGGCAAAAAAACTCAGGTTGATCAAAGAGCAGTAGACGTAAAAAAGGCACAAGACAAAGTAAGGGTAGCAGAGAATTCTATTGATTGGAATACATTACGTGAGGTCCAACAAACTGCTGGGAAATTGGATGCGAAGGTGAAAGCTGACCAAGCTAAAGTGAGTTCTTTAACTAGTGAGTTCTCAAAAGCACAACAAGAAAGAAAAGCACTTTTAGAAAGAGGAAATAAGAACCGTTCTACTCTTGAAAAGAATTTAAAATCAGCTGGGAATGAGTTTTTAACAGTTACGGTCCCTCACGAGATTCAATCAAATTCTGTTAGCGAGAGTGATTCCAAGACTCCGCCACTTGAGGAAAAAATTTTCGTAGGAAGTGATGGGAAGACATATTATGTTGTCTGCAAACGAAGATGTGAATTTTAGCGGAGAAAGAACAGAAACTATCGTTGTCTCATCTAAAGATTATGTCAATGTTCCTCATGTGGTTGATTATAAAAAGATTTCTGAAGAAGTTCGTAAATACTTAATTGAATTGCGTAGAATCAATGGTATTGATATCCCAGTGCCACCTGTGACTGACAAGGCTTTGAGATATGCAAAAGCAAGAGCGAAATGAAATGGTGGCAAAAAATGAATTGTCACACGATACAAAATTGAAAAATCAAGATTTTGGTTTTAAAGACGCAACAGAAAATGCTACAGCTGGTTCCGTTCCAGAAAAGAGCCTGTTGAGTGAAAAAGAACTTGCTTATAAAGAGGTTTTAAGCTATTTTAATGACTACAGCAATGCCTCAGCATATGGCTCGTCAGATCCTAAAGAAGCAAATACATTTAACTATGGTCATAGAATTCCATTGCTTGCAGCTTCTGGGACAGGTATGGCTGTCGGAGCATCTTCTAGCGAAAAACAAGCTATGGAAATTATGGAGTGTTAACATTTATTAGTGAAAATAAAGATGTTTATGGAATACTTCCTTCTGGAACTAAAAGGGTATAGTAGTTATTTTTTTAGCAAAAGCAGAAAAATAAAGATAGTAATCCAGATTATAGCGAATTTTTACTTTAATGGGAAACGAGTAAAATTCTTACCTAAAAATAACCTTCCGTTATGTTTGGAATGAAATCACACATCCTAAAAAAATCCAGCTTATACTAAAAGCTAAAGAGGCTCTGGATAATTTTTAATCAGAAAACAAAGAAATGAAGAGACTGTGGCAAATGAAAAACTATCGTCTCTAAACAATAACCTTACCATTGCTAAAAACGACTTTTAGATAAAGATCAAAAAGAACTAGACAAAAATATAAAAGCGTCTTGCAGATTTAACAAAACAAAATCAATCTAAGTTAAACGTTTTAAAATTTAGCTCAATCTGAGTTGAGTAAACAACAAACTATGCTAAATGTTGCTAAATCTGAACTTTTCGAAGCAAGAATCTCAATTGAAATCGATTGAAAGCAATTAAGAATAATAAATCTCATGCTAGTAAGAATGTGGAACAGTCATTAGCTAATGCTAAAAAAAGGCTTTGTCAAAGGCGCAACAAGATGTCATTGACATCAAAAAAATGCTCCAAGAAAAACTCGACGATGCTAAAAACAATTTGATTAGAGCTAAACAAAAAGGTTGAGGAATCTAAAAAAAGCACTTGAAAATGCAAATGTTAAACTAAAAAAATGCAAAAGCTAAAAAGGATGCTGTTAAGAAAGAATACACGAAAGTATCTGAAGCATATAAACAATATTTATTGTTAAAACAAAAAGCGGCTTCGAAAGGAAGTTGGATTCAATCCTCTGGTCGTTGGTGGTACAGACACAACAATGGTTCTTATACAACTAGTGGTTGGGAACTAATCGACAGTACATGGTATTATTTTGACAGTTCAGGATGGATGCAAACAGGTTGGGTAAAAACAGGCGGTTCATGGTATTATCTTAATTCTTCAGGTGCAATGCAAAACAGGCTGGGTAAAAACAGGTGGATTATGGTATTACCTCAATTCTTCGGGAGCAATGCAAACAGGTTGGTTTAGTGTCTCAGGGAAATGGTACTATGCATATGGTTCAGGTGCCTTAGCAATCAGTACAACTACACCAGATGGTTATAAAGTGAATTATAACGGGCGAATGGATTAGATAGACAAATTAAAAAGTTATATAATGTTACTTAGATATATATTATTTAAGGTATTTGTAAAGAATTACAAATGAATATAGGTTACCAATTATAACAGATATTGAGAACAATTTTTATAAAACAAGAATAATAGTCAACACCTTTTAGAATGTATAGGTCGAATAGTTCACAATTTAAGATATTGAAATTAATTTTTCAATCATGTTTCCAAGCACTTTTCTTGAAACCCTTTCCTTCTTCTGATAGACTAATACATAGTTTGAAAAAAAGGAGACTTATCATGAAAAATTTGTTGCTGAATTAATCGGTACGTTTTATGCTGGTGTTCATCGGAACAGGAGCTGTTGTTTTTGGAAATGGTGCAGAGGGTCTTGGACACCTTGGAATTGCTTTTTGCCTTTGGTTTGGCAATCGTAGTTGCAGCTTTCTCAATCGGAACTGTTTCAGGTGCTCACTTGAACCCAGCTGTTTCTATTGCTATGTTTGTGAACAAACGTTTGTCATCTTCAGAACTTGTAAACTACATCCTTGGTCAAGTAGTTGGTGCTTTCTAGCATCTGCGATCTGTATTCTTCCTCTTGGCAAATTCAGGTATGTCAACTGCAAGTCTTGGTGAAAAATGCCTTTGGCAAACGGTGTAACTGTCTTTGGTGGTTTCTTGTTTGAAGTCATCGCAACATTTTTGTTTGTCTTGGTTATCATGACCGTGACTTCAGCAAAGCAAAGGAAATGGCGCAATCGCTGGCTTTGGTTATTGGTTTGTCATTGACAGCTATGATCCTGTGGGATTGAAACATCACTGGTCTTTCAGTTAAACCCTGCACGTAGCTTGGCTCCTGCTGTATTGGTAGGTGGCGCAGCTCTTCAACAAGTTTGGATTTTTCATCCTTGCACCAATCGTTGGTGGAGTTCTTGCAGCCCTTGTTGCTAAAAACTCCTTGGAACAGAAGAATAATGAAACGTAAAAAGAGTCCTGTTCTCAGTTTGAGGAAATAGGGCTTTTTATGCATACTAAAATCACCCCTTTGATGAAAGGTGGGGAGTTTTATAATTAACTCAATTCAGCAACGATGGCTTTTAATTTGTTCTGCAGTGTGAACACCTGCCACTTGTTTGACGACTTGTCCATCTTTCTTGAAAGAGAAGAGTAGGGAATAGACATGATGCCGAAATGCACGTGCTGTATTTGGATTTTCATCAACGTCCATTTTAACGATTTTTCAAAGACATCTTCTGAAAGTTCTTCAGACAATTTGTCCAAAGATTGGACCTTGCATACGACATGGACCACACCAAGTTGCCCAGAAGTCTACCAAGACCAATCCGTCTTTAGTTTCTTGTTCGAAATGTTGCATCTGTAATTGCTTTTGCCATAGTATTTTCCTTTTTAGTTATATTGGCTTAAATCTTGTTTCATGAGATAGAAGAAAAACATCCCCTATAAGTCCCATGGTAGTCCAGAACATGATCCATTGTAGGTTAGCTTTTTGAACAGGGTAGTAGTCTGCGACACCAATCAGACAGGCATGTTGAGAACGTTCAAATTCTTCGTATGACTCGAAAGTCACGGTTCTCTCTTGCTTACTGGCATCAAGATAAGTGATTTCAATCATAGGATTCTCCTTTGCTAAATCATGTCTTCATTTTACTCCTTGGAAAAAGGAATGTCAAGAAAATTGATTGCGCACGCAAGTTTTTTAAAAAACTTTAAGATAACCAACTTGCTTTTGTTTCTAGGCTTTCTTCGACTGCTTTTTGTAGATAGGCAAGAGTCGTCTGACCATCCTTAGTGAGGCAGATAAAAACTAGCTCGCTTGTCCTTGGTCACAACATCTCCGACTAAGCAAACCGCAGTTTTTGGCTTCTAGGCGTGCCACCATCCGTGATACAGCGCTAGGGCTCAGATGAAGTTTATCTGGCAAGTCAATCTGTCTCAAAGATTTTTCTTGAGCCTGATTTAAAAAGTGCAAGAGATAGAATTCTTTGAGCGTAAGACACTGTTCACTCTGCTCAGCGATCGTTTGCTCTAAAATAGCTTCTAGCTCTACTTGTCGGCGGTTGAAGTCGAAACCATTTTTTTCCAAGTAAGTCATGTTAATCTCCTTTCCTATATGATAGATTGTAAACATGACTTTTTGCATCTAAGATGCTTGCGCACGCAATTAGTATACAACTTTTTAGATGAGATAGCAAGAAGGATGTTTTCTTTGTGTATTTCCTTGAAATTTTCTGAAAAAGGAGTAAACTGGTATGCAGAAAGTCTATTTTGTGGAGTAAACGATGAAGTTATATGTTCAGTTAATGATTCTCTTTGTCATTTCTCTAATTGAGAGGGAATTTCAGTTTTTTCCATTTGCCCATATCCCTGGAAGCATTATTGGTTTGATTATCTTTTTTTAGCCTTTGCAGTTCAAAGTGGTACGGGTACGTACATGTCAACATGGTTGGGAAATTTTCTCCTGGCTAATATGACTATTCTCTTTCTGCCTCCTGCAGTTGGGATTATGGAGAAATTTGATGTGATTGCTCCCTATCTATTGCCCATTGTCTTGATTGTCTTTTTTGCAGCAGTTATCAATATTATCTTGATTGCGCTGGTCGTTCAGTTTATCAAAAAGCGTTATGAAGGTGATTACGAAGAAAGAGGTGCCAAATGAGCGAATTTGTATCCAATCCACTTTTTGGGATAGCCTTGTCTATCCTGGCCTATCTCGGAGGCATGATTATCTTTAGACGATACCCTCATCCTCTGACGACTCCCTTTACTGCTAGCAACTTTATTTATCATTGCTTTTTCTAAAACTGACGGGTATTTCTACGCTGCCTATTATCAAGGTGGGGTCTATCTTAATAACTTGATTGTTCCTCAACAGTGGCTTTTAGGAATTCTCTCTATAAGAGTTTTCACCTCATGAAAGCACCATGTTAGAAGTATTCTACTCAGTAGTTTCCTTGCTGTTGTTGTAAATACAGTTTTTACAGCTTTAGTTGCAAAAATTTTTCGGTATGGATTTCTTCTTGGCGATTTCGCTTTTTCCCAAAGTCTGTAACGACGGCCATGGCAGTTGGAATTACGGATAAGCTACAAGGGATAGCGACGATCACCTTTGGTAGTTGTGGTAGCAACTGGGATTTTTGACTAGCGTTATTGGACCAACACTTTTAAAATGGCTAAAAATAGACGACCCAGTAGCTGTAGGTCTTGCTCTTTGGAGGAACTGGTCACGCAGTTGGGACTGGGAACAGCTTTTCGCTATGGAGCTGTTGCGGGGGCTATGGGTGGCCTGGCTATCGGTGTTACCAGTATTCTCTATGTGTTGTAAGTCCCATCGTAGCAGGTTTGATATTGAGTTAAAAATAAGAATTTTATATTTCTTTGTGTAAAAGAAGCCCCTAGCTTTAGTTTGCTAGGGGCTTCATTCATTATTGTAAGTTTACTTTATTCTTCAAGATGTAGTAGGTTCCGAGATAGAAGATCGACGCTAAGGATTAAGTCCTTGACAAGTACTTTCAAAAGATAATACCCAATTGTAGTCGAAATCGATGCGAAGATTTAGAGTGATAAAAACCAGGACTATTTGGATAGCGATGTAGGCGACAACCAGCAAGAGCTGTACGGTATTCATTAAAGAGTTGACCGATAGAGATAGAAAAAGTAGATACAAAGGATACTTGCAAGAGTGTTAACGATATAGGAAATCAAGGCTAACCAGAAATCATCTTGATAATTTTTGAGAATAAACTCGGCAAAGTTGGATATTAAGACGTCTGGTTGAATCATGGATATGATGATGTAAAGACTAAAAAGAAAGACCAGTGTACTTTGTCAAAGACCAAACAAAGGCTCCAAGGAGTTTAGAGGAGAGAATCTGGTGTTCAGATACTGGAAGGGTTAGTGTTAGATAGCCACGACGATCATATACGCTTCCTTTAAATCGTTGAATAATCAAGATCAAGGTTGAGATACCCAAAGTAATAACCAGACCCCCAAAAACCAGAGATAGAAAGACTAACATGACAACGCCCTTGTCTTGATAATAGGTGCTTGAGAGGGTACTGCCCTGAATTCCTATAATGACAGATAGGGATAGTACAGCAGCATAGAGGGCTAAAAAACCATTTGTTGACATTTTTTTAAATTCATAACGAACTAAATTCCAAAACATAAGAATCTCCTTTAACTAGGCTTTGAATTCGTGACGGAAGAGCTGGTCGATAGACTCTCCTGATTCATAGCGAATATCATCTACATTTCCTTGACGGACAACTTTTCCATCCTTGAGGAAGACAATCTCATCCAATATTGGTTCGATGTCTGAAATCAAGTGAGTTGAAATCAAGACAGTCGAAGTTGGAGAGTAGTTGTTGATGATGGTGTTCAAAGATGTAGTCACGAGCTGCAGGATCGACACCTCCGATAGGTTCGTCAAGGACGTACAGACGAGCATCACGACTCATGACAAGGATCAACTGAACTTTTTTCTTTTGTTTCCCTTTTGAGAGTTTCTTGAAACGGCTATTCTCATCGATACCAAGGTCACGAAGAAGACCTTGAGCACGTTCGAGATTGAAAATCTTTATAGAAGGTCTTGAAAAAGGTAAGAGCTTCTTTGACTTTCATCTGTTCGTTGAGATAGGTCGTATCAGGTAGATAAGAAACGATAGCCTTAGTTGCTGGGCTTGGTTTCATATCGTTGATAAGAATACGCCCACCATCAGGTTGTAACAAAGCCGTTGATTAGTTTAATCAGGGTTGTCTTTTCCAGAACCGTTTGGGCCAAGGAGACCCACAATCTTTTCCTGCCGGGATTTCAAGGGAAACATTTTGAAGAGCAGGGCTTGCTCCATAGAATTTTGAAACATTTTCAAATGTTAACAAGGTCATAGTCTAAACTCCTTCAATATAATCTCTCAAAACAGTTGGTAGTTCTTCTTTTTCATAGCCAAATTCTACCATGCCTGTTACAAATTGCTGCATTTGTTCTTCTGATAGTTGCTTCCGGGATTGGAGGATTAAGTCCAAGTCCTCGGTGACAAAACGACCTGCAGTCCGCTTGGTGTATACAAAGCCTTCTCTTTCTAAATCTGATAGGGCACGTTGGATGGTATTAGGATTGACGCCAGCCTCGTTAGCCAGTTCTCTGACAGTTGGCAGTTGTTGGTTGGGTTCTAGTTTATGGGAAACGATTTTGCAGTTTGATCTTATCCATTATCTGCAAATAAATGGGTTTATTGTTATCAAATGTCCAGGACATCACGGTCTCCTTTCTACAACTTCTTTTTGTGTCACTTAAATAATACAACTAAACAAAAAAACTTGTCAAGCCAAAAGGAGAATTATTTTTGGGAATTGCTCAAAAAAATGGTATAATGAAAAAGAAAACGACAAGGAGGGAAGGCATGCGTTGTCCAAAATGTGGCGCTACTAAATCAAGTGTTATCGATAGCCGTCAGGCTGAAGAAGGAAATACGATTAGAAGAAGACGTGAGTGTGAAGAATGCCAACATCGTTTTACGACCCTATGAACGTGTAGAAGAAAGAACGCTGGTTGTAGTCAAAAAGGATGGCACACGGGAGCAATTTTCAAGAGATAAAATCTTTAACGGGAATTATTCGTTCAGCCCAAAAACGTCCGGTGTCTAGTGATGAGATTGGCATGGTGGTCAATCGTATCGAACAAAAAAACTCCTCAGTCGCAATGATAATGAGATTCAAAGTGAAGATATTGGTTCGCTCGTCATGGAAGAGTTAGCTGAACTCGACGAAATCACTTACGTTCGTTTTCGCTAGCGTCTATCGTAGCTTTAAAGACGTGAGTGAGCTCGAAAATCTTCTCAAACAAATTACGCAATCTTCAAAGAAGAAAAAGGAAAAATAAATGAAGCCTAATGATCGTTTTTCTTTTCTAAAGAATAATCGGGTGTCGCAAGATCCCACAACTTTGGTGCAGTGCTACCTCCCGATTATCGGTCAGGATGCGCTGAATCTTTACCTTTATACCTTAGCTTTTTGGGATGATGGACAAAAAGAACACCTGTTTGCAGCTATTCTCAACCATCTCAATTTTGGGATGGACAGGCTTTTAAAAGCCTTTAAAATCTTATCAGCCTTCAATCTGGTTACCCTCTATCAAAAGGGTGACGGCTATGAACTTGCTATTCATCCAACGCTTTCTAGCTCAGATTTCTTGCGTCATACGGTTTATCGTACCTTATTGGAGAAAAAAATCGGTGAGCCAGCAGTTTTTGATTTGCGCCAAGAGTCTGCAGGTGGAGAGCCTTTGACCGTTTCTTTGAGTCAGGCCTTTCCAGAGATAGAAGACATGGCTAGTCATGATGAGACACCAGTAAAAGCTGATTTTAAAAATGATTTTTGATTTGGAGCATTTTTCGTCAACTTATGGCGAGAGACAATCTTCGTTTCAAGATGAACAGTCAGATGTCTTGGAGCTATTTAAAAATTGCTGACGAGAAAAATGGACTTGGTTTGAAACCTATCAATTGGCTAAAGGCGACAGCTGTTTCTCAAGTTATCTCTGTTAAGCGTATGCGTGAAAAAAATCAGCGCAAAAATCTGTTTCGTCGGACTTCAGTCCCCAAGAAGCGACTATTATCAGGGAAGCTAAAAGCAAAACTGCCCCTACAGTTTTTAGCGGGAATCAAACAAACACGAAATGCAGGAATTATCCAAGCTGAACGCGATTTGTTAAAACAGATGGCAGACTTGGGCTTGCTTGATGAGGTTATCAACATTGTTATACTCTTGACCTTCAATAAAGGTTGATTCTGCTAACCTCAATGAAAAATATGCCATGAAAGTGGCCAATGATTACTCTTATAACAAGATTCATTCTGCTGAAGAGGCAGTACTTAGGATTCGAGAGAAAAATCAAAAAGGGCAGGCGCAGAAATCAGCTAAGACTGCTCCAGTGAAAAACCAATGTCCCTAAATGGAGCAACCCAGAGTATAAAAAACATGTCATCAGCTGAGGAATTGAAGAAATGGAACGCCAAACCCTAGAATTGTTAGCGAAATTAGATAATGGAGGTGAATAGATGGAAAGTGTAGGAGATGTGCTAAAAGGTCAGCCCAGCCGTTTTCAATACCAGGACCTGGTCCAGCAAATTGTAAAAGATCCTGATGTTACGGCTTTTATCCAGAAGGAATCTCTCAGTCAAGAGGAATTGAATCGTAGTATCTCTAAGTTTAACCAATACATCACCGAGCGTGATAAGTTCCTTCGCGGAGATACAGACTATATTGCGCGTGGCTATAAGCCTATTCTAGTCATGAATCATGGTTACGCAGATGTATCCTATGAGGAAACTCCCGGAACTTATTGCGGCTGAAAAAAAGAAGCAGCTATTAAGAAACGTCTAAACTTAATCAATTTGCCATCTAGTTTGAAAAATGTCAGCTTTTTTTAGATGTTTATCGTGATGACGTTGCGCGGTTAACTGTTCTAAATAGAATGATTAAATTTGTTAATGATTATCCAGGCAATCGAAAAAGGTCTTTATCTTTATGGAGACTTTGGTGTAGGAAAGAGCTTTTATGGTCGCTGCCCTAGCCCATGATTTATCAGAAAAACGTGGCGTTTCATCAACTCTGCTCCACTATCCGAGCTTTGTCATTGATGTCAAAAAAATGCTATTGGGGATGGCTCTGTCAAAACCTTGGTAGATGAAATCAAGCTGGCAGAAGTTCTGATTTTTGGATGATATCGGTGCTGAGCAATCAACACCTTGGGTCCGTGATGAAATCTTGCAGGTGATTCTTCAGTATCGCATGCAGGAAGATTTACCGACTTTCTTTACTTCAAACTTCAATTTTGAAGATTTGGAAAAACATTTTGCAAAAGGCAAGAACGGAAATGACGAAACTTGGGAAGCCAGACGTGTCATGGAACGTATCCGTTACCTTGCTGAAGAAACACAACTAAAAGGAGAAAACCGTCGATGACAGAAACTACAACATTAATGAAGTCCCACTCTTCAGTACGTCGCTTTAAGGAACAAGAAATTCCTCAAGCTGACCTAACTGAAATTTTAACTGCCGCACAAATGGCCTCTTCTTGGAAAAAAACTTCCAATCTTATTCTGTGATTGTTGTAAGAAGCCAAGAAAAGAAGGATGCCTTATTTGAGCTAGTTCCTCAGGAAGCGATTCGCCAATCTGCAGCCTTTCTCCTCTTTGTTGGGGACCTAAACCGTGCAGAAAAAGGGGCTCGTCTCCATACGGATATTTTCCAACCTCAAGGGGTGGAAGGACTCCTCATCACTTCAGTAGATGCTGCGCTTGCTGGGAAAAATACCTTGCTTGCGGCAGAAAAGCCTAGGCTACGGAGGAGTGATCATCGGTTTGGTGCGTTACAAGTCTGTTGAATTAGCAGAATTGTTCAAACTTCCTGACTATACCTATCCAGTCTTTGGGATTGCACTAGGTGTGCCAAATCAAAAGCATGATGTAAAACCAAGATTGCCACTTGAGAATGTTGTCTTTGAGGAAGAATACCAAGAACAGTCAACTGAGGCTATTGAAGCCTATGACCGTGTACAGACTGAATATGCAGGTGCGAGTGCGACCACAACTTGAGTCAACGTTTGCAGAGCAATTCGGCAATCCAGAACCAAGCTCGACTCGAGATAATCTTGAGCAGAAGAAGTTATTGTAGAAAGTGAGAAAACATGGCCTTACCAACTGTTGCCATTGTGGGACGTCCCAATGTTGGGAAATCAACCCTATTTAACCGTATCGCGGGAGAGCGCATCTCAATCGTAGAAGATGTCGAAGGAGTAACACGAGACCGTATCTATGCGACTGGTGAATGGCTCAATCGTTCTTTTAGTATGATTGATACTGGAGGGATTGATGATGTCGATGCTCCGTTTATGGAACAAATCAAGCACCAGGCAGAAATTGCCATGGAAGAGGCAGACGTCATCGTCTTTGTCGTTTCTGGAAAAGAAGGAATCACGGATGCAGACGAATACGTAGCTCGTAAACTCTATAAAACCCATAAACCGGTCATCCTTGCAGTCAACAAGGTGGACAATCCTGAGATGCGAAATGATATCTATGATTTTTATGCACTAGGCTTGGGTGAACCATCGCCAATTTCATCTGTTCACGGGATTGGTACAGGAGATGTGTTGGATGCTATCGTCGAAAAATCTTCCACATGAAGTTGAAGAAGAAAAATCCAGATGTCATCAAATTCAGTTTGATTGGTCGTCCAAATGTCGGAAAATCTAGCTTGATCAATGCCATTTTTGGGAGAAGATCGCGTCATTGCCAGTCCCTGTAGCTGGGACAACTCGTGATGCTATTGACACCCATTTTACAGATGCAGATGGCCAAGAATTTATCATGATTGATACGGCTGGTATGCGTAAGTCTGGTAAAGTCTATGAAAATACTGAGAAATACTCTGTTATGCGTGCCATGCGCCATTGACCGTTCAGATGTAGTCTTGATGGTGCTCAATGCCGAAGAAGGTATCCGTGAGTACGACAAACGTATCGCTGGATTTGCTCACGAGGCTGGTAAAGGGATGATCATCGTGGTCAATAAGTGGGATACGCTGGATAAGGACAACCACACCATGAAAAAAACTGGGAAGAGGATATCCGTGAGCAGTTCCAATACTTGCCTTACGCACCGATTATCTTTGTGTCAGCTCTTACCAAACAACGTCTTCACAAATTACCAGAGATGATTAAGCAAATCAGCGAGAGCCAAAAATACCCGTATCCCATCAGCTGTCTTGAATGATGTGATTATGGATGCTATTGCCATCAACCCGACACCGACAGACAAAGGGAAACGCCTCAAGATTTTCTATGCGACTCAAGTGGCAACCGAACCACCAACCTTTGTTATCTTTTGTGAATGAAGAAGAACTTATGCACTTCTCTTACTTGCGTTTCTTGGAAAAATCAAATCCGCAAGGCCTTTGTCTTTGAAGGAACACCGATTCATCTGATTGCAAGAAAACGGAAATAAAAAAAGCAGAATCTGGAAGGATATTTCCAGATTTTTTGCTATAATAAAATAAGGAAAGCGTTGGAGAGGTAAGGAGATGGAAAAACTATTAAAATTCTTGATTTTGGCACCCTACTTTTACTTTTTTTCGTTGTAAGGGAAGGTACAGCCAGGAAGTAAGTACTTTTCTGTCTTTTTACTATTTTTTTATTGGTTTTATATGCCTCTAGCAGCCTTGTTTAGTCTAGTTTTCACTCTTTTTCGCTAGTCTTATTTAACTTTATTTTACAAGAACCAAGGGATCTTGCTAGATGGGTGATTTGGCTACTTTTAGTCCTTTTATCCTTAGTCAATGACTGGAAAATCTATGCTTGTCTAAAGTTTATGAATAAGCTGCGATTGGAAAAGAAAAATCTAGTCTTCCTTGAAAGAAATAGGCAAGCTTGTACCTGAAAGAAAACTAGCCTCGGAAGAGGAATTTTAAGGGAACTAATCACCTTGGTTAGCTCTTTTTCGTCTTTAGGGAAAACGGAATATTTCTTGAAAAAAAA
>BNJV01002156.1_pt1 | contig 91330 bp, 144 predicted proteins | sample 8540591 | NCBI WGS metagenome assembly BNJV01 (sample SAMD00202457, study PRJDB9452) | human saliva metagenome | host: Homo sapiens
GGAAGATTCAGTTTGATTATTGTTACGTTCGTAATCGTATTCTGCTCAATATTTCGTTGCCTTCTTCATTATCCTTCATTAACCGTTTTATTTTCATTTGCGCCCCTTCCCGTCTTCATTCACATTTTATACCGTGGAGGAACCCCAGCCGCACAACATATCCTTCAACTTCACGAAGACCGCACGCCCCGAAGCACTGTTGCCAAGACATCACCTCCTGCATCATCGGCAGTCCTTGTCCTGACGGTTTCAACCGTTTGCACCTCATTGCCCTCGGTGTCAGCTTTCAGGTCAGTTATTTCATCATTTTATCCCGTTCATGGTTACCTCGTCGAGTGAACTATCAGGATCACTAACAAGCGTTATTGCCTCTCGAAAATCCCTTCTTTATCTTCAGCTCATCAGAAGAGACACACCGTATCCGTAGGAAAAATACACCCTTTGCACCTCATCCATCATTTCACCACTTCGTCCGGCATTTCAAATGTTCATTTATTGAAACCATTTCAGAAGTTGCTCGATATTTCGCAACATTTTACTTGCGCAGTTTGTCAATTCAGGCCCGGTGGTAACGCTGCTCAGCCAGACTATTTCCAAAGCGATTTTGCCCGGTGGCCCTGAAACCGCACAGACCCACAGCCTCACCGGCGGCGTTCCCGTTGCAGTCACGTCGCGTCACGTTGGTTACCATTCGATGACCATTACCAGATACAGCCCATATCGCCTTCATTCATAATTGCCAGTATGAAGTCATTTGCGCCCGTTTTACTCATCGATGTTTGCTACCGTATTCAGGTAACCACATTTTATAAATGCTCAAACAGGTCGCTTCCACATGATCGCAGGTCAGGACCCCGTATTCGTAACCATAGTTAACTTTGCGCCGTTCCCGCAGCTGGCATTTGCATTGCCGAGCACTGGTTCTCAATCGCCTTCATCTGTTCCGCATACCGATAACAGAATCACAGCTATTGTTTTCCTTCGGCCGACGCCCTGCTCAATGAACAGCAGTTCCATTATATTGTTTGTGGTCGTGAAGTAGATCGAATGACAAACCATCCTTCCTTCATCATCTTCTTTCCGATTTTATATTTTCCATCGGAGAATCTTCATTTATGGTACAACCACCGGGCGATATTATTTTTTCTCGCCAGATTCGTATTTCGCTGAATCTGCAAAATTTACCTCTTTCCTTATCTTCGTCAGTCGCCTTATTTTTTCAATTCTTCTTCATTTTGTTTGTTTAGCTCAAATGCCAACGTATCGCCCGCGTCATTTTCCGCTGGCCGACCGCCGCCGTGAAGCGATTTTTCCCATTTCAACATACCGACAGCCCACTAAACGATTCTTTCCTCATTTTTGCTTTACGCTCATTTCCGCCCACCACAGCCGGACCGTTCCAGCCAATATTAAGAGCCCTGATTACATTCCATAGCATAAACAGACGCCCGGATTTCCTTTTCAGTATTATCATCGTACTCTCTACGAATGATTTTCCTTAAATGAGCTTTAATTGCGGGTTTCACAGCACCAGCGTCGACTTCTTCAATAAGTGAAGACTTATTCACATTGTCTTATAATTGACCACCTGTATTGCTTGTACCATAATTTTCCTATTTCGAACATCACATTTGACAGATAATCAGCCTCAACATCTTCTTTCATAGCCACAGGATCTAAGAATCACCCGTTATCATCCGATTTTTTCTGTCTTCACATTTGCTCGAGCAGCCGTGCCCGACCAGCACTGTTAATTATCTTCATCACCACACCTTACTTTATAATCATCTGCAGCTGGCGACGCACAGTCGTCAGTCATCTTCCCTTGCGCCGTTGCCTGCGTCATAGTTATTTTTACCGAAGATAAACTGTAGCCGGCCTTATTTCAGCCTGCCGCCTTTTCACACACCATCCGACAGCCCATCTTTGTTATACCCTTCCGGCAAAGTGATCTCACATTGCACGATACAGTCACATTTCATTACGAAACTTTTCCTTCATTCTGTTTATTGCTCTTCCCCATCAACGGTACCGCCGTCATAACATCCATTTTCCTCGACTTTTCCCGCAATCAGCACTGCATGTCTGCCTCAGCCGTTCAACCTGTTCACAGCTCGATTTCCTCCCGATTGCGTTCAGCACTTCCATTTACAATCCCAGATCGTAGATGGCCATCTCCGCATTTTTCATCACGGAAATCATTTTACTACCGGAACTCCACGGCTGCGTGCGCCTTGATCTTTCCGACGCCCCTGCGCCGTCGCCGACGATAAATACGCCTCCCAAAAACAGTATTGTTCTAGTTGTTCCGCTTTACCAGCAGCAATTTTTCATTATTCACGTTTTCCATATTAAACCTTCCCGCTCATTATTTTCTTTACGCCGCACGATTCAGATACCAGCGCCCGCGATACCAGCAAGAATGCAGCGATATTATCGATAAGCATGAGACTTACGATAAAAGAACATCCATCCACCGAAAAATAGAAAAATACGAGTCAACACAAAGAGACGGTTAATTGCGTACCGCATCTTTAGCGTCGCGGTCTCTGTACCCTTTTTACTCGATTCATTCGATCATCGTTGTGCACATCCATCGTTCATATTAATGCAGAAGAAATTGCGCCAGCAGCAGTGAATGTTAATCCGTGTACTTCCGTCATTCTTCCTTCATCTCGAAATTCCACATTATCATATCGGTTATTTTTGAAAATGAAATGGGCATGATTTGATAACTCGCCTGCACAGGTCTTCCAGCGACGAGCCGATAGCCACATGAACGGCACCAGCCAGCCACCACAGCCACTCATTGTAACATGACCGTAAGACCACCACTGCCAACGGCTCATATTGCCGACATAATTTTCATCCTTCAGAACAAATTACCATATTTCACGATGCCGACTTCAATCACCTGCTTTCAGGCTCGAACATCACGTAAAAACGCCAGTACACCTCGCAGCCGCAGTCCGATATTGTGGTGGTGCTCGACGTACACAAACATTATTTCCGGCCCGATCACACCACGAACAGATAAGAACTTCAATGACAGCCATTACCGTTTCGCACCGTTCATTTTCCCGACAACCCCACTGCAGCAGTGGTCAGCGAATAATCAACCGATCGCCGATAGCATCACCCGGTTCAGAGTTTGTCTACGAAGTATCTTTTCAGCGGCGTCCTCATCCTCCAACCATTCGATACGCACATAAGTCCGTTTACGCCGTACCGGTATTCAGGCTTCAGTCCCAGCGACCGAATAGAGCGATATCTCTATACCTGTAATGAGCGGCTGTTCAGAATTATCATTCACTTGCCGATATTTTGCAGGAACTACCAGCCGTGCACATATTGTTCCGCTGTTATAAACGCTATCAACCATACTGCCCACAGCTTGATGAATGGCAGATATTCAGGTAATTCCGATTGATCTCTGAAAGCTTTGTCTTAAGATAATTCCAGTCACCGTTAACCCCGCAACAGGTGAAATCATCAACCTTGAACCAACGAAAATATTACGAACAGCGCAGCACCTCTGTTTACGTAGCACAACGAAGCTGTTAACGTCGTTTCTTCGTCATTTCATTTGTCGTTACACCAGAACCGAACATCCTAACGAGCAGATGACGATTCACGGAAAATTCATCAACAATGCTGTTTCCGGATATATATCCATATCTTCCAGTACGTTACAAAGAAGGGCGCGAACTGTCGCATTTCGGTCAACGGCACACACGTCAACTGGCGCTTGCGTTGCGCGAGCCACAGCCCTTCGCTTAAATTTCAATTACCCGAAGAACGTATCGTTTATCTGCCTTCACACCCACCATTGTTGGTCGCACAGCACCGTACATGCGACAACAGTTCAGGCCGGTTTGTTGTACTATTCGCGCCCATTGCGGTCGTCCGTTCTTTACGGTCTGACCATTAATCTCTGATACAACAACGGGTTATCCGTAATGATTCTTCATCATCACCGTACTGCCTTTTTATTACCATTTCATTTCCTTTATCTGTTTCGATAATCTACATTGCCGTAGATCATCTCTTCGCGGTTTCAGCGGCGAACATCTTTACAGCCCCCTGAACACTCCACCATTCAGCCTGACCGACAATGATTTACATAAGAAAATCTCACGCCCGCACGCCGAAATTCCCCACCGACGCCTGCCCACTGGGTTCCTTCAGCATTCATCTATCCCTGCCTCAACAACACCACCGCGCTCAACGTCATCACTGAACATTGGCTTTATCGCGCCGATGAACAGAGGCAATTCTTCCCCATACCAGCCATCCACATTCACACATCAGGCTCATTTACCAGACACCCCATCACTTCTTCCACCGGCGACAGCGAGCATACCGGTAACGCGTTTCATTCTTTTATAAACGACCCGTTTCTTTCTACCGCCCGGTTTCCACATTAGCCGATTCAACCTGTCAAAGTTGTTAACAAAGCCGATTCTCCGCCAGTTAGTTCATTCTCCTCCTCCGACGATTTGATATCCGTTATCTAGCAGAAATTTGATACGCAGGTCGGTCAGTATTCAGCGTCTCTTTCACACGACCACATCCTCCACACACTGTACAGATCACCAGCAGCTACTTACGCCTGCACCCTGTCATTCCCTGTCCACACCCTTCTGTCGGCCTGTCCATGAATTCACCACCTATAACTATGATCTACCCAGATTCCTTAACGTCACATAACTTTCCCATAAATTCCATAGCAATTATTTCAACCATTCGAAAAATTTATTATTCACACCTTCTTCAAACATAAAACAGAACCATGGATACCTGCACCACACATAATCACACGCACACGCTCATTTTTGTCTGCCCAAAACAGCAATGGATTATCGACGACCTTAACCATTGGCCTTCCGTTACCTTCTTTCACCTGCAGTCCTCAATACTAACAAGATTAGTCTTGTCATCACCACACTGACCAGCACAATCTCACGTTCATCTACCTTTATACTTAACGAGAGCATGCCATCATCAATTAGCAAATGTTTTCCTTTTTTATTATTTCTTTTGTCAACAGGTCACCACCATGTATTGAAACCAACATAAAATTTTATTAACAAATATTTTAATTATTTTTCCTTTCATTGCAACAAAATTTGGGGTTCTGTTTTACATGAACATTCAGGCCATTTATCATTCAAATTACGTATCAATTTTCCGATGGCTTGTTTAATCACAGTTTTCAATCATCATTCGGTCTCGATCATCTTTTACCCACGAGCATATCCAGCACCGTCTGTTTGCTTTCATGAATTAACATACCAGCGTCTTCATGATTCAGCGCAGCCATCCTTCACTTTCTCTTTACTGAAGTTCACCCGCTTCACACCGCAGTTCATCACTTGGTTCCGCCTTTTTCTTGCGGCCTCATCAGCTTCCCGCCACATAGAAGAGAATTATAGCCTGTTTACTCGACGTTGACTTCATCTTGAGTCATTGTCTCACGACAAAGCATTTATCACGTTTCAAAATGATGCTCATCGTCAGTTTGCTGAACCCGTTCTCCACCTTTATAGACCTCCTCATTTTTGCGAACATGATAACTGGTTTTTTCATTTGTTATTTCACAGTTTGTGTCTATTATTTCATTGGTTCATATTTCAATTTATCGCGATTATTCCCCACCATCAACATCAGATCGTCTAAAACCCCGGGTTTGCCGATCGCCAAATTCAAATTTCACTTTATCCTCACCGTCGAAAAGCTTTGCACACAGCGTCTTCTCCAGACATTTCAATGGCACTTTATCCTCATTTTCTGCCAAGATTGCAATCATTTCGCTTTTTATAAACTCATTCCATATTGGTTTTCTACACGCTTCAGCCGCTTGCGTCTTCACCTCATCAATCGTCAGGAATACCGCCATCAATCAGCCCCGCCTTTCCTCCACACCCCTGTTCCATTCATACCGCGGCACAGAAAGCCGTTCACACGCATCAACCATGCTATCCGATTTCCTCCAGCTCATACGACGCCACCACCATAACCGAAACTTTCTCCTCAGCCCGCAGCTTTTTGTCGTTTTCACATTTTCTCAACATAATTAATTTTTCATCCCAGAATCACAAGAGCGGCTCATATTTCGTTTATGTTCACCATATGCGTTCAACATGAGCACATCGTCGCCAGGGTCAGCCATAGCAGTCACTGGCGTCGATGTTTGCCCCTTCTGAACAGCATTTCACAGAAATACAAATGGCTCAAACCCGCCTACCCGCGCGACACGCCAGCTTGTCCAGTCTCCTCACACGAAAGACAGTCCTGCGGCCTCACGAGGTCTTCCAGCTCAATCTCAACCGCTCACATATTATTGCCACCTTCACCCACGAGCCACCACCTCAGAGCCTGCTGGCTTGTCCCTGAATTTCCTTTTGAAACCACTGTCTCATTATGCCTGTCTCCCCAAATCATCAGCCTCTAACATTTTGTTCACCTGACTTCATTATAATGCTTTGTCGAATACTACTAGCAACCATTTGCTTTTATATACACATCACGTTAGCTTTTACATTTATTATGTAACCAACTTCATTTTCATTCGAGACCTCATCATTTTTGAGGATCGAGCGTATTTATTGACTTTTGTCCATTTTGTAATATACTTAATTGAATAGCGAGGACGCGACGGAAAAAATTACGTTCATCACCGACAAAATTCTGCGGGCGGGACCGCACCAGCGGATTCAACCATACGGGCAGTGTTGCCCCACTGTATCTCCAGGAGAATGGATCACACCATTTTTATTCCCAGGCTCATACCGAAAAAGACAAAGAAGAAAAAACAGGCCGGGCAGCCGAAGACCACCTCCAAACACAAAACAAAAATAGTTACCTTTTAGATTTAAAACACATCCAATTCACAACCATTTTTATTCAGTAGCCCATATTTGCACTCTGTCCGTTTATTTCTCCTCACCGCAACAACATTCTGTCTCCCCGACCATTCAGCCAAGAAAACATCTCATAGCCTCAACATTCTTTCTCCTTAATCATTAGTCATTTCCATCTTTCAGCATAGCCCAGTCTCAGCCTCAGAGCCTACCTGCAACCAGGCAGCATTGCAGCCATTTTTCAGCACCATCATTTGACCTCACCAAATGCTTTCATCACGTCTTAACTCGACCACACCACGCATTTTTTGTGACAGACCACTGCTGAGCCAACCAGCCTGCACCTTTCCTCATTACCATCTAACGAAGAACATCATTCCAGTCAACACACCTTCATTCTCAACTAAATAATAGTCAGTCACAGGACATCCATATTAGAGACAGACACCAGACATTGGATAATAATTCCTCCGATATTCTGTAAAAGTTCTCATCTGAGCCCGTGCCGTAACTGCGTAGCTCATTTATATTCAATGCTGCAGTTTATTGTCGATATAAGCTGGCCTGTACAATTTCATTCCCCATTTCTCCTTCCATAAAATATTTTTATTTCTTCATTTCATCCAGCAGTTTTCTTTACGTCTTCAATATAGGAACCTCATTTCCATCGGCGACCTCGATAAACTATCCTTTATTTTGTAACCGTATAAATTGTTTTGTGAAGCCGATATCATTCACGACAATTTTTCGAAAGGTTTTATTACATCGGCCGTATTTTTACTATTTCAGCTCGAACACTTAGCCCAACAGCATCAACAACACAGCACAGGCCGAGCTGTCGAACATCCTCATTCAAACATTGTAACCAAACATCATCCCGAATAATACCAGATACCCTGCTCACCACCAGCAGTTTTCCAGATAATTGATCAAAATTACTTAGCCTCCATTCTAAAAATATTTGTTATAACCCATCATAACAACATATCGCGTTTCAAAACGACGACGAACCAGATTTTCAGCATTGCAATTATCCCATCCATAAAGAACTTAGACCATCAACCAGCCCATTTGAGGTCACCTTCGTAACAGGCGAGAATTGTCCTTCCAGCGTCCAGCAGCCACCGACGATCCCATCGTTTCCTTCAGCCTTCGTCAATTGCCCGGCATTCAGCACTTCACACGAAATTCATTCGTTGGCTGAAATCTCATCGCCTCCTTTGCTCTTTAGCCAGCTGAACTTTTCCGTCCGAACAGAGCGTTGTCAACCAAAATCCTCATCATCATAATATCGAGGATTCCTCATTATTCACCTTCGTACCAGACAGGCCGCCCTGACCTCGCACACCCAGCTCGTCATTACACATTATTCTCCTCAGTCTTCCGCTCACGGCACCCCATTCTCATCCTCAGCCATCCAGCCGGAGTTACCCTCCGATTGCCGGTTTTTCAAACATAACTCCCGTCAGGTCTCCACTCAACACTCAGCCGAGAGCATATCAGAGCCCCATCATTGGCCCACATCACCCTTTTAAAGAGATGGTCTGTGGGTCTTTCTCCATTGAAATAGTCTCGATATGGTCATAACTATTTTGCCAGCATATCCCGTATTAAAGAGATTTTTCCTCAGAAATTTCTGTTTCTTTTCGAAGAGCCACGTCACTTCATTCGCTCATTTTTTCCGAAACTTTACGCTGTTACGTCGCCGCCGTCGTCACTCATTTTCCCCACTGTACCTTTGCGGTAACAGACGTAACAACCAACAGCCCTGACCGCCTCAGATGCCTTTCTCATCTTTCAACCGTCCTCTCAATATCGCCTCATTGCAACATTCACCTTGTCTGTGTCCTTGTACCATAGTTCAAACCTCAATTTTCCTTTCCTCCCGTTTCACTAGCAGCAGAGGTTCACACAGTCCACAAAATCAGTTGCGCCTGCTCACATATCACACCACTGAGTTTGCCTGCCTCACACTCACATATTCAAAGCCTGAAGACTATTTCCTTCTCATTTCAAAATTGCCTTTGTCAACGCCAGCAGCTCACCAGTATATCAGTGAATATTACCCCGCTTACAAGCCGCATACAGGCGGCAGTTACAGGCACCATCGCCGGTAATTGCTTATAAAGCCGCGTGACCCGAAGTTTATTGCGGCGGAGTAAACCTCATTATTGTCTTTAGATCATTTATCACATTTATCCTCTTAAATTGGTGATGCTTCAATTACGGTTTTTCATAACCATCCTGCAGCAGTTACAGGTTCCGCAATGGTCAGTCAGCATCAGGTCTGTTTTGTGTTATCGCGAAGCAGCGCTGGCGTTGCCGTTTCGTTTATTCTCATCTGCACATCTATGAAGCGTTATTCTTTCGCCATCGAATATTGCCTGTTCGCATTGTTATCCGAACCGTTTTTACCGATTCTGGTCGTTTCAGCTCGATTTGAACGATTTGGGAAATTGCCCAGACGAAAACGATACCCCTTCCCTCGCCGCCTATCGCTTGTCAGCAATCCTGCTGCTCCAGCCCAGCATCAATCATTATTTAAGATTAACGGTTTTTCCTGAGCCACCATGTATATGTATTGCCAGATTTTGTATAGCTTTTCCTTTTTTCTTCTATTTATGGTTTCACATTGCCATTGACATGCCTTTTTCCTCTATTTCGTTATTTTCATTCATCAGTTTAAGATCGTTTCGTCGCAAAAATTTGCGCCAGCAACCTCTACCGTTTGCGACTACAATATTTGAAGATTATATTGACTGGAGCTTATAATGATAACAGCAAGTCATCTGCCAAGCCGCTACAATGGCCTGAAATTTTTACGACAGAAGGCGGTCTTGAAAAAACTGATGTAGTTGAAATGCTTGAAATGGGAAATAAAAAGGCATGTCACATGTGAAGCTAATCTTAAGGTAGCCCTTAAAATAGAAGAGGGAAGAAGCTATACAAAAATCTGGCAGAAGACTATGTCGCATATACATGTGAATTTATAAGAAAAGAAACAGGAGAAGAAAAACCGTTAGAAAATCTTAAAATAGTAATTGATGCTGGAAACGGAGCGGCAGGATTTTTTGCTGATAAGGTAATAGAAGAGCTTGGTGGAAATTCAGAAGGAAGTCAGTTTTAAATCCTGACGGAGATTTCCCAAATCATGTTCCAAATCCTGAAGCTAAGGAAGCGATAGAATCAATAAAAAAAGCAGTTCTGGATAACAATGCAGATTTTGGAATAATATTCGATGCAGACGGAGACAGAAGTGCCTTCATAGATAATACAGGGCGTGAACAAATAGAAACAACCTTATAGTCACTGCTAAGCGATATACTTTTTAAAACAGACTCTGGTGCAACTATTGTTACTGATTCTGTAACTTCTGCAGGATTGAAAAATTTATAGAAAATCATGGTGGAAAACATCATAGATTTAAAAAGAGGATATAAAAATGTAATAAATGAATCAAAAGACTGGTAATGAAAGGAGTTTATACACTCCTGCTTGCAATAGAAACTCTAGGTGCATGCATTTTATAAACTAATTATTTCCTGATGATGGTGCATATATGACGCCTTCTTCTTATAGCAGTCGTAAAAAGTAAAAAGAAGGTGTAAATTTCACTGACATACTAAATGAGGTGGAAGAAGTCTGCCAAGAAAAAGGAAATAAGATTTACGATAAAGGCTAGAAGACTTCAGAAGTGAAGGAAAATAAAGTTCTGGAAGCTTTTAGGTGAATATGCATGAAACGTAAAAAGGATGGGAAATAGAAACTCCAAATTATGAGGTGTGAGAATTATCTGTGACGGAAACAGCTGGTTTTATTAAGACTGTCATTGCATGAACCTCTGCTTTGCACTAAATATAGAAAACAGGAGAAAAAGGGAAAATAGAAGATATACAGGGACAGATTTATGAATTTTTAAAGGATTTTGATAAGGTGGATATTACACCAATATAAATATTAAGAGGACGGATTTGGAAAAAGATGAAAAAGAGAATATCTGAGAGCAGTCAGAATAATAGTATTAGTTATTTTTTGTCTGATTTGCCGCAGAAAGGTTTTTATTGGAAAAATGGGAGTGGCAAGTAATGGCAGTAATCTGACAGAAGCATCGAAAAATAATAAAGTTTCAGATAGTACAGGTAAAAATTCGGAAACAGCAGTAAAAATAATTCAAAAAGAAAAAGAAAAGAAAAACAGAAAGTTTCTGGAGGAAAAATCTGCTAATACTGGAAATAGAAAATATAGGATAGATTATGACCATATAATCGGAGGATATTTCTTCCAATGGAGAAAAAAAGTTACCAGGAGGGCATACTCTTTTAAAGGGTGATGTAAGAATTGTGAAGAAAAATTGGGGCTCCTTCGAAAAAATGGTGTATATAAAGCAAGTGTTGAAATAAGAAAACCTGATGGAACATGGCAGAAAAACCAGCAATGGAGGAGTAAATACAATGTTTCTGAAAGCTGGAATGAAGCGAGGGTAATTGATGAAATAAATTCTGCATGGGAAAATAGGAAGGATTTAAAGGAAGAGATAATAATATGTGGCAAGGAATAAGTAAAAGGGAGTTGTCATGAGGGATATAAAAGTCCAAGAATAACAGCCTATCCTGTTTTTTTGAAGGTGATAGATAATGAAAATTATATTTGGATATTATGATGATGAGAATTTTTGGATTGACAGCATACCCCTGATATTCTTTATTCAGACAAGAAAAAGTTCGACTCTTCTAAAGAATACAAAAGGAAGAGGAAAAGCAGAAGAATATAGAAAATTTCTAATAACAGGAATAATGGAAGATTTTTCAGTATGTAGAAGTGCTGGAGGATTTTTCTGCCGGAAATAAAAAGGTGGATATAGGAAAGCTGAAGGAAACAGAATGGGACGGCCAGGCGTTTCAACATAAGATAAATAGGAAAAAAAGTTGAATTTACACATACTATTTTTGGAGAATGTGAGGAGTATCCAAAAATGGAGCTGTAAATTTGATGAATATAAAAAAAGTTCTTTACGGTTGGAATAAGTTTCTAAAAATGCCTGAAAGCCTGAAGACAAAAATAGAAATAGAAATTTAATCGGAAATATGCTATAAATACTTGTTATAAATAAAGTTTATGACAAGGATTTTTTTAGAATGGAGGAAGCGTAAATGGAATTTTTACAGTCGAAGTTATCTAGAAAATTATAGATTAATTGGAGATGGAGTATCCTTAGTATTATTATTTGGGATGATACTGTTTTTGGATTTTTAATGTTTAGATGGTTTTAAAGGAAGTATTTCAGTAAGAGGAAAACAGCTCAGCCTATTATTTTTTTAATACTTGTATTGTTATTTGGCCTATTAAAGATAAGTGAATTTCAGGCTCAGAATAATCAGGAAAAATAAGTAAAAAAATACAGCTAGTGTAATAAAAAGGCCTTTCAGAAAAATTTAATGTCAGTGAAGATGAAATATATGTCAATACAAAGGAAATAACAGAACATACAGTTTACAAAAATAAAAGATAAGTTCTATCAGATTCACTGGGTAAATAATTCGATATTGGTGGAAGAAATGAAGGTGCCATATGTTGAAGATATAAAAAAATACTGGATGGAAATGGAGATGTAAAAATAAATTTATTTGAAAGGAGAAATATAGAATGGAATTTATAATACAGGTAGCTATAAAATTGACAATAGGCTTTTACAGCATTGCTTATATACATGAATATAAATGGAAAAGGACAGCTTGCGCCGGTAACAGCGACAGACCAGATAGGGAAATTACGTTTTAGGGGGAATAATTGGAGGAGTTATTTATAATCCAAGTATAACAGTTGTACAGTTTCTGATAGTTCTTCTAATATGGATATCCCTTATGACAGCTATCAATTTCCTGAAAAATTCAAGTGAAGGTGTAAAAAAAGTATTTGACGGAGAGATGGTATTTCTTGTTAAAGATGGAGAAATAATGAAGGAAAAATTTTGCAAAGGTAAATTTATCCTTGTGGATTTTTATACAAAAATGCGTATGAAGGGTGTAGTCAGAGTTAAAGATATTGATAAAGCATTTGTTGAGTCAAATGGTCAGATTACAATTCTTCAGAAAAATGATAAAAATCTTGCAATACCTTTAGTTGCAGAAGGTAAAATACTTGAAACAGGACTGGAGCATATAGAAAAAGATAGAGAATGGCTAATGGAAAAAAATTAAAGGAAAAGAATGTTGAAAACCTTGAAGATGTTTTTCTTAGCTGAATGGTCAGAGACAAATTATTTGTTGTAATGAATTAAAAGGAAAATAAACAGATAGAAATTTTAAATATAGATACTGAAAATAAAAAAATAGTTACTTAAATTTAAGATGTATTTTTAAATCTTAAAAAGAGTAACTATTATTTTTATTTTATGTGATTTTAAAAATTAGTCTTCAACCTTTTCAGCTTCTAAAACTTCTTTTTTTCTTCTTTATCTTTTTTTCAGTATAGTCTGCCGGTTTATCAGGCATAATGAAAAAAACCTAGAATAAAATAAGGTATAATCCCCATTCCTCCTGGAAGTGCAAGTAGGACAGCACCAATACGTATTATAGTTGAATCCACTTCAAAATATTCTGCAATTCCCTCCACATACACCAAGAATTTTTATCAGTTGATGACTTATATAATTTTTCCATAGTAATTCCTCCTTTACAATTCAGTTAGAGTATATTACAAAAATAAGATAAAAGTCAATAAATTACACTCGATTATATAGAAAAAAATAAAAAGTAGAATAAAAAGTCTAGTGAAATAAAAATGGAAGTTGGATTTACATAATAAATATAAAAATAACATTAATTAATAATACAGTAATATGTAAAAAGCAAAAAAATAAAGTTTACTAAACGAAAATATTTATGATAAAATAAACTATAATAAGTCAATTAGAGTGAACAAAAATGTTAGAAACATTGATTTTTAGGAGATAAGATATAACGGGAACAATGAGAAGTTTCTAAAGAAAATTCAGGGAAAGGTAGCAGAAAAACCTGAAGATATTGATGCACTGCAAACTTTAGCATCAACTTACCATGCATTTAAAAGAGAATGAAAAAGCAATAGAAATATATGAAAAAGCTGGTTAGCTTGAAACCGGAAGATCATGAAATACGTGCATTTTTAGGATATCTTTATTATGAAAATGAAGAACTGGATAAAGCTGAAAAAATCTTTAATAAAAGCACTTGAATTAAATGAGTTTGAACCATTTGTACTATTCCTGCTGGGAAATATATATTCCCAGAAGAGGTAGAATATCGGATGCGGTTGACTGTTATGAAACTGCTATTTTTCTTGACTTTTGATATGTATGTTGCTCATATTGATTTTTTGCAAGAAAAATATGAACATATGGGTGAGACATAAGAAAAGCCCTCAGAGATATAAAGTAAAGCTCTTGAAATTGATTCAAGGGATGAAGGATTATTAGAAAAAGATTAATTATATCGAAAAAATGTAAAAGCAACAAAAAAACTGCGATTTTGAAAAGGAAGAAACAACCAGTTTATAAAGTGAAAAATTAGCATTAAATCTATAAACTGAGAAGTCGGATATATAAAGTTGTCTTGTCTATGACAACTTTTTCTATTGTCTGAAAATAGATAAATTAAGAAAATTAATGGAGGAAAAGTGGTAAAATTTAGTGTGTGAAGCGATTATTCCTGACGGTCCGATGAAGGAATTGGAAGAAATAGAAAACAGCATTAGAACTGTGTATAGAAAACCAATATGGAATAAGTTTATAAAAAGCTATAAATGATTACAATCTGTAGAAAATGGGGATAAAATTGCCATTGGAATATCCGGGGAAAAGATAGCTTTCTTTCTGCAAAGCTTTTTCAGTGAGCTGAAAAAGGATAAAAAGTAGAAATTTTTGAATTTAAGGCAGTCAGCTTAAATCCCAGGGTTTCAGACAGTCTGATCTTGATAATTTTTAGGAATAATCTTGATAAATTAAATATAGATTGTGAAATAATAGACACAAATATATGGGAAATAGCAAATGAAAAAGCCAAGGATTATCCATGTTTCCTATGTGCAAAAAAATGAGGAGGGAATTCTTTATAAAAAGTGGAGGAATTTGGGATTCAATAAATTAACATTAGGTCATCATTTTGACGATGTTATTGAAAACTACAATGATAAATATGCTTTTATGCAGGGACAGTAAAGACGATGACTCCAAAGGTAAAGTCAACGTCAGGTAAACTGGAGCTTATAAGACCTCTTATATATGTAAGGGAAGCTGATATAATAGAATACACAAAGAAAAACGGAATAAGGGCAATGAACTGCGGATGTACAATAGAAGCAGGTAAGACTTCAAGTAAAAGAAAGGAAGTGAAGGATCTTCTGGCTGCACTGGAAGAAAAGGATCCGGGAATAAAACAGAGTATATTTAATTCCATGAAAAAATATAAACTTAGACTATGTTTTTTTGGATATACTCATGGAAATAAAAAGATAGTCAGATTGAAGATGATGAAAATTAAAAACTGTAATTAAATAGAAAGCCATCAGAAAAGAATTGATACATTACTTTTAAGTAATTAAAATCTTTTAGGATGGCTTTTTATTGGAATATTCATATATAAAACAGATAAATTCTAAATGTTGCAATATTGACAAAAATGATGTAAAATTATTTTGAAAATATAAATTTTATTTATATTGGGTTTCAAATTTTATGGTAGACATAAATTTTGTTATTATGTTAAAATAAAAAGAAATAAAATAAAAAAAGGAAAGAGGTGTTTTATGAATTTATTGATGGCACCAGTTAACATACCGTTAAAAAAATTATAAAGGTAAAAATGGAAGGAAGCCAGAGAGGCAACTACAGCATGGGATTTGTTACTGAAAGTGAAATTATGGTAATAACCGAGAACTCTGGAAATCTTATTGTAAATGTTAAGGACTGCAGAGTAGCAATTGGGAAAGAAATAGCTCAGAAAATAATAGTTAAAATAAATCAATAATCTATTTTTAAATTATTTTTGACAGATAAAATGAGCGTGTATAAAAATGTAATTAATAATAATAATTATTTTTAAATTATCTATAGTTCTGTTTTTATGTTTGAAGGAGTGTAGATATAGAATTTTCAGATAGTTTGAAATAATTTACTATAAATTTTATAGGAGGAAGAGTTTAATATGACATTAAAAAGAATCTAGAGTGGATCATAGTTATAGAGTAGTAAAGATTCATGGTTCAGGTCCATTTTAAAAGAAGAATTATGGATATGGGAATAACAAAGAATGCAGAAATCTACATAAGGAAAAGTAGCTCTTTAGGTGATCCAGTACAGATATCCATAAGAGGATATGAATTAAGTCTTAGAAAAGAAGACGCTGAATGCGTGAAAATAGAGCCTATAAATTCATAGATTTTTGTTAAATAGCAGATAATCATTAAAATCATCAGAGGAGAGAAAGGGAAGGAGAAAAAGAATGGGCATAACAATAGCTTTTAGCAGGGAATCCTAACAGTGGGAAAATCAACTTTATTTAATGCTTTGACAGGATCGAACTCAGTATGTGGGAAACTGGCCCGGTGTTACGGTAGAAAAGAAAACAGGTGTTTATAAGAAAAATAAGGAAATACAGATAACTGACCTGCCGTGAGTATACTCACTGTCACCTTATACATTGGAAGAAGTAGTAAGTAGGGAATATCTGATAAATGAAAAACCTGATGTAATAGTAAATATAATAGATGCTTCAAATATAGAAAGAAACCTATATCTGTCCACTCAACTGTCAGAAATTGGTATTCCGATGGTAGTGGCACTGAATATGATGGATGTTGTTGAAAGAAACGGGGATAAGATAGATACTGAAAAATTGAGTAAAATATTAAACTGTCCAATTATAGAAATTTCAGCATTAAGAAATAAAATATAGATAAAGTTATAGAAATTTCCTTCAGGTAGCTGAGGAGATTTTTCTTATATAAAAGCATTTACTCCTGAAGTGGAAGAGGTAGTTACAGGACTGGAAAATATTCTTTCAGGTGCAGGTGTTTCAGAATATAAAAGATGGTATGCCATAAAATTACTTGAAAGAGATGAAAAATTCACAGGAGTACTTAAAGTTGTCAGAAACAGATAAAAAAAGGAAATAGAAAGTCTTGTAAAAAAAGGCAGAGACTGATTTTTGATGATGATGGTGAAGGAATCATTACAGATGCCCGTTATAATTTTTATATCAGAAGTTATTAGTCAGACTGTAAAAAGGAAGAACAGGACTGACGGCAAGTGACAAGGCGGATAAAATTTTAACAAACCGTATATTGGCACTTCCTATCTTTGTCGCAATAATGTTCTTTAATTTACTATGTTTCAATAACAATAGTAGGTGGACCTATTACTGACTGGGTAAATGATACATTCTTTGAGAAATTATAGGTGGAAATTTGAGAAACTTTCCTTGAAGGAATAAACGTAGCTCCTGGCTTTACAAGTCTTGTAGTTGACGGTATAGTTGGTGGAGTTGGTGCAGTACTTGGATTCCTTCCAATTATAGCAACACTTTATTTCTTTATGGCAATACTGGAAGATATAGGATATATGTCAAGAATAGCGTTTATTTTAGATAGAATTTTTCGTAAATTTGGACTTTCAGGAAAATCATTCATACCAATACTTATAGGTACAGGATGTTCAGTTCCTGGAATTATGGCAACAAGAACTATAGAAAATGAAAATGACAGAAGAATGACTATAATTGTGGCTTCATTTATGCCATGTGGTGCAAAAACAGAAATTATAGCACTGTTTGCGGCGACTATTTTCATTGGTTCAAAGGGTTGGTGGTTTGCACCGGTATGTTACTTTGCAGGAATTTTAGCAGTAGTAATTTCTGGAATTATGCTTAAAAAGACAAAAAGCTTTTCCGGAGATCCTGCTCCGTTTGTAATGGAATTACCTGAATATCACCTGCCATTACCATCAAACATAATAAGAACAGTATGGGACAGAGTAAAAAGCATTTATAATAAAAGCCGGAACAATTATATTACTTGCAACTGTAGTAATATGGTTCCTGCAAAATATATCAACAAAATTTGAATTTGTGGAATTCTCTGAAGACAGCCACTCAATTCTGGAAGCTATGGGAAGAATTATCGCTCCTATATTCAGTCCTTTAGGATTTGGACATTGGGCTTCTACAGTTGCAACAATAAGTGGACTTGTAGCAAAAGAAGTTGTTGTATCTACATTTGGAGTAGTTGGAGGATTAGGAGATGCTGCTGTTGAAGATGCTTCATGGATAAAATATACAAATGAATTATTCACTTCAGTGTCAGCATTGAGTTTCATGTTATTCAACCAATTATGTATTCCTTGTTTTGCCGCAGTGGGAGCAATGAGGGAAGAAATGAATAGTGCGAAAATGGTCATGGTTTACAGTAGCTTATCAGCTGGGATTTGCTTATGCGATTTCATTGATTGTATTCCAGTTTGGAAATGTGTTTGTGCTGCACAAGGCACCTACAATATGGACTGCAGTTGCAGGGTTAGTACTGGCATTTATACTTTATATGATGTTCAGAAAACCCTAAAGAAGTAAAGACAGATGCTAAGTCAGCAGTAACTGCAAAAAGTAATCAATAGTATAAAAATTAATTTGTTCTGAAAGGGGATGGAAAATATGTCAACAATAATTGTGTTAGCGTTAGTAGCTGTAGCAGTCGTATTTTGCATTAGTAAGAGTAAAGAAAACACGGCGGATGAAGTTGTGGTAATAAGAAAGATTGTCATTCTTCCTCATGTAGTAAACGTATAAACAAATAACTAGAATAGATGCAAGGCTGAGTTATCAAAAATCAGCCTTGCATTTTTCATTTTTTTCAAAAATTAACTGGGATATATGGTATAATATGGAAAAAGATTTCAGATGAAAGGAGAATGAGTATGAATCTGAAATTACCACACCTGCAGTTCTTTTTCCGTCAGTTTCACTGCTTCTGCTGGCATATACAAACAGATTTCTTGCACTGGCTTCAATCGTAAGACAGATGGATGTGTGCACAACTGATGAATATCAGATGAATCAGATAAAAAAATTTACAGAAGAGGATGCAGTATATAAAAAAGATGCAGTACTTTTGGAGTGGCAAGTCTGCTTTTATGTGTTGTTTCAATGTTTTTTTCTATTTTTTTCAGGTGGATTTACTGGGGATGTTCTTTTTGTAATAAGTCTCATACTTATGATAATATCCCTTGCATTTTCTTTTGCTGGAAATAAAAAAATATCCCTTGAAGCACTGGAAATACATCTGAATCATTGCGAGTATAAAAAGGAAGATAAAGAGAAATAATTAAATAGGGAAAGGTTTTTTTAATATGGAAAATAAAATTTGAAAATTATAGTGAAGTTTAAAAAAATCTTAACATTGAATAATAGAAAAATTGCTATAATTAAAAAAATAAGGTTTTAACTAGAATAATTATATTTTTAGGAGGAAAAATGATATCTTTAATCCTGGCAGCCGGAAAAGGTACAAGAATGAAATCGGAAAGGTCAAAAAGTTGTACACGAAGTAAATGGAGTTCCGATGGTAAAAATGGTTTCAAAATTATTGAAAAAAATGCAGGAATTGAAAAAGCATCTACATTCTGGGACATAGAATGGAAGAAGTGCTGAATACAATCGGAGAAGTGGAATATGTTGAACAGGTTGAACAGCTGGGAACAGGACATGCAGTACTAATTGCAAAGGAAAAAATCGAGGAAAACAAGGATGATGTTCTTATAACATACGGAGATACACCGTTATTAAGGGAAGAAACAATAAAACAGAATGAAGGAAAAGTTTCATAATGAAAATCTTGACTGTATTATTCTGTCGTGTAATATGAAGGATCCTTTTGCCTATGGAAGAATAATAAAAAAAGATGGAAACGTAGTTGATATTATTGAAGAAAAGGAAGCAATGGAAGAGCAGAAGAAAATAAAGGAAGTAAAACACAGGAGTTTATATCTTCAAGTATAAAAGTCTTCTGGAAGCACTTGGAAAAATAAATAATAACAACATAAAGGGAGAATATTATTTAACTGACACAATCAAAATCTTATCTGAAGATGGTTATAAAGTAGGAAGTTATGAGATTGATGATGAAGATGAAGTGCTTGGTGTAAATTCAAAGGCACAGCTTGCTCAGGCAAATAAAATCTTAAGAGATAGAAAAAAATCTTCAGTTAATGGATAATGGAGCAATTCTTATAGATCCTGCAACTACTCTATATAGAAGAAGATGTTGAAAATAGGGAGAAGATACTGTTATCTATCCAAATGTAATTATTCAGGAGATACAAAAATAGGGAAAAAAATTGTATAATTTTAAGTAATACAAGAATTGAAAAATTCAATTATAAAAGATAATGTGAAGATAGAGTCTTCACTTGTGGAAAAGTCAACACTGGAGGAAGGTGTTACTGTAGGGCCGTTTGCCCACCTGAGGCCTAAAGCTCATTTAAAGGAAAATGTTCATGTAGGAAATTTTGTTGAAATAAAAAATGCCGTACTGGAAAAAGGAGTAAAATCCGGGCATCTGACATATATAGGAGATGCTGAAGTAGGAGAAAAATACTAATATTGGTGCTGGAACAATTACATGTAATTATGACGGAAAAAAATAAGCATAAGACAAAAATAGGAAAAGAATCGTTTATTGGAAGCAATACAATTATGGTGGCTCCTGTTGAAATAGGAGAAGAATCCTTCACAGCGGCAGGATCAGTAATAACAGAAAATGTACCTGACAGTACATTGGCATTTGGAAGAGCTAAACAAATAAATAAAGAAGGGTGGAAAAATAAAATGACGGCCTTGAGCGAAGAAGATAAGAAGAAAAATTAGAATTTTTTGCAGGTTCAGCAAGTACAGATCTAGCTGAAAAATAGCAAAGTATCTTGAAGTGGATTTGGCACCGCTTCAAATGAGAAGATTCTCCGACGGAGAAATATTTATAAAATCAGAAGAAAGTGTGAGAGGATGTAAAGTTTTTGGTCATTCAGTCTACTTCACGACCTGTAAACGAAAGTATAATGGAACTGCTTATTTTTATTGATGCTTTAAGAAGGGCATCAGCCGAGGAAATAATAGCTGTAATTCCTTATTATGGATATGCAAGACAAGATAGAAAGGCCAGTCCAAGGGAGCCAATTACTTCGAAAACTTGTTGCAAATCTTTTAACTGTTGCAGGAGCAACAAGAGTTGTAACTATGGATTTACACGCTAGACAGATACAGGGATTTTTTGATATACCTGTTGATCATATGGAAGCATTGCCTATTTTGGCGAAACATTTTATAAAATATGGATTTACACCTGAAGATACAGTTGTAGTATCACCTGATGTTGGAGGAGTAAAAAGGGCAAGAGGACTTGCAAACTGGCTTCATACCCCTCTGGCAATTATAGACAAGAGACGTGCAAAAGCAAATGTATCTGAAGTAATGAACATCATCGGGGATGTAAAAGGCAAAAAGCTATCCTGATAGATGACATGATAGATACAGCAGGAACTATATGTAATGCCGCTCAAGCATTGATTGAAAAGGAGCTGTGGAGGTTTATGCCTGTGCAACACATGCAGTTTTTCAGGGCCTGCATTAGAAAGACTTAGAAAAGTCAGCTTTTACAAGAGTAGTCATAACAGACAGCATTTACTTACCGGAAGAACAGAGATTTGATAAACTTAGAATACTTTCAACAAGTAAAAATGTTTGCAGAAACTATAAAAGAGAATAACTACAAGTGAAACCGATAAGTAATTTATTTGAAATGCCGGTTGAGGAAAAAGAAAAAGTGAATAATTTAAAAAAATAATGTTAGTGATATAGTTGAAATTTTTTAAAAAAAGGAGGAGTTGCTATTTTCCCTACAGATACAGTGTATGGAATAGGAGCTCTTCCTGATAAGGAAGCTGTCAGTAGGCTGTACAGAATAAAGAAAAGGGATTTTTTTCCAAGAAAATAATAGCACTTATTGACAATCCTGATAAGCTGGAGGTTCTCACTTCAGAAACAGGAGACAATATAGACAGGATAAAAAGTAATAGAAGAATGCTGGCCTGGAGAGCTGACTATAATATTCAAGGCAAATGAAGAATTTACGGAAAAATTTGATAGCGGATTGAAAAACCGTCGGGATAAGGATTCCAAAAAAATAGGACTGCCATTGATATTATAAAGAACACAGGAGGTATTGTCTTAACAACAAGTGCAAATATTTCAGGAGAAAAAGCAGTTACAGATATAAAGGATATGAGTGAAGTCCTTTTAAAATGAAGTTGATGGGATAATAACTGATAACTCAATACTGATAGGAGTTCCTTCCACAATTATAAAAATATGTGGAAGGGGAAATAGAGATACTTAGAGAAGGAAACATAAATATAGAAAAAAATAAAAACAGTTAATGAAAGGATAATGAAGAAAAATGGCAAAAATGGTAAACCCGAATACAGTTACAGACATGGCACTGGTAAAATGCAAGAGCTCAGATGAAAACACAGCAGTTACTGCAGAAGGTTGGAAAAGGGAAACGTAAGGTACAGGTAACGTTAAGTAAAAATGTAAGAGGTTATCTGTCAACAATGACTAAGGAAATGAAAAAGCAGATTAAAAACACAGCTTGAAATGAAAAAGCAATTAGCGAATCTGTTTCAATTTTTTTAATTATTTTTGAAAAAGGAAACAGAAATAACAAAGGAAAACAAAAAGATTAAGGAGAAAACAATTCTTTTATCTTATGAAGAAATGGATTATCTGAAATTACAGCTTAAGGAAACTGTAAAAAGAGTGGAAGAAGCAAAACAACCATTGAAATGGTATCAATTTCTACAAAAAGTTAAGATTCAACTTTGTTAAAAAGCAGAGTGAAATGGCACTGGAAGAGCTGGGGAAATCTACAGTTGTTAAAGAGGGGAAGAAAAAGAAGTAAAAATTTTTAAAAATAAAAAGGGAAAAAAAGAGGGAAGGTTGAGAGGATGAAAAATAGTCTGGTTTCAAAACAGTACTGTTTCATATGTGAATGAAATAACAGAAACAGGAATAAATGAAAAGGGCGAGTGATATCCATATAAGTTCTGATGAAACTGATGGAATGGAAATAAAATATAGAATAGACGGTATTTTAAGGAAAGTGAAAAACTGTATTTTAAAATTGACAGAAAAAAATTTTTGTCAAGGAATATAACAGAAATAATTTCCAGAATAAAAATACTGGCCAATATGAATGTAGCTGAAAAGAGAAAACCTCAGGATGGGAGTTTTTTTCTTTTTATTAAAAGAAAAATATAATATAAGGGCAGATACGTTCCTACAGTTGAAGGAGAAAGTATTGTACTGAGAATACTGGAAAACTATCTTGAAAATACTGAACTTGAAACATTGGGATTTTCAGGGAAAAGTATAGGGATGCTTGAAAAAGTTCTGGAAAGAAAATTTGGGCTGATACTTGTGAGCGGGCCTACAGGTTCAGGAAAATCAACTACGCTTCTTTCAATAATTGACATTCTGAATGACGGAAAAAGAAAAATAATAACGGTGGAAGATCCTGTGGAAACAAAGGTGAAGGGACTTGTTCAGATTCAGGTAAATGAAGAAATAGGGGTAACTTTTTCCGGAAGTTCTGAAAAAGTACCTTGAGGAATGACCCCTGATATTATTGTAGTTTCTGAAATAAGAGATGAAATAACTGCTGAAATTGCAGTAAGGGCGGCCTTGACAGGGCATCTTGTAATATCCACGATACATACAAATGATGCTGTTTCAACATTAATAAGGTTGACAGATATGGGAATACCTAAGTATCTCATACTGGATTCGCTTGTGGGAGTGATAGCCCAGAGGCTTGTAGGGAAAAAATGCAGTTTCTGTGGTGGAGAAGGATGCGGTGAATGTTCAGGAGGATATAGGGGAAGAATTTCCATAAATGAAGTTCTTATTCTTGGAGATGAAGTGAAAAAATATTCTGAAATCAGAAAATTTAGGAAGGAAGTCAAAGGAAGAACTGAAAAGAAATGCAGAAAAAAATATTTTTGTAGATTTTGATGGGGATATAAAGGATAAATTATCTAAAAATATGATTTTTTTGAAAAAGATGTCTATGAATTTATGGATTAATTTCGGAAGGAATTTATATGAAAAAGAAACTTATTGTGTATGATTTTGATAAAACAATATACAGCGGTGAATCAGGAACTAATTTTTACTTATTATTTAAAAAAAATATCCTTTAAAAAGCAATTCTTTTTGGATTGACTTATTTAAAGGAAGTACTGCTTTTATCTGGTAAAAATTACAGACTTGAAAACGTCTTAAGGAAAGATTTTTTTCATATTTCTGGAATCCCACAGCAATGAAGAGATAGAAAAATTGTGGATGGATTCTGGAAGGAATATGGAAAAAAATGTACAGCTGGACTCAGAAGGAACTTGAGGAAAAACAAAAAGGAAGCTGATATGATTATAGTAACTTCGGCAACTCCTTTATTTCTGTTGGAAAGGCTTATTCCTGAAATGGGATATGACATGGTATTCGGAACAGAGTTTCAGGGAGATGGCAAGGAAAAAGTTCATTGCAGAAATAAAAGGGGAAAAATAACAAAGGTATGGAAAAAGTTAGAAAGCTTTAATAGATGGGCAAAGGAAAATGATATAGAATATGAAATAATAAAAATTTTTATTCAGATAGTCTTGCTGACAAACCTCTTTATGATATTGCTGACAAGAAGTACTGGATAAAAAGGGAAAAATTGGAAGGAATGCCTGGAAAGAAAAACGTTACTTGATATTTTTTTCTGGGATTAAAAATAAATTTGAAACTGAATATGGATGTGGGGAAAAATGGAAAATAAGGAAAATATGAATGGAAAATAAAAATGAAAAGACAGGATTAGTATTAGAAGGTGGAGGACTGAGAGGTATTTTTACAGCAGGAGTGTTGGACTTTTTCTGGAAAAAAATATTGAATTTGATGGATGTATAGGAGTTTCTGCCGGTTCGTGCCATGCATGCAGCTATTTATCAAAAACAGTATAAAAAGAGCCTTCAATGTATCGGTGGATTATCTGGATGATAAGAGATACTGCAGTATGCACAGTCTTATAACAACAGGAGATCTGTTTGGGTGGATTTTGTATATGGAGAAATTCCTGATAAACTTAATCCTATTGATAATGAAACATTTATGAAAAGTAAGACAAAAATTTCAGGCAGTAATCACAAACTGCCGTACAGGTGAAGCAGAATATCCTGAAGTAAAGGATTTCAGAACAGACACTGTTTATATAAGGGCTTCAAGTTCATTGCCTTTCCTTTCAAAAAAATGGTAAAAATAAACGGAGAGCTTTTATCTTGACGGTGGAGTATCAGACTCTATACCAATAAAGAAGTCGATAGAAAAATGGTAATATAAAAATGTAATTATAATGACAAGAGATAAAAAAATATAGAAAAACAAAGTAAGCTTGGAAAAAATTTCAGCAATAAGATATAAGAAATATCCTAAATTTGTAGAACTTATGAATACAAGATTCAGAAGATATAATGAAATACTGGAATATATTTATGAACTGGAAAGACAGGGGAAGGTATTTATAATTCAGCCTGAAACACCGTTAAACCTTGGAAGAATAGAGAAAAATAAGGAAAAAGCTTACAAAATGTATATAATATAGGATATGAACAGGCTAAAAACAATATGATGCTCTGATGGAATATCTTTCAAAATAATCATATATTTTAAAAAGGAATTTCGGAAGAAAAAGAGGACTTAAAATGAAAAACCAGAAAAATATGGTATAAACTGGATGCTTTTTGCAAAAACATATTCTTCAATAATAGTGAAGGAAGGACAACCTGTTTTCAGGCTGTCTGTTTTGCTATATGAGAGATATTGAGGTGGAAATACTAAAAAGGTCACTGAAGACTTTTGCAGGAAAAAGTATCCTTTTATAATTCAGAACTGAAAAAGGAATTTTCTGAATTACCTGCAGCAGAAAAAAATATACCTATCCAGGTAGTGCCTGAGATAGCTTATCCATGTACAGAAATAAAGAAGAAAAATCCTCTGAGAATATTATATTATAAAAATAAGATTTCATTGAAATAGCACATTTTCTCACAGACGGAGAAGGAGCAGCAGTCATTTTTCAGGGATCTTATTGAAAAATATCTGGATTTAAAATACTTCAAGTCAGAAAGAAAAATTAGAAAATAAAGAGATAAAACATATAGAATATACAGATTTGGTATACTAAACATATGAGAAAAGTAAATAAGGAAAAACTGTAAAAAAAGCTTTTCATCTTCCGTTAAAAAAATACTGGAAAAAGGGCAGTACCATATAACAACGGGGGAAATATCGTAGAAGATCTGAAAAGGAAAGCGGAAAATATAATACAACAGTTGGTAGATATCTTCTGGCAGTATATTTTAAAAGTGCTGCTGGAAAAAGTATTCTATGCAAAAAGGAAATAGTTATAGGAGTTCCTGTAGATCTGAGAAGAATTTTTATGGAAGAAACTTATAGAAATTTTTATAAATATTACTCCTTCAATAGATCCAAGCCTCGGTAACTTTTACGATAGAAGAAATTATAAAAATATCTGGATAATTATTTTAAAAATAAAAATAACCCGGAAAGAGTTCTATAAGAGTATCATACAAGGCAATGAATCCCATAAGAAAATATGATGATTAAAGTAGTTCCATACATTATAAAAAGAATATTTTTCCCATTTATATTTGATTATTATGGGGAAAGGGGATATACAACGGGATTTTTCCAATCTTGGAGTGTTCCATCTTGATCGGAAAAATATGAAGAAACATATAAAAAGGATTGAGATTCCTGCCACCGCCAAGTAAAAGATGCAAAGTGAAGGTTGGCGTAATAAGTGATACTGAAAAGGCATATGTGACCTTGGAAATTTGACTACAAATCATGAAATAGAAAAGGACTTTTTGTATATTTAAGAAGAAGAGATATAAAATCAAAAGTAATAACAAATTATTAGATTATATAAAAAGTGAGGTGGAATATATATGTATTGTATACGGTGCGGAGTAGAACTTGAGGAAAATGCCGAAAAATGCCCTTATGTGAAAACTCCTGTTCCAAAAAAATAGAAAATGAAGATGTGGGAATTTATGAGGGGAATATCCTTTGTAAATATAAATCTATATGAACTGAAGATGAAAAAGTCAAAAAGCAGTGTTTATGTCGTTTTTACGATTTTCATAATTTCCATACTGGAGGTATTTTTTTCAGAATATAATAGTATATGGGCATATAGGCTGGGCATATTATGTTATTCCATCCATACTGTTATTTGATCTGATGCTGTTTGTAATATTGAATTCACACACAATGAGACAGAATCTATTTTTATTTTTAGTAGGGACTGACAGCATTTCTCTTAATAATTGACTATGGAGATAAGAGATTGAGCTGGAGTCTTAGCAGAGGGAATACCGATAACGTTGGCATTCTGTTTTATAGGCCTTATATTTTTCTTTTGTCTGGGACAAGAATAAGAAGGATAAAATAAAAATATTAAATTTTTTCTTATTTTTTTGTGGGAGTTTTCCTTTTAATACTGGAATTTATAATAAGAAAGAAATTTTCCTGGTCGATTTTGAGCCTCAATACCTTTTATTTGTATTAAATGTAATGCTAAGATATACATATAAATCATATAAGGAAGAATTTGAAAGAAGATTACATTTGTAAAAATAAGAAATAAATTTATAAAGAAAATAATTTAAAAATTCATAAATGTTATACAGTAACATATGAAAAATAAGCTAGACAAATAATTGCAAATGTTATATAATACTATAAATAAAATATATGATTGAGAAGTAAATGGATATACATCATTTAAAAAAATATTTTTGAAGCCTGTAACGAAAAAGTTTTTACAAAGGCAAAAAAAGTTATTCATAAGTCAATCAGCCGTATCTATACAGATAAAGAAAATTAGAATACACATTAGGTTTACAATTAATTGAAAGAAATTCAAAAATTTTTAAGCTGACGTTCGCAGGAAAAAGAACTTTTCAAAATGTCCCAGGATGTATTTGAAAAAAATTTCAAGAATGGAAAATGAAATGATCCTGCAGTATAAGAAAGGAAAAATTTCAATAGGTGCAACTCATAACATTGGAGAGCCTGTTCTTCCCAAAAATAATGGTGAATTCAGTCAACATAATCCTGAAATTGAATTTGACCTGTACATAAAAACAGGGAATCGCTTGTAAAACACCTGAAGGAAGGTACAGTGGATATAGCTCTGATGGAGGAATATTTTCATAGAGGATAAGGAAGTAAAAGTTATAGAGACGGAAGAATATCCTTTTGTTGTAGTAGCAGGGACTGAAATAACTGATTATAAAGAACTTGTTGATGTTCCATTATTAAAAAGGGATACAATGCTTACAAACAAATATCTGGATCAGTTTGAAAAATGATAGGATTTAATCTGGATAAAAGAATATCCATAAATGGAAGTATAGAAACAATGAAAAACCTTATTAAAAATGGACTGGGATTTGCAGTACTTCCTTATTACAGCGTATATGAAGAGGTTATAAAAGGAACTCTGAATGTAATCCATAGCTTTGATAAGTCGGAAGACAGATTCCAGATTGTGCTGATAAGGGAAAAATGAAGACAAGGAAGGAATAAGTAAATTTGTAGATTTTCTAAAAAAATTACAAATTAAACAGGGAGCTGTTTTTCAGAGAAAAATAAGATAATTATGGTAAAAATATACAAAGTAAAAGAGAAACACAATTATATAACGAGGTGATAATTTTGTTGAAAAGATCATATTAAGTATTCATATTTGGTCGCTACGAAACTGTAAAAACTTTGTTGAAAAAGGATGAAAAATATTGAGAAAACTCTGAAAGTTGCAGAAGAACTGGCTGAAGCATATAAAAAGGAAATAAGTCGCTGATAGCTGGAAATGGTGGAAGTAACTGTGATGCAATGCACTTTTGCTGAAGAATTTACAGGAAGATTCAGAAAAAGACAGAAAAGGCATTACCTTCTTTAAGTATAAGTGATTCTTCACATATAACATGTGTTGGAAATGATTATGGATTTAATTTCATATTTGCTAAGGGAGTGGAAGCTGGAAAGAAAGGAGATTTCTTTTTGGAATATCAACTTCAGGAAATTCCCAGAATATAATAGAAGCTATGAAAATGGCAAAGGAAAAAGGAGTTAAGACAGTAGGAATCTTAGGAAAAGATGGTGGTAAATTAAAAAGGAATGTGTGATTATGAATTTATCGTTCCAGGAGAAACTACTGACAGAATACAGGAAGTTCATATGATGATTTTTACACATAATCATCGAAGGAGTGGAAAGAATTTTATTTCCTGAAAAACTATTAATTAAAAAATTATAAAAAAATTGGATATAATATTGAAAAAGGGCTAATTCAAAAAGTTTTTGGGTAGTTTCTTTTTAAATTTAGAAATATTTTTATATTATTTATCAGAAATTGTATGTACAAAAATTATAAAAATGTGCTAGAATAAAATGAAAAGAAAAAGAATTTAAATAGAAATAATTAAATAAGGAGGACCAAAAATGAAAAAAATATGATGCAGTTATTATTGGATTTGGAAAAGGTGGAAAAACTCTTGCAGGATTTCTTGCTGGAAAAGGACAGAAATGTAGCATTAATTGAAAAGTCTGATAAAATGTATGGTGGAACATGTATAAATGTAGGATGTATTCCATCAAAGAAACTGGTAAATAGTACAAAAGTACTTAAAGATAAAGGATTAAGCAGTATAGAAGATAAAGAAAAAAATTTTATGCTGAAAGTATAGAAAATAAAAAAATACTTTGATTGGAGCATTGAGAGGAAAAACTATGAAATGCTTGCTTCAAAAAGAAAATATTACAGTTTATGACGGAACAGGAAGTTTTGTTTCAAAAATGTTGTAAATGTAGAAAACAATGGAGAAAAATGTTCAAATTGAAGGAGAAAAAGATATTTATAAAATACAGGTGCAGCTACTATAATTCCCTAACATAAAAAGGAGCTTTAAAAGAAAGTAACTATGTTTATACAAGTACTTCAATTATGGAATTAAAGGAACTTCCCTAAAAACTTTTGACTATAGTAGGTGCGGGATACATTGGTCTTGAATTTGCTTTCAATGTATTCTGAATTTGGATCAGAAGTTACAGTAATTGACATGGGTGACAGATTAATGCCTAGAGAAGATGAGGAAATTGCTGAAAGAGTAAAAAGCTATACTTGAAGCAAAAGGGAATAAAATTCCTGCTGAAATCAAAAATAGAAGAAATTTCTGACAGAAATGACAAAGGGATATGTGAAAAATTTTCAGGAGAAAATGGAGAAAGTGAAGTTGAATCAGATGCTATTCTTGTGGCAATTGGAAGAAAAGCCTAACACAGAAGGGCTTAACCCTTGAGGCTGCAGGAGTGAAAACTGATGAAAGAGGAGCAGTCGTAGTTGATGAAACATTAAAAACAACAGCAGATAATATATGGGCAATGGGAGATGTAAAAGGTGGTCTTCAGTTTACATATATTTCCCTTTGATGATTTCAGAATAATAAGAGATAATGTATATGGAAATGGAAATAGAACAATAAATGACAGAAATGTAATACTTACAGCGTGATTTGATAAATCCCACCTTTTATCAAGAGTGGGAATGACTGAAAAAGGAAGCTGTTGAAAAAGGATATGAAGTAAAAACAGGAAGATTAGAAGCTATGGCAATTCCAAAAAGGGAAAAATAGAAGGAGTGACAGACGGTCTTTTAAAAACAGTAGTAGATGCCAAGACAGATAAAATACTTTGGATGTACTTTTACTGTGTAACACTTCCCATGAAATGATAAATGTTGTGGCAGCATGCAATAAAAGCTGAACAGAAATATACATTCCTGAAGGATATGATTTTTACACACCCTACAATGAGTGAAGCGTTGAACGATTTATTTGGTAGTGTGAAGTAGAAATTTTTCAAATATCCTTGACTTATAGTCAAAAATCGCTATATACTGTTATTAGAATAACCGAAGATTAAAATACCGGGGAGCTTACTGCTGAGAGTAGTTGTTGTGGCAACTTAACCCTGTCAAACCTGATTCGGATAATACCGACGAAGGGAGTATCTTTTAATAATCGAAATTACACTAATTGGAAAATAACTGCTTCGGAAAAATCAATATAATAGGATTTCAAACAGTTTAATACATAATTTTTCCAATAGAAATAAAAATAAATGTAAGATAGATGTTAAAATACCTCCTTTGTCAAAAAAAGGAGGATTTTTATGTCATGAAATAGATGCAAGTGTTGCAATTCAAGTTTTACCAAATGTTCAGGAAAAATGCTGAAATTGTAAGAATTGTAGATGAGGTAATTGTCTACATAAAAAGCAAAAACCTGAATACTCATGTAGGGCCTTTCGAAACGACAATTGAAGGGAAATATGAGGAGCTTTATGGAAATTGTGAAGGAATGTCAGCTGATAGCTGTGAAAGCCGGAGCACCCGGAGTCATGTCCTACGTGAAGATAAATTATAAAACCGAAGGGAGATGTACTTACTATTGAGCAGAAAATCTCAAAACATTCTGAATAAAATAATGGATAAATTTGCCCCTTTTATTATAATACTTTCCATTCTTGTTTTTATGGGAAATTTTATCACAGCAGGAGTTGTGCCAAAGTTTATGCTGCCTTCGCCTTTTGATGTAGTAAAGGCATTTATTGATGATTTTCCATTGCTGATGCATCATACCTGGATAACACTGGTGGAAGCCTTTTTAGGACTGGGACTGGGAATAGTACTAGGTTTTCTTATGGCTATTGTAATGGACAGATTTGAATTTGCATATAAGGCAATATATCCAGTACTTGTAATAACTCAGACTGTCCCAACCGTTGCGATTGCACCGCTTCTGGTATTATGGCTGGGATATGGAATAATGCCAAAGATAACGTTAATTGTCATAACATCATTTTTTCCTATAACTATTGGCCTCATTGATGGATTCAAGTCAGCAGACAGGGATGCATTGAATTTACTGAAAACAATGGGGGCAACCCCTTTACAGAATTTTATTCATATAAAATTTCCAGGTTCCATAGGATATTTCTTTGCAGGCCTTAGAATATCAGTTTCCTATTCCATTATAGGAGCTGTTGTTGCAGAATGGCTTGGAGGATTTGACGGTCTTGGAGTTTATATGACAAGGGTAAGAAAAATCATATTCATTTGATAAAATGTTTGCAGTGATATTTTTTTATATCGGCAATTAGTCTAGTTTCTAATGTATCTTGTAAAAAAAAGATACAGAAAAAGCCATGCCATGGGATAATAACATTTGATTTAGAAATAAGTGTATAAAATAGAATTTTTATTTTCTATTTTTAAATTGTAAAATTTCTAAATAAATTCATTTATAAAAATTTCTGAATGAACTATATTAAAACAAAAATAAATAATATAATAAGGAGTGGAACAAATGAAAAAGATTGTAAAAATTATGCTATTTTGCCTCCTAGGAATATTTGCTGTATCATGTGGGAAAAATAGCAGTTCAGACACAGCAGTAAACGGCGAAAAGAAAAAGTGGTGAAAGTCCTTCAAAGAAAATAAGTATAGTACTTGACTGGACTCCAAACACTAATCATACAGGATTATTTGTTGCAAAGGAACTTGGATATTTTTAAGGAAGAAGGATTAGAAAAATATTGAAATAGTCCAGCCACCTGAAGGAAGTACAACAGCATTGATAGGAGCAGGAGGTGCCCAGTTTGGAATAAGCTTCCAGGATACATTGGCAAAATCCTTCTCAAAATGACAGTCCTGTACCTGTAACAGCAGTTGCTGCAATTATACAGCACAATACTTCAGGAATAATATCGTTAAAGGATAAAGGAATAGACAGCCCTGAAAAACTGGAAGGCCATAAATATGCCACATGGGATGATGAAATAGAAAAAGCAATATTGAAAAATCATAACAGATGACGGTGGAGACTTTGGTAAAGTAAAAATGATTCCAAATACAGTAACTGATGTAGTTACAGCACTTAAGACAGATATAGATGCTGTGTGGGTATATTATGCATGGGATGGAGTTGCAACAGAGCTTGCAGGATTACAGACAAATTTCCTGAATTTTGCTGACTATGGAAAAGAACTTGATTATTATAGTCCTGTTATAATTGCAAATAATGATTATTTAAAGAACAACCCTGAAGAAGCAAAAAGTTTTAAGAGCAATTAAAAAAAGGATATGAATATGCTATTGCAAAATCCGGAAGAAGTAGCAAAAATATTAGTGAAAAATGCTCCCTGAACTGAAACTGGAACTTGTTACAGAAAGTCAGAAATGGCTTGCTTCAAAATATAAGGCAGATGCGGCAGAATGGGGAGTAATAGACCAGAACCGTTGATTTTGTTTTTATGAGTGGTTATTTAAAAAAATAGTCTGATTAAAAAGAAATAGCTAAAGGATATGGATTTTTCAAATGATTATCTGAAATAGGATTTTTCAGCTGGAAAAGTTATTTAAAGTGAAAGGCAGTATTAAAAATGACAACATCAATTACAAAAGATAATCGGAAGCTGAAACTGGAGACTAAGAATGTTTCTGTACAGTTTGAAGATAAGAAAATAATAGAGGATATATCTGTCAGGCTTTCATGAAAATGAACTTGTAGGTATTCTAGGATTGAGTGGAGTTGGGAAAAACTCACTCTTTTCAATGTTATTGCAGGCTGATTTCTCAAGTGAAGGAACAGTTGAAATGAATGGTACCGATATTACAGGAAAAATCAGGAAATATAAGCTATATGCCTCAGAAGGATTTACTTTCTACCATTTAAAAACAGTAATAGACACTGTTTCCTCCCTTGTAATAAAAGGTGAAAAAAAGAAAACTGCAAGGGAAAAAGGCAGAAAATATTTTACATCAGTTTGGACTGGAAGGAACAGAAAAATATCCAAATCAGCTTTCAGGTGAATGAGGCAGAGGGCTGCACTTTTGAGGAACATACTTATTTTCAAATGAAACAGCATTGCTGGATGAACCTTTCAGTGCCCCTGGATGCCATAACAAAACATAGAATGCACCCTCTGGTATCTTGACATAATGAAACAGATAAAAATGTCCACGCTGTTTATAACTCATGATATAGATGAAGCCCATAATTCTGTCAGATAGAATTTATATACTGTCAGGGAAGTCCAGAAAAATAACGGCAGAAATAGAGGTTGATATAGACAGATGTGGAGATAATGAAGAATTACAGCTGTCAGAGAAGTTTTTAAAGATATAAGAAAGGAAATATTGGAATATTTAAAAATAGATGCAGATATAAAAAGGAACTGACTCAAAAATATGAATATAATATATAAAAAGAAGAGGTTGTTTCAAAATAGTAAAATTAAATATAATATATGAAAATGTATTGCACCCAAAATCTTGGACACAAGATTGGAGGTGCAGTTACGAGTAAACTAACAAGAGAAGATAAAATTGAAATATATGAAAGAAATAAAATGGTGAAACTATTGCTCATTAGCCAGCTTTTTAATGTTAACAAGATTGTCCTTCATTATTTAATCAGATTGATTAGAAAAACATGGATATGATATTATAGGAAATGGTGAAAATAAACACTATTCTAAAGAATTTAAGTTACAGATAATTAATAGAATTCTAGTTAATAATGAATCTATTACTTCTGTCGCCATTGATGTCGGTTTAGCTTCTTCCGGTCTTTTACATAATTGGCTTTCAAAATTTAAAAGAAAAACGGGTATAATGTTATAGAGAAGAAAAGAGGAAGGAAACCTAAATCTATGACTAAAACCCAAGAAAAAATGATAAAGCATTATCTGAAAAAGATAAGATTAAACAATTAGAAGATGAAATACTTTATCTTAAAGCTGAGAACGAATACTTATTGAGAGCTCTAGTTCAGGAAAGGGAGCTAAAAGAGAAGAAAAGTAAGAGTAATAGCCGAACTTAGAGTTAAATACCCTTTCAAAATGCTGCTAAAGATTGCCGGAATATCAAGATCAGTATATTACTACTATATCAGCAGAAGATATTGATGATGAAGAATAAAGATGTCATTGAAAAATCAAAGAAATTTACTATGCAAATAGGGAAGATATGGTTATCGAAGAATAACATTGGAGATTAAAGAATCAAGGTCTTAACATTAATCATAAAAATTACGAGAGACTTATGAAGAAATTTAATTTACAGAGTATTATCCGTAAAAAAGAGAAAATATTCTTCATACAAAGGTCAGACAGGAAGGATAGCCGATAACCATATCAAGAGAGTTTTGAGCAGCAGCTCCAAATCAGAAATGGTTTACAGATGTGACAGAATTTAATCTAAGAGGGGAAAAGTTATACTTATCTCCAATATTGGACGCTTATGGAAGATATATAGTTTCATATGATATTTCGAGAAGTGCTAACTTGGATCAGATAAATCATATGTTAAATTTTGGCATTTAAAGAAAATGAGAATTATGAGGATTTAATATTTCATAGTGATCAAGGGCTGGCAGTATCAGCATAATTTATATCAGGAAAGGCTAAAAGAAAAGAAGATAACGCAAAGTATGTCAAGAAAAAGGAAACAGTTTAGACAATGGATTAATGGAATGTTTCTTTGGTCTGTTAAAATCAGAGATGTTTTTGATGGACAGGAAGAAACGTACAGGACATTAGATGAATTGAAAGCAGCAATAGAAGATTACATATATTATTACAATAACAAAAGAATAAAGGAAAAATTAAAAGGATTAACTCCTGCTCTCTACAGAAGTCAATCCTTATTAGTGTTAAATTAATTTGTCCAACTTTTTGGGAGTCAGTACAAAACTATATCATTTGCTAAAGTACTTATTTTTATATAAAACAGTTTGACATTCATTGAGGAAAAAGTCAAAAACTCTGCCTCAAAAAGGCTCGAACAGATGACTCTTTCCTAAATTTATTTCCTGTTTTACATTGTAAAATTTTTAAATAATTCAAAAATATAGTTTTTACACTATTTTATTTCTCTTTTGAGACAGCCCCCTTATATTATTATTATTTTTCAATTTTTGAGGCCAGTTCCTTTTTCAAGATTAGAAGAAATTCTTTTTATTTCAAGCCCTCCACCATAGCCTCACAAGTTTCTTGTTACTTCCTATAACTCTATGACATGGAATGAAAATAGAAATTTTATTTCTATTGTTGTCATGCCCACAGCCCTTACAGCTTTTTCATTATTAATTGCAATGGCAATATCCTTATATGAACGGGTTTCTCCATAAGGAATTTTTAAAAAGCTCATTCCAGACAGATATTTGAAAATCAGTGCCTTCTTTTAATAAAGGCAGGTTAAATTCCTTTCTTTTTCCATTCAGATATTCAAAATAACTGAGATGCAGCCTTTAATTAAAGGAGTTTCCTTTATAATATAATTTTGATAACATTTTTCTATTTCATATTCAAAAATAAATCTGTTATTTTTATCTTCATTCGCTCCAATTCCTAATGTTCCTAATTCTTTTATTCCAGTATTGTAAAGATATACATATTTCATTTATTTATCACCTCACTATGATTTCCTATATTATAGTATAACACAGCTATGTCAAAAGTCATAACTAAAATAATTATCAAGATCTTTTATTTTTAGTGATTATTAAATTTTTAAGGGCAAAAAGGCTTTTATGGATAAAATATTTTTCCATAATTCATAAAAATATCCTGCTAATAAAAATTCTCTTCTCCAGCATTATAAAAACCACGAATAAAGTATTTTCCCATTTTCATGAAAAAGTTTCATTGAAGGGTAATTTTCTTTATAAAAATAAATCAGCTCCAGCTTTTTGAAATTTCAATTTCAAATTCTGTATATCCTTTCTTTTTAATGAAATATCGTATGATGTCATTAATTCTGAAAGAGATTTTTGAAGAATATTCAGTACTTTCCTCCATATTCAGAATTTTGTCACATCTAAATACTTTGTAATCCTCTGTTTTTAAAATTATATCCTATTGCATACCATTGACCGTATTTTTGAAGAAATATTAAAACTGCAGATAATACTGTTCTATTACATTATTCTTTTGAATATTCTATTCTACATATCATCAAGAGTAAATTCAAGAATATCCTTTAAAAATTCACAATGATTAACCTGTTTTACCGTTCCAAAGCTTAAAAACTTTTTCTGTTTTATGAATAAGTTCGACTTTTATCTGATGGAAGACATCTTTCAAAATTTTTCCTTTAATTTTTCAATACTTATGAAAGGGAGTAGTTTCATGCTTTTCAAAGCAAGCATCGAAAAATAGAGGGAAAATATTTTCATCAGTATTAAATACAATGGGAGAAAGCAGTTTATTGGGAAGTATCCTATAGTGGCCATTTCTTCCTGTTTGTGAGTAGATAGGCATTCCTATTTCTTCCAGTGATGAAATATCTCTAAGTGCAGTACTTCTGGATATATTGTATCATAATATCTTTTTAGATTAAAATGAACTCCTGTCATTCAGAAACTAACATCATATCATTAATTCTTTTCTCAGATTTATTCATATTGCTCCTTTTAAAAATAATATAAAACGGTATCATAATTGACACTTTTTATATTATACTATAAATATATATATAAAAATATGAAAAGGAGAATATAAAATGAAAAACTTATCAGGAAAAAGAAATTGTTCCTATGTTCATCTTTTTGCAGATGTTGCAGGATTACTGAATATATTTGATCTTAAGGAAAAATGGTAACTTTTATTCCAACTGCGGTGAGTAAAGTTGAAAAGATAAATTTTTATGTGAAAGATGCAAAAAGAACTTGAAAAGCAGGAATGATAATTGATATTTTTAGATATTTCGCAGGCTGAAAAAAGTGAAATAGTAAAAAGATAAAAATAATGATTTTTATTTATGTGTCAGGAGGAAATATTTTTCTATCTTCTACAGGAAATGAAAACAGGTGCTGATGTGAAATAATCGTAGAAGAAGTAAATAACGGAAACTTTATATTGGCGAGTCCGCAGGAGCAATGATTGTTTCTGAGAATACAAAATATGCAGGACTTATGGATGATGGGACAGAATATGTTTCAGAACTGAAAATTTGAATTCACTGAATCTGGTTGATTTTTATACAGTTCCACATTATGGATGTTTTCCTTTGAAGAGAGTGCAGAAAAACAATGAGTGCATATTCTTCATTAAATTTAGTACCAATAACTAATAATCGGACTATACTGGTTGATGAAGATAAAATTGATGTTGAAGGTAAACAGAAACTATTTTCTAAATAAGAATTGTTATATCAAAACAATAAAAATTATGTTTATTCGTTTATTAAAATTTTTACTCATCATGAAATTTTGTTAAGAAAAATCATAAACTGCTTTTTAAAAAGCTTAGACAATGATTTTTCTAGCACTCATTAACTATTTTTAATTGTAAAGTATTAAATAACTTGTAAATATAATTTTTACATTGTTTTTATAAATTAGCTATTTAGAATAGTTTCTGTATTTTACATCAGATCATAAGTTCATCAATTAAGTCTTTTACATGGACAATTTCCTTAAGCTTGTATCCAGTTTGCACCTGAGAAAAAGAGTCCTGACTGCAGTCTTCCAAGATATGCATCTCAAGACTGTCTGCGATACAGTAACCGACCTTTCTTGCCCTTCTCCCCATTACAAGGAAAAATGCAGTTACTGATACATTTTTATATTTTTGTATTTGGTTCTAAAGTTTTTATCAAGTTTGTTTTTACTGCCCTTCCAGGATATCCTACCGGAGAACTTACAATAACAATATCTTCTTCCTTTGAATCAAGTAAAAACCTGTTTTAAATACAGGACTTGCATCACATTCGTGAGTTCCAATGAATCTTGTTCCCAGCTGAACTGCATCAGCCCCTAAATCCATTATTTTTCAATATCATCCCTATCCCAGATACCTCCAGCTGCAATTATAGGGAAATCACCCCCATTTATCCCTTTCTTCCTTTATAGGAGGTAAAAATAGCTCAAGCTGATGTTCAGGAGCAAACAGTTCATCATATTTTGCACCTTGATGCTCCCTCCACTTTTTAGGACCTTCCACAATAACAGCTCCAGGAGTTCTTCCGGCAGCCTTCCATTTTTACATATTATTTTTAATGCCCTTGCAGATGAAACTATAGGCACTATTTCAACATCAGGATAGTTTTTCAGTAAGCCTTGAAGTTCAAGAGGCAGCCGGCACCTGTAACAATAATATTTTGCACCTGCTTCAAGAGCGTCATTTACAACTCTTTCATAATCATTTATTGCATGAAGAATGTTGCAGGCAAGAGGTTTGTCACCGCATATCTGTCTCGCATTTTTGAAAATTTCAAATAAAAGGCTTCCCTGCTGTAAGCATTTTCAGTTCCTAACGGTCTTCCATCCACTTCTTTTTAACAAACTTCATATTCTGGTAATATCCTGTACATATTGCACTTATTGTTCCTAATCCCCCATTTTTAGATACATTTCCTGCAAGCTGGTCCCAGCTTATTCCTACTCCCATTCCACCTTGTATAATGGGCTTTTCAATGTAATGTTTTCCTATTTTAATTCCTTTTTAATTCTCTCATATTATTTTTCCTCTCTTTATTATTTATTGGGTTAAATGAAACTGCAATAAACAGGAGGAGCCCTCACAATCCGTATATTTGATGAAAAAGAAGTATAATTCAGCATAATGCTTGAAAATGACACATGTATGTAAATCATACCATTTATAAATTTCTTAAAACTTTCGATAACCTTTTTCTTATATCATTTGTCATAAAAATTTAATATAACTATTGGCACAAAGCTGTTCAAATTTTTTGATTAAAAGTTCGATGTCCATTTTTCAAGAAAAAGACAGGTCAAATTCCATATTTGAAATATATCTGTCAAGAAACTGAAAAATACATCACTTTTATTTGATAGAATTTTTCTTATTCTGGTTATAAATTGAACATATATTTTCGAGGTACACAAAATGACCGTTAATGAAAACAGTTAAAGGATTTTTCCGAATAAACGGACTGAAAATATTTGAAACTATACACTGAATAATTTCAGATAAGACATTTTTTTCACAGATTTTTCCTAACATTGAATTCCTCTCCTAAATATATAATAACGTTTGTTATATTATATCAAAAAGGGAAGATAAAGTCAATTGATAAAAGTCAGCCTACAAAATTCAAGGATTGAAGGAATGATTGTTTTGTAAAAAAGTTATATTTTAAAAATAAGATGAAAAATTGAAAAAAATTGTAACTGAGGTTATATTTTTCTATTTATATGATATAATTTAACAATCAAAATATAAGAAAAGAAAAATATGACTATAAAAAGAGATTAACAGAAGGAGAAAATTATGAATAAATTTTTTAGCTAACTGATACATTTAGCCAGCTGGTGGAAAAATATCCTAAAGAATGGACTTCCGGTGGCAAATGGATTTGAACAGTTTAAGAACAAGCAGATGTTTGATACAATGGGAAAAACAATAAGAATAGATATGGCATTGAAGTCAAAAAAAATAAATCCAGAACTGTTTGAAGAAAGATTGGTTGCATTTCTGGAAAAAGACAGTGCAATGGATATTTCACTTGCTGAAAGTAAGAAGGATGCGACAGGAGATATTTTAATAGAAGGTGTACTGCCTTGCCCTATAAGAATACCTCTACTGGAAGGAATAAAGGAATGGGTGGATGACCAGAATGCAAAAAATGACTACAAGATAGCATATGAACTTCAGTCAGCAAACTTAGGACTTGACTGGGTAGTTGACAAAGTAAAGACAGGAGATGCGGATAAAGTATCAGATGTCCTTCTTTCAGCAGGTTTTTGAGCTGTTTTTCGATAAGGATCTTATGGGCCATTTTCATGGATGAGGGAATATTTGAAACATACCTTGATGAAATGAACAAGGATTTCTGTAATGACAGGATTGATTTGAGGGATCCTAAAAAGAGATATGCTATAATGGGAGTTGTACCTGCGGTATTTCTTGTAAATAAAGGGGTTCTTGGAGATAGAAAGGTGCCTGAAACATGGGCTGACATTTTAAGTGAAGAGTTTGAAGATTCAGTAGCATTGCCAATGAATGACCTTGATTTATTTAATGCCCTTGTTATAAACATATACAAGGAATTCGGTTCAGAAGGAATTAAAAATCTGGCAAGATCGTATAAGAAGAATCTGCACCCGGCACAAATGGTAAAGGCAAAAGGAAAAAGCAAGGATGCTCCGGCAGTAAGCATAATTCCTTATTTCTTTACACAGATGCTTATGGGAGCGAGTGATCTTCAGGCAGTATGGCCTAAGGATGGAGCATTGTTAAGTCCAATATTTATGATTACGAAAAAGGCAAAAACAGGATAAAATAAAGCTGTTTATTGACTTTTTCATGTCTGAAAAATAGGAACACTGTTTTCAGCGAGTGGAAAATTCCCTTCAACAAATCCTAACGTTGATAACCATCTGGATGAAAACCAGACATTTAAATGGATTGGTTGGGACTTTATCCATAACAATGATGTTGGAGGACTTGTAAGACAGTGCGAAAAAGAATTCAATGATGCAATAATGGAATTATAGAATGTAGATAGAATGTAGACAAATATAAATAGGATATAGAATAATAAATAGGGAAGTTTAAAAATAAAAGAGATTATGAGAGAAAAAGTAACAGAAAGGAAAAATTATGAATTTAGTAGTATTTTCAGGGCCACCATCATCAGGAAAGACAAGTGTTATACTTAAAACTGTTGATGCATTGAAACAGCAGGGAATATCAGTTGAGTTGCAAAAATTTGACTGTCTTTATACAGATGATGATATATTATATGAAAAAGCAGGAATTCCTGTGAAAAAAGGATTATCAGGAGCATTGTGTCCGGATCACTTTTTTGTGTCAAACATTGAAGAGGTTGTGCAGTGGGGAAGAAGTCTGGGACTTTCAATGCTTATTACTGAATCGGCAGGACTTTGCAACAGATGTTCGCCATATATTAAGGAAATAAAGGGAGTATGTGTCATAGATAACCTTTCAGGGATAAATACACCTAAAAAAATAGGACCGATGCTTAAGTCTGCAGATATTGTCATTATAACTAAAGGGGATATAGTTTCACAGGCTGAAAGGGAAGTATTTGCCTCAAGGGTAAATTCTGTAAATCCTACAGCTGTAACAATGCATGTGAACGGGCTTACAGGACAGGGAGCATATGAGCTGAGTACACTTCTTTTATGAAAAAGGAAAAAGGAAATTGATACAGTTCAGGGAAAACAGCTTAGATTTCCTATGCCTTCAGCATTATGTTCATATTGCTTAGGAGAAACAAGAATCGGAGAAAAATATCAGATGGGAAATGTCAGAAAAATGAATTTAGGTGGTAACAGTAATGAATAAGAATTTAATAGAAGGTATGAAAATAGAAGAACTTTTGGCTAAATATCCTTTTGCGGAAGTTGTTTTTCAGTGAAAATGCAATAGAAGTGGCAGGGCATGAAGGTAAAACTTTTGCTGAATTTCTGGATAAATTTACTGAAGAAGAAGTTGAAGATATGGCTCTTGATAAGGAGCTTCTGAAAAAGAGGACTTTCAGAATATATAGAACAGATGAAGGCTTTTCTTGGAATGGAAGAGGAGAAAGGTGTAGAAGTATTGACAATACTTGCAGGACATGACAAGTCAGGAAATCCTGAAGGATTTGACAGGCTTGACATAAACAAGTCGGAAATAATTTCAATAGTAGGGCCTACAGGATCAGGAAAATCAAGACTGCTTGCAGATATTGAATGGACAGCACAGAGGATACACCTACAAAGAGGGAAATACTTATAAATGGAGAACTTCCTGATAAAAAATGGCGTTTTTCCTCAAATAATAAATTAGTTGCCCAACTGTCACAGAATATGAATTTTGTTATGGATTTGTCAGTAAAGGAATTTCTGGAACTGCATGCAAAAAGTAGAATGATTGAAAATATAGAGGAAGTTACAGCTAAAAATAATAGCAGAAGCAAATAATCTGGCAGGAGAGCAGTTCAGACTTGATACGCCTGTAACTGCATTAAGTGGAGGACAGTCAAGAGCACTGATGATAGCTGATACAGCTATATTGAGTTCTTCGCCAATCGTTCTGATAGATGAAATAGAAAATGCAGGAATTGACAGAAAAAAAGCACTTGATCTGCTTGTTTCATCTGATAAGATAGTGCTTATGGCAACTCACGATCCTACACTTGCACTGATTGCAAATAAACGTATTATAATAAAAAAATGGTGGAATTGCTAAAATTATTGAAACAAGTGAGGAAGAAAAAGATACTTTCAAAGCTTGAGGAAATGGATAATGTAATTCAGAAAATGAGAACAGATTTGAGATTGGGAAAAATATTGAGTGAATAATAGAAAATAAAAAGTAGAACACACATATTAGAAATGAAAATAGGAAAAATCCGGTAATCTTTAGATATAAAGCTTGAGATTATTGGATTTTTGTTTTTCACTCCCCGCTTTTGAGAAAGAGCCTAATTATTTTTCAATTTCAAAACTTCTGTACCGTACTTTTGTTGCGATGTCTAAGTGTTTTCAAAGAAAAAAAGTTAATTTTTTTAATGAAACGATTGAAAAAAATTTCATTTTTGAGATATAATTATAACGGGAATTAAATGACTAAACTAAGGAAACTTTAAAAATTATATTTAGTACATAATATGAAGGTAACAGTAGGAAAAAGTAGTTATCATAGCCACTTAAGTTATATAAGTTTAAATATTCTAAGGTCTATGAAAAGGAGAGAAATTGAAGATGACAAACAATTTAAGAGGAATAAGAAAGGGACTATGTGCATTTGCAAAAATGTAAAGGGATTTAAATACACAGATTCAGCATTGATTACATTTTTTTAATTACAGGTGCAGTAAGTGTTTCAAGTAATCTGTTTTCAGCTGAAAAAGATGGAAATATAGAAAACCAGAAGCAGATACTTTCCACAGATATAAAGGATTTTTAATGTTCTTATAAAGGAAGCAAGAAAAGAAAAATAATAAACTACTGAAGAATACGAATCTTGAACTAGTTAAGCTCATGGAGCAGGGAGACCATGTAGTAAAATCCCCTTGGAGCAGCTGGCAATTTGGGAGCTAACGGATTTTTTCAACAAATGGGGAGGAACTTATAAAGGAAGAGGAGATAAAGCAGAAAAAAATATTCTTATGAAGGGATTTTTGAAAGAAGTTCCAATTTATTTTTGAGAAATTTATCTCCTGATAGTGATTTATATAAAGATTATGTGAAATCTATACAGGACAAGATAGTTAATTCAGCTTTAAGTTCTACTATAAAAAGAAAGAGGAAGAATTACAAGTTATGGATTGGCAAGTAATAATAATACTCAGGAAACCAATAGTTACAATGGAAATTAATGCAAGTATTAAATCAAAGAATATACAAAAATCCAATAACTTTAAGCTTTATAGCACCAAGTGCTCCAACAGTGCCAACGCCGAGTATCAGTCAATGACAGCACCTAATTTAAGTTTGCCGGAACCAAAAAGCACCAAGTAAGGAAATAAGTATTGTGCAACCAAATGCTAGTCCATTTACAAGTTTCTTTTTTAATGGAGCGGCAAGTGCTATTAACATGAAAACTGCTACTAACCAGACAGCTCTTAATGCTGAGAATTACACTAATGTAGATAGTAAGACTTTTATATGCAGGAATAGATCCGGATTCTGTAAATTAAATCCTATAAATGCAAGACCTGCATTAAAAACTGGAGCTTATGAAGGAAATAATTTTTTTCAGGGAATTTAATTACGGAACAAGCTGTACGTCCGACAAATATTCTTTATAGATGGGGAAGAAATTTAAATAATTTAACTTTCTATGTTAGAGGATACTTTGAGATGGTTCAGATGGATATGTGGATACAGGTAGTGGAGCTGCTGGAGGTTCTGATCCAACAGGTGGACCAACTTTAGGAACAATAGGAGTACATACACTATTAAATAGTACTGTTTCTAATGTAACTGCTAATCTATATGGAAGAGCAGGTTTTTTGACGTCAGAAACATGGAAACATGGTAAAGTTACTATGGTAAATACAAATGTAAATGTATATGGTAAGCAAAATTTGTATACTATATTATGCAGTGCATTTAGATCGATTGCTGTTAACCTTAATAATACTTATCATGTAGGTGCATTACGTGGTGCTACAAATGTAAAAATGTATGGAACAGATAATACTGTGTATCTATCATCAGGTATTTCTGGTCCAAGATTAATAATAAATGAAGGAAAAATTGAATCAGAAGGAGCTCAAATATACTTTACTCTAGTTTTTCTTATGCTCCAAATTGGGAAAAAAGTTCTTATGGTGGAAAAACTCAAAAAATGAATTCAACAATACAACTTACAGCAGATAATGACCTTTATGGAGATGAAAATGTAGCTCTATTTTTTGGTAGTAAAATTGGTGGAACACAAACACCAAAAATCTTGGGGATTACCTGACAAAAATGCTGAAATAAATGCGGGTATTTAATAAAGGCTCATATATAGGAATATATCAAGGTGAAATTGATGTAAAAGCTAGGATAGGAAGACAGCTAGCAATTAATAGTACAGCTACAACTCAAACAGCTAGTGGACAATTGGTTGAAGACCTTACTAATCCAGCAGCACCTAAATATAAAGGATATACAGATAAAACAGTTGATGGAGGAGTAGGGCTATTTGTAACATCTGGTCAAAGAAAAGGAATAGATGTCCTTAAAGATTTAGGTGTTCCTGTATCTGTTGTCCCAGATTTAGCAACATTTAGTAATGATCCTATTCATAACTTAGAAGTTGGAAAAATGGATATCAATTTTGGAAAAATATTCTAAAAATGGTTTTATGGTAATATCAAAACTTGGAAGTGTTGTTGATATTGGAAAAGCTAGTACTAATTACTATGTAGCAACTACAAGTACATCAATTACAGATGGTATAAATGGTGCTGTACAACAGAGGCTGAAGCTCCAACAGGTACAAACAATAGCTTACGCTGAAGGAACTTGGGATCAAAATAAACATCAACTAGGGTTCTAAACAAGCAGATCTTACTCAAAATGATGCAGATGCGGCAGCTGTAAATGCAGGAGCTGCAAGAAAGCCGCTAACAGATACAACTGCTTCAACAGCAGCTAAACTGCAGGGATTAGGTTCTGAAATAAATGTTGATACTGATGTAGTATTAGCTTCAAAAGAAGGTATCGCATATATGGGAGATAACCAAGGTATAGTTAATGCTAAGAAAAACACAGAAGCTGTCAACTATGGTGCAATAATTGCCTATGCTAAAAATAAAGGACAAGTTACTGTAGATGGTACAGTAAAAGCAATAGATAAAAATACAACTTTAGAAGATAATAAATATAAAAATATAGGAGCCTTTGCAGAAGCTGGAGGGCAAGCTGATATTAAAGGAAAAGTAACTATCAATGGAATAGGAGCTTTTGCAAAAGGTACAGATTCAAAGGCTCAGTTATTAAGCGGAATAGATGAAATTAATGCAGGAACTGTTGGAGGAATGGTTGCAACAGAAGGTGGATATGCTAGATTAAATGGAGGAACTATCAATATTACTAAAGATAATTCCAGACTTTTCTATGCAGATGCAACAGGAAAAGTTGATTTTACAGGAGCTACTGCTATTAATATGTCAAAAGGTATAATACTTCCTCAGGAAGAAAATAATACTGCTTTCTACAGTAGTAAAGCTACAACAGGAGGAGACAGTTCCAACAAAATATAATGGAATGAGAAATGTGACTATAAATCTTCTTTCAGATGACGTAGTTTTAAAAACAGTGGATAACCATGCTCTTGAAACATGGAATGGAAGTACAAACTTTGAAAGTGGAATTCAAAGTATAATGAAATATGCAGCTTTAAATAAAAATGGACATACGTATAAAGTTTACTATACTAATGGAGATTTTTAAAATTGCAGCAAATGTCGATCTTGATGATACAAATGATGTATTTAACAGTATTATTATGGCAAATGAAAAAGTTACTATTGATAACGGAGTTTCAATAACTCCACAGCTGGAAAAAGGACTTGTTCAGGGGATCTCTAAAAAAATACTGTTGATAACAGTAAAACAGCCTATATTAACAATGGGACAGTAAATATAACAGGTGGAAACTCAAGTTCAATAGGAATAAGAGTTAATCACGGGACAATGGAAAATAACAGTTTACTTCAAATGACTGACGGAATAGGTTTATATGGAAGTAACGGAAGTAAAATTACTAATAGTACAAAATGGAGTTATTAAAATAACAGCTCCTTCTGCTTATGGAGTTGGAATGGCCGGATTCCTGTCAGGAACTGCTGCACAGGAATATGGGACAGATAAACTGATTACTGCCTTAATAACATCAGGTGGAGGAAATCTTCCGTCAGCAGTAAAGACAATCGATATAACAAATGAAGGAAATATAGATATTACTGGAAAAGCAATAGGAATTTATGCTGACAATACAAGTACAATAGCCGGATTTGATAATCATGTTACAAAGGAAAATGCAGTTGTAAATAATAGGGCTTCAATGAATTTTGGAGATGAAGGTATAGGGATTCTTGCTAAAAAAGCAACTGTCAATTTAACAGGAACAGGTACAAATGATATTTCTGTTGGTAAAGATGGTATAGAGTATATACAAAAGATTCTGATATAAATCTTTTAACAGACTATGGTTTCCAAATAAAAGATAGAGGTGTAGGGCTTTATGCTGAAAATTCAGAAACTCTACAGGAACTATGAATGTAAAATATACAGGAGCTGTAACAGGAAGAGGAACAGGAACATATTTTAAAGGAACAGGTTCAAACCCTCTAACTAATAAATTAGATATAAATGTAAATAATGTTTCTAATACAACAAAAAGGTATGATAGGAATTTATGCAAAAAGATACTAATTTTACTAATGAAGGAAAAATCAAAGTAACAAATACCAATACCTTAGGTTTTGGAATTATAGCCTCTGCATCAGATGTAACTAATAAGGGTGAAATTAGTTTAGAGGACTCTTTAAATCCCAACTGAACCAAATATTGGACTATATACAGTGGATTCAAATCCTTTTAAAAATATGGGTAAAATTACTGCTGGTAAAAATGGTATAGAATTTACGGAAAGAATTTTTCTAATGGGGATTCTATAACTCAACCAAACAGTACAATAGAAGTTGGAGAAAATGGTATAGGAGTTTATACTGAAGGTGGAAATAGTTATCTTGAATCTGGAAATATAAAAACAGGAAAAGATGGAATTGGAGTATACATTGCCGGAAACGGTGGAACTATAACTGCAAGTAATCCATTTACAATGACTCTTGGAGATGGTTCGAGCGGAGATAATAAAGGATCTTTTGGTTTCGTTAATGTAGGATTAAATAATGTGATTCATAGTGATATATCAAATGTTAATTTACAAAAATAACTCCATATATATCTATTCAAAAGATACTAGTGGAACTTTAGTTAATCCACAAATTACTAATAATACTAATATCACTGCAACAGGAAATAATAACTATGGACTGTATTCAGCTGGTTATGTTGTTAATAATGGAAATATGAACTTAGCATCAGGAACAGGAAATGTTGGTGCATACAGCATTAAAAGCTGGAACTATTGAAAATAGAAATGAGTAATTACATTAGGAGGTTCTGTTCGGGAGAAGATGAATATGGAATAGGAAATGGCAGCAGGTTATACTTGGACAAAGAAAGATTTAGAGAAACCAGTGTCTCAAAGACCAGAACAAACTATTGGAAATATTATTAATAATGGAACTATTAATGTAAACGGTCAATATAGTATAGGAATGTATGGTAGCGGAAATGGTACTACTATTAACAACTACGGAACAATTAATTTAAATGCAAATAATACAACAGGAGTATATTTGACAGATAAAGCTGTAGGTCGTAATTATGGTACAACAACAAATACAGCTGGTGTAAATAATGTTACAGCTATTGTTGTTAAAAATGGAGCTAAATTTATAAACGGAAGCATCAGGAGTAGTAAGACTAAATGCGGCAAATGCTTTAGGAGTTCTAAAACAAAAGATGAAGGTGAAACTTTGGGAATTTTTGAGAAACTATGGAATCTTTGAAATTCTTGGAAGTGGTGCAGAAGAAGATTCCAAAGTGGACCAAAAAGCCTTAAAATAAAAAGTCTTGGAAAAGGTAGAGATAAAATTTCTATAGATGTTCCAGCAGGAGCATCAACAGGAACAATTAAAGTGGCTGATAAAATTCAAACACCGGAAGTTGTAGACACGAAGAAATTGACATTGGAAGAAACTCAGGTATCTTCAATAGGAATGTATATTAATACATCTGAACTAAGTTTACAAATCCAATTAGAGGATTAAGTGCTTTTAAGTTACTTGAAAAAGCTGATCTTGATTATAGAGGGCTGAAGCTCGCTGAATCTACAAACAGTAAATATATACAGGTAGGTTCAAATATTTTGAAACCTTATAATGACACAGTGCGAATAATCCCTCAAATAGAAAAAATGGAGTATTTACTCAGGTTCACTGACTTGGATGGCAAATATAGCACAAAATCAAACAAATGGTACAATAGAAAATGCTTATTTAGCTAAAATACCATATACTAACTGGGCAGGAACAGAATCAACCCCTGTAAACAGTACAGATACATATAACTTTGCAGATGGATTGGAACAGAGATATGGGGTGGAAGCACTTGGAAGTAGGGAAAATCAATTATTCCAAAAATTAAACAGCATTGGAAATAATGAAGAAGTGTTGTTGTATCAGGCTTTTGATGAAATGATGGGACACCAGTATGCAAATGTACAGCAGAGAATCAATGAAACAGGAAATACTTTAGACAAAGAGTTTAAATATCTTAAAAACGAGTGGAGAAATCCAACAAAAGACAATAACAAAAATCAAAGTATTTGGTATGAAAAACGAATACAGAACAGATACAGCAGGAGTAATTGATTACACAAGTAATGCCTATGGAGTAGCTTATGTTCATGAAAATGAAGCAATAAAACTTGGAAACAGCTCAGGATGGTATGCAGGGGCAGTGACAAACAGATTCAAGTTTAAGGATATAGGAAAATCAAAAGAAAATCAGACTATGATAAAAGCCGGTATCTTTAAAACAATGTCACCAATGACAGACCATAACGGTTCATTAAGATGGACAGTTGCAGGAGATGTATTTGTAGGAAGAAATGAAATGAAACGTAAATTCTTAGTGGTAGATGAAGTATTTAATGCCAAATCAGATTATACATCATATGGAATGGCACTAAGACAGATTTAGGGATATGACATAAGAATGAGTGAAAGAACCCATTTAAGACCTTATGGATCATTGAAGCTGGAATATGGAAGATTTAATGACATAAAGGAAGATGAGGGAGAAATAAGACTGGAGGTTGAAGGAAACGACTACTTCTCGGTAAAACCTGAAGTTGGACTGGAATTCAAGTATGTACAGCCTTTAGCAGTAAAAACTCAATTATCAGTAGGAGTGTCAGCAGCATATGAAAACGAACTTGGAAAAGTAGCGGATATAAACAACAGGGCAAAAAGTAAGATTTACAGATGCTGATAAGTTTGGAATAAGAGGAGAAAAGGAAGATAGAAGAGGAAATGGAAAATTTGACCTTAATATCGGAATAGACAACACAAGATTTGGAGTAACAGTAAATGCAGGCTATGATACGAAAGGCCACAATGTAAGAGGTGGAATAGGATTCAGGGCTATTTATTAATAGAATAACAGTACAGAAGAATTTCGATTCTTCTGTTTTTTAGATATTCTTATTTACTGCTTTTTACTTATTTTTATTCAGCATGGAAGAAAGTTGAAAAATTTATAGATAAAAATTTACTTATTTTTATAATAACACAAAAAGCAATAAAAATGAGAAGACACAAAGATATGATATAATGTATAAACAAATAAAATTCAAAGAGATATATAATAAATATCATATAATTAATTTATTTTATCTCTTTCAAGTAACAAATTAATTAAAGTAGAATATTTTTCTATGCAATAAAAATGAGGAGGAAAAACTATGAAAAGAAAAATGCTTTTGCTGTCAGCTTTATTTATAATGGCAACAGTAAGCTATTCAACAGAAAAACAAAGTCTGGAGGCAAGTCTGAATTCAATAGAAAATAAGTTCAATGATTTGCTTGAAAAGGAAGCACAGAAGAAAAGGGAATTTGAAGCACAGAAGGTTCAACTTGAAAATGAAGTTGCAGACCTTAAAGCAAAAAGAAGAAGGAAAAAGAAAAACTTTTTGAAAAATTAAAGAAGGATTCTGAAGTTAGATGGCATAGAGATAAATACAAACAAGTTTTGAATAATTATGATACATATTATAAAAAAATTTAGCTAAGCTGATAAAAGGAAAAAAAGAACAGAAGATAGCTGAGTTGGAACAAATACTAGCAATAATGGGAAATTAGTTAAGTAAAACATTGAAGGATATAATAAAATATTTTTATTCATTCTACTTAATTTTACTGGCATGAAACAGCAGTTCATTAAGAAAAATCATAAACTCGCCGATGGCTCAGACAATGATTTTTTTCTAAATTCACAAACTGTTTCAAGCAGAAAAAAATTAAGAATGAATTCATACAAAAATATTTTCTGATATTTTCAACATTTCGGTAACACCACAAGAATAAAAGATAATGAAAGGAAGAATTATATGAAAAAGATGATGTTAGCAGGGACTTCTTCTGGCAATGTCAAGCGTAGCAATGGCAGACAGTGCACAGGATGTACTGAAGAAAGCAAGAGATGACTACTATAAACAGCAGGAAGCAGCAAAAAAGCACCTAAGAAAGCAGAAAAGAAAGTAAAGGCAGAAAAACAAAAAAAGCAGCAGGAAGTGGTACAAGTTGAAGAAGAAATGGTTGAAGAGGAAGTAAAACCAAGAACACCAGATGGAAAAACTTGAATACAATGCAAACAAGGGCAGCAATAAAAAGTGGACTTTCTATGAAAGAGTAGTAAGAAGTGTGGCAAGGGAAGAAAAAGGAACTTGACGGATACAATGAAGTATTAGGGTAAAAAGAAACCTGCCAAAGTGAAACAGCAGAAACAAGCAAAAACAGCAAAAGACAAAGAAAAATAGGAAAAAAGAAAACATGGAATTATAGAAACTAATACGAAAGGAAGAGAATATGAAAGCTAAAAAGATAATGGGAATAGTATTACTGGCATTTGCAATAGGGCAAGTATCAATGGCAGAAAAGACAGACCCGAATATAGAAAGACTTTTAAAGATAGCAAAACAGAAGAAAGCGGCTGAAGAAAAGGAAGCAAGAAAACAGGAACTTTTAAACTCAGTAACAGAAGAAGGGGAAACAGTGCCTGTAACAGTAGCTGCACCAAAAACGAATGAAAAAGCTTGAAGCAAAGAAAAACAAGGAAGAGAAGAAGAAAAGCAGAAAGCTGAAGCTAAGGCAATGAAGGCAAAATACAAGAACATGAGCGAAAGCGAAAAAATGGATGTTGAAACTCAGAGAATTAAAAAGAGAGTAAATGAAATAAACAGTAACATAGAAACATTCCATAAAACAAATGAAATGCTAGATAAAATGGAACAGAGATTAGAAGGAATTGAAACAAAGTTAAAATAGGAAAAATAGAGCAGAAGAAAAGCCTGAGAGGAAGGCTGAAAAAGTATAAAAATAATAAGATAGGAGACGTAAAAATATGAAAAAAAGGATTAATAACAATAGGACTTGGAGCATTAATGATGTCATGTACAAATGCAAAATTGGTACAGTACAATACAGACAGACTAGATAACATTGAAGATTATCTGAGAGAAAAACAAATTTATAAAACCATCAGAAAATGTAGAAAAACTGAAACAGGAAGGAAAAATTGACTATTCAAAAAGAATACAGATCACTTGAGAAGGAGGCAGACGCATGGCTAGAAGATCAACAATAATAGCAGGGATAGCAATGCTGTTGGCAGTATCTTCATTATCGTCTGCAGCGAGAAAGCTGACTACAACACAGATAAGAGAAAATACAATAAGAATAAAACGCCCTTGAAATAGAAAGAATAGATATAACAGACATAATCCCTGAAGACAAGGGACCTGACCAGCAGATAGTAGTAATGGATGAAAGGGCATTGAACTTTGATTTTGATAAATCAGTAGTAAAACCGCAATACTTTGAAATGTTACATAAGTTCATAGAATATGTAAACTTCAATGACTACGAAGTAGTAATAGAAGGACATACAGATTCAAAAAGGAACAAATGCTTACAACATGGCACTTGGAATGAGAAGGGCACAAAGTGTAAAAAGCTAAGTTATTAGAATTTCGGAATGGATCCAAGCAGAATAGTGGGAACAGTATCAAAAGGGGAAGAAGAACCGGTAGCAACAAACACAACAGATGAAGGAAGAGCACAAAAACAGAAGAATAGAATTTAAGCTTTCAAGAAGAGGAAGCCAGCAGTAATAAAAAGATACAGAATTTAAAGGAAGAGAGAAAGAAAGTTATGAATAATAATTTAAAGAGAATAGAGAAAGAGCTAAGAGCTTTTGCAAAGAAATGCAAAGATATAAAAATATAATTCAGCATTGCTATTTTTCGTTTCTAGTAACAGGATCATTATCTCTTTCAGCTAATGGGAAAGATGATGTAGAAACAGCAAAAAGAGGACTTCAGACATCAATAACAGATATGAAGAAGTTATTTCAAGGAAGCGAAAAGCTGAAAATGATAAGCTGATGAAAGATTCAAACCTTGAACTGGTACAACTGATGGAACAGGGAGACCATGTAGTAAAATCACCATGGAGCTCTTGGCAGTTTGGAGCAAATGGGTTTTATAACAACTGGAGAGGAACTTATAAAGGTAGAGGAGATAAAGCTAGACAAATATGCATATGAAGGAATTTTTGACAAGAGATACTAAATTTATTTAATAGATATGTACCTGTATCAAGTTCTAACTACAGTATGCTTTCTACTGGAAGTGATCCAAGATCAGACTCCATCAAATTTAAGAAACGGAATTAAAAGTTACGGTCTTTCAAGTACTAGACTAACTGAGGAACCACCTTTAGAAATATCAGTAAATGCAGGAATAAAATCCTAAAAGTGTTAATAAGGTACCTCTAAATATTACTGCTAAAGTTGCAAATGCAGTTACATTACCTGAAACTGTAGCTTTTAGCCCTAATTTTTACCTGATATACCGGTTATAAACTCGCCAAATGTTGTTATTAAAAGATGTAACACTATCACCATTATGGAATGCAGATGATCGTCTACCAGATACACAGTATATATATGTAAGTGGAACTAATGTTGTAAAGCCCGAGTGCTACTTATAATCTTACAACTAATTATAAAAATCCCAATATTCCAGAGTTATAATAGAATAAAAACATTCTCTGCAGATGGAGTACTAAAAACTTCAGATGGTACAGACTATACAACAGTACCGTGGATATGCTGCAAGAGGTGGAATGAGAGACTACACTTATGGTGCAATTTTTGAATTCATAGGTGGTGACCATACAATAGAAGGATTAACATTAGAAGTAGATACAGTTAGAGAAAGAAATGGAAATATAATAAAGGGAGTTAGAGCCATTTCAACAGATGGTAACAATAATTTGAAAGTTCGTAATAAGTCAAAATATTAAATTATCAGCAGATAATGTTGTTGGATTTGCAACAGATGAAGATCCAAATGGAGCAGGGAATTTACGTCAAATGATAAATGATACAGATGGATTAATATATTCTACAGGGAAGGGTAACGTCGCCTTTATACTTGTAAAAGAGCAAGACAATCCAGCAGCAACACATGAGCATATAAATGATGGTAAAATCATTATGGATGGAGACGAATCTTATGCCTTTGCTTTTTAGTAAAACAACTGGAGTTCACTCAAATATTTATATTACTCATAATATAAATAATGGTGAAATAGTTATGGCAGGTAAAAGAAAACTATGGATTTGCACTTGGAGCTGGAAGAAGTTTATAAGGTGGCAGATTCATATATTGATAATACTGCTGGGGAACTATTTCAATGTTAGGCGATAAGTCTATGGCTATTATCGCTCAAAGTGATATGGATCACGCTAATAATGCAGGTACAATAAATATTGCTGGTAGTGAGTCATATGGTATGTACACAGAAAGTGCAACTTCTATGACAAATACTGGAGATATCAACATAACAGATTACTCAAAGAACTTCACTAGCAACAATGCTGGTGGAAAATGGCTGGATAATAAAGAGTATTCTGCTAGTAATGCACAAAAATCTATAGGTATTGCTTCCGGTAAAGCAGGATCAACAATAACTAATGCCGGAGATATTAATATAAGTACAGGAGAAAACAAACTATAGGAGCTTATACAAATATAGGAAATGTTGTTAATAGTGGAAATATTAATATAACAGCTGGAGAAAATATAAATGTATGTTGCAGGAACAGGAACAGGAACTAACACTAATACTGGAAAAGTAACAGTAACTTCAGATGGTTCTATTGGAATGATGACTACGGGAACAGGAACGTTGACTAATGCCGGAGAACTTACTGTTACGGGTGGAAATAATGCAACAAAATACAAGAGGAACTATCGGAATGAGTGTCGGAATTGGTTCAACGATTGATAGCTCAACTGGTAAGGCAACAATAGATGTAAAAGGGGACAAATCTACAGGAGTTTATTCTGATGGTACGCTGAAACTTGGAGAGTCTACTGTTAAAACAAGTGATAAAGCAGTAAACTATTTTTGCAGACAATAATGGAAAGATTGAAATAGTTGCAGGTAAAAACTTCAACGGCTACAACAGGACAATCATCTTTATTATTCTATACAGAAGGAAATGGAAAAATTCTTGTTAATGGAACTATGAATGCTACAATAAAAGGTGGAACTACTCCAGCATTAAGAGGAACAGCATTCTATTATAAATCACCGGGAGCATCGTATGGAGTATTTGATAAAAGATACAGTAAAAATTATTTTTGATACAAGTTTTTGGAAAATGGAGCAGGAACAAGTACTCTTAACAACTTGACATTGAATATGGAACAAGGTTCAAGATTATTTGTGGGACTCAAATGTAGCGATGAATTTATCTGATACAGATGCAACAGCATTAATGTCTCAGGTAACAACACAGAAACCTCTTATAACTGGTTCTAATGATTATAAGACATTTATGCTGTATTTAAGTAAATTAAATATAAATCAGGCAGTTAATTTAGACAATCCTAATGATGCATATAATCAGGCTTGAAATTGCAAATTCAACTGTTGAAAATGCAAATAATATAACAGGAACTCAAAAATAGACAAGTTGGAATTGCACAGGAAAATGGAAATGACACAAATGGAGACGGATATAATGCCAATAAAGTGACGTTGACTAATACAGCAACTGGATCAATTAATTTAACGGGAGATGAATCAACAGGTATATATGCTAAAAGAGGATTAATTTTTCAATGATGGGCAAATATCTGTGGTAAAAATCTACTGGAATATACATAGTTGAAGATGATCGTAGCCCTGTTGGAGCAGTTGCCGGAGCAAGAGCTATAAATAGTTCGACAGGAGTAATCACAATAGGCGAAGATTCAACAGGAATGTACTATAAAGTTGATCCTGATAATGCTGATGGAAGAGGAACTAATACAGCAAATTGGTGGTGGAATAGTAAATGATGGTAAAATAGAATCAGCTGCTACTAATGTATAGTAATGTCATTTTGACAGTCCATATGGTTCTAAAAACTATGGAAAATTCAGCAACAACAGGAGTAATAGATTTACAAGGACAGAATTCAACAGGAATGTTTTGCAACAGGAGCAGGAACATACACAGCGAGTAAATAACGGAACAATAAAAATTAGCTCTTCGTCTAATGTAAATACACCTAATATAGGAATGTATACTGATAAAGATACAATAACATTGGAAAAATAATGGAACTATAGAAGGTGGAGACAAGACAGTTGGAATCTATGGATATAATGCTAATTTAGAGCAACTTCTACAACTAAAGTTGGCTCTGGAGGAACAGGCGTATACTCTCTAGGTGGAAATGTTACAATAAATGGTGGAACATTATCTGTTGGTGAGAATGGAACTACTGGTTCAAATGATGCAGTGGGAGTATACTATGTGGGACAAGGTGGAACAATAACATCTAATGCATCTGATATTAAAGTTGGAAATAGTGCATACGGATTCGTTGTTCAAAATGAAAATGGAACAGGAGTAACATTAACAACAAATACTCCAAACGTTACATTAGGAGAAGATGCAGTTTATGTATACTCAAATAACAAAGCCGGAACAGTAACAAATAACACAACTTTAACTTTACTAGCGGAGGAAACTATGGAGTTTACAGTGCTGGTACAGTCACAAATAATGCAAATATTAATTTTGGAACTGGAACTGGAAATGTTGAGTTTATAGTATCCTTGGAGGAACTGCAACAAATAATGCTGCAATAACAGTAGGTGCATCAGATACAGCTGCTGAAAAATTTGGAATAGGAATGGCTGCTGGATATAAAACAACAGATTCAGGAAATGTAATCAATGGTCCTGCCGGAGTTATTAATGTAACTGGAAAAGATAGTATAGGAATGTATGCAACAGGAGCTCATCAACAGCAACAAAACAAAGGTACAATAAATCTAAGTGCAGAAAATACAATAGGAATGTACCTTGATAATGGAGCAACAGGAGTAAATGAAGGAACAATAACAACAGTTGGATCACCCTAAAGGAGTAAAAGCAGTTGTTTTAAGTAATAATTCAAAAATTAATAAATAGAGCAGGAGCAACAATAAATATTAACTCTCCTGAAGGTTTTGCCGTATTTAGGGTAAATTCTCCGGAAACTAATGTAACAATAGTAAACTATGGAGATATAACAGTTAGTGGTGGAGCAGAAAGAGATGGAGCATTTGATCCTACTGGAGGAAAAAGAATTAGAAAACAGTTGCAGGTGTAACATTAAAATCGCCTAAAGGGAACTAATGATATTAATGTAACAGTAAATGGAACTCCAGTAACAAATATTGAAAAAGTTACTGATCCGGTTGGAACTAGAGGAGATGCGTTAATATCTAATTTAGGAATGTACATCGATACATTAAGAGGAACTAATCCAATTAACGGATTAAGCCATCTTAATGTGAAAAAAGCAGAATTACTGTATGGAGTTGAAGCTGCAGAAAATTCAACTTCAAAAATACTTTGAAGTTTCAGGAAATATTTTAAAACCTTATCAGGATGCTATGAGAACAGCTCCTCAAGGAATAAAATGGAATCATAATTCAGCTGCTTTAACTTGGATGGCATTACCGACAGTTGATTCAAACGGTATACCTGTAAAAGTTGGAATGGCTAAAATACCATATACAGCTTTTGCTGGAAATGAACCGTCACCTGTAGAAGTAAAAGATACATATAACTCTTAGACGGATTGGAACAGAGATACGAGTGGAAGAATTAGGAACTAGAGAAAAATCAGTTATTCCAAAAATTAAACTCTATCGGAAACAACGAAGAAACATTATTCTATCAAGCTGTAGATGAAATGATGGGACACCAGTATGCAAATGTACAGCAAAGAACACAAGGAACTGGAAGATTAATAGATAAGGAAATCACATATCTGTTTAAAGAATGGGATACTAAGTCTAAACAGTCAAACAAAATAAAAGTATTCGGAATGAGAGACGAATACAGTACAGATACAGCAGGAATTATCGACTATACAAGCGATGCATATGGATTTGCATACCTGCATGAAGACGAAACAGTAAAACTTGGAAACAGTTCGGGATGGTATGCAGGAGCAGTACATAACAGATTTAAGTTTAAAGACATAGGAGGATCAAAAGAAAATCAGACTATGTTAAAATTAGGAATCTTCAAGACAATGTCACCGGTAACAGACCATAACGGAAGTTTACAGTGGACAATCTCAGGAGAAGGATATGTATCAAGAAACGATATGCATAGAAAATATCTAGTAGTGGATGAAATTTTTCAATGCAAAAATCTGATTATACAACTTACGGTGTAGCATTAAAGAATGAATTAGGATACAACATAAGAACAAGTGAGAGAACAAGCATCAGACCATACGGAAGCTTAAAACTTGAATACGGAAGATTTGGAAGCATCAAGGAAAAATCAGGAGAAATAAGACTGGAAGTAGAAGGAAATGACTACTATTCAGTAAAAACCGGAAGTGGGAATAGAATTCAAAGTACAAACAGCCAATGGCAGTAAAGACAACATTTTGTAACTACTTTAGGACTGGGATATGAAAATGAACTGGGAAGAGTAGGAAATGTTAAGAATAAAGTGAGAGTAGCGTATACTAATGCAGACTGGTTCAACATCAGAGGAGAAAAGGATGACAGAAAAGGAAACTTCAAGGCTGATTTGAATATAGGAGTAGAAAATCAGAGATTTGGAGTAACATTTAATGCAGGATATGATACAAAAGGCCACAATGTAAGAGGTGGAATAGGATTTAGGGCTATTTACTAGTAAAGATAAGAAAAAGACAGTGAAACTTAGGTTTCACTGCCTTTTTACGAGAAAAATTTCAAATTTTTGTATAATTTAAAAATGAAGTAAAAGAAAGGTAATTTTGTGTATTTATCCTTCTACTTACCATCGTTTTTATTGTCTTTATTTATCCAGTATGGGAAAGCAAATCCTAAAGTCAGACCATCTAGAAAATCTTTGTTTTTAGAATTTCCTTCATCGAATTTCCATTCATTTCCCTCTTTTTAAATACGACTTCCACATCGAAAATATTTTTAAATCTTTTTGAATTTAATTTTTTTCTTCAAAGAATTCTTTTTGCAAGGTTTTTAATTTTGCTTCTATATCTTCTTCTTTTCCATTTAATGTAGAAAAACGTAATTCCATTGCCTTCTGGAAATATTCAGGGAAATAACTTGCCAATTCAGGTATTTTTTAAGTCAACATTCATAGTTGCAGTATCCCCTTCAACTTTTGTTTTTGTAACTTTATAAGTTAATTTTTATAGGCATTTGCAAAAAGCTGCAGACATTTCACTGTTGGTATTTGAAAAACTCCTTGGAATTTGGACTAATTTCTGTTATATTAGTTATTTCTCCAGATTGTAACGCATTTAAATCCTTTTTCAAGAATTTTCTGAGCTTCCGGTTTACTGCAGCTAACTGTTAACAATAATGTTAACATAATAATAGTTAATATTTTTTTCTCATTTAAATCACTCCATTTGTTAGTTTTTATTATTTTTTTATTTTTCAGGTAAAAATCATATATTATCTTTGAACATCACAGTAAAGACTATAAATAATATCCACAGCATACTAGAAAGGGCTTTTTCTGCAAGAAGTTCAGAAAAAATGAACCTGCGATTGCACCTATCATAAAAAGACTATTAGGCCATAATAAATTAAAAACATTGTGCTTGAAGTCCCTATCTTTTGTAGTTAGATAGTGGTATAAGTTTTCCGTTCCACTTCTGAGGTTTTCCAGTGCACATTGTTGTTGCAGAAATATTTCCCTCGAATCTTTTCTGAAGGCCTGTACCTGAAGGGAACAGACAAAAAGAAATCGCAATATTTACATAGACATTAAGTTCACCTTTAGGAACAAAGGAAGAAACAAGAAGAACCACTATTTCCATAAGGATTATGATCTGTCTCCAGTGGATTTTGCTATATTTAAATTTTTTCTTTTATGAATTCAGCAATTAAAATACCAAGTCCAAAAAGCTGCAATTGGAAGGAAATAAAATAGTGCCTTCATCCATTTCATTTCAATAAGCCTAAGGGCGAAAAATACCATATTTCCTGTCTGGGCATTTGCAAGAACCTTTCCTCTTATAGTAAACGTGTAGGCATCAGTAAAACCACCTACAAGACACAGCAGTAATCCGAGTCTGAAGGTTTCAGCTATCTTTTTCTATTTTTCTTTTTATTTTTCCATATGAATAATCCCACATTATTAAAGAATAATTCTACAAAATCATTTTTCTAGGTTTAGGAGAAGGAAGGCTCACAGTCACGATAGCCTCAAAAATACAGAATCCTATTCCGGCATATTTATCTTCCACTCCCCCATTCACGAGCAAGATTTCTACCTTCTTCAGATTCAAAAATTTGTCTTGCCCTGTGAATCCAGCATGAATCAACTCAAGCGCATAAGCAGCATTCATAAGATTTCCCATTACAAGACTTCCGTCTTCAACAAATGTATGTGAAGTAGTGTCTCCAAAAACAACAACTACTGTAGGTGCATTATAAAATGGCTTTTGCATCCGGATTTCCCATTACTTTTGCATTCATTACTTCCAGAGTTTTTTTATAAGTTCAGCATTCTGTATGGCAACAATGGATGTTCCCTGAATACCTCTGCCATTTGCGGCATATGTTCCTGCTCAAGTATTTGATTTAAAAGACCTGTGTCAATCTTATCATTTTTATATTTTTATGCTTCTTCTTTCAATCAGATTTTTCAGTGTTTCATTCATAAGATTTTCCTCCTGCTGATAAAAATGTTTTTATAATATTATAACAGAAAATTTTAAATTTTAAAAGATTGACAATATGAAATTTAGAGTATATAATGTATATGTAAAAAAATAAGGAAATAATATAAAATTAATATTTCTGGTCTATTTGTTACCGACAATACAATTTTTGGGCTTTACTCTATTATAATGGGGTCATCTCTTTATATGCTGAATCAGAAAATCACGGCGGTCAAGACTTAGCACGGATTCTGTACATCATTATAAACATGACTACCACCTGTACACTTTTACAGGCTACCAAAAAAATTAAGTCGAAACGGTAGACTCGGATTTTTATTAAAAATTTTTATTGAAAAATAACAAAAATTAATGTTAATATTTTCTTTTAAAAAGTTGAAAAAGGATAAAGATGATAGAAATCCAGTTTTAACAATGGAAAAATATAAGGAAAAAGATTTGAAAATAACAGTGAGTTGAAAAAGGTATAAAAAAATTATTGAGAAGGTATTGCTTTTTTATCAAAATTGGGGTATATTTTATTAGTACTTATTTTTTTAAAAAAGATTTTATCTTTTTGTCTTTTCATAACGTTACTTGAAGAGTGGATCCCCAACCACTCTTCTTCTTTTTATTCAAACGTTTTTAATTTTTATAGATTTTCACAATTCAATTTATACTTGCCACTTTTGATTTTTGTAAGAATTCCCTTGTCACTAAGGGAAGAAATTTCTCTTGATAGGGAAGGACGTGTAACTTCAAATTTTTTAGCCAGTTCAGAAATATTAGGCTTAAATGAGATATATCCATTTTTCTGGTTTTCCTTAATATAGCTGAGAACCTTTTTCATTTATTGTTTTATTCATAAAATTAAACCATATTCTTTTTGGAAAGAAGCTGCCCCTTTGTTGGAAATTTCATCCAGAAAATTAACAAGAAGTCTTTCATCCTTCTGCATGGCATTTAGAAAAATTATCCTTATTTAAAAAAATAAAAAAATTTTTGAATTTTCTGTAGAAATAAGATCAACAGGGAAAGTTCTATTGCTTCCAAAAATAAAAGGGGAGCAATAAGCTGATACGGAGTAATGTAGTCAATAGTTATAGTATCTCCATTAAATTTCTGCATTTCTCCTTTGGAAGTTCCAGACAGGATAATGATAATCTGTTCAAGCGAATCTCCCTAAAGAAAAACAGTTTCACCCTTCTTGTAGTTTTTAATCTGAAAATTCATAGTTTTTTTCAGAATTTTTTTCAATTTCTTCTATATTAAAAACCTTTAAATAAAGGTATTTTAGACATTATTTCATAAAGTTCCTGAGGTTTCATAAAGTAATCACTCCCTGCATTGAATTTATATAAAATATTTTTTTCAGTTATCAGATTATACCATAATATTGTATAAATTTTTACATTTTTAGGAAAAATGATTTTTCTATTTAAAAAGATGCAATGTAGGTTATAATTACTATGTAAAATTAAAAAGTAAAACCGGAATTTTTAAGAATGGAGGAAAGGGAAATGGAGGATGAAAAAGTTCTCATAATAAATACCGGAGGAACAATAAGCATGGTTCATTCAGATAAAAATGATCCTGAAAGTGCCTTAAGACCTTCAAAAATCATGGAGTGAGGTTGTGAAAATTATCAGTTTCTGGAAAATCTGAATGTAGGATACGCACAAATAAAGGATGTTATAGATTCTTCAGATATGAATTGTGAAGTATGGAAGGAAATTGCTGAAATAATAGATGAAAATTATTATAAATATAAGGGATTTGTTATTCTGCATGGAACAGACACAATGTCCTACTACTGCAGGGATGCTGTCCTTTATGCTGAAAAATTTAGGAAAGACGGTTATTCTTACAGGAGCGCAGAGACCTATTCAGGAAGTCAGAAGTGACGGACTTCAGAATCTCTTAACTTCCATTGAAATAATAGAAAGACAGAATAGAATTCCGGCTGGAAAAAGTGAATACGGATTACCTGTAATACCTGAAGTATGTGTTTTTTTCAGGGATTATCTTTTTAGGGGGAATAGGTCACGAAAACTGAATACATCAAACTATTTTGGATTTTCTTCTCCAAATTATCTGTTTCTAGGGGAAGCTGGATCAAAAATAAAAGTATATGAAGACAGGCTTTTGAAAATGCCAAAACCTGAAGAAAAATTTTATGTAGACTATGAAATAGACACTAATGTTATAATTCTTGATATTTTTCCTGGTTTCAATCCGGAAATTCTTCTGAAAATTTTTCAGGGGAATGAAAATATTAAGGGACTTATTCTGAAAACATACGGAAATGGAAATGCTCCGCAAAATAAAGCATTTTTAAAGGCATTAAAATTTGTAATTGATTCAGGAGTAGTAGTACTCAATGTTACCCAATGCAATGAAGGAAGTGTGGAAATGGGAATTTATGAAGCGAGTCTCAGAACTTGTGAAACTTGGTGTGATAAGTGGATATGACATGACTCCTGAAGCTCGCTATTACAAAATTTATGCATATTTTAGGAAAATATAATGATGTGGAAATAATAAAAAGAAAAGCTGAATGAGAACATTGCAGGGAAATTTCTGGAGTATAAAATAAAAAGAAGTAAAAAATAAAAATTTCAAAATTATACTTGTTTAATTAAAAAAATATGTTAGAATATCACGTACATAAAAAGGATATTCCGCTTTTGTTGTTGCTGCCGAAGAATATCGGTATAGATGAAATGAATATCGCGTAAAGAAGGGAGTGGATTTCTTGAAAGAGAAATTAATCGAATTAGTAGAAAAGATTATCTTAAATCTGATATTCCTCAATTTAAAAGCAGGGGACACAATAGCTGTTCACTACAAAGTAAAAAGAAGGAAACAAAGAAAGAATACAGATTTTTGAAGGTGTAGTTATTAGAGTTTCTGGAGGAAGCGTAGCTAAAAACTTCACTATAAGAAAAGTATCTTCAGGTATAGGTGTTGAAAGAATAATACCCTATCAATTCTCCTTTAATCGAAAAATAGAAGTTAAGAGAATAGGAAAAGTAAGAAGAGCAAGATTATATTATTTAAGAAACTTATCAGGAAAAAGCTGCTAGAATTAAAGAAATTAGAAAGTAGCTATAAGCTAGCAATTGCTAGCTTTTTTTCTGTTTATAGGAAAGGAAAAAGATGAATATATTGTTATGGGGAATATTTTATTTAGTGACTGCCATATTTCTTGCGTATTTCTTTTTAAGGAAAAAGGAAGTCATAGATTTTATAAAGGTGAAGGAAGATCTTCTGCTAAATAAAAATTTCACTGGAGGAAAAATGAAAAAATTTAAAGACGGGAAAATATTATTACTGTAGCAGGACTGATAGTAACTGTTATTTTCTTTTTATTTCAGACAGGACGCCTGATGCCAATGTCGGAATAAAAATAATAGGTGTTTATGCCATGTTTATATTGAATACAGTATTTTTTTCTGCTTCGTGCACAGCATGAATGGATATTTATGGGAAATATAGTAATGCTTATACTTGGCCGCCTAATGTTTTAATATAATGGATGTTAAATTTTTATATTTTTTAGTAATAAATGCAATATTAGCTTTTAGCTCTAATCTTCCTATTTAGACGTCCTACCAAAGAGGAAATTACAGAGAGAACTCTTCTGGAGGAAATAAAGGAAGATATGCTGATAAAAAGATTACGATAGAAAAATCTTGAGGGAAAAAATAGAAAGTTGAAAAGAAAACGTAGAAGCAGTTTTGGAAAAGCTCTTCACAGAGTTGACATGTCAGTAATGGCAGTAGTACTTGTACTTCTGATACAGACTTTCTATATTGGGAATTATGTAATTCCCTACAGGATCAATGGAAGAAACAATAAAGATAAAAGACAGAGTTTTTTTGCAAATATGGTAAAATATAAATTTACATCTCCGAAGGTAAAATGACATCGTGGCATTTAAAGAACCTATGACAAATAAGCTTATGTTCACAAAAAGATTGGTAGGAGTAGCGGGTCAGACTTTTACAGATTAAAGATATACAGGCAATGGATTTAACAGATCCTTCAACAGTGGATGACGCAGGAAATGTCAGAGTTTCAAATGTTGACGCAGGAAATATTTATTTAGATGATAAAAAGCAGAAAAATTGAACAGACCTTACACTAAAGACGGTTTTTTATTAGACAGTAAGATATATATTCCTAAAAAAAGGTGATAAAGTAAAAATTGATAAAATAGTTATAATTCCTAAAGGAAAAGCAAAGAAATAGAAGGAACAGATAATTTTGTTACCGGAACTGACTGGTCAGGGTATAAAGATGGAAATTATAAATTTCTGACTCCAGAAGAATTTTTAGCTAGAATAGGTACAAATAAAGGATTTAAGGATATAGTAGGAAACGAAGATCGTTATGAGGAAGGTAATCCGAAAATATGATGTATATTATACATTCTTTCTTAAAGTAGAAGGAAGAGATGAACTTGTACTTCCTATAATGGACTTTAAATATGATGATGCCCTGTTCCTGAAACTGTTAAAGGGAGAAACTTTGACTCTAATAAGAACTATTATATCGCTATGGGAGATAACACTACAAACAGTCTTGATTCAAGATTTTTGGATATGTTTCAGAAGATAGGATAAAAAGGAAAGTTACTATTAAGATGGTGGCCATTAAACAGACTGGGATTAATATAATAAAAAAATTGGAGCAGGGATTGAATCTCCTGAAATAGTCGAAAAAGCTTACAAAAATTCACAATGAAAAATTTTTGAAGAAAAGAAAAATGAAAGTTATTTTTAGAAATTCTGAATAATGACCTGTATGATGTTTATTGTTTATCTGAGGAAAAACTTCAGAAATATTAGGGTATGCAGTATTTTATGGTACCTTTGACAGTACCGATCTTTTTTGAAATAGCTGTTTTGAAGAAAAAAACAGGGGAAAGGATATGGCAATGCATTGCTGAAGTATACAGCTGATATTTTTTTGTAAAAAAATGGAAGGAAAAATATTTCTGGAAGTTAATGAAAACAATGAAAAAGCGATAAAACTCTATGAAAAAAATGGGTTTGAAGAAATATCAGTAAGAAAAAAATTATTATGGAAATAATCAGAATGCAGTAATTATGATGAAAAAAATGAAGATATAAAAAAAGATGTTGTGGTAGAAAATATAATATAAAAAGGATTGAGGTAAGGAATTTTCCAGTATGTAGCTAAATTACGGGAAAATTCTAAAAAAATATGAAAAAGAACTGGATAAAGTTTATTCGCCAACTGAAATTGAAGACAAGTGGTATAAAAATATGGGAAGAAAATGGATACTTTAGTGCACAGCATAATGATGAGAAAGCCAGGTTACTCAATAGTAATCCCGCCTCCTAACGTAACAGGGATACTTCACATGGGACATATGCTGGATAACACTATTCAGGATGCAATAATAAGATATAAAAAGAATGAGCGGATTTGATACTTTATGGGTTCCCGGAATGGATCACGCAGGAATTGCAACTCAGAATAAAGTTGAGAGAATGCTGAAGGAACAGGAACTTCAAAGGAAGAAATTGGAAGGAAGAATTCCTGAAAAACATGGGAATGGAAGGAAAAACACGGTGGACTTATAACTAAGCAGTTAAGAAAACTGGGAGTTTCTCCTGACTGGTCGAGAGAAAGATTTACAATGGATGAAGGGCTTTCAAGAGCTGTAAAGAAGTATTTATAAAACTTTACAATGATGGTCTTATTTATAGAGGAGAATACATTGTAAACTGGTGTCCACATGATAAAAACTGCCCCTTTGCAGATGACGAAGTAAATCACTTTGAAAAAAATGGAAAAAAATTTGGGAAATAAAATATCCTATAAAAAGACAGTGACGGATATGTTGTAATTGCTACAACAAGACCTGAAACAATGCTGGGAGATACAGGTGTAGCTGTAAATCCTAACGACGAAAGATATAAGGATTTAATAGGAAAAAAAGGTAATACTGCCATTAATGGACAGGGAAATACCTGTAGTTGCTGATGAATATGTAGATATGGAATTTGGAACAGGAGTAGTTAAAATGACACCTTCCCACGACCCTAACGATTTTGAGGTGGCAAAAAGAACTGGACTTCCTTTTCCTGAATATATTTACAGAAGATGCAAAAGTAAATGAAAATGGTGGAAAATATTGCGGACTTGAAAGATTTGAAGCAAGAAAGGTTATCCTGAAAGACCTTGAGGAACAGGGATACCTTGTAGGAGTGAAGGAACACAAAAATGCTGTAGGTCACTGTTACAGATGTGACTCAGTAATTGAGCCAAGAGTTTCTACACAATGGTTTGTAAAAATGAAACCTCTTGCTGAAAGAGCTTTGGAAGTAGTAAAAAATGGTAAAATACAGATAACTCCAAAAAGATGGGAAAAAGTGTACTATAACTGGCTTGAAAATATAAGGGACTGGACAATTTCAAGACAGATCTGGTGAGGGACACAGAATACCTGCCTATTATGCGGAAGATGGTTCAATATTTGTAGCTAGAGATTTAGAGGAAGCAAAAGCTCAGGCAAGGGAAAAGTTTGGGAAAGATGTTCCTTTAAGGGAAGAGACAGATGTACTTGATACATGGTTTTCATCAGCTTTATGGCCTTTCTCCACAATGGGATGGCCTGATAGAAACAAAAGGATCTTGAAAAATTCTTCCCGACAAATGTACTTGTAACAGGAGCAGACATACTGTTCTTCTGGGTAGCAAGAATGGTAATGATGAGTTTATATATAAATGATGAGATACCTTTTGATTATGTATATTTACATGGTCTTATAAGAGATGAACAGGGAAGAAAAATGAGTAAATCCCTAGGAAACTCACCTGATCCTCTAGATCTTATAGATAAATACGGAGCTGATGCAATAAGATTCAGTTTTCTTTACAATACATCACAAGGCCAGGATATACATTTTTCAGAAAAACTTCTTGAAATGGGATCAGCTTTTTGCAAATAAAGTATGGAATGCATCAAGATTTGTGTTGTCTAATCTTGAAGATTTTGATGACAAAGTGTCTGTAATGGATTTGGAATTCAAGCTGGAAGACAGATGGATACTGTCAAAACTTCAGTCAGCATCAAAAGCTATAAATGAAAGCATGGAAAAATACGAGCTTGACAGTGCGGCAAAAATAGCCTATGAGTTTTTCAGGGGAGATTTCTGTGACTGGTATGTGGAAATTGCCAAAACGAGAGTTTATGGTGGAGAAGGTACTGATAAAGCAACTGCCCAGTGGGTATTAAAGCATGTGCTGGATAATGGTCTGAAAATGCTTCATCCATTTATGCCATTTATTACAGAAGAAATATGGCAGAAACTTGAAATAGAAGAGCCTACTATAATGCTTTCAGACTTCCCTAAGGAAGATAAGGCATTAGTAAGCATTGAATCAGAAAAGGAATTTGATTATCTGAAGGAAGTAGTAACAGCTGTAAGAAATATAAGAGGAGAAAATAATGTTTCCCCTTCAAAGAAAATAGAAGTAATATTCAAGACAGTAAACGAAAGGTGAAAAAGAAAATACTGGAGCACAATCCTAAAAATTTTAGATAAGCTTGCAAATGTTGAAAAATATGACTTTACACCTAATATTGAAATTCCTGAACTTGTAGGATTCAGACTAGTTGAAACTACTGAAATATATGTTCCGCTTGCTGATCTTATAGACAAGGAAAAAGAAATTGCAAAAGCTTGAAAAGGATATAGAAAAACTCAGAAGGAACTGGATAAAGTTTTAGGAAAGCTTTCAAATGAGGCATTTTTTTAGCGAAAAGCCCCTCAGACTGTTGTTGACAAGGAAAAATGCAATTAAGGAAGAACTTGAAACTAAAATATGCAAAAATTCAGGGAATCAATAAAACCTGTATAAATAAATTTGTGTAAAATAATGAAATTCTGATAAAATTTTTATATTTCTGCTACTGGCTGAAAAATTTATTAATCTTTAAAAAGCAAAAAAATGTAGTATAATATAAGAAAGAAATTTTATACATGACATATTAAATGTATAAAAAAACAAAAAAACTTACGAATGGATTAATTTCCGGGAGGAGAACTTTAATGGGAGCTATGTTTTTGGGCAATTGCTACGGCAGTATTTGCAATACTTTGAAATTGTGATACCTGGTCTTGTTACAATATGGCTGGCTCTTGCTGCTCTAATTGTGACGGTATTTGCAGGATTTATAAATAATCCTACTGTGGAATTTGTTATTTTTGCGGTATTTTCATTGATTTTTGTAATATTTACAAGACCTGTTTTGAGAAGATACATTCAAAAAGGCAGACAAAAATTCAGTCCTCAAATGAAAGGTTCTGAAATAAAAAAATCGAAAAAGTTGTAAATACTGACAAACAGAAAAAGGAATATGAAGTAAAATTTAAAAGGTTCCATATGGACAGGAACTAGTGATGAATTTTTAAGGTAGGAGATATTGTCAAAATTAAAAAAATTTTGAAGGAAATAAGATTATACTTGAAAGAAAATAGTATCAGAAAAAAATATTTTAAATAAAAACTTAGGAGGAGATTACAATGTTTCTTTTTATTACCATTTGGAATAATAGTAATAGTAGCTGCGTTAATAATAATATTTAAGGCTATTAAAAATTGTTCCTGAATCAAGGGTTTACATTATTGAAAAATTAGGAAAATATGATCAGTCGCTGTCATCAGGTCTGAATTTTATAAATCCGTTTTTTTGACAGAGTTGCAAGGGTTGTTTCATTGAAGGAACAGGTTGTGGATTTTTCCACCTCAGCCTGTAATTACAAAGGATAACGCCACTATGCAAATTGATACAATAATATATTTTCAGATAACTGATCCAAAGTTATATACTTATGGAATTGAAAGACCTATATCAGCTATTGAAAAATCTTACTGCAACAACATTGAGAAATATAATCGGGGATATGACTGTTGACCAGACATTGACTTCGAGAGATGTAATAAATACAAACATGAGAGTTGAGCTTGATGAAGCTACAGATCCATGGGGAATTAAAGTAAACAGGGTTGAGTTAAAGAGTATAATTCCACCGGCTGACATAAGATCTGCCATGGAAAAAGGAAATGAAGGCAGAAAGGGAAAAAGAGCAAATATCCTTGAAGCACAGGCTAAAAGAGAATCTGCAATATTAGTGGCTGAAGGGGAAAAAAACAGGCGGCAATATTGAGGGCGGAAGCTAAAAAGGAACAGGCTATAGAGGAAGCAGAAGGGGAAGCAGAAGCTATTCTTTCAATTCAGAGGGCAAAAGCAGAAGCATTGAGACTTCTGAATGAAGCAAAACCTACGCCTGAAGTACTTTCATTAAAAGGAATGGAAGCATTTGAAAAAGCGGCTGACGGAAATGCTACAAAAATCATCGTTCCTGCAAATTTCCAAAACCTTGCAAGCACAATAACTGCATTTGCAGAATTAAATGAAAAACTGAAAACTAATATAGTTCAGAAGTTTAAGGAGTACTTTTTCAAAAGCTGATATTTTTCAGAATGTAGTAATGCTAAATAAATATTATTGTTAAATACAACAAAGTATGCTAAAATATTTAGGAAAAAAATAAAAATATGGAGGAAGAATAATGAGAAAAGTAATCGTAGCGGAAACTGGAAAATGAACAAAACTGCAAAAAGAGGCAGCAGAATTTTTGCAGAATTTAAACTCTTAGTTGCAGATGTTAAAAATGCAGGGATTGTTATAGGGGTACCGTTTACAGCTTTAGAGACAGCAACAAGAGAAACAGCAGGATCAAATATTAAAATAGCTGCTGAAAACATGAATGCAAATGACAGTGGGGCTTATACAGGAGAAGTTTCTCCATTAATGTTAAAGGATTTAGGTGTTGAATATGTTATTTTAGGACACTCAGAAAGAAGAGAGTACTATGGAGAAACTGATGCCATAGTTAATGAAAAAGTAAAAGCGGCACTTAAACACGGATTAAAACCAATTTTATGTGTTGGAGAAAAATTGGAAGAAAGAGAAAATGGAACTACTGAAAAAGTAGTTGAAGAACAAGTAGTAGGTGGATTAAAAGATGTATCTTCTGAAGAAATGGCAAATGTAGTAATAGCTTACGAACCTGTATGGGCAATAGGAACAGGTAAAACTGCAACTCCAGAACAGGCTCAGGAAGTTCATGCATTTATAAGAGGATTACTTGGAAAACTTTACAGTGCTGAAGTTGCTGAAAATGTAACAGTTCAGTACGGTGGATCAATGAATGATGCCAATGCGGCTGAGCTTATTGCTCAAAAAGATATAGATGGTGGATTAGTTGGAGGAGCAAGCTTAATTCCTGAAAAATTCACTGTAATAGTAAAAGCGGGAGATTCTGCAGTTAAGTAGTTAATGTATAATTTGCCGTAAATTCATAGGAGGAATAATGTTAGAAAAATTTACTGGTAATAATTTTTAGTAGTTTTAGCTATAATCATGATAGCTGTTATCCTGTTACAGCCTGACAGAAGTCAGGGACTTGCTAAAAATGCCAATATAGTAGACGAGGAAAAAGAAGGAATTGAAAAGTTTACTGAATGGATAGCAACAGCATTTCTAGTTGTAGCAGTACTGTTTCAGATAATAAGATAATAAAAAATAGTCAACTTGGTTTTATAAAGTTCTTTTAGAATTTAAAAACTGAGTTGATTTTTTTATATGGCCAAAAATTCAGGAAAATAAGGAAATAGTGTAAAAGTAAAAAAATATCCACAGCAATTTCAGTTGTAAATAATTAGATAAAGAAGTATAATATATAATATTAGAAAAGGAGTGTGGGATTTATAATGAAACTAACTTATCTTGGCTTAAAATCTGACTTGAAGGAAATCCTTTCTGAAGAATTTAATAAGAATGAAGAAGTTTTATATGTATTTGAAAATACATCTTCGTTTTTGAAAATAAAAAGGGAGTACTTAAAAACATTTCAGAACATTTTCAATAACTTTTAAACTGATGAACAGCTATGATTTTTATGAAAAACTTTTTGAAACGGATAAAATTGTTATAAAGGAAGAAAAACAGGCTGTACTATTCTATAATTCATTGGATAAAAAGTATAAAAAGAGAGCTGAAAATAAAGAATTACTATGATGCAATAGACATTGCATATAATTTTTTATACACTTTTTCTGAATTACAGGAATATAAAGTGGATTATTCAAATAAAGAGGAATTAGGACTTGAAAAATGGCAGGAAAAACATTTGATGAGCTTGTTAAAATAAATAAAAAAATATAGAAAAAAAGTACAGGAAAAAGGGCTTATTCTGCCTTATATGCTCAGAAGAAAAAGAAAAATATATCAGATGTTTTCATAAAAATATAAGAAAATATGTTTTATAAATAAGATTAAATTTACTCCATTTGAGAAAAGAAATGATTGAAATTCTTGAATCAAAGGGAATTGAAAGTGGAAAATAAGATTCAGCTTGGGGAAAAATGATTTTGATGAGGAAAAAAACTCCAGATAAAAGATAGCTTTTTCACTACCTGAAAAGGAAGAATTTGAGAGGGATTTTTGGTGTAAATATTGAAATTCATGAATATGAAAATAAATTTACACAGCTTCTGGGAATGATAAAAAAAGCTTTCTTCCGGTGATATTTCAGGTGAAGATGTAAAGGAATGTAAAATATATGATTTACAGGGAAGTATTGAAAATAATGAGTCAGATTATCATCTTCTGAATCAGTCTAAAATAAAATATAATCTTGAAATAACAATGCAGAAAACAAAAAAATTTATAAGGTTCTGGAACTTTTATACAATATTCTGGAAAATGTAAGGCCAGTTCATTTTAAAAAAATGGAGATGTCCATTACATGTTTAAAGTTAAGGAATTTTATAATGCGTATAAATCAGATAATTTTTTTAAATACTTTTGATCTTGGAAAAACTTATTCCTATTTCCAATCTTTTGCAAGGGAGGATTATAAATATATTTCGAAGGAGCAGTTAAGTAATTTTGTCAAAGAAAGTGAAGATGGGGAAAAAGTTTCCTATATGAAGATGAAGTTAAAATACTTACGGAATTTATAGGGGAACTGGAAAGAATATTGAATTTTTTTCCACTTTAAAGGATTTTTGAAGATTATCTTTCAGAGCTCTTCAATAAAAATGATATTGAAGGAAGCAATGTTCGTGATAAATATTTTGAAGCACTTTCAGAAATGACAGTTCTGGAAGAATTTGATTTTTGATGACTTATGGGAAGGATTTTTTGGGAAAAATATATCTGCAAGCCTGCTGGAAATTATTTTTGAAATATCTGGATAAAAAAGGCTATAAGTATTGATCTTGAAAAATAAGTGAAGAAGATGAGGAGCAGTATAGTATAAATAATTTTTCCTCACTTTCAGAAACTTCTAAAAATCTGATATTTTTTTAAATCTTCAGGATACATTTCCTGAGGTAAAGGTAAATAATTTCTTTTTTCAAAGATACAGAGGGAAAAAAATAGGACTTCCTGTTTCAGAAGAAGAAAAAGGTTGAGAACTTTAAACTTATTAATAATATTCTGAATGCAGGAAATGTGTATCTTTCGTATATTAAGAATATAGATGAAAATAAAAGATTGTTCAGGAATTATTGAAGAAATCAGACTGAAATATGGTGAGGAAGTAATAAAAATGAAATATCAGAAAAGGATGAACTTGAATTTGTAAAAAGATATTTTACAGAAGATAAGTGGGAAAAAGAGAAAAATAGGGAAATTTATAAAGTCTAAGCTGAAAAAGATCTGGAAAAGATTAAGGGATGCAAAAATTGAATTTAGGATATTATTCATTTGAGAAAAATAGAAAAAGTTTGAATATGGATATTATCTTGAAAATATGATAGGAAAAACGGAAATAGAGGAAATTGATGAAAAGATTAACCCTCTGATGTTCGGTAGCATAATTCATTCTGTTTATGAAAAAAATTGTAAAGGAAAATAAGGAAAAGATAGAAAAGTTTGAATATGATCCAGATATTAATGAAATAAAAGAAAATATTAAATGAAGTACTTGATTCCTATGAATATAAGATGCCACAGGAATTTATTAAATTTTATAGGAAATATCATTTGAAGAAATTGCAAAAATCAATCAGGAAGTTTTTTTCTGTCAGCTGAAGGAAGAAATGCTGAATCAATCTAAAGTAGAGATTTATTCTGAAGAAAAAAAGTAAGACTTGATAAAGAAAAAAATATTTATAGAAAATGTGTATATAAATGGAAGAATGGATTTATATATAAAAGACAGCTATAGAAAAATATTTGTGGATTACAAGTCAGGAAAAATTAGATAAAAAGGAAAAATAGAAAATGCACAGAGACAGCTTGACTATTATTCAATAATGCTGGAAGAAAATGATGGCAAAGAGATAAAAATGGATAGTTGATACATGGAACGGTGAAATAATAAAAAGATGAGAGATACTCCTTCTTTAACTGGAAGACAATATAAAAATGTTTTAGAAAAATATTATAGAAATGAATATTACAGTATTGGGGAAAAAGAAACCAAAAACGTTTAATTATAGAACATATAAAGATATATGCAGATGGGAGGAAGAAAATGATGGAGAAAATAAATAGGACAGTACTGAAGGCAAAGTGCCGGAACAGGAAAACGTATAGACTTTCCCTGGAATTTATAGCTAACCTTATAAAAAGGGACAGATTATAGAAATATAGTTGTAATGACTTTTTACAAAAAGCAACTGCTGAAATAAAGGAAAGAATCTATGATTTTTCTTTATCAGATTGCCTTTGAAGAATATAACTGGCAGGATCTTGAAAAAAACCTTAGAGAAATTTATGGATTAAAGGATTTTCAGATAAATAAGGAAAAACTTCAGGAAATATATTTTAATATTATAAGAAATAAGGATGAAATGCGTATCTATACAATTGACGGTTTTACAAAACAGAATATTTAAAATACGATAGCACCTTTTTGGAATATATAATTTTGAAACTCTTGATGAAGAGGATGAAGAATTTTATGGAAATATTCTTGGAGAAATTTTAGAAAAATGAAGAATATTTTGAAAAAAATTTCTATTTTTAGTAGAAGAAAAGAAAGAGGAAATAGGAGTATATATAAATTTAATAAAGGATATACTGAATATACAGAATTATTTTATTTTGTCTGAGGAAAAACTGATTTTGGTGAAAAAGGGAAGATACAAGTTTTGTAAATTATCTTGAAGAGACATTTAAAACATATTGAAGCAGATAGCGGAAAGTGAAAAAAATAAAAGGAAACAAAGGTGGATCTAATCCAGTAACACATTATATAAAAAATAATTTTCATAATATTTATAAAGAATTTAAAAAAATTGATGATGATAACGGATAAAAGTTGAAAATAAAAGGGAAAAAAATAGATGCAGTAATGAAAGAAACTGGGACTTTTTATGAAAGGAGAAAAATACTGAAAATAAGACACAAAGAAGTAACACAGGTCAAAAAAAGGAACTAGAAAACTTTATTGAAAAGATAGATAACTTAAAAAGAACCTTTTATGAAAAGTCTGTCAAAAATATATTTACACAAAAAGTAATTCCTCTCCATGAAAAATGACAGAAATGACAGAAATAATTTATGGTATTGCTGAAAATGAAAAAGAGAAAAATCAAAAAGATTCACTCATAATGATATTTCGGTTTATACATATAAATTCATTTTTTAATAAGGAACTTAATTTTTATTCAGGAAAAATGGGGTTTCAAAGATTTTCTTGAACTGATTGGTGGAGAAATAGACACTATAATGATAGATGAGTTTCAGGATACAAGTGTTTTGCAGTGGAAAATCTTTAAGTTTATTAATGGAAAGTGCAAAAATATAATTTGCGTTGGAGATGAAAAAGCAGAGTATATATGGATGGCGTGGCGGAGAAAAAGAGCTGTTTGAAAAACTTGATAAAATAATAGGTGGAAAAAGTCGAAAATCTTGATAAATCCTACAGAGCTATAAACAAGTTATTGAAAATGTAAACAGGATTTATGAAAACTATGGTGAAAAACTGGGAATATTCATCTGTAAAATATAGAGATGATGAAGAATATCAGGGAGGATATTTTAGTTACTGTTTAAGAGAGATTCCTGATAAATCTGAAGTTGCCAAAACATACGAAGATATAGTAGACATGATTAAGAAAGGGAAAATAAAAAAATCTTGGAAAAAGCTGTATTTTTATGCAGAACAAATCCACAGATACAAAAAAATTGTTGAAAGACTGAATGAGGAAAATATTCCTTATACATTAAACAATAATGCATCTATACTGAATCATGAAGCTGTAAACCCGTTATATAAGCTGATAAAGTATTTTTGTATTTCATAACTTTGTATATTTTCTGGAATTTATGAGATCTGATCTTATAGGCTGTCTAAATGACCATGTGGGATATCTTCTTGAAAAATAAATTAAAAAAATAGAAGAGTATATGAGGGATGGAAAAATGAAACTTTTTCAGAATATGTTAACAGGCAGGAAGAAATTACAGCAGTAAGCCTTAAAAATATGAAGAAATAGATAAAAATGGAAAGAAATAATCTTCTTTTTTTCAGATGTATTGTATAAAGTAAAGGAATTGAAAAAGTTGGCAAAAAAATCTGAACAGTAAATATGAAAAGGAAAAATTTTTTTCTCAAAAAAATAATAGAAAATTTCAATGTGATAAATTTCTATTCTACAAACAGCGATATAAAAATATATTCAATTTCTTCAATATACTTAAGGAAAATGATAATTTATTTGAATTTATAAGTTTTATGGAAGAAAAAGGATAAAATAACTCAGATGAGCAGCAGTGACTTGGAAGCAATAAATCTGATGACTATACACAAATCAAAAGGACTTGAATTTGATACAATATTTTTATTATAAAAAGTAAGAAAACTAGAAAGTGGGAATAATGACTTGGAAATCTATTTTGAATATGATAAAAAAACTTTACAAAGTTGAATAAAGTTCTATTAACTTTTTGGAAAGTACAACAAGACCTTTATTGAGGGAGATTATAGTGATATCAAGGAAAATAGGGAATATAAGAAGGAAATGGAAGAAATAAATGCTGATTATGTGGCTTTGACAAGGGCAAAGAAAAAAATCTGATGCTATTTTTTTGACACAAACAAAACAGTAGAAAAAGGTCTTGCTAAAAGACTTATAGATGTTTATGGAGAAAACAGAAGGATATAAATGTGGAGAAATTACGAAAGTGAGAAAAAAATAGAGGATAATTTATCTGAAAATAATCAGCAGACAGATGAAAAAGCTTAACAGAATAATGCCTTATTTTTCAAACAGTAAAGTAAATTTCCCTGTGAAAGATTTTTAAAATAACTCTGAAGGAAGAGTTTAAGAGAAAAGAAAGGTCTTACTATACACTATTATTTTTGAACATGTTTTAAATAACCTTGAAGAAGATAGGAAAAGATGGCAAAAGTCAGCTCTTTTTAAGCAGATATGGAAATATGTTAGGAAAAAAACTATTTTTGACAGAAATCATTTCAGACTGGAAGAGTTTATTTCTAAAAATAGGGATATCTACGATAAAAATATAAGGTATATACAGAGTTTGAAATTTATGATTCAGAGGAAATAAGAAAATTATAGACAGAATAAATATTGATGAAGAAAATAAGAAAAATATATTTTTGACTACAAGACAGGTTATGAACCTTTAGAAAATGAATCATATATTCAGCAGATTGAAAAATTACAAGGAATACTGGATAAAAAAACTTGATGGGGAATATGAAATATACAAGAATACTGGAAGTGTAATTATTTAAAAATTAAATATTTTTGGAAAAAAATTAAGTGGTTTTTAGATTGATTTTGAAAATAATATTAGTCAAAAAAATGATATTTGACAAAAGCAAATGAAAAATGATATCATTTTCTTATACAAATATGGAGACGGTTTAAATGAATGAGATGATAAAAATTACAGGAAAGAAGATCGGTGAGGGAGTTTACAGGAGAAAAAGTAAAAAGATGAAGATTTGAAATTGATATTGGAAACAGCACAGAAATACCCAAATTCTGTTCATGGGCAGCAGACTTCACTGATAGTTATAAGGGACAAGGAAAAATATTAGGAAAGTGGCTGAACTTTCGGGAAATCAGGAACATATAAAAAATGCAGATGTCTTTATTATGATTTTAGTTGACTTTTACAGAGGAAAATATGCAACAGATAGCATAGGAGCTACAAATATGTCTGCAGAATCAGCAGATGGAATACTTGTAGGAGCTGTAGATGCAGGTATAATGCTCAGTTCAATTCAGACAGCGGCAGGAACTTTAGGATATGGGACAACAGCAATTGGTGCAGTAAGATCTAATCCGGAAAAATTTATAGAGATGTTTAATCTTCCTAAATATGTTTATCCTATAGTGGGAACTACAATAGGAGTACCTGCTAAAAAAATGAATTGAAGACGTCTAAACCTAGAATTCCATTGGACAGTTTTGCATTTGATGAAAAATATGATACTGAAAAAGTTAAAGAAGGAGTAGAAGTTTTTGAAAAAGGAATTCAGAAACTGGTGGGATGAAAATGGAATGCCAGAAAGACCTTCATACTAAAAGAAACAAATTCCATAGTCTATGGAATAATAAGATACAATACTGTAAAATCATCAATGGAAAAACAGGGATTTAAATTTACAGATAATGAAGAATAAAAATTGAAAAATTTAGGTTAAGAATATAAAAATAATCGTTACGAATCAGACTATGGTTCATAACGATTATTTTTAATTCATCTTTTATACAAGAAGAAATACAGCAAAGAAATGTGCTATACTTCCCATAAGTACAAAAAGATGCCATATCATATGGTTATATTTACAGATTTTTCCACATATAGAAAACAGTTCCCAATGAGTAAAGAATTCCTCCTGCAATGAGGAAAAGCCAATGAAATATTACTTATATTTGCACGTAATTCCCCCATGAAAACACAATCATCCAACCCATAAATAGGGTAAAGCAGTGTGGAAAACAATCTGAATCTTCCTGTAAAAAGGCTTTTAAATGTTATACCTACTATACATATAATCCACTGAATCCAGGTACAAGCATTCCTGTTGGAGATTTTACAACTAGAATCAGGAAAGGAGTATATGTAGCCGCTATCAAAATATAAATGGCTGAATGGTCCAGTATTTCAAAAACCATTTTTGCAGTTCCAGGCTTTAAACCATGGTAAATAGACGACATAGTGTAAAGTGTTATTAATCCAAGACCAAAAATGGCAAAGGAAATAATGGCTGGAATACTGTTTATCCAGCTAGCCCTTACTATGAGGAGGATAAATCCAAGGATTGAAAGTCCTGCCCCGACAGTGTGACTGACAAAATTGGCAATTTCTTCTTCATGGGAAGTTCCTTTTTCCAGACCCATTTCATTTTTTTGACAGCTTTTTCTTTTTTTAGATTTATATTATTTGAATTTTTCATTTCAGCTCCTTTCATCAGATATACACATATATCCGAGCTCTTTTATCTTTTAATATTCTATACCTTTTTAAAAGAAAAATCAAATTTAAAAATTAAAAAGTTAAACTTTTTTTCAGAAGATGGTTTAAATTAACAAGATCTTCTTTTGTAAAAATCAGAAAATATTTCATTAATTTTTTTCTATTTGTAAAGGAAGAATCTGAAAAAAATAGCGTTTCTTCCTTCATCTGTCAATCTTATGTAAGTAATACGTTTGTCAGTTTCAGATTTATTTCTGCAGATAAGGCCCATTTTTTTCAAGTTTGTTTAATATATAGGTAATACTTCCGCTTGTAACTAATATCTTTTTCCCTATTTTTCTGGGTTGTCTGCTCACCTTTCTGAAACAGCAGATCAAGGACAGAAAAAAATCAGTCAGATTTAATCCAAATTCTGAAATATTTTTCATTTAGAACTTTTTGTGAAATAGCTGTTTACCTGAGTAAGTGTAATAACGGTATCTAGCAGCTCTTTATGTTTTAGCATTTATATCACCTTATTATCTTAATTTCAAGATAATATTATCAAATTACATTTTTGTCAAACTGTCATATATGAGCAAATATATTTGAAATCAGAAAAAAATAGAATGTTGGAAAAAGTCAAAAATAATTTAAAAAAAATTAATTTATTTTTATAATAAATAAATTTGACTATTATAAATTTATAAGATAGAATATTATTATTCTCAAAAATAAATTAATTTGAAAGGAAAAATAAAATGATAATACACTATTTTTATTGCAGGTGGAATTTTTATGTGGGGAATATTGCTGGCATCAATCTGCGGATTTGCAATAGTCCTCGAGAAGTTATGGCTTTTTCACAAAAGAAAAAAAGATTATACAAATGAGTACAGAAGACAGTTATTTAAACTACTGCTGACAGAAAGCAAGGATGAAATAGTAAAAGTTACTGAAACAAAAGAAAGGATTCTGTATCGACGGTTATTACTAAAATAATGAAAAGTATAGATTTAGATTTAGACAAAATGGAAGATGTGGAAAGGGAATATATTGAGGAAATAATACGGGAAGCAGTTCTGGCTCAGACTGGGGAACTGGAAAAGGAATGTGACTTCTTGGAGCAGTTGTAAATACAGCTCCACAGTTGGGACTTCTTGGAACGGTTACTGGAATGATTGCTTCATTTTCTGCATTGACGGCAAATAACGCAGACAGTGCAAAAGCTGTTGCGGCTGGAATATCTGAAGCACTTTATACAACTGCTTTTGGACTGATTGTAGCTATACCTTCCCTAGTTTTCTATAACTATTTTAACAGAAGGATAGATGAAATAATTCTTGAAATGGAAAGGGCGACCTTACATTTCCTTACTAGAATTAAAAAAAGCATGAAATTGTTTGTAAAGGTGCTTAATTAGAGTGTGTCATTAAAGAAAAGAATATTTCTATTTGTGAAAGGAATTAAAAAAATGAAATTTGTAAACCGTAGAAGTAAGCAGAATACTGAAATATCAATGTTAAATCTGATAGATGTAATATTCATGCTTCTTATATTCTTTATGATTGCCACTACATTTAATAAATATTCGCAATTTCAGCTGTCAATACCCAAGTCTGATGCGAAATTTGATGAAAAGGAAGAAACCAGGGGCAGAAATAGTAGTAGATAGAAATAGGAACTACTACATAAAAATAGGAGATAATGTAAAGCAGATTTCTTTGGAAAGCATTCCGGCTGAACTGGCCAAAGCTTCCAAAAGAACTTTTAGGAAATATTACAGTTACTGCAGATGAACATCTGGAGTATGGAATTATAGTGGAAACAATGGCAAAGTTAAAAAAATAATAATATAAAGAATATCAATCTCAATATACATAATAAATAAAAATACAACAAATGAAGAAAGGAGAAGTGTGACAAATATATATTAGTGTCACACATAGGTGAAACTTATGTTAAAAAAATTGCAATTTTTCAGCTTGATTTTTAGCTGCTTTTTCTCTATATGCAGAAGGGAATATGAAGGAAAACTTCAGGAAACAGTTGTTACAGCGACAGGATTCAGCGATAATATCGAGAATCAGATAAAAATATTACTGTTATTACATCTGAAGATATTCAGGAAAAGGGTTACAACAATGTGGAAGATATCTTAAAACAAGCTCCTGGAGTAAACATAACTCAGACAGGATTTGGATCTGCTGTTGATATAAGAGGACAAGGAAGATTTGGACTTGGAACGAGTGGAAATGTTTCTAAAGCAGTTTCTTCAGTAAAGATTCTTATTGATGGTGATATTGCAATGGATACAATAGATCTTCCCATGCCTATATTCCTTTAAACACAATATCAGTTAACGATATTGAAAGAATTGAAATAATAAATGGTGGAGGAACTGTACTTTACGGAAATGGAACTAGAGGTGGAGTTGTAAATATTATTACTAAAAAAATAGAACGAAAGAAGGAGCTTCAGGGAAAATTTACTATCAGAACAGTTCTTATGGAACAAATAAGCTTGGATTTGATGCGGGAATAAACTTTAACAATAAATTTATTATAGATTTAGGATATGAAAAATACTAATGGAAAAGGTTACAGAAAAGGTGAAAAAGGAATCATATGATTATTTAAAAAGGTGGTTTAAAAATATAATATAACAGGCAACCATAGTTTTAAAAATTTAAGGCTGCAAGATATAATTCAGATGAAACTTTTGCAGGAGCATTGACTGAAAGCACAGCTTTTTAAATGACAGAAAACAGTCAGGAGATTTAAGCCACATGGAAGTTGAAAGAAAGGAATACAGTTTAGGTTATGATGCTAAAATTACCGATGCTTTTAGACTTTCGTTATTAGGTTACAGACAAAATACGGATAAATTATCACCAGGAACTCCTACAACACTGTTTAAAGATACAAAAAGGAATAAACTTCAAAGGAAATTATGAACTGGAAAATGGAAATATAGTTTTTGGATATAACTATATTGATCATGAAGGAAACGAGAAGACAGACTATATTCGGAACACCTATAATAAGTGTAGATTTATCTAAAAAAACAAATTCTTTCTATCTGTTAGGACGTCATAAAATAGTTGATAAGCTAGAAGGGACAGCTGGATATAGATACGAAAGGGCAGAATATGAAACAAATAGAAAAGTTCCTCTTCCAGTGATGAGAGTTCCAGAGTACCATTGCCTGTTCGTATACCAGCAAGAGAAACAGTAGGAACTAAAAAGGAAAGTAACAGTGCCTATGAACTAGGTCTTAATTATAAATATTCTGATACAGGAAATGTATACGTGAAATATGAAAGAGGATTCAGATCTCCAGCTGCTACAGAATTTGTTGACTATGCACCGGGGAGCAAGAACTTATACATTAAACAATATAAAAAAACAGAAAAATTTGATACATATGAAGTAGGATTTAAAGATATGTTATGGAATTCATTTGTGAGTGCGACAGCATTTTACACAAAAACAGATAATGAAATCTATTTAAATATGGATCATGGAGTTACATCAGGGCCAGCTACAGCAAGATGGACTTTCCATAATTTAAAGCAAACAGAAAGAGCAGGAATAGAACTATTTGCTGAACAGTATTTTGGAAAATTAAGAGTGAACGAATCCTTCTCTTATGTAAATGCTAAAATTAAAAAGTCGGGGATGATGTGTCAGCATCGACAACTCATAAATTTAAAGATGGTCAGAAAATACCGGGAGTTCCTTCAGTAAAAGCAACATTGGGACTTGATTATGAAATAGTAGATGGATTAAAAGCAACAGCTAATTTAAACTATTATTCAAATGCTGTGGATAACTACAATAATACCTTCTTATTCTACTACTGATTTAGGATTGAAATATAAACATCAAAGTGGATTTGGATTAACTGCAGGAGTAAAAAAATGTGTTTAATAAAAATACAATGTAAGCCAGACTACAAACACTCTTACAGGAGTTACAACTTATTTCCCGACAGATGAAAGAACATACTTTATAGGAGCAAGTTATGAATTCTAATATAAATATGAGGAGAATATATTTAGCATTGTCACTTCTTCTAATTATATTCATATTTATAGCACTTTCCCTTGGAGATACAAAAATATCAATAAAGGAGATAATGGCTCTTTTAACAGATAAAAATTTTATGGATGAAAGAAATATAAGAGCAATACTTTTTGATGTGAGATTACCTAGAATATTTATGGCAATTTTAATAGGAATGTTATTGGCGAGTTCGGGGACAGTCGTACAGACTGTCTTCCAGAACCCGCTAGCAGATCCTTATATAATTGGTATATCTGCAAGTGCAACTTTTGGTGCGGTAATTGCATACATACTTAATTTACCTGATGTAATGTATGGAGTATTGGGATTTGTAACATCGGTAGTTGTCTCCCTTATTATATTCAGACTTTCAAAATCTAAGACAAAAACTGATATAACAACATTGCTTATTGTGGGAATAGCTATTTCTTCATTTCTGGGAGCCTTCACTTCCTTCAGCATGTATATGATAGGCCGAGATTCCTTCAGGATAGTGGCATGGATGATGGGATACGTAGGAGCGGCATCATGGTTGAAAGTTTCTATTCTCATAGTTCCTCTTGTTATATCAATTATGTATTTTTATCTGAAAAGACATGAACTGGATCTTTTACTGAGTGGAGATGAGGAAGCTCATTCCCCGGGACTGAATGTAGGGAAATTAAAGAAAAATATGCTTGTTATTTCATCACTTATTGTAGGATTTTCAGTGGCATTTACTGGAATGATAGGTTTTGTAGGTCTTATTGTGCCTCACACTATAAGATTGATAGCGAAAAAGTAGCAGTAATACAAAACTGATTCCTTTATCTACATTGGGGGAGGACTATTTTTACTTGTATGCGATACAATCGGAAGAACGGTGCTGAACCCTGTTGAAATTCCAATAGGAGTTGTAACTGCATTTTTTCGGAGCCCCTTTTTTCCTATATCTTGCAATAAGAAGAAGAGGTGTATAAGAAAAATGAAAAAAAGATATTTCAATAGAAAATACTACTTTCAGTTATGGATTAAGTGAGGAAAAATCTACTTGACGGGATAAATTTAAATATAGAAAAAGGAAAATTTATAGGGATTTTAGGGCCTAATGGATGTGGGAAATCAACACTTCTAAAGGTAATATTAAAATATCTGAATCCAAAAGAGGGGATTATTAAAATTGAAAATAAGGAGTTAAAGGAATATACCCAGTCAGAACTTGCTGAAATATTAAGCTTTGTTCCCCAGAAATCTTCCCTTACAATGCCTTTGACAGTAGAAGATGTTGTCTATATGGGAAGAGTTCCTTATATGAAAAATAAGTGGACAGGATTTGACAGGGAAGACAGGGAAAAAAAGTAGAAAAAAATAATGCAGATGCTGAAAAATAGATAAATTTAAGAACCGAGTTATTTTTTCACTGTCGGGAGGAGAATTCCAGAGGGTTCTTCTGGCAAGGGCACTTGCCCAGAATACAAATATAATGCTACTTGATGAGCCTACTTCAGCTCTTGATATGAATTATGCACTGGAAATAATGAAACTGACTTCATATTTTTGTACAAAATGAAAGTCTTACAGCAGTAATGGTGCTTCATGATCTGAATCTGGCTTCAATGTACTACGACAGCATAATATTGCTGAAGAATGGGAAAAATAGCATATGAAGGTACTCCAAAGGAGCTTTTCAGGCCTGAAATTCTGGAAGAGATATACGGATTTAACTGTGAAGTGATAGAAAATAATGGTTTTTCTTATGTAATACTGAATAAGATTTAGGAGGCAAAAAAACAATGGAAAATATTAAAAATAGAAAAATTGGCAAAATACAGTTTATTTATTTTTAGTCTTATTATTTGCAATTTTTCATGCGGTAAAAAGGAAAATGAAAAACCAATGTAAATACTGAAACCAAAGTAAATGATAAAAAGTGGGAAAAAAATATGACAGAATAGTTGTTCTTGATCCGGCAGTTATTGAAATGGTATATCTTCTTGGAGGTGAAGATAAAATTGTTGGAATTGCCAGACTGGAAAAATTCTAAAATCTGGCCTGAAGAAAAACGGAAAAACTTGAAAGTGTCGGGACATTTATAAATCCGTCACTGGAAAAAAATAATAACATTGAAACCGGATTTAGTAATTACAGCGTTTTCATTCATCAGATGCTATTGATAAAAATTTAAATTCCAATAATATTGAAGTTATAAAAGTACAGGCAAACTCAATAGAGGATATATTTAAGAATTTTTCAGAAAATAGCAGAAATTCTTGGAAAAAGAAGAAGAGGCGGAAAAATAATTGCTGAAAAAAAGACAGAAAATAGAAGAAATTAAAAAATGGCCAAAGATGAGCAAAAAGGTCTGTTTATACTGGCACCTACACCAATGAGGGTTTTTGGTAAAGGAACATTGCCTAATGATATTATGGAAAATGCTGAAAATTAAAAATATTGCGGCAGGAATGGAAGGGATGAGTCCCTACTTTGACACCTGAATACATAATAAAAGAAAATCCTGATATAATTCTGACATTTGTAAAGAATCCTCAGGAAATAGTGAAGGCAAATCCTCAGATAAAGGACATCAATGCAATAAAAACAATAAATTTGTTGTTCTGGAAACAGGTCAGATATTAAGGGGATCACCTAGAATGATAGATTACATAGCTGACGTGTATCAAAAAGACGAAATAAATTTTTTTAAAAAGTTGTAAAGAAGGGGAAAAATGAAATTTTATATAATTTCAATTATTTTTAAATATAATAGCTCTTTGTCCCTGATAGCTTTACTATACTTCTGGTGGTGGAGGAAAAGGGAAGGAACAGGATGAAATAGTAACTGTAAATTTGAGTGAAAGTGTATTTAACGATACTTCCCAAGGAGCAGGGACAGAAAAGCGACGGACCGGTATTTCAAGCAGAGGCGATGAAGATACAGGAGTACAGCAGATCAAGTGAAGTTTCTCAGCCACAGCAAAAACAAAAATACAGTTAGTAGCCAAAATATACAACAAAAATAATCAAAAAGGAAAAATGCATCAGCAGTTTTACAGAATAAGACAGAACAGTTAAAAAAACTTCCAAATCGGATAATAAAATACCTGTTTCGCAAGGTGGTGCCTCATCAGCAGTTCAACCTTCAGGAAATAACGGGAAAACTGTACAAAGTAGAGGAAACGAATCAGGACATTCAAACAGTTCAGCTTTGGCAAGTGGAAATAAAGCAGGAACAGGTCGTTCAGGCGAAGGAAGCGGAAACCACGCAAATGCCGGGGAGTGGAAATGGCCACGGCAGTTCAGGTTCCGGAAAAATTCAGGTGGATCTGGAGGAGGTTCAGGTGGAGGACAAGGAACGGGAACAGGTAATGGAGAAGGTAAAAAAATACAGATGTATGTAATGAAGGAAAAGACTTTACAGTATCATATAATCCAAACCTGAAATATCCTGTTGCAGCACAAAGACTCGGAAATAAAGGTGTTGTTGTAGTAATGGTAAAAGTTGCGATTTAATAACAGCGGTTCAGTCAGTGTGATTTCAGCTCAGGAGGAAGTGGAATATTTCAGCAGGGAAGCAAAAAGTGCAGCAAGCAGAATAAGAGTAAATGTAAAAATCCTGATACATTAAAATGTACAATATCAAAACCGTTTAAATTTGAATTAAAGTAATTGAATATATTAAAAATAAAAAAACTAATAAAAATGGAGGAAATAAAAATGATGAAAGAAATTTTTAGAACATATGAACCACGAACATAAGGATGTACTTCCATTGTATGTACGTCATTTCAATAATAGAGGAGAAGAAGTTAAGGAAGCGGAGTTACTGGATGTGAATGAAGAAGAAATGACTTTAAAAGTGAATGGAAGTGAAGAAGTAAAAGTAAAGCTTACTAAGAAAACAAAAACTTGAAGACTTGCATATGGAGCTTGTAAAAAAATGGCCAAGATGGCGAGAAAGCACTGGGAATACTAAGAGAAGTTCCTTGTAAACATGCAGAAGAAAAAAATAGCAGTATCTGGAGTGGAAAAAAATGCATCCAGGAGCGGTTAAAAACAGGAGAGAAAAAAGATGTTGAATAAAATTTTTAGATCATATGAATGATGAAAAGGGCATTCTGAAGAAGAAAGAAATAAGCTTGAAATAAGTGGATTTATTGATAATTTTAGTTCTGTTATATTAGGGACAGTATCTCCGGAAGGAAATCCTATTGTGGGTTATGCACCATTTTTCAGATATCAGGGGGATAACTATATTTTTATCAATGAAACGGAAGAATATTTTACAAGCTTGAAAAATAATGGAAAGGTGACTCTCCTGTTTATAGAGGATGAGTCTTCTGCAGTTATGATTTCAATGAGAAAAAGCTTACATATAAAGCAGAAACAGAGTTTGTGGAAAAAGGTAAAGGGTATGAAGAAATTTTAGATAACTTTCAGAAGGTGGATATGGCAATTCAGATGACTAGAAATATACCTGTCTTTCATCTTCTGAAGGTAAAGTTTTTGAACGGAAGGTATATAAATGGACCAAGAACAGCCTTTGACATAAGTGAAGATAGAAAAGTTACAGAAGTACAGCTTGGAGCTGTAGGACATCCCAGTGAAAAAAACAGGATGAGAATATAACTGAGGATGAAGAAAAAAGGGAATTTTACAAAAAGGTTTAAATCCCATGCAGATTCAAGTGGGCTAGTTTCAAATCATTTTAGAAAAAAATAAAAAAATGATAACAGAAACTGAACTTTTTCAAGCTGTTGGAAAAATCCTGCCAAAAGAAAAGGAAGGAGTAATATATGTACACGTTCCTTATTGTGATAAAATATGTTCCTTCTGTAATCTTAACAGGAAAAAAATTAGATAATGATCTGGAAGATTACACAAATTTTCTTGTATCAGAATTTGAAAAATATGGAAAAACGCCATATATGAAAAAGTAAGGAAATAAAAGTAGTATTTTTGGAGGGGAACTCCTACAATATTGAAGGAGCATCAGCTTGAAAAATATTTAGAAGCATACATGAAAAACTATAATCTGTCAGATGATTGCGAATTTACCCTTGAAACAACTCTGCATAATCTGAATATAAATAAAATAAAAAGTTCTGGAAAAAAATACAGAGTAAACAGATTAAGTGTAGGAATACAGTCATTTGCTGAAAAGGGAAGAAATATGCTGAATAGGACATTTACTAAGGAAGAAGCAATAAAAAGGCTTAAGGAGTTGAAGGAAAAACTTTAGTGGAATGGTCTGTACAGATATTATATATAACTATCCTGAAGAAACAGTGGAAGAAGTTATGGAGGATGCAAAAATTGTAGCTGATCTGGAAATTGACAGTACAAGTTTCTATTCACTTATGATTCATGAAGGTTCGAAAATGTCAAAAGATATAAAGGAAAATACATTTGAACTGAATTATCAGCTGAAACCGACAGAAAACTTCACCATGCTTTCCTTGAAAACATTGCTGGCAACAGGAGAATATGAAGTAATGGAACATACAAAAGTTGTCAGAAAAAGGAAAAAGACAGGTATAATTATATAAGATTTACACATAAAGGAGCCGACATACTGCCAATAGGAGTCGGAGCCGGTGGAAAGATTGCCGATACTGATATTTTCAGGATAAATAATGAAAAAAAGCATTTTTATATGCTGTCAGAAAATACAGAAGAGGAAAAATAGATTTAAAAGAATAAGTGGATTATTTCAATATCCCGAAGTATATTTTTCAGAATTGAAAAAAATATGTTTCAGAAGAAGTATTTGAAGAGCTTTATAAATTATTTAAAAAAATTTTTGAGCTAAGGGATATATGAAGATATATGATACACATACGGAACTCACAACAGAAGGGATTTTCTGGGGAAATAATATAAGTAGTGTTGTTTTGAAAAATGTCTGGGAGGAAACAGAAATGAAAAAGCTGGTAATATTTTTCCACATTGACGGGAAATACAGAAAAATAGCTAACGCAATATTTTTCAGTAATTGAAGGTGAAAAAGAATTACTAAATGTAAAAGATTCAGATAAAATAAATCCTGATGATTATGATAAAATAATAGTTGGATACTGGGTTGACAAAGGTGATGCTGATGAAAAAAATGAAAGCCTTTATGTCAAAAATAAGAAACAAATCAGTGTCGGCATTTGGAACACTTGGAGCAAAATCCGATTCTGAGCATGCAAAAATGTATGACTGCAGTACGGGAATTCCTTGAATCCAATGGAACAAAGTTGAAAGGGAGTTTATTTGCCAAGGTGCTGTTTCTCCCGCAGCTGATTGAGAAATTTAGAAAAATGACTAAAGAAGGGATCCTTACAGGTCATCATGCTGCAACTCCCTGAAACTGAAAAAGATGGGCAGAAGCTGCAAAACATCCTGACGAAACTGATATTGAAAATGCAAAGAAAAAATATTTGCAGGATTGTAATTACTAAATTTTTAAATAAAAAGGCTGATTTAAAATAAAAATTTGAGAATAATATGAAAAATTATATTTATGAGTTTTCTATAATTTCACAATATAAAACAGGAAATGAATTTAGAAAAAGTCAACAACCTGATTTTTTTCAGGTAAATTTTTGACTTTTCCTTAATAAATGACTGTTTTGTATAAGTAAAAATTTTAGTAAATGAAAAAAATCTAGTTTTTATATATTATTACTTATATTTTCACTATTTAAAGACAGCCTTTTTAAAATCTTATGAATTTAGAAGAATGAAAATTTTTTTCTAGTTGACAATTTCAAATATTAATGGTATACTTTTAAAGTAATTTTGGCGACATGGTCGAGGGGCTTAGGCAGAGGTCTGCAAAACCTTGTACACCAGTTCGAATCTGGTTGTCGCCTCCATATTTTTTTAAGAATGCTAATATTTGATTAGTATTTTTATTTATAAATAAAGTAAATTTATTTTTAATAATCAAAAAGATGTACTTATGAGTATATTGAATGACTTTTAGAGGAGGCAACCGACTCCTCTATTTATAGTTATATTTTTATTTTTCTATCAAAATAACTTTTTATCACTATTTCTTCTTAAATTCTTCTTGGAAAGAATTTAAATCTAATCCTTTTAATACTCTTTCAAGTAAAAGAGGTAATTTTTCAGGATTACATAGCAAAA
>BNJV01003017.1_pt1 | contig 91263 bp, 146 predicted proteins | sample 8540591 | NCBI WGS metagenome assembly BNJV01 (sample SAMD00202457, study PRJDB9452) | human saliva metagenome | host: Homo sapiens
GATGCGCGCCGCACGCCCGGAGTGGTTCGGCGGACAGCCTTAAAAGGAAAAGAGATATGATGAGCGACGATTTCAGCATATTCTGGTACAATGATGAACACGCACAGGAGCTTTTTATGATCTCCTCGCACGGTCGAAGCGAGACGCCTACGACGACGATTTCCTCACGCAGCTTGCCGCCTATCGTGAGGCAGCGCCTGCGAGTGAGCGCGCCGATATCTTTGCGGCGAAGTATCTGTTCCATCACGGTGATATAGAAAACGCCGCCGTATGCGCGGAACGTGCCCACGAAAAAGCGCCCGCTCAACTACGAGATCGGGAAGATCCTCGCCGTTGCTCTACAAAGCCCTCCACCGCGAGATGGATTCTATCGATATGCAGGACTCTTCCTACGGGCTCTACCAAGCGCCGAAACTTGCCCTGAGCCTGACACCATCCAATCTGCAGGAGGGACTGGGCCGTCTCACCATTGCACTGGGGCATTGTCCGAATGCACCAACAGCAGAAAGCCGTGCCTATGTGGAAAATGGCGCACTCTGTTTCCGCCATGATGTCTTTCTCGGTGAGGAGCTCCCGCTCACCATGCCCGCCGGCAGTGCACGGTTTTGGAGTGCCGTCTATACGGAAAAATGCGTTTCTGTCAGACCACAGCCGACTGATGGAGGATCTGCGCCATCAGGAGTCATTCATTGGCTACGGACACCGCGATTTCCCTTTGACCCTGCAGAAGGCGACAGAGGTACGCGGAACGGCGAAGATCGAGCTCTCTCCGGGAGAGGAGGCGATCCTCCCCATCGCGGGGACAGCCATCAACCAGCCGCTCTCCGTAACGACGGAGTCCCTCGGGACAAAGGGAAGCCTATCTCGGCAAATGGGCATTCAGCTTCTTCCGTTTCGGTGAGAGTGCCACACTGCACGCCCTCCGCGGATGCCCTTATGCCGTTGGAACACCGATCCGCCTCGGACACAGCCCACAGCGGAGAAAGCTCGTCCTGAATCTCCTCGTCGATGGACTATCCTGGGCAGTTGCACGCTCCCTATGCAGCGACGCATCTGCCGAACGTCATGCGTTTTTTTCTCGCACGGAGTCATCTTCGACCAACATTTTTCGACCCTCGGAGTACACTCCCTGCCGGCGCATCCTGCCATTGAGACGGGATACTATCCGCATCATACACAGATCTTCAACGAGAAGGCAGGCTATGAGCTCCCGCTCCACACGACGACAATATCCGAGCAGATGAAGGCGCAGGGCTACTACTGTGCTGCCCCGCTCGCCTCCACTCATGGTGTTTCCCATGGTGTAATGCGCGGTTTCGACCGTCTGATCGCCACCGGCTGGACGCTAAACGCTGTCAACGCCGTGGACTCGGCCATCCGTCATCTCAAGGCGTTCGACGAGGCCGATCTGTTCCTCTTCCTGCACATCAATGACGCACACCCATACGATGCCCTTGATTTCAAGTTTGATACAGCGGTTGAGACGCACATTCCGCTCGCAGAACGCATCTTCAACCAAAAACGTCTGCCGCCGCCGTGCGCCTCCCAAGTCTATACATCCATCAGGAACAATATCTGGAACGGATCAGGCAGGTTGACCGCAATCTTTGGCAGCTGTTTTCCTATCTGGAGCAGCATTTTAACGAGGATGAGTATCTCGTCAACCCTGTACTCGGACCACGGCGTTCCCATTTTCAACAACAGCATCAACGACACGGTAGATATCATCTCAGAGAACTCCACCCGTGCCACGTGGATGATGCGCGGTGCGGGCGTCCCCGAAGGCATCGTCGTCCATGATCTCACGAGCATCGTAGATATCTGCCCGACCCTGGGTCACCTCTGCGGATTCTCCGTCAATGACGATATTGACGGACGTCTCCCCGCCGTTTTCGGCGGTACGCCGCGCGATGCGGTATACAGCATGTCGATCTTCCCGGGGCAGACGTATAAGCTTGCCGTCCGCACCCACGATCATGCGATGCGCATCGAGACACAGGAACCCGTCGACGAGGACGGCACGGTGGACTTTCATCGATTACGCGCGCGGTATCTACCCACGTGCCCACGAGCTCGAGGAGGACTACGCCTTGGACAGCGCGGAACTGCGCGCATTCTTTTACCCGCGTGCCCGCGAATTCGTCCGCGAGATCGCGAACAACGGAGAGTTCTGGCCCGCCATGCGCGCCGCACGCCCGGAGTGGTTCGGCGGACAGCCCCAAAAACGCAGCCAAAAGAGGAAAGAGATATGATGAGCGACGATTTCAGCGTATTTTGGCGCAATAACGAGCAGGCTTCTGCGCTCTTTTACGATCTCCTCGCGCGGTCGGAGCAGAACGCCTACGACGATGACTTTCTCATGCAGCTTGCCGCCTATCGGGAGGCGGGCGGGGATGCAGCACACGCCGACATCTTTGCCGCGCAGTATCTTCTCGCGAATGGAGAGGCAGAGAACGCTGCCGTATGCGGAGAACGTGCCTATCATCGACGACAGCTTGCACCGATCACATGGCAAACCCTTGCTGCAGCGTATAAGGCGCAGGGACGCTATGTCGATGCACTGATCATGCAGGGTATCTGTCCAGCTGCTTCAACGTCCCAATCGACCTGAATCTCCCGCGCGAGATCCTGACGCAGGATGTGCTCGATCGCCTGTCCGTTGCCATGGGTAAGCCCAGCTATGCGCCCATTGCACTCTTTCGCATGACCTACGACAAAAACAGAGGGCTCTCATCCTCCGCCACCGCATTTGTCGGCGAATTCCTCCCCGTCTCGCCCATGTACCCACCCCTACTACGTCGGCGTCTATACCGAGCAGGAGCTGCACGGAGGAAAAGCATGGATGATCGCCGCAACGCACAATCTTGACGGATTCGCCGCGCACGTCAGCGGCGATTTCCTATTTGATCTCGTACGTGGTTCGCGTGCGCACGGCAGTGTCCATATCGACCTGAGCCCGCAGCAGGAAGTCGTCCTGCCCCTCCTCGGGACAGGCGAATCCACACAGGAGATTCGCATCCGAGCCGATCACGCAGACGGCACTGCTCTCCTGAGTACGGCGACGCCGAATTTTTTTCGGCTCAGCGAGACAACGGATTTCTCCTCACCGCACGATTTCATCGTCGGCACACCGATTGCCATCGGTCATGCACCGCATCGCCGTCGTCTCGTGCTCAATCTCCTCGTTGACGCTCTCCCGTGGGAAATTATGGGTACGGATTTTGCGGCACACATGCCCTATACTGCCCGTTTCTTCGCGAAGGGACTTACGTTCCGACAGCAGTTCTCTACCGCAGAGTTTACCTATCCCTCCCTTGCCGCCATCGAAACGGGAATGTATGCACAGCACAGCGGAGTGTTCAATGACCGCATCGTCATGACCCTTCCGCCGGAGTTTGTGACGCTCTCCGAGCGAATGCGAAGCCTCGGCTACGCAACGACAAATCTCAGAGGCGACGGGAACGGCGTCTACAACGGCGTGACACGCGGCTATGACCGCCTCATCGTGACGCCCTACCGCCTCCCTGCATACGAAGGAGCGGAGCAGGTCATCCGCTATTTGGAGGGACTGCATGATGCCGATCATTTCATCTATCTGCACGTGCAGGATCTCCACCCGTAGCAAACAAGAACTTCTCCATCCCCTCCGCTGCACAGGGCGCAGCTCTCTCTCCGACCGCATCGATGCCTCTGCAGAGGGAAAGCCCAGCTCCTACCTCTCGCCGAGTGCTCTGAATCAGGCAGGGTTTTGGCAGAGTGTGCGCAGTGTTGACCGCGCACTTGGCGTGCTCTTCACCTATTTGGAGGAGAACTATACCCCCGACGAATATCTCGTGAACCTCTATTCCGATCACGGTGTCTCCATCTTTGATGAGTATCCCCATATCGTCAGTGCCGCTCTGACACATACCGCATGGATGATGCGTGGTGCGGGCGTGCCTGAGGGGATCACAGCGGACGAGATGACGAGCACCGTGGACATCATCCGACGCTGGCGCATCTGCTGGGATTCCCCGTCGACGCCACTGTGGACGGTGTACTCCCACGTATATTCGGGGGACCGGGACGAGAGATCGCTTGCAGCAACTCCCTCTTTCCAACGAAGCCGTACTTCCTCGCTGCGCGCTCAGCGACACGTACGCTTTTCCTCGAGACAGAGGAGCCCGTCAACATGGACGGCACCGTTGACCTCAGCAAGGCAACAGTCGACATCTATCCGCGCAGCCACGAGAAAGAGAAGGGATACGAGATCGACGATCCCTCCCTGCGCGCGTTCTTCTATCCGCGCGTGCGGGATTTCCTAACCGGCATCGCAAGCAACGGGGAGGTATTCCCACCGCCGAAGGAGGCATGAGATGAACGACGATTTCAGCATATTCTGGCGCAATAACGAGCAGGCTTCTGCGCTCTTTTATGACCTCCTCGCACGTGCGGAGCAGGGCGCCTACGACGACGACTTTCTCATGCAGCTCGCCGCCTATCGTAAGGCAGGAGGGGATGCCGCACACGCCGATATTTTCGCCGCGCAGTATCTTCTCGCAAATGGAGATGCAGAAAGCGCCGTCATCTGCGCAGAGCGCGCCTTTTCGCCTGCACGCTGTCGAGCCTGCGCTCTGGGCGGTGCTGCGCCGTGCGTACACAGCGACGGAACGCTATGCGGATGCGCTTGTCATGCAGGCGTATATGGCGAAACTGCTGAACCGCCCGCTCACGCTCCCCGGCAGATATTCCGCGCAGCGCGCTGACCCCGGAGGTGCTCGATCGCCCTGTCTGTTGTCATGGGAAAACCGAGCTACGCACCGATAGCACTCAGCCGCATGAGCTGGGAGGCCGAAAAAGGGCTGTGCGCCACGGAAGGTGTTTTTGCCGGTGAGTTTATCCCTCGCGACGGACGTACATCGTCCGCCCTACTACGTCGCCACATATACGGAGCAGGAACAGCAGGGCAACAAAGGGCTGGCTCCTGCAGACGATTCAGTCGGCAGAGGGTTTTTCCTTCAATGTCGGCGGGGAGTTCGTCTACGACATCATGCGCGCCAACCGTGCCCCCGGACGCGCCGAGATTCACTGCACCGGAGAGAGTGTTCTGCCCATCATCGGCGTGACATCGTTCCAGCGGCTGCACATCAAGACACAAAGCCTTGCGCAGGATACGCCGCTCAACCCCGCGACACCCAACTTCTTCCGTCTGACCGAGGATGACTCTCTCCTCTGACCGTGATTTTTCTCGTGGGCACGCCAATCTCCATTGAACACAGTCCAATGCGGCGTCCACTCGTACTGAACATCCTCGCCGATGCGCTGCCGTGGGCGATCCTGCGGGAGCATTTCGCCGAATGGATGCCGAATACGGCCCGCTTCTTCGCGCAGGGAACGATCTTCGATCAGCATTTTTCCGTGTCAGAGTATACCTACCCTTCCCTGCCAACGATCGAGACAGGAATGTATCCGCATCATAGCCAAATCTTCAATGATAATATCGCCATTCCACTGGCCGCGAGCATCATCACCCTCTCTGAGCGTCTGCACGACCTCGGCTATGCGACGACAAATCTCGCGGGCGACGGTATCGGCATCTACAACGGGGCAACACGCGGTCATGATCGTCTGTTGGTGGCGGGGTATCGTTTGCTCGCCTATGAAGGCGTTGAGCGAACCATCCGCCATCTGGGGGACTGCGCGACAGCGACCAGTTCATCTTTTTGCATACGGCCGATCTCCACCCGTGGCCATATCCGCTCTTCCAGATCACGTCGAGTGTGCAGGCACGACTTCCTCTCACAGAGCGTCTCTCGGGCGCAGAGGGCAGCACCCCCAGTCCCTATCTGCGAGCGACGCCGCTCAATGCTGCGGCATGCATCCAGGGCATTCGTGATCTCGATCGGGCACTCGGCACACTCTTTTCCTATCTGGAGCAGCACTACACGCCGGACGAGTATCTCGTCAACATCTACTCCGACCACGGCGTCCCCGTATTCAGCAAGCATCACTACATCGTCAGTCCGGAGATGACGCACACCGCATGGATGATGCGTGGGGCAGGCGTTCCCGCGGGGATCACGGTGAGCGAAATGACCAGCACGGTGGACATCTATCCGACACTCGCACATCTTCTCCATTTCCCTGTCGGAGAACATGTGGATGGGGTTCTGCCGCAGATCTTTGGCGGCAGCGGACGTGAGATCGCGTTCAGCAACTCGCTCTACCCTGGGCGTACCTACTGTCTGCGCGCACGCACGCGGGCACATACATTTCACCTTGAGTCAGCAGATGCTCTCCTGCCGAATGGGACGGTGGATCTCGCCCGTGCTGTCACAGCATTCTATCCACGCAGCGAGGAGGGACTCGCGGGACGTGACATTGACGATCCCGCGCTCCGCTCCTTCTTCTACCCGCGTGTGCGGGATTTCCTAACGGGCATCGCGAGCAACGGGGAGGTATTCCCGCCACCGAAGGAGGCATGAGATGAACGACGATTTCAGCATATTCTGGTACAATGATGAGCACGCACAGGGGCTCTTCTATGATCTCCTCGCACGATCAGAGCAGGGCGCCTACGACGACGACTTTCTCATGCAGCTCGCCGCGTATCGGGAGGCAGCGCCCACGAGTGAGCGCGCGGATATCTTTGCGGCGAAGTATCTCCTCCATCACGGTGATATAGAAAATGCCGCCGCATGCGGGGAACGGGCCTACGAGAAGCGCCCCATTAACCTTGAGGTGTGGAGAATCCTTGCCGCTGCCTACAGTAGTCTCCGACGCGATGCAGACGCGACAGTCATGCAGGGCTATGCCTACAGGCTCTATCGCCGGCAATCGCATCTCTCACTGCAGCTGACCGAAGAGAATATGCAGACGTGCCTCAATCGGCTTTCCCTCGCACTATGTCCCGGGAACTATGCTCCTCTGGTCCCGCAGCGTGCACGCCTGGATGCGTGCGGACTGCAGTTTGAGTCCGATGTGTTCGTCGGAGAAGCACTGCCGCAGGAAAAAGACACGGATGCGCTTCCCTTTTGGTCTGCCCTCTATACGGAGAGCGAGTATCTCTCCGACCGTGCCGTTATGCTGGAGGTCATCCGCGGCAATGACGCCTTTCTGCACGCAGGATACAAGGATATGGTGTTCCAGCTGCAGCGGGCACAAGAGGTCACTGTGCCAACCGTCATCAACGTCCTCGAAGGCAAGCCGCAGATCATCCCCATCGCAGGGACAACAGAGGGACAGCGTCTCCTCGTGCAGACCTCGCAGGAGACCCGCCCCACCTGTCTTGGTAAGTGGTCGTTCAGCTACTTCCACATCGATGAACCCGTCACGATTCGCACGGAGGATGGGGCCCCCTACGTGCTTGGTACACCAATCCCGCTGGAGCACAGCACGCGTCGAAAAAAACTCGTGCTGAACATTCTGCTCGATGGGCTCTCATGGCCCGTCGTACGCGCACGTTTTTTTCCGCGGCAATGCCAAATATTGCAGCGTTTTTTTCTCTGAAGGGACAATATTCGATCAGCACTTTGCGGGGTCAGAGTATACATTCCCGTCACTCCCTCCATTGCAACGGGAGATACCCCCATCATACCCAGATATTCAACGAGAAGAACAGCCATGAACTCCCTCTGACACAGAAGACCATCTCCGAACAAATGAAGACTCTTGGCTACCTCTGCTGTGCTCCTCTGGCGACGGGAGACAGCATACAGCGGAGCCCTGCGCGGCTATGACCAGCTCACGGTCAATGCGGGGAAAGCCCCCGCCTGCGTCGGCGTGGAGCGTACCATCCGACAGTTGGAGGCATTTCGGGAATGCGATCTATGCCTTTTCCTGCACACAACAGATGTGCACCCGTGGAATGGGGTAGACTATAAGTTTGCGACGGAAGTCGAAACGCATCTGCCCCTCGATGATCGTCTGTTCCCGCTGGAAAAGAACGGCCTCAGTGTCCGCCTGCCCGACTTCCCCATCTACCGGCAGCAGTTCTGGACGGAACTGCGCCATCTCGACCGTTCCATCGGGCAGCTGCTCTCCTACGTTGCTGCACACTATGCAGAGGATGACTACATCGTGAACCTCTACTCCGACCATGGGACATCGATCTTCTCCCCGCCTCCGCCCGGTGGGCGCATCGACGTTGTCAGCGAATGCTCCACGGCCGCCGCATGGATGATGCGCGGTGCCGGCGTCCCCGAAGGCGTCGTCATTCATGATCTTACGAGTGCAGTGGATATCTACCCGACACTCGGGCATCTATGCGGATTTTCCTCGGCAGATGATATCGACGGGCATCTGCCCGCCATCTTTGGCGGTACAGCACGCGATGCGGTATACAGTGCATCGCAGTATCCCGGGCAGACATATAAGCTCGCCGTGCGCACCCACGATCATACGATGCGCGTCGAGACGCGTGAGCCGGTCGATGAGGACGGCACAGTGAATTTTTGAACAAGCTGTTGTCGGGATCTCACCCGCGCGGACATGAGCTCGATGAGAACTATGCCGTGGACAGCACGGAGCTTCGGGCGTTCTTTTACCCGAGGGCCCGTAACTTTGTCCGCGAGACGGCAAATAATGGCGAATTCTGGCCCGCCATGCGCGCCGCACGACCGGAGTGGTTCGGCAGGCAGCCCTAACAAAGAAAAAGAGATATTATGAGCGACGATTTCAGCGTATTCTGGCGCAACAACGAGCGGGCTTCTGCGCTCTTTTTATGGTCTCCTCGCACGGTCGGAGCAGGACGCCTACGACGACGACTTCCTCATGCAGCTCGCTGCATACCGCGAGGTGGGCGGGGATGCGGCGCACGCCGATATCTTCGCCGCGCAGTATCTTCTCGCGAATGGGGATGCAGAAAATGCTGCCGTATGCGCGGAACGTGCCTACCGCAAGCGCCCCCTAAATCCTGCAGTGTGGAATGTACTGGCTTCGGCCGATGAGCAGCGTGGCGACGTCCTGAGCGCTGCGATTTTTAGAATCTATCTCCATCGTTTTACATACGCCGCTCCCCGCTTCCCTGCCGCAGGGACTAAATGCGTCTGCCCTTGCCCGGCTCACACGTGCGATGAACGGTGCGCTGAATGCACCCCTGGCAAAGTCTCGTGCCATGTGTGATGGCGGCGTACTCGTATTTCGTCCCGATGTCTTTGTCGGAGAATACGTCCCGATCACCACGCCGGAGGGAAGTACTGCCTATTGGTGTGGGACCTATGCCGACGGCGGGTTTCTTCCGACCGCTCCTATATGATGGCAGACGCACGTTCAAAGGATTGGTTCCAGGACAATATCTGCCGCGATTTCCCATTTGATCTGCAAAAGCGCAGGAAGTACACACGGCGGTGAATATCGACGTACCGGAGGGACGTGAGGTACTCCTGCCCATCGCAGGAACAAAGCCGCTGCAGGAGCTCATCATCAGCACGCCCACCCACGCAGATCAGCTCGCCTATCTCGGTCAATGGTTCTACAGCTACATGCGTCTCTCCGCCCCTACGACGATCACCCGTGAGGAGCCCGCACCATTCGCTGTGGGAACGCCGATCCTCCTCGGGCACAGCGTGCGGCGGCATAAACTCGTACTGAATATCCTCGTGGATGCGCTGCCATGGAATATCGTGCGTACGCATTTTTCCGAATGGATGCCGAACATCGCGCGATTTTTTTCCAACGGCACGATTTTCGATGCGCATTTCTCCACATCGGAGTACACGTATCCCGCACTCCCCGCAATCGAAACAGGACGATACGCCCACCACACACAGCTCTTTCAGGCGGAAGCAAGTCACGAGCTCTCACTCGCGTTCCTGACGCTGGGCGAATGCATGAAAGATCCCGGGTACTACACCGCCGCCCCCATACCGACGACAGACAGTATCTACAACGGGACCATGCGCGGCTACGACCGGCTGATTCCAACGGTATGGAATCAGCCCTCCGGCATCGGTGCAGAGCGAGCCATCCATCACATCGAGGCATTTGGCGAAGCGGATCTCTTCACCTTTCTCCATCTCTCTGATATCCACCCGTGGGATGCGATGGGGTTCAATTTCCACACGGCGGTCGAGACGCATCTGCCGCTCGATCAGCGCCTCTTCGCCTGGGAGAAGGCGACGGCGAGCGTCCGCCTGCCGGATTTTTGAGATCTCACAGCGCAGTTCCGGGCAGGTCTGAGGGATGTTGACCGCAATATCGGTATGCTGCTTTCCCCATATCGAAAAATCACTACGAGGACGATGAATACATCGTCAGTCTCTACTCCGCTCACGGCAGCTCGGTCTTCACCCCGCGCCGGGATGAGGATCCGCTCGACATCATCGGAGAGAACTCGACCATGGCGGCATGGATGATGCGCGGGGCGGGCGTACCAAGAGGCGTGATCGCCAACGAGCTGACCAGTGCCGTCGATCTCTATCCGACCCTGGGGGCTCTTTTGTCATTTTCCCGTCGCATCTGACATTGACGGAAATTTGCCCGCTGTCTTCGGCGGTACAGCACGCGACGCTGTATACTCTTTCTCCCTTTATCCCGGACAGACGTTCAAGCTCGCCGCACGGACAGCCACGCACGCGCTGCGGCTGGAAACAAAAGATGTCACGCAGCCGGACGGTACGGCGGATTTTGCGGAGGCATGCGTCGGGATCTCATCCGCGAGGGCATGAGCTCGCGGCGGGCTGCGCCCCTAGATAGCGCAGAACTGCAGGCGTTCTTCTACCCCCCGCGCACGGGATTTTTATCCGCGAGATCGCAAACAATGGGGAACTCTTCTGAGTATGCCTTTTTTTCCGGAATAGTACGGGCAAAACGGTGTACGGGGACCGCATGACGGAATTGATCGGCGATTGTCAACCATTGTGACTTCCACGAAAGGATATGTATGCCAAACGAGCTCACGTCTTTCTGGCGCAACGATGAATATACGCAGGGGCTCTTTACGATCTCCTCGCACGCGCGGAGCAGGACGCCTACGACGACGACTTCCTCATGCAGCTCGCCGCATACCGCGAGGCGGGCGGGGATGCGGCGCACGCCGATATCTTCGCGGCGCAGTATCTTCTTGCCAATGGGGATGCGGAGAATGCCGCCCCTATGCGGAGAGCGCGCCTTTCGGATGCGTCCCGCTGAGCCTGCGGTCTGGTCTGTCCTCAGCCGTGCCTATCTGGAGGCAGGACGCCATGCAGATGCTCTCGTCATGCAGGGCTACGCACTGAACTTCTTTCACGTCCCGATCGCACTTAACATCCCTGCATCGGTGCTGACACAGGAGACACTCGACCGTCTGTCCATCGCGGCCGGAAAGGCGAACTATGCCCCCTATGCGCTGAGCCGAATGCGTTACTCGCCAGAGACGGGGCTGGAGGCAGAGTCCTCCGTGTTCTTTGCGGAGTTCCTGCCCGTCTCGGAGCACATCACGCCTGCGTACTATGTCGCTGCCTACGCAGAGCAGGAGGTGCTCGGAAACAAGCACTGGCTGATGAATGCCATTCGCACGGCACCGGGGCTCGCCAAAAATGTCGGCGGGATTTCACCTTTGACATCATGCGCGGTACGCGTGCGCCAAAGGAGGCAGCGATTCACGTTGCGCAGGGGACGGAGATCATTGTCCCCGTCATCGGCACAGCAGCAGGACAGACACTCCGTGCGCAGACGACGATGGTCAGCGACGTTGCACCGCTCAATCCCACCGCGCCGAACTATTTTCGGCTGAATGAAGACACTGCACTCTCATCGGAGGAGGACTTCATTGTCGGCACACCGATTCATATCGGTCACAGCCCTCACACGCCGAAAGCTCGTGCTGAACATTCTCCTCGATGCGCTCCCGTGGGAAGTGATGGGAGCTTTTTCGCGGATGATATGCCGCACACGGCACATTTCTTTGCACGCGGCACGACATTTCACCAGCATTTTTCCGTTCACGAGTATACCTATCCCTCGCTTTCGACCATTGAGACGGGATGTATCTGCAGCATACGGGAATATTCAGTGAGTGGCAGGCCATCGAGCTGCGTGAGGAGATCATCACCATCGCAGAGCGCGCACGCAACGCGGGATATGCGACGTCGAACCCTCGTCGGCGATGCCATCGGAATATATAATGGGGTGACGCGCGGCTACGACCGGCCTCGTCGTTACGCCCTATTGTACCTTCGCCCACGATGGGACGGAACGGACCATACGCTGTCTGGAGGGCTGCGGCGATGCAGATCACTTTATTTTTCTGCACCTGAACGATATCCATCCGTGGAACAGCGATCTCTTTCAGATTCCTGCTGCGGCACAGATGCGTCTCCCCCTCGTGGATCGTCTCCCTGAGGCCAAGGCACACGTCCCCAGTCCCTATCTGCGTCCGAGCGGATTTTACCAAGCAGCGTTCCGGCAGTCTGTGCATAGCGCGGATCGTGCGCTCGGCATGCTGTTCTCCTACATCGAGGAACACTATGATCCCGCTGATTATCTCGTGAGTCTTTACTCCGACCACGGAGTATCCATCTTTAGTCCGAAGCCCTATATCGTCGATGCCCCGCTGACACATGCCGCATGGATGATGCGCGGGGCGGGAGTGCCCGAGCGTGCGGTCGTAGACGATCTGACCAGTGCCGTGGACATCTACCCGACGCTGTGTGCGCTCCTCGGGTTTCCGGTCGATGCCCCGGTGGACGGCATTCTCCCACGTATCTTCGGAGGCGCAGGACGGGAGATTGCATTCAGCAACTCCATCTTCCCGCGTAAGGAATACTTTCTCGCGGCGCGCAGCAGGGACTACACCCTCTGTCTGGAAACACCGAATGTCGCCTCCGTCAGTGGGACAATCGACCTGCAGTATGCCAAGGCGGAGATCTACCCCCGTGCACACGAGAAAGAGGCTGGATATGAAATCGACGATCCTGCCCTGCGCGCCTTCTTCTACCCGCGCGTGCGGGAGTTCCTAAAAGGGCATCGCGAGCAACGGGGAGGCATTCCCGCCGCCGAAAGAATCAAACGCATGATAACAGGAGGATACGATGAACGCAAACGATCTCATTTCCGCCCTTGGGGCAGAGTTCTTTACGGGCGTGCCCGACTCGAAGCTGCGCCCGCTCGTCGACAGTCTGATGGATACCTACGGGGCGAACAGCCCGTCACACATCATCGCGGCGAATGAGGGAATGCGGCGGCACTCGCGGCGGGCTATCACCTCGCAACAGGCAAGGTGCCGCTTGTCTACCCTGCAGAACAGCGGGCTCGGCAATATCGTCAACCCCTGCTCTCCTCCTCCACACGGAGGTCTACGGCATCCCGTGCATCTTTGTCATTGGCTGGCGCGGCGAGCCAGATCTCCACGACGAGCCGCAGCATCTCGTACAGGGACGCCTCACGCTGCCGCTCCTCGAGACGATGGGCGTCAAGACGATGGTGCTCACAGAGGCGTCGCAGCCGGAGGATGTCACTGCGTGGGTGGAGGGTATCCGCCCGCATCTCGCTGCCGGCGGACAATGCGCGCTCCTCGTCCGCAAGGGAGCACTCACCCATCCGAAACACAAATACGCAAATGAAAAATCCCTGCGGCGCGAGGATGCCATTGCACAGATCCTCGATGCGGCACAGGGTGCCGTCGTCGTCGCAACCACGGGCAAGACGGGACGCGAGCTCTTTGAGCTGCGCGAGGCACGCGGCGAGGATCACGCCCATGACTTTCTCACCGTCGGCTCGATGGGGCACGCGGGGCGATCGCTCTCGGTATCGCCCTCCACCGTCCGTCGCAGCGCGTCTTTCTCCTCGACGGAGACGGTGCAGCCCTCATGCACATGGGCGCGATGGCGACCATCGGTGCCGCCGCTCCGCCGAATCTCGTCCACGTCCTCCTCAACAATGAGGCTCATGAGAGCGTCGGCGGCGCACCGACAGCGGCGCATACGGTGGACTTCCCCGCCGTCGCGCGTGCTGTCGGGTACCGTCTGGTGCAGACGGCGGCGGATGCGGCAGAGCCTCGCAGGTACTCCCTGCGGTAGAGAGGAGTGATGCGCTCACCTTCCTTGAGGTGCGCACCGCCATCGGCTCACGCGCTGACCTCGGCCGTCCGACAACAACGCCGACGGAGAATAAAGAAGCTCTGATGCGGACATTAGAGGGATAAAAAGAGCATTGCATTGGCGAATCACCAGTGCAGTGCTCTTTTAGGAATCACTGATAAAATGAAGCCCGTCAGATTGGCGTAGATTTTTTTCGTCCGAACAAGGTGGAAAACCGGACGCAGAGTGGTGCTCTGTGGAGGATTTTCCGCCGAAGTACGGGCAAAAAAGATGCGTCAAGATGATGGTGCTGAATTTATCAGTGCTTCCTTAATATGTGATGTTGTTAATAATCAAGTTGGAACGTCCCAGCAAAGAGGCTTTATCTTTCCCCATTACTTTTTTTCCGGTGAATTAGTCCCAATGCGAGCTCGGCGTTGCGTGCGGCGAGGCTGCGCATCTGTGCGAGGAGGTCGGCGTTCGCCGCGGTAAATTCGCTGCGTGCCGCCCATTTGCGGCGGACTTCCTTGAGGACGCTCGCGGTGGTGATGTCCTGCAGGTCGTTGACGGGTTTTTTTCCCCGATGGAGCGCAGGAAGCGATCGACCTTGGGATCGTAAGAGATGCCGATCATGGGGACGCCCATGACGCCCGCAAAGATGAGGGCGTGCAGGCGCACGCCGATCGCGAGGTCCATGTTCGCGACGAGGGAGAAGCTCTGCGGTCGTGTACTCGCCTGTGAGGACAGTGCAGTCCTCCTTCGTCCATGCGGCGACGGTCTCCGCCGTCCGCACGTCCTCGGGTACTGCATGGGGAGGAAGATGACGCGTGCATCGAGCTCGCGGACGATGGCGTCGCTGATCTCGGCAAGGATTTCCTTGTAGTGCTGCCAGCCCTGCCAGTCGCGCACGGAGATGCCGACAACAGGACGTGCGCCGTCCGCCCCACAGGCGGCGAGGATACTGCGCCCCTGCCTCACGCCCGACGGGATGGATGCCGAGCACGGGGTCGGCGGTGCACTCCATCGGCGGACGGCGGATGCCGAGGCGGCGCAGCTCCGCCATGGAGCCCCTCGTCACGCACGGTGATGAGGGAGACGCGGTTGCCGAGCCAGCGCATGCAGCGGCAGGCAAATTTCCCCGTGACGGGACCAATGCCCTGCGCGTAGAGCATCGTGCGTTTGCCGAGGAGGAGGGCAAGCAGGATGACCGCCATATAGTAGTAGAGACTGCGGCGGCTCGTGACGTTCTGGAGCAGGCTGCCGCCGCCGCTGATGAGGAGGTCGGCCTGACGCATGGCGCGGAAGATTCCGCGCGCGTCAAGCGAGCCGACCGCATGGACGCCGTGGCGCCGCTCGGTGTCGGCAGGGTTGGCTGAGATGACCGTGATATGAAGTTCCGGGTCCAAATCTCCGAGCACCTCGAGCATCGCCGCAAGCATGGCCTCATCGCCCGCGTTCTTCGCACCGTAGTACCCGGATACAACGATCCGCTTCATCAGGTAAAGCGCCCTCCGTTCCATTTTCCCATTCCTAGACGATTTTTCCTGCGCCGCTCATGGCGCCCTTCCACCATGCTCCGCATGGTCCCTCCCCGTGTCGCACGGGGAGGCTTTTTGTTTCACCGTAATCGCAGCCATGCAGTACTCCGTAGCAAACCCCTAGTGGAGCGAGCGGGAAGAGGGCACGTTCTGCCCCTGCGGATTTTAACCGTTCAAGCGAAGCGCGTTTGGAATCCGCAGGTATTTAGGGCAGATAAGTGCCTGACCGCTTGCGTAACGAGGGTTCTGCGAGGAGTATGCATGGCACTCATACACGGATGCCGAGCGAGGTCTTCGCGCAGGGGATGCGGCACTATATCACGCAGTTTTTCCGCTTCACCCGCTCCAGCAGTCCATTCCACGCCGCGACGAGGGCGACGAGCACAGCGCCGATCGCGCCGCCGAGGAAGATGCCGCCGACGCCACGCACGAGCGACATCTCAATCGGCGTGCGCATATGCGCGAACGTCTCAACCATGGAGCCCCGTCCGATGGTTGCGACGAGGACAAGAGCAAAGATGATCCACGTCCGCCACCGCCGTACCGCCGCGCAGAGCGCGAGCAGGAAGGCGGGTGTCCGATCATGAACTCCTTCGTGCGCGGGCGTGCATAGAAGAGCTGCTCGAGCGCAGCGCGCATCTTCAGCTCGATCCCGGGCACGGGCATCCCCGAGGTGTGCCCGCTGCGCAGGACGAGGACGATGAGCGCACCGATGAGGACGAGTCCGCCGAGGAGCGAGCCGACGCGCACGGGGGTCGCGAGGATCCGCGCATCTGTCCGAGGACGCCCGCCGACGTGTCGAACTGCCCATCAAAGATATCAAAGCGCTGCATGAACGCAATCGCCACGAGCACCATCGGCAGGACAAAGGTCAGCTTGATCCCGCGGAAGATGTCGAACTCGAGGAGATAGCGCGTATCGACGAGCGAGCCTGAGAGATAGCCCGCGCCGACGAGGGAGAGCGCACTCGTGATGCCGAGGAGTACCCAGCCCGCGACGATGATGCGCCATGTGGGCGTATCCTTCGCGAAACGCCGTCCGCCGAGGAGGTCGAGCAGCCCCGTGATGGCGAGTGCCGGAAAGAGGTTCGCGCTCGCGAGTGCCGCGAGCACACGGATCTTGCTCCCCGCGCCAAGCAGGACGGGCATCATGCCGATGAGCGCGAGCACGACGAAGGCGAGGAGCACCGCGCGACGGCGGCGGTTCAGTGCCGGAATGACGAGCGAGAGATAGAGCACGCCCGCTGCGGCGACGCCCATGATGACGAGTGCGCGCAGGAGGCGGGACGGCGCGTAGTCCGCAAACGTCCCCGCATGGCCAATGGCAAAAGCCGTGTGCCTCAAGTGCCTTGCGCGTATCGGTGAAGTACTTCATATTCGTCTCAAGGAGAGACATATTGGGCGCAGGCGTGTCATAGATGCGCAGGAGATCAATGCGGATGTTGCGCTCCTCATCCGTCGTCACCCAGCGCTCGACCGCCTCGGCGATCTTGAGTTTTTTCTGCTCATCTGGCGGGATGGCGTAGAGACGCGCGACATGCTCCTCGCCAAGCCCCTTTGCGATCTCGTCCATGCCCTTGCTGACGGTAGAACTGCAGCTGCGTGATGCCCTCGATCAGGCCGAGCGTCAGACGACGCTCCTTCATCTCGTCGATGGTCGTCTGCAGTGCCTTCGGTGCGCCGAGTGTCTCCTGTCCCGAGAAGACAATGGCAGAGACACGGATGCCCTCCATGCGGTCAAAGACGGCGCGCACATCGTCCGGCGTGCAGGCGTGGTAGTTCGACGGACGCGCGAGTACGTCAAAACCTGCCGCGTTGACGGCGCGCATCTCGTCCGCCGGCATCCCGATGTTCTGTTTCAGGAACGCCTCATAGAACGCCTTGACCGCGATGACCTCCTCATCGCCGACCGTATCGACGGTGACGCGATCCGCACCGAAGCGGCGCAGGAGATCATCCTTTAGCTGTGCGTAGGTCTCGGGGTCGTTCCCTCACGACGTAGACCTCCGTGCCGACGATCTTCCCTCGTCCACCAGCGTGCGCCAACGCGGATCCATGAGCATCCCGCTGTGATAGCGCGCGAGGATGTCCGCGCCCGAGAGGACGGCCGCCTTGCCGTTCGCGTTGAACTTTTTGAACGTCGTCTCATAGACGGCGAGCGAGGTGATGCCCGCCGCCTTTGCCTGAGCGAGCACCTCCTCGGCGGGGAGCCCCTCGAGCTGCGCGAGCTCCAACAGCCCCTCGTAGTCGATGGCGAGCTCCACCGTGCGCGAGTTCACCTCGACGGCGTGCCGCTGGAAGCCGATCACAACACTCGCGACAAAGCCGATGAGAATCGCCGCCAGCAGAATCGGATGATAGTAAAATTTCTTCATCTAAAATAAGTCCTTCGATATAATGCAGCGAGGCGTTCACAAGGCATGCTGCCAGCCACCCCTTATTTTCCAGCCGTCAGCACCACCACGCCGTCCCGCGCCTCGACGCTCTCAAAAGCGAGCCCGAGCGGCAGGCTGTTGGCACGCGCGACAAGAATGTCGGGGAGGATGCTGTCGAGACTCAGTGCGTTCAGTCCGAGCCCGCGCGCAGAGATACGGCGTGCCTTGTAGTAGAGGTCGCCGTCCGCGACGCTGAATGCGCCGTCGATGGTCACGTCAAACGTCTGTCCGAACGCCTTCGTCTCTGCCGTTGCGAGCACCTTGCCGGGCTCCACCTTCACCTCGACGCCCTCGAACTTGCCCGAGGAGCTGCCGATCAGCTCGCGCACGGCATCGGCATCGACGACACCGCGCATCTGTACGCTGTCGGCGGAGGTGAGCTCCACCTTGTGCTCGCGCAGGAGGGTCATCATATCCACCTTGAGCCCCGTGCCGCTAACGGTCAGCTCACGCACGAAGAGCTTGCCGACGCGCCCCTGCCGCATGACGCCGTCGACGGCGCCGATCTCGCCGAAGACGAGACGCGGGCTGTCCGTGATGGATATCTGCACGTCCTCCGCCGCCGTCTGCTGCTTCAGCGCATCGACGATGCGCTCCTCGACGACGGTCGGCAGGACGAATACCGCCCCCGCCGCAATCAGTGCGAGAATGAGAATGGCCGTGACTGCCTTCCACATGGTGATCCCTCCTTTTATCAGCGATTCCTTAAAACTCGTGATTTGCCTTGGCGTTGAGATACGCGCGGATGAATGGATCGAGCTCGCCGTCCATGACCGCCTGCACGTTTCCTGTCTCGGCGTTCGTGCGCACGTCCTTCACCATCGTATAGGGCTGGAACACGTAGGAGCGGATCTGGCTGCCCCACTCGATCTTCTGCTGGACGCCCTCGAGCTTCGCGATCTCCTCTTCCTTTTTCCTGTTCGAGCTCAAAGAGCTTCGCGCGGAGCATCTTCATGCACTGCTCCTTGTTCTGGAGCTGTGAGCGCTCGTTCTGGCACTGCACAACGATGCCCGTCGGCTCATGCGTCATGCGCACGGCGGACGAGGTCTTGTTGATGTGCTGTCCGCCCGCGCCGCTCGCACGGTAGTAGTCGACGCGCACATCGTCCATGTTGATCGGCACCTCGACCGCATCGTCGATCTCGGGCATGACATCGCACGCGGAGAACGACGTGTGCCGCCGCGCCTGCGAGTCAAACGGTGAGATGCGCACGAGACGGTGGACGCCCTTCTCGGACTTCAAAAAACCGTAGGCGTTGTGCCCCTTGATAAAGAGCGTCGCGGACTTGACACCCGCCTCATCGCCCGGCTGCAGGTCGGCCGTCTCCACGGTAAAGCCGTGTCGCTCCGCCCAGCGTCCGTACATGCGGAGAAGCATCTGCGTCCAGTCCTGCGCCTCCGTGCCGCCCGCGCCCGCATGGAGCGTCAGGATGGCATCGTTCGCATCGTAGTCGCCCGAGAGCAGCACCTCGAGCTGCAGGGTCTCAAGCCCCTCCGCGATGAGGTCGAGCTCGGCGCGGATGTCGTCCTCCATGGACACATCCCCCTCCTCGATGCCCATCTCGTAGAGCGTCTCGGCATCCTCGTACTTTGCCATGAGCCCCTTGTAGGTATCGACGCCGCCCTTCAGCGCGGCGAGCTCCTGATTCAGCTTCTGCGCCGCCGCCGCGTCGTCCCAGAAAGACGGCTCGCCCATCTTGTACTCGAGCTCGGCGATCTTCTCCTCCTTCGCGGGGATCTCGAGCGAGATGCGCATCTGATCGAGCTTTTCGCCCAGATCATTCAGTGTCGGTTTCAGATCTTCCAGCATAGTTTATTCCTTAAAATGTAAATCCCTATTTCCTGTTCAACGTGATATAACAGCGGACCGTTCAAAGCGCCCCTTCCACCATGCTGCGCATGGTCCCCCTTCCCCGTACCGACGGGGGAGGCTTTCGTATTCGGTGGAATGCGGCAGAATGCTCATAAGCAAACCCTAGTGGAGCAAGTGAGTAAAGCGTGCGACTCGCCCCGGCGCACTTCTTTCGTTCAAGCGTAGCGCGTTTAAGAAGTGCGCCGGTATTTAGGCGAACGAGCACGCGATCACTTGCGCAACGAGGCGTTTGCGTTGAGCATCCGTCGCAAATCCTAATAATTATTTATCCTTCCCGTGGCAGTTCTTGTACTTCTTGCCGCTACCGCAGGGACACGGATCGTTGCGCCCGATCTTTTTGCCGTCCTCGTTCTTCTCCGCCTTTGCCTCGGCGGGTGCAGACTCATCGCCGTGCGAGACGCGCGCGTTCATGAGATGGTTCTCGAGCTTCGAGCGCTCACGTGCGAGCAGCTGCTCGGCGCGCTGCTGTGCCGCCGCATCCACGACGGGCGCGGGCAGGGGCGCCGCCCCCTCCGCCGCAGCCGGCGCACCGCCGTCCACCGTGCCCTCCTGTGCGGGCCCCACCGGTGTGACGATGCTCACATGGTACATGAGCGAGGCGATCTGATCCATGATCGCCGCCTCCATCTCCTCGAACATCGTGAGCGCCTCGATCTTGTACTCGACGAGAGGGTTGCGCTGTCCATAGGCGCGCAGGTTGATGCCCTCGCGCAGCATGTCCATGTGATCGAGGTGATCCATCCACTTCTGATCGACGACGCGGAGCATGACGACCTTCTCGAGCTCGCGCATATTCTCCTCGCCGAACATCAGCTCGCGGTTCTTGTAGCCCTCCTCGGCGACCTTCTCCAGTTCCTCTTGGATCTCGTCGCGCGCGAGCACCTCGAGCTCCGCCTTCTTGAGGCGTCCCTTCGGGGCGTAGACCTTCTCCGCATCCTCGATGAGGGCGTCGAGCTGCCATTCCTCGGGGTAGAGTTTCTCGTTCGCGTACTGCGCCATCTCGTCCTTGATGATGTGTTTGACCATCGCGAGGATGTTGTCGCGCAGATTCTCACCGAGCAGGATCTTCTTGCGCTCGCCGTAGATGACCTCGCGCTGCTGATTCATGACGTCGTCGTACTCGAGGACGTGTTTGCGGATGTCAAAATTGCGTGCCTCGACCTTTTTCTGCGCGTGCTCCACCGAGCGCGTGATGATCGCGTGCTCGATCGGCTCGTCCTCGTCCATGCCGAGGCGATCCATGATGCCCGCGATGCGGTCGGAGGCAAAGAGACGCATGAGGTCGTCCTCCAGTGAGAGGAAGAACTTCGACGCACCGGGGTCGCCCTGACGCCCCGAGCGGCCGCGCAGCTGGTTGTCGATGCGCCGCGACTCATGCCGCTCCGTGCCGACGATGTAGAGGCCGCCGAGCTCCTCGACGCCCTCGCCGAGCTTGATGTCCGTGCCGCGGCCCGCCATGTTGGTCGCGATCGTGACCGCGCCCTTTTGCCCTGCATTGGCAACGATCTCGGCTTCCTTTTCATGGAACTTCGCGTTCAGCACGACGTGCGGAATGCCGTTTTTCTTCAGGACGTGCGACATCTCCTCGGACTGCACGATGGAGGTCGTACCGATGAGGACGGGCTGCCCCGTCTCGTGGATCTCCTTGACCGCCTGCCCGACGGCACGATACTTTCCCGCCTTGGTCTTGTAGATGACATCCGGCTCGTCGATGCGGCGGATGGGCTTGTTCGTCGGGATGACGATGACGGGCAGCTTGTAGATCTTGAGGAACTCATTTTCCTCTGTCTTTGCCGTGCCCGTCATGCCCGCGAGTTTGTCGTACATGCGGAAATAGTTCTGGAATGTGATGCTCGCGAGCGTCTGCGACTCGCGCTGGATCTTGACGCCCTCCTTCGCCTCGATCGCCTGATGGAGACCGTCGGAGTAGCGGCGCCCCTCCATGAGGCGACCCGTGAACTCATCGACGATGATGATCTCATCGCCCTTCACGACGTAGTCGCGGTCGCGGTGCATGAGCGCCTTGGCGCGCAGTGCCGCCGTAAAGCAGTGCGAGAGCTCGATGTTCTCGGGTGCGTAGAGGTTCGAGATGCCGACGATCTTCTCGATCTTCGGGACAGCAGAGTCCGTCGGTGCGACGGTCTTGGCCTTCTCATCGACGGTGTAGTCCTCGCCCTCCTTCAGGTGGCGGACAGCCTCCGCCATGACGCGGTAGTTGTCCGTCGACTTCGTGCCGGGGCCCGAGATGATGAGCGGCGTGCGCGCCTCGTCGATGAGGATGGAGTCCACCTCGTCGACGATCGCATAGTGCAGGTGACGCTGCACCATCTGGCTCTCGGAGAGCACCATGTTGTCGCGCAGATAGTCAAAGCCGAACTCGTTGTTCGTGCCGAACGTCACGTCGGCGGCATACGCCGCCTTGCGCTCGGGGAAGTCCATGTTATGTGCGATGAGGCCGACCGTCAGCCCGAGGTAGCGGTAGAGTTTGCCCATCCACTCGCTGTCGCGGCGTGCGAGGTAGTCGTTGACCGTGACCATGTGGACGCCCTTGCCCGCGAGCGCGTTGAGGTAGACCGCCGTCGTCGCGACGAGCGTCTTGCCCTCGCCGGTACGCATCTCGGCGATGCGCCCCTCGTGGAGGCAGATGCCGCCGATCAGCTGTACGTCAAAATGCCGCATGCCGAGCACGCGGCGCGAGGTCTCACGCACGACCGCGAACGCCTCGGGGAGGATCTCCTCCATCGTCTCCCCTGCGCGAGCCGCTCACGGAATTTCTGCGTATAGCCCGTCAGTTTGTCATCGGTGAGGTTCACCATCGACGGCTCGAGCGCGTTGATCTGCTCCACGATGCCGCGGTAGCGCGCGATCTCCTTGTCGTTGTTGTCGCCGAGGAATCGCTTGAGAATCGAAGATATGCCGAACAAATATTTCACACCCCTGTGCTGCTAGTCATCATAAACCGATTGAAAGACAGTATTCGTTTCATTATAACACAAAGCCCCCGCCTTTGCATAATAAATGTTGCAGAGGGGGGGTAATGGATCCATTTTCTATGCCGTCAAGGGGCCTGAACGAGTGCCGCATACTTCGCACGTTCCGCAGGAGGAATCTGGAGAACGTCCATGGCTTTTTCCACGGAAAAGTTCATGCTTTTCATCAGATTGCCGATGGAGGCGGCAAGTGCCTGCTGCATGCCCTGCTGCCTGCCACTCTCCATGCCATCTTCCCATGCCTCCTCGGCACGTACCTGACGTGCGAGTTCCTCGTCCCACTCAAAATTGACCATGTCAAAGACCTCCTTCTCCAGTTTATTGGTAAAATATTCCGGTAGATAATTGTGCGCAATACAGTAACGAATGGCCTCGGGCACAGCCCGCGCTAACGCAGTACCACTGTGGACGCAGTCGCGTACCTTCGCAACGAATGCGCTGTAGGCACGAAGTGGCACGCAGCGCGCTAGAATCGGATGCTCAGCCTCTGCGTTGATATTCAACACGTTCACGACGAGCTCCATCGCCCCCGCCGCATCACCAAAGGAGTCAGAAAGCCGCAGCTGCCACTCCTGCGGCATCTCGACCCACCCATTATAAAACACATAAAAGGTCGGTGCCGGCAGCGCGATACGCTTCGAACGATAGGGCGCTTTCGGATCGACATATTGACGGTAAAGTTCTGCCACGTACCAGAGCAGGCGCAGCGGCATATTCGCGTTGACCGTACTCTGATGCTCAAGGAGCACAATGTGGCGATCCTGCACGAGAAAACTCACATCGTTTTTCTCGCTGCTGAAAAACGTCTCATTCATTGTTGTGATCCGAATCTCGGACGGCTCTGCTATGCTGCCCGCAAGCGATGCATAGATCTCGGACAGACGCTTTTCGTTGTTGAATATATCTCGAAAGAGAGAATCTTTGTAGGTGCGTTTTTGTCTGCCTCACACACTCATCTCCATTTCTTAAGGAATCCTGATAAAACAGCCCTTATATTGGTACAGATTCTTTCATCCGATTGAGGCGAAATCTCAACGACAACCAAGGCTATGTAGAGGATCGCAGGCGAAACTTGGGCAAAAAAGATGCGCTATGAGTGCGTCCGAATGGATCCGTCCTTCCTCAACTCCATCATATCCTCTCTGCGCCGAAATGTAAAGATTCTTTCTGCGTGCAACAGCATTGACGGAACATGTCAATCATGTTAGAATCATATAAAAATCGGAGAAACATCATTATAAAGAAGTATTGCATGGTGGCAGTTCTCTGTGCGAGGGCATCTTAGGGAGGAAATGCTGTGGCGGAAACCAGGAAACATCTGACGCTTTTTGCTGCTTCTTTGTGCCATGTTCTTTCTCGGCAACGGAGCACTCTCCATCACCGATCAAGTGGAGTCGAACTATGTTCTGACAGCAAAGGAGATGCTTGCCTCAGGCGACTATTTCTCGCCGCGCATCTACGGGAGCTACTGGTATGACAAGCCGGCATTCTTCTACTGGGAGCTGATCGCTGCCTTTTCGCTCTTCGGCACGACGGATTTTTGCTGCACGGCTCTTCCCCGGCATATTCGCGAGCATCGGTGTTTTTCCTGACCTACGCGTTTGGACGGCAGCTCTATGATGCGCGAACGGGATGCTTTGCCGCAGGCATTCTCGCGACCTCCTTGGGCTACTGGATCGCTGCAAAGAGCGTCATTACCGACACGACACTGTTTGTCTTTCTGAATGCCTCACTCGTCTTTTTCTACCTCGGGTACACGCGTGATCGACGGCTCTACTACGCAGCATGGATCTCTGCGGCTTGTGCCGTACTGACGAAGGGTCCCGTCGGTATCGTCCTACCGGGGCTCATCATTCTCATGTTCCTGCTCGTACGCCGCGATATCGGCGAACTGCGGCGCATAAAGCCGCTCGGACTCGGACTCTTTGTCCTTGTGGGGGGCAGCTGGTACGCAGGAATGTACGCGCTGCACGGTACGGAGTTTATCTCGACCTTCTTCGGCGTACACAATGTCCTGCGTGCGACAGTTGCGGAACACGGGGCGTGGAATGTCTGGTATTTCTACCCCGCCATCTTCCTCGTCATCTTCTTTCCGTGGAGCTTTCTGCTAATCCTTCCACTGATCCGCCGTTTGCGCAAGGGCCTGCGGGGGATTGCGCCGGATACGCTGTTTCTTCTGATCTGGGCACTGGTGTCAACGCATTCTTTCAGGTAATGGCAACAAAATACTCGACCTATACCCTGCCCGCGCTGATGCCCTTTGCCCTGCTCACCGCACGCCTCCTGATGCCGTGCGGTCATTCCATGCGCCGTCTGGCTCTCTCTGCCGCATGTATCGGGGTTGGGACAATTATCCTATTCTCTCCAATTGACGCACTGGACGGACGTATCGCTGCGGCTCTCGAAGTGCCGGGACAGTCGGGGTATCGTGCGGTTGAGCTGTTCTCGGGAAAATGGCAGGCATCCGTGCTGAACAAGTATGTAGGGGAGGATGATGTCATCGTTTCCTACGGGGAATATCAAACCTCGGTGGTCTACTATGCCGGCCACATGGTCTATGACCTCATCCCCGCAGCGAAATACGCAGAGCGGACGGCCACGACTGTGGACTGGCGGCGCAAATATGTCATGCCCGTGTTGACGTTCGAGGAGCTGCCACGCGACCGCGATGTCTACCTGCTCTGGGACAAGAGGCGCAATCAGAAAATCGACGAGCACCTGTCTCCTGAGGAGTGGCAGTTGCTCGCCGAGAAAAACACATCCGTATTTACAGACGCATAAAGCATAGCGCTACAGAACAATCAATTCCTTGACAATTTCCTAAATACACAAGGACGCACACCGTCTGCCAACGTCGCCGTCGTCAGACGGTTTCCTTATCCCCGCCCAGCAGTTTCTTCGTCAGGGTGCGCAGGTAGTTCATGACGAGGCGGACGTCGTCGAATGCCTGCCTTCCCTTTTTCGTGACGAGGCCGCTGTTGATGAAGATGGGATCGAGGAGGGGATCTGGATGAAGCCGTCGGTCGGGAGGACGGACGGGCGCGCGAGGAAGGTCGAGCCGATGCCCGCGTGCACGAGATTTTTGACGGTGTGAAGGTAGGGCGAGTAGTGGACGACGTTCGGCTTTTCGCCGGCACGCCCGTACACGTCCTGCACGAGGCGATCGACAAAGAATTTGCTGTCGAGCATGATGAGCGGCTCGTCCTTGAGTTCGCTGATGCTGAGCGCGTGCCGCGCGGCGAGCGGATGATCGGGGCGCGTGACAAAGGTGCACTCGCAGTCAAAGAGTTTCGCGTAGGAGAGCCGCGCGCTGAAATCCGCCGTGTAGTTCGTCAGGGCGAAGTCGAGTTTTTCCTCCTCGACCATCTGCAGGGCGCTCACGCCGCCCGTCTCGATGATCTCGAGCTCGATCTCCGGGTGCTCCGCGCGGAACTCACCGAAGATGTGCGGGAGAAAGACGACGCCGAGCTGCAGCGGCATGGCGATGCGCACCTTTGCGTGGCGATGCGCCATGTCGCGGATCTCGTCGTCGAGCCGCGCGACCTCAGTGAGGATGTAGGAGACCTTGCTGAGGAGCTTTGCCCCCATCCGCCGTCACGGTGATCTTGCGCCCCTCGCGGTGGAAGAGGTTCAGCCCCGTCTCCGCCTCGAGCGCCTGCATGGCGACGGTGACGGTCGGCTGTGAGACGTGCAAATGCTCTGCGGCCTTTTGTGATGTTTTGCCATTGGCACACCTCGTAGAAATACCGCATCTGAACCAGCGTCATCCGATCATCTCCTTCCGCGCCCGTGGCGACAGAACGTAGTGTTTTACTATATCATTATTAGTTTACTATATATAGAAACATTGCGACAGTTCAAATGTCACAGTGTCCAATAGATTTTTATAAAAATCACACTATTATTTTATCAGAAAGAAATATTTTCCACAAGTTCAAAAATGATATTCTGTGCCCGTAATAAAGTTCACAACGAACAGTCATAGGAAGGGGTTTCACGATGAAGGTATATTGTGCGGATGCGGTGGAGCGTTTTGTCGAGGATATGCTCAAGGCGAACGAGGACAATCTGAAGGCGTACGAGACGAAGCCGGGTGTATACAGCAACGTTGACCCCGACACGCATCATGATACGGTCGAGATTCCCGACGTACATCTGACGAAGTAAGACGTTTGATAAAAAGCGAGCGGACGATCCGCTCGCTTTTTTGTTCGTAAAAAATTATGTCAGCAAAAATCATGCAAACATCATCCATGGAGGTGGGTGCTCCTGCGCGAACCCTAGCAAATGCGCGGCACCAGTTCCCCGAGCGGCAGATCCACGACGCGGATGCCGCCGAGCGCCGTCCTGAGCCCCACCGTACCGGGCGCATCCGCCGTCGTGTGTCCGATCACGCACGCCTCGCATCCGTAGGGGTTCTCGTGCATCGCATCGAGGACACGCGCCGTGACCTCGGGACGGACGAAGGCGAGGAGTTTGCCCTCGTTCGCGAGCGTCAGCGGGTCGAACCCGAGCATCTCACAGACGCCCTGCACGGCGGGGCGCACGGGAATGGCGTCCTCCTCGAGCAGAACACCGACGCCTGCCGCGCCCGCCAGCTCGTTCAGCGACGCCGCCGCACCACCGCGCGTCGGGTCGCGCAGGACGGCGATGCCGTCCCCGCCGCCGCGATCATTGCCGCCGTCAGGTGACAGAGCGGCGCACAGTCGCTCTGTATCTCGGGCGGCAGGGTGAGCCCGTGGCGCGCCGCCATCACGAGTCGCCGCATGGTCGCCGAGCGTGCCCGAGACGATGATGTCCATGTCCGCCGTGATGTTCGTCGGCGCGATATCCGCCCCCGCGAGCATCGTCCCGACACCCGCCGTATTGATGTAGATACCGTCGCCGCAGCCGCGCGGCACGACCTTCGTATCGCCCGTCACGATGGAGACACCCGCCTCCTCTGCCGCCGCCGCAATGTCCGCGACGACGCGGCGCAGCGTGTCGATGGAAAAGCCCTCCTCAAGGATGACGGCGAGCAGAGATACGCGGGTGCCGCCCCGTCATGGAGAGATCGTTGACCGTCCCACAGACGGCGAGTCGCCCGATGCTCCCCGGGAAGAAATGCGGCTGTACGACGTAGGAGTCCGTCGTAAACGCGGTGCGTCCCGTGAGCGGCAATACCGCACCGTCGTGCAGAACGTTCAGCAGCGTGTTGCCGAGCGCAGGCAGGACGACCTCCTCCATGAGCGCATGGGAGAGCTGTCCGCCCGCCCCATGTGCCATGGTAATCACATCATGCTCCATAGTGGAACCTCCCTCCGCCGTACTTTTGTACCACGCGGCGCACGTCCCCTCGACCGACACCATGCAGGGGCCGACGGCGTGCTCCGGCACACATGCCCGACCAAAGAGCGCACATTCCTTCGGCAGGATCGCCCCGCGCAGCACCTCACCGCAGCGGCAGCCGCGCCGTCCCTCGATGCGCGTCTCGATCGTGAGCGGGCGCACAGCGGCAAAGTCATAGGCACGGTACGCCTCGCGCATCGCAAGGCCCGAGGCGGGGATCATGCCGAGCCCGCGCCATGCCGTCTCCGCCGGTTCGTAAACGCGCTCCATCGCCGCGCGCGCCGCCGGATTCCCCGCAGGCCGCACGACGGATGGGTAGGCGTTCTCGATGCGCGCCGCCCCCGCTGCGATCTGACGGACGAGCATCTGCAGGGCGGTGAGAATCTCGAGAGGAGCAAAGCCGCCGACCACGCCGGGCACATGGTAGTCCTCCGCGAGGAAGGAGAACGCCTCCGTCCCCGTCACGACGGCGACGTGCCCCGGCAGGAGAAATCCGTCCACGTGCGTCTCACCGCCGTCGAGCAGGGCACGCATGACGGGCGGCACGAGTTTCTGCGCCGAGAGCAGGAAGAAGTTCCTGCGCCCCTGCTGCTCTGCCGCGAGCACCGCTGCTGCCTCGGTCGGCGCCGTCGTCTCAAAAGCCGACGGCGAGGAAGATCACCTTTTTCTCCGGATGCTCCGCCGCAATCGGGAGCGCGTCGAGCGGCGAGTAGACAATGCGCACATCCGCCCCCGCCGCCTGTGCGGCGGCAAGGCTCGACGACGTCCCCGGGACTTTCAGCATATCGCCGAACGTCGTGATGATGACATCCTCCATCTCAGCATAGGCAATCGCCGCGTCGATGTAGCTGTCGGGCGTCACGCAGACGGGACAGCCCGGCCCCTGAGACCAGCTCGACCTCGGGCGGAAGGATCTGGCGCAGTCCCGCGCGAAAGATCGCAACGGTATGCGTCCCGCAGACCTCCATGATGCGGATGTGCCGCCCTGCGAGCAGGTCATGCATCTCATCGAGGATCGCCCGGCTCTCTGCCTGCATCTCCTGTGCGCGGGTCATGCCGTGTGCTCCATGCGCGGCGTGTCGATATGCGTCACCGTGCGCGGCGCGCCGTTCATCTCCGCGCGCAGTGCCTCAATGCGCTCCATCTCCGCGGGGATCGACGATCTGCATCGCAAAGCCCGCATGAACGAGCACGAAGTCTCCCACCTTCGCCTCGGGCAGGAGCATGAGGCTCGCCGCACGGCGCACCCCCTGCACCTCCACCGAGGCAAGCTGATCCTCTATGGCAACGACTTTCGCCGGAACTGCTAAACACATATTGTTTCCTTCCCTAAATGATAAAATATTGCTAAAAGGTGTTCCTAGAGGACACCTTATCTACGGCGTCCCAAGCGCCCCCTCCGTCACGCTATGCGTGCGGCGAGCCCCTAGGAGCACCTCATCCGCGCGAGTGCCACAGCTGCCTGCCCGTAGGCAATGCCACCGTCGTTCGGCGGAATGCGGTGCGGCAGGAGCACATGATGGTCGCCGATGCGCGGCAGAAGCTCCTCGAGGAGCAGCGCATTCTGGAACACGCCGCCCGCGAGAGCGACCGTGCGCAGCCCCGTCCGCACCGAAAGGATGCCAAGCACCTCGGCAACCGCCGCCGCCATCGTCACATGAAAGTCCAGCGCGCGTCCCGCACGCTCCTCCGCCGTCAGCTCCTCCGCCCCATCCGCGAGCGCATAGAGCGCGGGCAGAACGTCCACCGTCAGCTGCGCGCCCTCCGCCACGGTATACGGCAGGACGCATCCTGCCCGCCGCGCCGTGCGCGCGAGACGCTCCAGCTCGATCGGTGCCTGCCCCTCGTAGGCACTGCGATACGCGACGCCGAGCAGTGCCGCCGCCGCATCGAAGAGCCGCCCCGCACTCGACGTGAGCGGTGCGGAGAGCCCCGCCGCCGTCGCCTGCATCAGGAGCTCCCAGCCCGTCGGCAGCTGCGCCGCAAACCGTGGAAACTGCGCCGCAAAGCCCGCGCCGTCGCGCCGATAGAGCACCCAGAGAGCGAGCCGCCACGGCTCCTCGGCCGCGCGGTCGCCGCCCGGGAGCGGCACGGGGGCAAAAATGTGCGAGCCGCTCATAGCCCGCGAGATCGGCCGCGAGGAACTCCCGCCCCACGCCGTCCCGTCGTCGCCCCAGCCCGTCCCGTCGAGCGCGACGCCGAGCACGCGCGCATGACAACCGTGCTCCGCGAGCACCGCCGCGATATGTGCGTGATGATGCTGCACGCGCACGAGCGGCAGACCGTCCCGCGCCGCGCGCGCCGCCAGATGCCGCCCCGAGAGATACGCAGGGTGCAGATCGGCGGCGAGCACCTCCGGTGTTACCTCAAAGAACTGCTCATACTGCGCCATCGTCTCCGCGTAGGACGCAAGCACCGCCGCATTCGTCAGATCGCCGATGTGCTCACTGAGGAACGCCTCCCCGCCGCGCGTCAGACAGAACGTATTCTTCAGCTCCGCACCGCCCGCGAGAACGCTCTGCCCATCCGCAAAGGGCAGGGGCGAGCGGCGCGGGCGCATAGCCGCGGCTGCGGCGCAGGATCTGCCGCCCGCCGCCCCGGATGCGCACGACGGAGTCGTCCACACGATGCACGATCTCACGGTTGTGCACGAGAATCGCATCCGCGATCCCCGCCAGCCCCTCCTCCGCCTCTGCATCCCGATAGAGGATCGGCGCGCCGCTGAGATTCGCGCTCGTCATCACCCAGAGATCATCCGCCCCGAGCAGGAGGAGATGCACGGGCGCATACGGCAGCATGACACCGAGGTACGCATTCCCGGGCGCAACACTCTCTGCCGCAGGGCGGGCCGCATCCGTGCGCCGCGCGAGGAGCACAATCGGCGCCGCAGGAGACGTGAGGAGGCGCTCCTCCTCCGCCGACAGGAGACAGAGCGCACGCACCGCCGCGCAGCTCCCCGCCATCACGGCGAGTGCCTTCGCCTCGCGGTGCTTGCGGCGGCGCAGACGCGCGACCGCTGCCTCACTGCGTGCATCACAGGCGAGATGATAGCCGCCAATGCCCCTTGACGGCGAGGATGCCGCCCTCCGCCACGACCCGCCGCGCCGCCGCGAGCGGATCCCCACCTGCGCCGCGCCAGCGACGAGAAGGCGGTAGGCGGGGCCGCACAGCGCACGCATTGGGCTGCGCGTGAAAGCGGCGGTCGCGCGGATCGTCGTACTCGCGCTGACAGGCGGGACACATCGGGAACACCGCCATCGAGGTCAGCGGGCGGTCGTACGGAACGCCACGGATGATCGAGTAGCGCGGGCCGCAGTTCGTACAGTTCGTAAAGGCATAGCCGTACCGCCGATCCCCTGTCGACAGGGATCTCGCGCCGGCAGTCCGCACAGACGCCGAGATCGGGCGAGACGAGCGTCGCCGCCCGCGTCCCGCGGGGCTCGGCAGGATGCGGAACGTCCGCTCCCCGCAGGGCGTGATCGCCTGCCACGTCACCGCCGTCACCAGAGCCGCACGCGGGGCATCATCCGCGAGCGCCGCGGCAAAGGCATCGAGTGCGGCCGCCGTCCCCTCCGCCTCAATGCCGACCCCCCGCGCTGTCATTCAGCACCCAGCCGCCAAGCGCGTACGCCTCCGCGAGACGATAGACGAAGGGACGGTAGCCCACCCCCTGCACAATCCCTGAGACACGAAAGGCGCGCCGCTCGGCGGCGCCCCCCTGCGTATGTACTGCGGAACGTGCCGCGTCCGCCATCTCAGGCATTCGCTGTGGCACGCGGCACGAGCCGAACGCCCCACGCACGCAGCTCCTCTGCCGCACGCTGGGCGAACGCGGGCAGCGCCGCCTCCATCGCAGTGCTCAGCGTCAGCCCCGCCGACAGATCGTAGGGCTGCATCCCGAGCACGACCACGTTCGGGATCGCCCGATCCGTCACCGTCAGCCACGCGAGCACATCCTGTATGCCGATCTCATGCGACGATACCTTTTCCTGAAAATGCGCCATAATCGCATCATCCTCAAAGCGGTAGGCCGTCCCCGGCGCACCGTCACCCGAGACTGCGTCGAGGATCAGCAGATGCTGCGTCCCCGTGACGAAGTGCAGCAGCTCAGGACCGAGCGTCCCGCCGTCGAGCAGGCGCACCTCATCCTCGGAGAACGCCCAGTGCTGCTCCAGATACTCCATCGCACGCACGCCGAACCCCTCGTCGCGCAGAATGATATTGCCGATGCCGAGCACCGTCACAGGCGCAACGGGCACAATCGACTCCTCCATCAGCGCACCTCCTTCCCCGCCTTCTTTGCCGCCACCTGTGCACGCAGCCACGCGTACCAGTCGGCGAGTCCCTCGCCCGTCTGACAGGAGATAGGAAAGAGCGCGATCCCGGGATGCAGGGGCCGTAATGTCCGCACGCGCCGACGCCATATCGAAATTCGTATACGGGAGAATATCCACCTTGCTGAGCACAGCCGCCGCCGACTCCTTAAAAAAATCAGCGGGTACTTCAGCGGCTTGTCGTCGCCCTCCGTGATGCTCAGAACGACCGCCTTCTCATCCTCGCCGAGCGCGAACTCGGCAGGGCAGACGAGATTGCCCACGTTCTCGATCACGAGGAGATCGAGCGCATCGAGATCGAGGCGCTCAAGTGCCGCCGCGACCATCGCCGCATCGAGATGACAGCCGCCGCTCGTATTGATCTGCACGACAGGCGCGCCGCAGCGCTCGATGCGTGCCGCATCCTTCGTCGTAAAAGAGATCTCCCTCCACGACCGCCACGCGCAGATCACCCGTGAGCTCCTGCAGCGTCCGCTCGAGGAGCGACGTCTTGCCCGCGCCCGGCGAGCCGAGCAGATTCAGCGCATAGATCCCATGCTGCGCAAAGAGCGCCGCGTTCTCCGCCGCCGCCGCATCGTTGCGCCCCAGAATGTCTGCTTTTACAACTACTTTCATTGCTTTTAGTACATCTCCATTTAAGGGCGCACTGATAAATTCAGCACATCCATCCGGCATACCTCATTTTATCAGCGATTCCTTAATTATCCACACACACACTACTCTACCTTTTTATTCTACTCACCCTCACCCTTTTCCTTCTTTCACGCCAGCATCTATTGCGTGGTTTGAATCTTCTAAATTCTACTATTTTTTATAGGATGATCTGTGAAAACACTTTATCAAGTGGCATTCCTGTTCGATATATATAGAAGGGAATTCCCTCTCTACAAATCATCACGGATGGGAGATGTGAAATGACAGAGCTGGCACATTGGCATCTATGTTCATGATCTCGTACAGGAACAGCAATTTTTTGAAAATGTCTTTCTCATGAAGGCAATTGTGTCGCAAGAGGAAACGCATGACGCTCTAATTACGTCCATCCTGGAATCAGCGGACGGCTGTGTCAGGATTTCAAAACTGCTCACAGAACGAGGCCAGCAGACAGGGGCATGGTGATATGATCGAACTGATCGAGGTCACCGCACCCAAAACGACGTACTCACCGCGCTGCATCTCATCGCCTCGGTCTGCCATTGCATCCGTGGGAACAGCCCATATATGTCTTGGCATTGACGATATGGATGGAATCCTCGCACGTCTGTGCAGACATGGTGGACAAATCCTCATAGCACCTGTGACATTCCCAAATGGAAAGAGATGTGCATTTTGCGCCGACCCGGAGGGAAATATTCTCGAGTTGATCCAATAGTTAAGGAGAACAATCTATATGAAAAAGGCTACGTACGACATGCCCAATCTGTGGAACCTCAACAGACGAAGCAGAAATTCTGTTTCATCGAGATTTTTCCCCTGCCGCCACACTTGTGCCATTTCGCAGGTATGACGTCTGCTTGTGCCCATCGTGCGGCCTGTTCTATGCAGGCAATATGGAAGAATCCATGCCCCTTGATGAATACTACGCCATGCTGTCACGTTACGACGGAGATTCATTCGTCCTCTCGGAGGCTGTGAAAGGCGTATATCGACGCACCGCAGATTTTTCTAGAGCAACACATCGAAAAAAATGCACGGATACTGGATATCGGCTGTGCTTTTTGGTGGACTGCTCGCCGAACTACAGCAAAGAGATTTTTACACATCTGGCCGGTCTGGAATATGCAGAGCGAAACTGCCAGTTCGTAGAAAAACACTTCATATTCCTGCACATCGTGGAGGTTTAGGGTCATTTGCCGAAAAGTCTCTTGGGCGAACACTTCGACCCTAATCATCCTAAGTGGGGTCTTGGAGCATCTCTTTGACCTACGCAGTGCAATCGCAGAGTGTAACTCCCTGCTCGATGAAAGCGGAAAAATCTTCATTCTCACTCCCTGATGTGGAACAGTTTCACTCCATAACGATCTCTACCAAGAATTCAGTGTGGAACACATCAACTATTTCGATATTGACAGTCTGTCTGCCCTTTTCGCTTGCGAAGGGTTGACTTGCTGCGCTACGATACAAGATACTGTGCCGATGTTCGGACTGGCAGGCAATCGTTACAGTCTATGGTCGCGTAATGCCCTACAGAAGAAAAATATGGCACACGGCAAAGGAAAACACGCCATGCAGAACTACATGACAAACGCTGCAGCGTTGTCGGACGTACTGCGGGAGCGTCTTTCTTGGGGGACAGCGAAAATAATTTCTATGTATGGGGAGCAGGAACCCAGACAGCGATGCTCGTCCAGCTTGGTATTCTGGACATCCACCGAATATGCGGCATCGTTGACGGCAATCAAAACTATCATGGCCGTACGGCATACGGTCATCCGATCGAAGCCCCCGACGTCCTGTACGAGAAGCAGGGTATCCCAATCCTCATCGCCTCGCAGTATGCGCAGCGTGCAATTGAGCACGTCATTCGCGACAAGATGCGCCTCAGTAATCCGATCATCAAACTATTCCCAGAGGAACATACATGAGAAATACAATCGTGACACAGGATCTCGCAGAAATCACAGCAGAGGATCTTCCCTGGGAACGGCTGCGAAATGCACGTGTGCTCGTAACAGGTGCGAGCGGCATCCTAGCCTCTTATGTAGTAGAAACACTGCTGTATCTCAACGAAACACGCCACATGGGCATTCACATCCTGGCCGTGCAGCGAGATCTCAAAAAGGCGCAAAGGCGATTTGACACGACGAATCCCATGCGCTCACTCTCCTGCAGCAGGATGTCCGAGCCCTCTGTCCATCGACGGGACACTGGACTACATCATTCATGCGGCAGGACAGGCGAGTCCGAAGTTCTACGGGAGCGATCCGATCGGGACGATCGAGGGGCATATTCTTGGCACGCGCAACGTCCTCGTCTTGGCACGGGAAAAGGGTGTAAAAAGGCATGCTCTCACTTCAGCAGCTGTGACAGCTACGGAGAGCATTTTTACAGAGGACGCCCCCTGCTTTGGAGGGAAAACTACATCGGACGGATCGATCCGCTTTCTGACCGCAGCTGCTACCCTATGGGAAAGGCAGCGGCAGAGGCACTGTGCCACGCCTATGCATGCGGCGCAAAACTCCCCGTGAAAATCGTCCGCATTGCACATACCTACGCTCCACTCATGCCCCTCGACGATGGACGAGTCTTTGCCGATTTCGTTGGTAATGTTCTGCGCGAAGAAGACATTGTCCTAACAAGTGACGGAAGCGCCGAGCGCCCCTTCCTCTACATTGCTGACGCTGTGCGCGCATATTTTCGAATCCTCTTCCTTGGTGTACCGGGGAGGCATACAACGTAGCCGCAGAAGAAAAATACCAGCATATTGGAATTCGCCAAGACCATTGCTTCGTTCTGTACAACAAGAAAGCTGAACGTTGTGTTCAAGCAAACACTTCCTGATGGCTACATGCCGGCACCAAAAAAAACAGTCCGCATCTCATGTGAAAAGCTAAAAGCCCTCGGCTACCGGCGTAAATACAGTCTCAAGGAAGGACTGCAACGCACCATAGAAAGCTATCACCTCCCAGATGACAAAGATATTTAGCCCTAAGGAGAATGTCCGTGAAATTACTTGATTTGGCAAAAGCATTCCAGATGGGATGGATTCAGAAGAAACTCTATTGGCGGCTTGTACGCGAGCGAATGCGTGTACTCGTTGAGCTGCAGCGCGTGATCGCGTGGAACGACAGCGTAAACCGAATCGAGATCCGAAAAGATGGCATCGTACTTGTTCATGCAGGAAAAGATGCCGCCATGGACGGAATTCGCTTTTACATGGATTTCGAGGAAACAATCTCGCGCGCAGAAGAGGCTGTCGCTCTGCAGGGCGACTATGAGCAGGAGGATTTTCGATTTTTCTGACCGGACTCTTACATGATGGCGATGTTGTCCTCGATGTCGGCGGGAATGCGGGTATCTTCAGCCTCAATATCGCACAGTCAACGCCCGGGGCAGTGATCTATACCGTAGAACCGATCCCGGTCACGTATAAGAAAATGCAAGCAAACCTTGCGCTCAATCCACAGCTTACGAAAAACATCCATACATTTAATCATGGATTCGCTGAGAAAACAGGCAACGCCGTCTTTTTATCTCCCGGGGCATCAGAGGCTGCCTCTATGCACCCGAACGAGGATGACTACTACTCGCTCGAAAGCACACCGGAGGGTGAGTATACAGGGACGGATCAAAATGCAGGAAGTACACTGCAAGATCGATACCGTCGACAACTTCTGTGCGGTACATCACATCCCATCTGTCCACATTCTAAAATGTGATGTAGAGGGCGCTGAGCGTGATGTACTCCTTGGCGCACGCCAAACGCTGGAGACCTCACATCCCATCGTCTACGCAGAAATGCTCCGAAAACATGCAAAGCGCTTTGGCTATCATCCCAACGAGATCATTGACTATATGAGAGGACTTGGCTACTGCTGCACGACATTCCGCAATCACGGCCTCGTCGAGCTCTCGGAGATGACAGACGAGACACAGGAAGTCAATTTCTTCTTCCTGCATCAAAAACATCACGCCGATATTTTGAAACAACATCTGACAGAAAACTGAGGTGAGGGGCTATGCAGCGTCTGCAGGGCAAGACGATCCTGATCACAGGGGCAACATCCGGGCTGGGCGAGGCGATGGCACATTGCTTTGCCGAGGAGGGGGCCTCCATCGTCGCAGTCGGACGCAATCACACACGCGGCAAAACGCTGATCGATGAGCTCACGGCACGACACTCCGCCATCCGCGCACAATTCTTTCCTTGCGATCTCACGGATGCTCATGCCATTGGCGATTTGCGCAAAGCGATCACGGCAAGTGGCTTTGCCATCGATGTTCTCGTCAATAATGCAGGCATTTTCAAAACGTATCGGCTCGAAGAAGTCACTCCTGAGGCCTATGACCTCGTATTCCGAACGAATGTGGGTTCCGCCATCTTCATGACACAAGCATTCATCGATGAGGTCTGTCAGCGACGCGGCAACATCCTGAATATCGCTTCTATCGGTGGACTGCAGTCCTATATTGCAGGCAGAAGCCAGTATCTCTATGCGCCGTCAAAAGCAGCGCTCATCGAGTTTTCACAGCTCTGTGCAAAGAACTATGCCCCGGATATTCGGGTCAATTGTCTCTGCCCGGGGCCCAATGATACCCCCATCTATGAGAACAAGGATTTCTCGCGGATTCTCCCCTCCATTCCAATGGGGCGCATGGGAAAGCCCGCCGATGTGGCACGCGCGGCCTCGTTCCTCATCTCCGATGATGCATCCTACATCACAGGCGCGGTTCTGACCGTGGATGGGGGCTCTTCCATCTAGGGAAGAACGGATCATTCCGGCACTGCCACGACGCATTTTTTTCGCCCCCACTTTGGCGAAATTCTACGCCATTCTGAAGGTCTATTTTATCAGCGATTCCCTAAGGAAGCACTGATAAATTCAGCACTGCCATCTTGGCACATCTTTCCGCTCCTTCTCGTGTCGACAAATCCTCCACATAGCCTCTGCTATGCGTCCGGTTTGTCTCCTTGACAGGACGAAAAATCTGTACCAATCTGACAGACTTCATTTTATCAGCGATTCCCTAAGAGAAAGGACACAAATGATGGAACACTTGGACATACACTCGAACCTGTATGATTATCGCGTTTCCTTTATTGATGATTTTCGTACCACACTGGCGCAGCTCGGCGGCGAGCTCGTCTATGTCCTGGACTGGAATGTGTACCGCCTTTATGAATCTGCCTTTGCAGGAATTGAACGCCAACGCATTTTCTTCATGGATCCCGTCGAGGAAAAGAAGAATATGTATACGGTGCTGAACCTTATTTCATTCTTTCAGCAGCTCGGCGTCCGAAAAAACTGGAAGGTCATCTGCTTCGGCGGAGGAATCACGCAGGATATTGCGACCATGGCGAGCAATCTGTTTCTGCGCAATGTTGATTGGTATTTCTTCCCGACGACACTGCTCTCGATGTGCGATTCCTGCATTGGCGGAAAGTGCGGCATCAATGTTGGTGCGTACAAGAATCAAATTGGCGTCTTTTATCCGCCAAAAAGAGATCTTCATCGATGCACATTTTATCGACACGTTGTCTCCGGCAGACTACCTGAATGGATGGGGGGAGATTCTAAAGTTCTCCCTGACGAGTGACGCAGCATTCTATGAGGAACTGAAGGCAGAGTCCTCCTATATCCCCTGTGAGCGCATTACCTACTACATTCATCGCGGCCTTGCGGAAAAGAAGAAAATCATTGAGGCAGACGAATTTGAATCAGATCTACGCCGCGTGCTGAACTATGGGCATACCTTCGGCCATGCACTGGAAGCGTACACGAAGCACGCCATTGCCCATGGGACGGCGGTGATCTGGGGGATCGATGTTGCGAACTACCTTGCATGGAAGGAGGGACTGATTGACGAGTCGCTCTACCTCGATGTCAAGGCGTTGATCAAGCGCGCGTTCCTCACGGAGGAAATGGTGATCGATGAGCCGCATACGGTATTTGATCTGATCCGTACGGATAAAAAAAGTACGCGGCAACACGCTCTCCTTTGCCATGCTCGATCGAAAGAGTCATCTGATCGTTCATCCGATGGTGCTCGATGCGTCGCTATACCGGAAGTTCTGCGATTATCTGGAGACAACGCATGATTACTATCGCGCTTGACTGTGGGGCGAGTTTTTCTAAAAGGGAGCCGTCTTCGAAGAGGACGGCACCCTGCGTAAAACGCTGCATCGCCCCGCGCCCCCGGTGGCACAGGGAAAGACGGCGGAGGAGCTGCTCATGCCCACACAGGCACTGGCACTGCTTTCCGCCGTACGTGCGATGCTGACGGAACTCACAGCAGGGCAGCGGTGTGCACGCCTCTGCATTGCCAATGAGATGCATGGATTCCTGCTGACAAATTCCGCGGGTGTGCCACAGATGGACTATGTGTCATGGCAGCGCTCCTTCGGTACAATGCCTCTCGCAGAGGAGACAGCTGTCTCTTTCCTGACGCGGGAACATGGCGATGCACTGCGCCATACAGGCATGCCGCTCCGTGGTTCTCTCCCCAGTGCAAATTTACGCTACCTTTCTCAATGCGGTATGTTGGACAGGGATGCACGGCGAACTTTTCTTTTGCACTCTTGGCGACTACCTTTTGCGTGCACTGTCCAACGCTGCTGTCCCCACCCATCCGACCAATGCTGCAGCGAGTGGGCTGCACGACCTGGAGGATGGTGACTGGAGCCGTCCGCTGGTACGGGCGGCAGGCAACGATCGCGTACAGTTTCCGCAGGTGGGGGAACGTACCGTTACATTTGATCTCGACGGCATACGCTATGAGGCATGTCCCTGCGATCGGCGATCAACAGGCAGCATTGCTGGGTGCCGGTCTCCATCATGCAGGGCAGCTCGTTCAACCTCGGTACAGGTGCGCAGGTCAGCGTTCTGACCGATGCCTATCATCCCTGCACCATGGTACAGACCCGCCCTTACTTTCCAACGGACGGTGGCTTCGTACCCTGCCGCATCTCCCCTCGGGGCGCGCACTCAATGTCTACATCCGTTTTCTACAGGACATCCTCATCCGCTTTGGCGTAAAAGCAGACGAATCGGAGATCCGGCACGTCTTTTTAACGGCGGCGGATACGTCTGCATCTGCGCATTTCGACGTGGATCTGAGTTTCTTTGAAAATCCGTGTTCGGATCGTCTCACCGGGCTCCTTGCAGGGGTTTTGGTGAGCATGATCTCAGTCTCGGCTCGCTTGCATCGAGTATCCTCTATGCCATGGTGCAAAAATTTTCTGTGGGCTGCGAACGAGGTACAGATCCCAGGGCAGTCGATCAGCGAGCTCCTTTTCTCCGGCGGTATTGCAAGGCGGATCGGGGGGATTCGCAAGGCCATCGCCGCAGGCTATCCCTCTGCAACCGTTTCTGTAGCGGAGGATGAAACGCTGCGCGGTCTGTGGCAGTACGGCAGACAGGCGTTTTAATTTTTCGAGGAGGTCATACGATGAAAAAGAAGATTGCACTGCTCGACTGTACGTTGCGTGATGGTGCCTATATCAATGGCTCCAAATTCGGAACGAGCGCAATCAAGGGCATCATCAAGAAGCTGCAGGAAGCGCGTGTCGACATTATCGAAGTCGGATGGCTCAAGGATAGTGCACACGAGGAGGGGAGCTCCTATTTCCACCCTGCCGCAGGATGCGGCTCCGTATATGGTGGATCGGCAAGACGACATTGAGTATGTTGCCATGATCGACTGGGATCGCTACGACGTAGATCAGCTTCCCCATGTGATGGAATGTCCATCAATGCGGTGCGCGTCGTGTTCCCGCATGGAAAGCACCACGAGGGAATCGCCGTGGCGGAGCGCGTGCGGGAAAAAGGGCTACCGTATCTTTTGCAGGCCGCGAATACACTGGCCTACAGTGCGTCGGATCCGAAGGATCTCGCACAGTGTATCAATGCGTGCCGCCCGGTCGCAATCTCCGTCGTCGATACGTTCGGCGCAATGTTCGCAGAGGATCTCGAACGCATTGTCAAGACACTGGATGCAAACCTCGATCCTGACATTGCAATGGGCTTCCACTCACACAACAATCAGCAGCTCTCTTTTGCCCTGACGATGCACTTCGTAGAACTTCTCAAAAAAACAGGGCGCAGCGCCATCGTCGATGCAAGTCTCTGCGGCATGGGACGCGGTGCTGGAAATGCCACGACCGAACTCGTTGCGAGTTATCTCGATCGCAAACAGGATGGGAACTACGATATGGATGCCATTCTGGATGCCATAGATACCTATATGGAGCCCTTTCAGCAGGCCTATACATGGGGGTATTCCACGCCCTACTTCATCGCCGGAATGTACCAGTGTCACGTCAACAACATTGCCTATTTGCAGCGCAACCACCGGACGAATGCACGCGACATGCGCAATATCATCGCTTCACTCTCTCAGGCAGAACGACGCAAATATGACTATGACCTCTTGGAGGACCGTTATCTGGAGAACCAGTCCCGTCTCGTGGATGACGAAGCGGCTGTGCAAACGCTGCGTAAGACGTTCGATGGGCGTACGGTACTCCTCGTCGCACCGGGACGTTCCATCATTGATAAGCAGCGGAGGTAAAGGCATTTATCGAAGCGGAACGCCCTGTCGTTATCGGCGTCAACGCCATCTGTGCAGACTACGATTACGACTATCTATTCTTCGTCAACAGCGCACGCTATGACTATGCGCAAAGCGCACATGAACAGATCTTTAACCGGACGAAGAAGATTGTTCTCTCAAGCATCAAGGCGGCGGATACAGAAAAGGTGCTCACGCTGAACTTCAATCGTGCGATCAAGCGTGGCTGGCCGCATTTTGACAATGCCGTCATCGCGGCTCTGCGCCTGCTCAACAGTATCGGAGCAAGAACTGTCGCGATCGCAGGATTTGACGGATTCCGCCACGCGTACAACGAGAGCTACGCAGACCCCTCGCTGCCCACACTCAATCCCGACAATCGCTGGGACGAGCTGAACGTCGAGATCTCCTCATGTTTGAGGATGTTCAGCTGAGTACCGAGGGGCGTATGAAAATTTCTTTTGTCACGGACAGTCTCTTTTAATGTCAGTGGAAGGAGAACGCTATAATACAGCACTGCGCCCCTAAGGAGAAGACGCCCCTAGCCGCCCTAGCCCCTGCGGCAGGAATATCACCTCTCCTAACCACGTCTTCCCCTGCATGATATCTTCAACATAAACAGCCCACAAGAGCTAGTTGCTAAGACTAACTTTTGTGGGCTGTTCTACATGCTGCCGCTCTATTCCATCTCTATAAAATCCACGCGCATCTCGCGGCCGCCGATGATCTCCATTCCGCCGCCACAATGGGGGCAGAGGTAGTCCTGCGGTCGGATGTGCTGCTCCCTGCCGCAGTCGTGACAGCGCCCCGTGAGGGGACGCGCCCCACGTGAGCACGGCATCTGCCGCGATTGTGTCCGCCGTAAGGGAGGAAAAACACAGTGAAAGCGCATCGGTCTCCACGCCCGACACATTCGCCGAGCAGGAGGCCGATGCGCTCGATGCGCGCTGCGCCATTTTTTTCTGTGCGTAGTCCAGGGCAATATCCAAAATGCCCTCGGCAATCGCCATTTCGTGCATCTTAGAGCTCCGCCGAAAGCCCATGCGCGGCAAATTTACTGATGAGCTCCGTCATCTTCGTCTTTGCCGGGTCATAGTCCACGGTCGTCTCCCCGTCGTGCGTGAATGTGCACGTAGAGGACGCCGGGCAGCCCCAGAAGTGCCTTTCTCCACCGCGGCAGCATTCTCCTCGGTGTAGCCCTTCACAAAAACTGCAGATGCGTCGTGTCTCTGCGAGCCCGCAGCCGCATTCTTTACACATAGAAAACTCCTTTTCTCCGAACAAAAGCATATTGCTTGCGTAACAGAAACACTCATCGGTGCAAGGGTGCCTGATTGCTCAAAGCGCCCCCACCGACGCGCAAGCGCGCCACCTCCCCGTAGCGACGGGGGAGGCGAATCCACCGTTCATCGAGCGCCTCCCCTGCCACAGCGGGGGGAGGGGACCGCGAAGCGGTGGAAGGGGCGCCTGTTACTTGCACAACGAGGTGTCTGCACGCACACTGCTTTACTCCACGTCGCCGGCATCCGCCGGGGTAGGCGCAGGAGCTTCGAGCCTGCGAACATACTCGAGACCTCTGCCTCGCCCCTCCATGAACTCGGCGCGGATAACCATGTAGAAATGGCCGATGGCAAGAGGATGATCGCCCATGCCGCATAGTGATGGACATAGTGCGAGATCATCTCGCCGCCGAGCACGCGGTTCACCCAGCCGAAGAGCGTCCCGCCGATCGCGGACGGCTCCGTCATGTAGTACATGGCAAAGCCCGTCAGCACCTCGATCGCCACGAGCACGTAGAGCCCCGCGTACGATCCCGCGCGCGAGCGGGTTGCGCAGGAACGGCTTGTGCGTCGCCTTGATCAGCATATAGTGCTGCGCCACTCCATCGTATCCGTGTAGTACTTCTTCTCCCAGAAATGCGGGAAAAAGGCGGTCGCCGCGGTTGATGATGAAACCGTAGACGCGGCCGATGAAGCCCGCGCAGAATGCAAACGCCGCGATGAAGTGGACGTTGCGCGTCACATTCATCAGGAGCGGCGACGCATCCGGCTCCGCATAGAGGATCGCGGGCGGCTTCGTGATGAGGAAGCCCGTAATGAAGAGCACAATGATCGCAATGACCATCAGCCAGTGGAAGATGCGCAGAAAGGGACTAAAGAGATGGTACTCTTGCGTACTTCTTGTTTCATGCCGTTCGCCCCTTATTCGTCGACGCTGACGCCCGCGTATGGATCAGTCGTCACGACGCGGATCTTCTCCCCTTCGCATTGAAGAGGTGGGTCGAGCACGCCATGCACGGGTCGAACGAGCGGACCGCCTTGACGATCTCGAGCGGCTTGTCCGCGACCTTGACCGGTGTATCCATCATCGACATCTCGTAGGCACCGTGTCCCTGCCGCATCGTCGCGCGGGCAGGCGTTCCACGTCGTCGGGACGACCGCCTGATAGTTCGCGACCTTGCCGTCCTTGATGACAACCCAGTGACTGAGCGCGCCGCGCGGTGCCCTCGTAGAGGCCGACGCCCTTTGCTTCTTTCGGCCAGGTCGAGGGCTCCCACTTCTCCGTGTTGGCGACCTTCGTATCGCCGCTCTTGATGTTCGCGACGAGCTTGTCGAAGAAATACTTTGCTGATCTCCGCCTGCAGCTGTGCATCGAGTGCACGCGCCGCCGTACGGCCGACCGTGGAGGGCAGCCATGCCCTCGACGGGGACGTTCAGCAGCTTCGTCACGGCGTCGATCTGATCGACGATCATCTGCTCTGCCCACGTCAGATCGCCGAGGAGCCCCTGCTTTGCCTTCGTGTAGAGGACGATGTAGCGTGCCAGCGGTCCGACCTCGCAGAGCTTGCCGCGCCATTTTCGGTGTCTTGAGCCAGGAGTACTTGCCCTGCTCGTTGAGCGCCTTCCACTCGGTCTTCGTGCCTTCCTTCGGCTCCCGTGTAGTGCGGGTCGTCTCACCCTCCCACGGATGGAGCGCCTTGTCGTCGCCGCCCTTGTACTCGTACCAGCCGTGCTCGACGCTCTCTGCGACCCCGTCGGTGTCGGTGAGATCCTTCTCCGTGAAGTCGTAGACCTTTGCCTTCATCACGCCCTCAGCGAAGTCCTCGACGACGCCGTTGCAGCGCACGAGGAGGTTCTTGAAGAAATCGCCGTTCGCCGCGCCCGAGAACAGCTCCTCGGGGAACATGTACCGAAGCCGAGCACGCGCTTTTTCGCGAGGCCGCCGCCCGAGTGTAGCCCTTCTGGACGTAGAGATGTCCCGCTGCGAGCACGTCAGGGAAGATAGTAGTCGTTCATCACGTGGCGTGCCTGATTGATCGAACGGTCGACGATCGCGAGCGCGCAGCGTTGATCAGCGCGTTGCCGTCCTCCATCGAGATGGAGCAGGGCATGCCGCCGAGGCAATAGTGCGGATGCGGGTTCTGCCGCCGAAGACGACGTGCGGGACGACGAGATCCTTCTGCTTGTCGAGCATCTCGAGGTAGTGCGAGATCGCCATGAGATGCACCTCGGGCGGGAGGAGCTGATAGTCCGGATGATCCCACCACTGCGCGGAGAAGATGCCGAGCTGGCCGCTGTCGACGATCTTCTGCACCTTTGCCTTGATCGCGGCGTAGTAGTCCGGCGATGCGATCGGGAAGTCATGTGGGTAGGCATCCGTGTCGAATGCCGCAGGCCCGCGGAAGGGGAGGCGATAGGGTCTGGAGCACCGTGTTCTGAGCGCCGCCGTCGCCGCCGGATCCGCCTTCAGTGCCTCGAGCGGGCTGACCCAGTCGAGCGCATGGAGGTGGTAGAAATGGATGATGTGATCCTGATGCCCGAGACACGCCGCAATGATGTTGCGGATGTAGTGCGCGTTCTTCGAATCGTGATGCCGAGCGCATCCTCGACGGCACGCAGACAGCCGAGCGCATGAGAGGATGTGCAGACGCCGCAGATGCGCTGAATGTATGCCCATGCATCGCGCGGATCGCGGTCGTTCATGACGAGCTCGAGGCCGCGCATGCCGTCCCGGAGGAGATGGCATCGGTGACCTTGCTCGATGCCTCGTCCACCTGCAGCTCAACGCGCAGATGTCCCTCAATACGGGTGATTGGGTCTACAACGATGTGTTTCATTCATGCACCTGCTTTCCCTCTTTTTCGAGCTGCTTCTCATGGCATTTCTTCTGTACGAGGCTCGCTCCGGCGTGCGCCGCAACACCGACTGCCGTTGCGACGGCAAGTCCCTGCGCCGACCATATCGACATCGATGCCATTGTACTCCGGCAGACGCTTCGAGAACGGCGCCTGATCCCAGAAGTTCGCGTTGCTGCAGCCAATGAGGGTGCGCCCGACTGGATGGGGATACGACATGCCCTGATACCAGCGCAGATTGCCGCAGGAGTTGTACGTCTCGGGGCCGCGGCAGCCGAGCTTATAGAGACACCAGCCGCCCTTTGCGCCCCGCGTCGTCGTAGCGGTCGGCAAACATGCCCGCATCGAAGAACGGACGGCGATAGCAGGTGTCGTGAATGCGGTTGCCGTAGAACTGGCGCGGACGTCCCTCGGCGTCGAGCGGCGGCAGCGTGCCAAAGAGGGCGACGTGCATGATGACGCCCGTCATGACCTCGGGGATCGGCGGACAGCCGGGCACAGCGATATAGGGCTTTGCTCGATGAGGGAGCGGATGCCCTGGGACTCCGTCGGGTTCGGCGCAGCAGACTGGATGCCGCCTGCCGTCGCGCACGTGCCGTAGGCGATGACCGCCTTTGCCCCTCCGCGACGTGCTTCAGCGTGTGCTCGAACGAGTGGCCGCCCGACATGCAGGTGTAGGGCGTGCTCCCGACGGGAACTGCGCCCTCGACGGCGAGAATGTACTCGCCATGATACTTTTGACGGTCTCCTCAAGGTGTGCCTCGAAGGCCTCACCCTCGCCGGCGCAGAGGAGATGGCTGTACTCGAGCGCGATCTCGTTCAGCACGAGATCCGAGGCGAGCGGTGCGCCCGAGCGGATGAACGACTCATCACAGCCCGTGCACTCATGACCATGCAGCCAGATAACGACCGGCAGCGGCTTCGCCTCGGCGGCCTCGACGACCTTCGTGAGGTTGTCTGTGCTCAGCCCCATGAGCGACGTGAGGGTCACGCAGCCCTTTGAGGAAATTCCGCCGGCTGAAGCCTTTTGCGAGATATGCCTCCCACAAGCTCTCCCTTTGTTCACATTATGCCTCCCTATTTCTGCGGGAAACCGATGCCATGCCAAAGACCTGCACCCAAGGAAGCACGGATAGATTCGGCACAACGATCTCACCGCATCTTTTTCGTCCGATCAAGGTGGAAAAACCGAACGCAGAGGCGCATACTCTGCGGATGTTTTTCCGCCGAAATACGGGGCAAAAAGATGTGCCCAGACGACGATGCCGAATCGGTCAGTAACTCCTATACCCTATGTATTTAACAACAGTTTAACAGAGCGAAAAAGGACTGTCAATATACGAAAAACTATTCTCAACATACACAGTCAATTATATCGGTTTATTATAGTTATTTCGTGATTTATGCGTGGCTGAAAGACACGTATTTGTTTTCTGCCCTGGCAACGTTTGAGTTTTTCATCTGCATCAAGGCGCACGTTTTCCTCAGCCACGGGAGAGACCTGTCGTCAAGGCAGCCAAACCTCCAAATTTGTTATTTCATTCGTCCATAAATCATTGAACAGACACTTGAAGATCGTCGTCTCCTCGTACGGATAATTCTGTCTCGATATCCTCAAGCATATAATTGGCGGCGTCCTCGGGAACTTTGGCATAACCTTCCTGCGTAAAGAATTGTTCCAGTCGTTGTATCATCGCAATTTCATCTGTTTCACGTAGGACATCATAGCAAAAATAATATTGATCTGACCTCTTTTTCATCTTTTCTATACTATAGTAATAGTACTTCCCTATGATGCTGATCCATAAAAACATCTCTGCGTACTCCTTTTAGATGCGTTAGGAGAAGATCATCATCATCGAGTATATCCCTGATGTTTATGTAGGAGAATTTTATATTCAATATCCGGATAGTCTTCCAGATTTATCCAATTGATTAAGGGATACGGATAAGAAAATACGCTCCAGCTTATTCGTAAGACACTCGATAAATTTTTGTGTTCTCAAGCATCTCTTTCTGTCTCCTGACAAGTCGCTGATGCTCTGCTGATGACTGATAAGCCGGATCGTCATAGGATAAATTTGATGGAAAGTATCGCCGAATCAGTGCAATCAGGTCTTTTATATTCGTGCTGTTTTCCGCTGTCACATTGATCCGCCCCTCTGTTATCCATCCAGTTCAATATTTTCAAAGCCTTGATTTATTGCATTATCATACAACGCGAATAATATCTTCTCATCGGCAGCATAGACATCTACATATACGCTGTCTGTGACAAGGATTTCTATACAAGGTGGATTCAGACCATTCTTTCTGTTTTTACGGGATGATGTTAAACTGAATTTACCTGATACGATATAATACACACGTGACCCGAGTAATGAGAAAAAATCCTGATTTGAAAAACACCTAGACGCAAATAAATCGACCATTTCACCGTTTATGTTGTGCCATGCCTGAAGATACGGCTCATCAGCGTCACATCCAACGTCCCATGTTCCATCGACCAGATCCTTGATGGGAAAAAGGATCTGGTATAAATATTGCCCCCATGCATTGGGAATCATAAAACTTATTTTTCTCATAAGATCAGTCTCTATCCGTGATTTCCAAAAAGGCTTACTGCATGGAGTTCACCCTTCACAGCAAGCCCTCGCTGTTATTTCTTTCGGCGCAGTTCCTGCCGTACGGCGTCGCGCTCTTTCTCTGTCATGGTGTTCGCGCGAATCACGGCGCGGTGCCCCTCGCGGCTACTCTCCGTGATGAGTGCGCTATTCCCGTCGTAGGCGAGGATCTCGTAGGTGCTGATGGCGTCCTTTTTCGGGCTGAGCACGCGCCGCTGCAAGGTGTAGCCGAGGTGCTCGTAGTCCGCATTCTTCATCGCCTCGGCGAACTGTGCTCGACCGAGGTTGTTGTAGAGGATGAGCTGCCAGTAGGAGATGGAGCCGTCGGCGTTGCGCTTCATGTGGCTGCGGTCAAAGAACCAGCCGCGCCGCTCGTCGCCCTCGATGAAGACCCAGTCGCCGTCCTTCAGCGTGACGGGCCTCGATCGCCGTCTCTTTGCCGTATGCCTCGCGCTTTGCCGCTGCGGCTGCGGCGACGGCGGCTTTATCCGCCGCGTGTTTGCTGTCCGCCGTCTTGCCTGCGGTATGCTTCTGCCCGCCGCCTTGTCCGCCTTCTCTGCCGTCTTTCCATCCGCTGGTGCGGCAGCGGGATGCTCTGTGCCCCGATGCGCCGCAGTATCCGCCGCATCCGTCATGCGCGGCTTGTTCACCGACGCATTGGTCTCGTCCTCCGGCAGCTCCGAGATAAAGCCGATGGTTCCGGGGGCAGTATCCGCATCCGTCGTGGTGTCTGCCGCAGCAGGCGCATCAGCGTTCGCCGCAGGCTTCGTCTCCCGCGCACGATCCGTATCCGATTTCCCTGCTGCGTCAGCATGGCTGTCGCCATCACCGACCGCATCCATCTCCTTGTCGAGTGCATCGTCGTGCGTCACATCGTCCTTTTCCTCTGACGTCTCCGCACGCGCGGCGGCAGATGCCCCGCCATCTTCTTTTGCGGGGGCAGCGGCGTCCTCTGTGTGACTTTCCTCCGCCGCCATGACGGCGTGGATCTCTGCCTCCTGTTCGGCAGCCATCCCGCTGGCGGGGAGGAGGAGGATTCCTGCGGCGAGCAGGCAGGTGATGGATTTCATAGTGTCTCCTTTTTCTTACGAAAGCACGGATGGATCATAAATACGAGGATGGGTTGACAGGCTGTCCGCTGAGGCGCACCTCGTAGTGCAGATGCGGCCCCGTGGAGTGCCCCGTCGAGCCGACGTGGCGATGATCTGTCCGCGCCGCACGCGCTGTCCCGGGGTCACCACGACCGCCGAGGCGTGTCCGTAGCGTGTCGAGACACCGCTCCCGTGGTCGATGTCGACCATGTTGCCGTAGCCGCCCGCGTTCCAGCCCGCGAGGGTCACGACGCCGTCCGCCGTCGCAACGATGGGCGTGCCCATCTCGGCGGCGATGTCGATGCCCTGATGGAACTCTGCGCCGTTCCAGCGCAGTCCGTAGCCCGAGCTGATGAAGCCGTCCGTCGGCCAGCCCGTCGGGGTGGTGACGGGTGTATCGTCACCCATGAAGGAGGATGCCCCCGGCACGTCCTTCTGCATCGTGACGGCGAGCTGTCCAAGGGAGCTGCGGCGTGCTGCGATGCGTTCCTCGAGCATCGTGAGTGCCTCTCCGACCTCATCGGTGGTGAGTGCGTGCGGTGCGCCGCCCGTCGGTGCCGGCGCGGCCTCCCCTGCCGGTGCTGCGCTGTCCGCCTCCGCCGGCGGTGCGCCGACGAGTGCACGCAGTCCGTCCTCCGTGCGCTGGAGATCATCGACCTCCTGTCCGAGCGCAGAGGTCTTTTTGGCGATCTGGAGGATCTGCTCCTGCTGGATGCGGTTCGCCTCGCGCAGCTGTGCCGTCTCCTCCTCGTGGAGGTAGGCGTGCGTGAGGGTGTAGATGGAGAAAATCGAGCCGACAGCGACGAGTGCCGCCCCGCGCCCACGCCCACGGCGAGCAGGCGCAGGGCGCGCAGCAGGCGCACGGTGTGCGTCGTGTCCGTTTCCCGATCCACCAGCTGCAGTTTATAGCGTGATTGTTCTTCGCTCAACGCGTCCCCCTCTTCCCATCGAGATGTTCCTGTCCGATCCCTATTTCTCTATTTCCCTATCGTACTTAAAGAATATGAAAGGGCTGTTGCACAAAGTTTTCTAGCTTCGTGTAACAGCCCCTAGTCATTGTCAGCAGTATCGCTACAAGCGCCCCTTCCACCGCTTACGCGGTCCCCCTTCCCCGTGTTGCACGGGGGAGGCTAGGATTGTGGTATCTTAGCTTCCCCGCCAGAGCGGGGAAGTGGCGAGCATAGCGAGCCGATAGGGGCGTTCGTGCAACAGCTCCGTTTGTCCGTTGATATCTTCTCAGTACTGGATGGGCAGCGGTTTTGCCATGGCTTCCTTCAGTACGTTCTTTTCCTCGTCACTCAGCGGGTAGTCCGACGATCCGTTTTTGATCGGTTTGATGTAGCTGCGCGAGTCCTCGCGGGCAAAGATGCTGGAGAAGATCACGCCGTCGTTGTTCGCATCGAGCAGGGCGACGGCATAGCTGAGGTCGCCCCCCATGTCCTCAAAGGCGCGGAACCGCACGGAGGCGACGCGCACGAGCGACTGGCGGATGAACTGTCGGATCAGTTCGTTCTCCTCGAGGATGCGTGCATTCGTTGCCGCGACCTCCTCCACCGTGCGCACGTGCTGGATCAGCATCCCCTCGAGATCGTCCTGCTCGAGCCGCGCATCATCGCGCGGTAGCGGCTGCTCATCGTCGAGAGCCGTACCATGACGTAGATGACGAGGATGAGCAGGACGAAGATCAGGAGCAGCGCGGTGAGCAGGAGGGCTGCATCATGTGCTTCGATCGACTTTCACTAGATTACTAAAAAAACAAGTTCTCTCTTCCCTTCTTTCCTCCGTCCCCCACGGGGCGGAGGCGGATGTGCCGCAGAGGGCGGCAGACGGCACGCCGCACATCCTATACGGTGAATTTCTGCGTGGAGAATGCGCGCAGTGCCGCACGCTTGTCCTCCTTTGCTGCGCCGTCTGCCGACGTGGTCAGGAGCGACAGCAGACGCTCCAGATCCTCGGCGGAGAAGTAGCTGATTTCGAGCCGCCCTTCCCCTCCTCGCGCCCCGTCTGGATGCGTACCTTCGTGCCGAGGCTGCGCGTCAGGCGCTCCTCTGCCTCACGGACGAAGAGGTCTGGTTTTTCTCTGGCTTTGGCGGCGCTGCTTTTTCAGTGCGTTCGGATCCTTCGCTAGGGCGTTTGACGAGCGCCTCGACGCCGCGCGCCGAGAGCTCGTGCTCCCTGGATGTACTCTGCCGCCTCACGCTGCAACGCAGCGGTCTCGAGCGCGAGGAGCGGGCGTGCCTGTCCCATGGTGAGAACGCCGTTCGCGATGAATGCCTGCACCTCTTTCGCGAGGCGCAGGAGGCGGACGCTGTTCGCGATCGCTCGAGCGGCTGCGCGCAACGCGGCGCGCGAGCTGTTCCTGTGAGAGTTTGAACTCGGTGAGGAGCCGCTGATAGGCGTGAGCCTCCTCGATCGGGTTGAGATCCTCGCGCTGGAGGTTCTCGATGAGTGCCATCTCTGCCATTTCCGCGTCGTTCGCCGTGCGGAAAAATCGCAGGAACGGTCGTGAGCCCTGCCATCTTGGCGGCACGCAGACGCCGCTCGCCCGCGATGAGCTTCGTACTTGCCCGCGCCGATGTCGCGGACGGTAACGGGCTGGAGAATGCCGTGCTGCGCAATGGACTCGCGCAGCTCCTCCAGTGCTGCCTCGTCGAACTCCGCGGCGCGGCTGAAAGCGATTGGGCTGGATCACGTCAATGGAGAGCTCCGCCGGGACGATCCCGCAGGGCTGCAGCGGTCTCTGTCTTTTCCTCCGGTGGCGTGTCGGTCGGCAGGGGCGAGCGCGTCTTTTCCGAGACCGAGTGCGCCGAGCCCACGTCCGAGCCCGCCTGTTTTAGCCTTCTTCACGCCGTATGACCTCCCCTCGCGAGTGCAATATACATCTCCGCCCCGCGCGATGTGATGTCGTACGAGGTGATCGGCTGCCCGGAAGAGGTGCCTCCGAGAGTCGGACATTGCGCGGGATCATCGTCTCGATAGAGTGCGTCGCCGAAGACGCCGCGCACCTCGTCGACGACCTGTCCCGCGATGCGCGTCCGTGAGTCGTACATCGTCATCACGACACCCTGGACACGCAGCTTCGGATTGGCGCGCTCCTTGACAAGGCTGATGGTTTTCATCAGCTGCGCCACGCCCTCGAGAGCAAAGAACTCGCACTGGATGGGGATGAGGACGGCGGTGCCGCCGTCGGTGCATTCAGTGTCAGAAAGCCGAGAGAGGGCGGGCGGTCGATAAAGATGTAGTCGTAGTCGGTCAGCACCTCGGCGATCGCCTTGCGCAAGCGTGTCTCACGATGTTCCAGCGACGCCAGTTCCACCTCTGCGCCCGCGAGTTCCACATTGGCGGGAACGACGTCGACGAGGTAGTCCGACTCGATGATGACCTCGCGCATATGCTTTCCGTCGATCAGGACGCGATAGGTCGTCGCGGGAGGGTGCTCTTGTCGATGCCAAAGGCACTGGTCGCATTCCCCTGCGGATCGATGTCGATGAGCAGGACGCGCCGTTTGGCACGCGCGACGGTGGCGGCGAGATTGACCGCCGTCGTCGTTTTGCCGACGCCGCCCTTTTGACTGGCAAACCGCAATGATCTTGCCACGGGATCATCCTTTCTACGGGTGCTGTGGTGGATGTTCTAGAAAAGTACCTTTGCGAGGTGCAGGTACTCGGGGTCGAGCGCTTTCGTTGTTGACGGCGTCGTAGAGGTTGACGGAGACGACGTGTCCCTTGTGGTAGCCGAACACGATGCCCGAGAGCCCCGAGATGAGTGCGAGTGCCGCCTGCTCGCCGAGCTGACTGGCGCGTACGCGGTCGATGACCGTCGGTGAGCCGCCGCGCTGGATATGGCCGAGCACCGAAACGCGCGTCTCGATGTCCGTATGTTTTGCGATGTAGTCGCAGACGTCCTGCCCCTTGGCCGCACCCTCGGCGACGACGATGAGGATGTAGCGTTTACCGTGCTCGTATGCGTTGGTGAGGTCGCTGACGATCTCCGCGAGGTCAAATTTCTCCTCGGGAACGAGGATGTACTCCGCCCCGCCCGAGATACCCGAGACGAGAGCGAGCCAGCCGGAGCCGCGCCCCATGACCTCGAGCACGATGATGCGGCGATGCGCCGATGCCGTGTCACGCAGCTTGTTGATCGCATCGATGATCGTATTCGCCGCCGTGTCGCAGCCGATCGTATAGTCCATGCCCCAGACATCATTGTCAATCGTGCCTGGCAGGCCGACGATGGGGAAGCCGAACTCCTCCGAGAGCAGCTGTGCGCCGCGCAGCGAACCGTCGCCGCCGATCACGCAGAGCCCCTCGATGCCGCGCTCGATGAGATTCTCATGCCCGCGGCGGCGTCCCGCTGGCGTCGTCCACTCCTTGCAGCGCGCCGTCCCGAGGAAGGTACCGCCGCGCTGGATGATGTCGCCCACATCCTTGGACTCAAGCTCCCACATATCCTCGTCCAGGAGTCCCTGATAGCCATCGTTGATGCCCCACACACGGACGCCTTCATGAGGGCTGTGCGCAACGGCACGCGCCGCCGCGTTCATTCCGGGGCTGTCTCCCCACTCGTCATGACTGCAATACTCTTTAACACAACGCATCCTCCCCTGCCCATCATTTCCATGCGCTCAGTGCGCGGTCTTAGCTTTTCTGCCCTTTTATCATAGCACAAACGGCATCCCTCTTTTTGAGGGAATGAGGAAAAATATCATATTACAAGTCGAAGAATATCTATACGCAGCAAGCGTCCCTCACCACCGCTTCGCGGTCCCTCCCCGTGGTGCACGGGGAGGCTTAAATACTGCAGATTAGCTTCCCCGCCGCGCGGGGAAAGTGGCGAGCAGCGCGAGCCGATAGGGCGCTCAGCGCAGTCTTCTTGTGTGGTACTTATCATAGATCAGAAAATGTTTCACGTGAAACATTTTTATTTCACGGAATGCCGTTATTGTAAAGCTCATTGCACGATAGGTCAATATCGTCATTCCAGCTGATCCCGTAGCCGCCTGCATCGACCTGCACCTGATCAAACAGTCCTTTCGTCGAACGCAGTGCTTCGAAGGGTTTCCATTTATGAAAGAGCGGCGCTACACGGTAGGACTTTGTTTCTCCGTTGACAAAGGAAACACGAAGCTCGTAGTCAGGACAGGGAGTTACACTACGCACCTTATAAAACATAACGCATCCCTCCTTATTGGTTTACGAAAGCGGCGGCAACGCCACAAACTTCTGCGTATTCCAGATTTGCAACAGTTCATTTTGATACTTTGATGCCCACTGACGCACAAGCATCTGCGACTTTGCAGGAAGATCCCCTTCCATCATCTCAAGGGTATGAATGTCAAACGCTCCCATGTACTCACCATACATGACATGGAAATGCGGAGGATTATGTTCGGCTTGCTGAAAATACATCTTGATGACAAGCCCATCAAAGCGTGCAATGACTGGCATGGAATCTTACTCCATTATAGGATATAAGCTGCGCAGAATCAAGAAGCTACTCATGCGAGATCGCGGAAGCGCGTGTATTCCTTCTGGAAGTACATGCGCACGGTGTCCGTTGCTCCGTTGCGGTGCTTTGCAATGCTCAGTTCCGTGATATTCGCGTTCTCTGTATCTTGATTGTAATAATCTTCGCGATACAGGAACATGACAATGTCTGCGTCCTGCTCGATCGAGCCCGACTCACGCAGATCAGAGAGCATGGGGCGTTTGTCCGAACGCCCCTCGGTCGCACGGGAGAGCTGCGAGAGGACGATGATGGGAACGTTCAGCTCGCGGGCGAGCACCTTCAGCGAGCGCGTCATCTCTGCCACAGCGAGTGTACGGTTCTCCGCGCGCCCCGGCGCCTGGATGAGCTGGAGATAGTCGATGGCGATGAGATCGAGCCCATGCTCCGCCTTGAGGCGGCGGGCGCGCGTGCGGATGTCAAGCACCGTCGTACTGCTCGTATCATCGAAGTAGAGTTTTGTCTTCATGATGCGGTCAGCGACCTTGACGAGCCGCTCCCACTCCTCATCATCGAGCTCGCCGCGGGCAAGCGCGTCGCGTCGATCTGCCCCTCGGCACAGAAGATACGATGCATCAGCTGCTCGCGCGGCATCTCCAGAGAGAAGAAAGCGACTGTCCCGCCCTGCAGGGCGACGTGTGGCGACATTCAGGACGAACGCCGTCTTGCCCATGGCAGGGCGTGCCGCAACGATGATGAGGTCTGAGGGCTGGAGACCCGCGTCACACTGTCGAGCGTCGCAAGCCCCGTCGAGAGCCCCGTGATACCGCCCTTTGCCTTGGCGAGCTCGCTCACGCGATCCACGGCGTCAAAGACGACCTTCGCAGAGATAAACGCGCCCGTCGTCTGTCCTCCTGCGATGGCGAGGATCTTGCGCTCTGCATCGTCGAGCTGCTCGGCGATATCCTCGCTTGCCTCGTACGCTGCACCCGCAATCTCCGTGCTCGCGTCGATCAGGGCGCGCAGGACAGCCTTCTCCTTGACGATCTTTGCATAGTGTGCGAGGTTCGTCGTGCTCGGCACGGTGTTCGTCAGATTGGCGAGAAACGAGATCTCCCCACCCTGCTCGAGCAGGCCTGATTTTTTTCAGCGACTCGGTCACGGTCACGATGTCCACAGGCTCACCGTTGCGCAGAAGCAGCTCCATCGCCCTCAAAGACGGCGCGATGTGCCTGACGGTAGAAATCCTCTGCATGGAGCAGCTCCACAGCCTGCGATACCGCCGCAGGTTTCAGCATCATTGACCCGAGCACCGAAAGTTCCGCCTCGATGCTCTGCGGCGGCACACGTCCTTCCGGCATATCATACTCCTTTTTCGTATCATCATCCGCACGAAGGAGGGATTCAACAGGCTCCTCCGTCATGCTCTGCATTCTCTTTCCACTTCTCATCGGCAAACAGCACGGCAAAGGCCTCCTCGGCACTCTTGAGACGGTGAGATCTTCAGTCCCCAGATGATCCTCGGGGATGTCCTTCTTATTCTCCCATGGGATGATGAGGGTTGAGATTCCCGCCTGTCGTGCGCCGTATGCCTTTTCAAAGACGCCGCCCACGGGACGGATCTCCCCCTGCAGAGAAATCTCTCCCGTGACTGCCACATCCTGCCGGACTGCCGCACCGGTCACGGCACTGACAATCGCCGTCAGGATGGCCGTACCCGCGCTCGGTCCGTCGATGTTGCCGCCGCCGATGACATTGACATGGAGGTCATAGTCATGCAGGTCACGTCCCGTCAGGCGGCGCATGACGGACGCCGCACTGAACACGGAGTCCTTTGCCATACTGCCCGCCGTCTCATTGAAGCGGACGGTTCCCTTCCCCTTTTCTGCCGCAGGGAAGGCGACAGCCTCAATCTCGATGATCGAGCCGAGGAAGCCCGCTACGCCGAGGCCAAACACTCTGCCCACGGCAGGCGTATCCGAGCCTTCTTTTTACCAAAGGGATAGAGGCGGCTCACCTGCACAACCTCGTAGATGTCCTCCTTTGTCACGGAGATACACGGAGGCTCTGTTTCACGTGAAACACTTTCCATCTTTTTCACGTCGTCCTCATGGAGGAGAGCTCTATGCCGAGGAGTTCTTTTTCTTCCGCGATGGATGTTTCACGTGAAAACATCTGCGTTTGCATCTCCGTGCATGTTCTGTTGTTCTGCAGAGGATGTCAGCTCGATTGTTTCACGTGAAACAATGCGCTCCACCTCTGCATCATCCATGCGGTTCAGTGCGAGGCTATAGGCATCGGCGAGGATGTTGATCGCCTTGCGCCCCTCAATGGTGTATGTGCTGATGAGTTCCGCTGTACCGGGGGCAAGCGCGACGTGGAGGCGCTCTGCTGCATTCTCCACAATCGTACGGATATGTGCCGGTGTCAGCGGCTCGAAAGTAGATCTCCGCGCAGCGTGAGCGCAAGGCAGGGGTTGATGTGATCCGGCTCGCGCGTCGTTGCGCCGATAAGTACAAAGTCCGCCGGTGCGCCCTCCTCAAAGAGTTTACGGATGTACGGAGGGACACGCTTATCATCAGGGGTCATAGTACGCGGATTCAAAAGTAGGCACGCTTGTCCTCGAGCACCTTGAGCAGCTTGTTTTGGAGCATCTCATCCATCTCACCGATCTCGTCGATGAAGAGGATGCGCCGTGTGCATCGGTCACCAGCCCTGGTTTTGGCTCGGGAACGCCGCTGTCGGCAAGGTTCTTCTGCGCGCCCCTGATAGATGGGATCATGCACCGAGCCGAGCAAAGGGTTCGTCATGTCGCGCGGATCCCAACGCAGCGTTGTTCCGTCCGTCTCGACAAAGGGTGCAGTCTCTGCAAAGGCGATACCGCACGTTTTCTTCGCCGCCTCGAGAACGAGGCGTGCCGCTGTCGTCTTGCCGACGCCGGGCGGTCCGTAGAGCAGAAGATGCTGAGGGTAGGGCGAGGAGAGCTATGCCGAGGAGCGCACGGCGCGCTCCTGCCCGACGATCTCATCGAACATCTTTGGGCGCAGGAGTTCCATCACAGACTGTGTGAGATGCACCTTTTTCCAACGCCTCAAGTGCCTCACGCTCTTCTTGTCATGCGGAGACTTCTGCCCCGGGGCTCTCCTCCGAGATCACCTGGCGGCGGATGTCGTCCACATACTCCCTCGTGATCTTTTTCGAGCTTTTTCATTTACCTTGCGCTCGATCCGATCCTCCAGATCGCGCCGTGCGAGGATGCCCGCCACCTGCTCCGTCATGCGCGAGAGGATCTCGGGCAGCTCTGTCTCCGCAGGCGGGGGCGAGAGCAGCGGATCCTCCTCAAGGATGCGCATGAGTGCGAGGACGCGCTCACGGCGATCCCTCCGATCGCATGAGTGCCATTGCATTCATCTTGCCCGCCTGGATGACTAGGCGCTCTGTCCCCATCGTATCGGCGAGCATGCGAAAGATCGTCGCGATCTCCTCGTCGATCTGTGCGTCCCGTGAGAGCTTCGGATGCTCCTTTTCCCGCGTCCTTGCCGCCGAATAAATCCTTAAAAAGACATAGTCCTCCTTTTGAGAAGGGCTGATGAGACATGCTCATCAGCCCGCTGTATTACCTTATGATCAGAATGTCAAAACGAGAAAGATTCATGTGTCGTCCGAGCGCCCCTCCGCCGCTGGGCGGCACCTCCCCGCCGCGGCAGGGGAGGCTTTGTGAGCGGCAAACCGGACATCTGCGCTATCCATCGCTGCCCATCCTGTAGAAAAAGGATTCGAGCATAGCTAAAATCGTGCAAATCTACACCATAGGAGGCTTGCGTGCATCTAAGCAAACCTTAGCGGAGCAAGTGAGTAAAGCGTGCGACTCGCCCCCGACGCACTTCTGTCGTCTGCGAAGCGCGTTTCAGAAGTGTGTCGGTAGTTAAAGCGAACGAGTACGCGATCACTTGCAAAGCGAGGTGTTTGCGCAGAGCACGCAGCGGTTACTCTGCGCACATGAATCTTGATCGTCGTTGCGATGTTCGGGTGTACCTTGACGACGGCCTCATAGACGCCCCTCACCCGTCACCTCTCCATTGATCGAGATCTTGCGGCGATCCACATCGATGTTCTGCTTCTTCAGTGCCTCCGCGACATCCTTTCCCGTCACCGCGCCAAAGAGCCGCCCGTTCTCACCGATGCGTACGGGGATCTCCACCGTGACCTTTTCGAGCTGCGCGGCCATGAGCTTTGCCTCGTCGACCTCCATCGCATTCTTGCGCGCCTTTGCGCCCGCCTGTGCCTTTTGCCACGTTCACATTCGACGTATTCGCGGGCAGTGCGAGCTTCCTCGGCAGGAGAAAAATTACGTCCGTAGCCGTCCGCTACCTCCACGATCTCGCCCTTTTTCCGATATTCTTTACATCAGCCTGCAGTATGACTTTCACGTTGGTCACTCTCCTCATATATGCCTTTGCTTTTTCTACCACCTGTGCGCGCACCTCGTCCAAGGGGACGCCCTTGACCTGTGCGCCTGCGACATTGGCGTGTCCGCCGCCGCCGAACGCCTCCATGATGACCTGCACATTCATCTCTCCCGACGAGCGTGCACTGATGCCCACCATCACTCGCGAGCGGGAACACGATAGATGCTCATGCGCACGCCGTCAACGCGGAGCATGCCGTCCGCCGCCTGTGCGGCGATGATCTGCCCGTTCGGCAGGGAGATCGGGAGACTCCCACGATCAGCCCGCCCGGGTAGTAGACGGCGTTTGCCTTCGCCCGTGCAAGCGATACTGTTGTCTCGTAGTCGCTCTGGAAGAGCGTGCGGACGAGTACGGGATCGGCACCGGCGCGTCGCGGCATGCCGCCGCATCAAGGTGCGCACGCCCGCACCGACGTTGAAATTCTTCGTATCCACCACGACGCCCGAGTGAGCGCCGTCGCATCGAGGCGCGTCGGGCGGATGTTATCGCCGAAGCACATCGAGCAGCTCCGTCACGAGCTCGCTCGCCGAGCTGACGCCGTCTCGATGTAGACGAGCAGCGGGTTCTTGATGAAATGCTCGCTGCGGCGGTGATGGTCGATGACGACGACCTTCGGAATGCGTTCGAGCAGACCAGGGTCAGCGAGGATGTGCGGGATATGCGCGTCCACCACGACGAGCAGGGAGGACAGCGACGGCGTCTCCGTGATGTCGCCGGGGCGGAGGAACAGCCCCTCGTAGGCTTCATCCTTCTGTACGAGATCCACGATGCGGTCAATGCCCTCATTCATCTCGCTGAGGACAATGTGTACCTTCTTTCCGAGGGAGCGTGCCATGCACGCGATACCCATTGCCGCACCGAACGCATCGTAGTCCTCGTTGTGGTGTCCCATAACGTACACCTCGTCCGAGTTCTCCATAATATCGCGCAGTGCGTACGCCACGACGCGCGCCTTGACGCGCGTATGCTTCTCGATCGCCTTTGCTTTGCCGCCGAAGAACTGCGTTTTGCCGCTGATGTCGAGCGCCACCTGATCGCCGCCGCGCCCGAGGGCGAGGTCGAGCTTTGCCTCTGCCTCCTCACCGAGCTCCCGCAGGGTCTGCTCGGCGGCGAGGGAAAGACCGATGGAGAGCGTCACAGGCATGCCCTTCGTGTTGATGATCTTGCGCACCTGATCGAGGATGTCAAACTTTTCCGCGATCGCATGATCGAGGGACTTGCGGTCCAGCAGCGCCACGTACTCATCGTCGGAGATGCTGCGGGAAGCCGCCAGCTTCCACCGACCCAGCCGTCGATCTTTTCGTGGACGGCGAGGAGGAGCATGGACTTTTCCGTCTCGCTCTGTCCCTGCATGATCTCATCGTAGTTGTCGATCTGAATGTAGAGGGAGGGCGGTGCGGCTCCCCGTAGTAGCGCTTCTCGAGCGCCGCATACCCGTCTCGTCCTCGACATAGAGCGCAATCAGCGGCTCACTGTGGTACGATTCCGCAACCATGCGGTGATAGACGCGATAGGAGTGTCCCGCGTGGGAGAAGCGGTGCTCTCCCTCCGTCCCCAGATGGATTCAATGTTGAAATGCGGCCAGAAATCCGCAACCGCCGTGCCGGGCTCGGGCATCTCGCCGAGTGCATCGCCGAGCTGGTGATTGCACCACTCCAGATGCCCTCTTGATTGACGAGGAGGATCGCCTGTGGGAGGCGATCCACGGCGTAGTTCATAACCTCGCTCACATTACGGATGATGCCCATACAGTAGCGCTCAAATCGCCGTTCTCTGTCACGACACCGTTCCCACGCAAACGCGGCCAACACCGCCCACAGGAGGAGTGCCGCCGCACCGACAAAACGTACTGTAGCAGAATGTCACGAGCGCAAGCGCAAGCATGACGATCAGATGGATCGTCAGATCGACCCACGCGGATAAGTTCCGCGGCATAGTATCACCTTCTTTACGTTGTTTATCTATATTGAATATGCATTTCATAGTATATACATTAGATATAAAATGCTAGTATTATTACCGTTCACGAATGCGTCTGCGATAGTCGTAGACCATATCGAAGAGCCCTGTCCACGAGATGATCTGTGTCATCACGCCGTTGACGAGAATGAACACGTAGATGAGCGCGCGCACAAAGGGCGAGACATGGAAGCGCAGGAGCAGAAAATGCAGGAGTGCAACGCCCTGCACGAGCCCCGCAAGAAACGCGATCACACGTAGCCGTTGAGTGCCACCTGATAGAGCAGCACGATCTCGCGCGTCGAGCCCCAGTAAATGCCGATCAGGGAGAAGGCAAAGAGATACGGGAAGACGACGGGCAGATGCCACTGGGCAAACGGCGGAAGCGCCGTGACGGCGACACCCATGCGGCGCAGCACCTGCGCATGACAGCATAGCAGACGCCCACCTCGATCAGCGCACTGCCCACGAAGAGCGCAGGCAGCATCAGGAGAAAGAGCTCCAGCACCTCGCTCGCCGCCGCTCGCGTCTCCTCAATCTGCACCTCGGTCATGCCGAGTGAGCGGTAGATCCCGAGGGTCTCATCCATCGCCTGCTGCATGACGGCAGGGTCCATCGCAAACGGATTGATGCCGAAGAGCAGGAGGATGAGCAGGGCCTGCTGCCGCCTTTCCGAGGAGAGAGGCGAGCGTGCCGCCCACGAGTGCACGCAGGGTGCTGCCCTGACGGCGCAGGAGCAGCCCGAGGGCAAGCCCCGTCGGTGCGAAGGACAGGACAAACGTCGCCCCCGCCACAGGGGTGGCAAAAGAGCATCGTGGAGGAGTGCGCCACGGCCGCAAGCGCGCCGAACCGCAGCCCGCGCGCACCGTCACGAGCGCGATAAACACGGGCCAGAGCATTCCCATCATCATGGTCAGCATGGGCAGATAGATCGCCGCGAGCGCATAGACCACGGCGGCAGCGGTCGTGACCCCTGCCGTGGCAGTGGGGCGTGCAGCATGCCTCGTTCATTCTGTATCCTTTCAGCGGAGGGACACCCCGCACTGCCATTCAGGAAGCACGGATAAATGCAGCGCCAATCGAGGGTCTGTTTTCATCAGCGATTCCTTTCATTCTCTTATCGCAGGAAAGTATTCCCCATTATAACAGATTTCCGCCGTGCTGTCACCGTGTCCGCAAAGCCAGGAAAAATCTCCGCCTCACTCCCCATAATGCCCGCCATGCGCAGGAGATACTGCGCGTTCGTCGTGTGGCAGCGCCCCGCGCGCATTTTTGAAAGTCAAAGAGGATCTTATCCCCTCGTAGTGCTCCCTCAAAATGCGCATTCGTCACGAGGATGCCCTCGCGCCCGAGATCGCAGAGCTCAAAGTCGTGCGTCGTCACCACCGTAATCGCATGCGGCAGCGTCAGGCGCCGGATCGCCTCGCGCGCACCGACAATACGGTCGGCAGAGTTCGTCCCGCGGAAAAATCTCATCAATCAATATCAGCATCGGCTTGCCGCGCTTGCTGTAGACCATCATCTTCTTGATGCGCAGGAGCTCCGCATAGAACGTCGAAATCCCGCCCGCGAGATCGTCGCTGATCTGAATCGACGTATAGACCGCCATCGGCGTGAGCGTAAAAAGAGCGCGCACATACCGGCGCACCCGCGTACGCGAGGACGGCATTCGCGCCGAGGCAGCGCATATAGGGTCGTCTTGCCGGACATATTCGACCCCGTGATGACGAGCGTCCCTGCCGTGAGCTGCGCGTCGTTCGGCGTCGCCGTCTCCCTCCGTCAGGAGCAGCAGTGTCGCGTCCTCCGCCACGAGCTGCGGCGCGCCTCCTCCGCAAAGCGCGGAAACGCATGCACCTCGCGCGTATGCCCGACGCGCGCGAGCGAGAGCAGCACCTCCGTCTCCGCCCACACCTTCAGCCAGTCGGCGGCCGCCGCACCGTACCCCTGCGCCAGTGGGAAAAATACGCCATGCGGTGAAAAATCCCAGAGCAGAATCCCATTCGCCAGCATAAAGAAAAAGAAATTGCGCCGCATCGCCGCACAGTCGGCGAGAATCGTCAGGCGGCTCAGCCCGACGGTAGCGCGCACGGGCGCAAAGAGCGGCGACAGAATCACGTGAAACGCAGCGCTGCGCAGCGGGCGCGCTCGAGCGCACGAAAGATCCGCCATAGAGCCGCAGCGCACGCGCCATGCGGCCGAGCGGTGCCAGCTCGCGCTGCGTCCGCGAGAAAAACGCCATCGCCATCGTGAGATTGAACGTAAAGAGCACAATCGGAATCACCCCGCTGCCGCCAAAGAAAATCGCCCAAAACAGTGACCAGACACAGGCATTGGCAAGAACAATGCCGATGCAGGAAATGAGCTTCAGCGACCCCGTGAGCGGCTGCGCGAGCTCCCTTGGCAAGCGCACGCGTATCATGCGCATCGGGCAGGAGAGCCCCGCGCGCCTCCAGCTCCAGAGCGAGGAGCGGATGAGCGAGCAGCTCCGTCACCGCCGCCTGCCGCCGCCGCGTCCGCGTAAGATCCTGCGGCGTCGCCGAGAGCGCAGCGGCGAGACGGTCGCGTCCCATGCGCGTATGCGCCGCGCAGAGATACTGATAGAGCGACGCCGCACCGAAAAATGTGCAGATCCTGATCGGGCGGACACTTTCACGCAGATAGGCGGCACCGTCCACCGGCGCCTTCTTCCAGCTCCCATCAAAGCGCGCGAGATACTCCCCCACCACGCCGAGATACGCCTGCGTAAAGATGCGGCGCCGCTCAAGCCGCCGATGCCGCAGGACGAGCACCGCAAAGAGCAGGAGGAAAAAACCGCCGAGCATCAGCTCCTCCACCGAGCCGCGATCATAGCCGTGAACGAGGGCGACAAGCATCAGCGGGAACACCGCCGTACGCGCGAGAATGAACTGCGTCCGCCACGTATCCTGCGTGCATGCGTGGGCGAGGCATGCTCGCGTACATTTTCATAAAAAGTCCTTCTTCATAAGGAACTCCCTAGAGAATCCACGATTCTGGGCAACATTCATAACAGTCATATTATATCACAACGATAATAGGAATGTAGACAGTTTCGCCAAAAACCGTTAGAATACTTATCAAAGGAGGGATGCATGGCACAGGATCCATCGGACGTCATACGGCGCATCGAGGCGGAGATCCGCACCCTCGACGCACGGATGCTCCGCGCATCGGGCGACCTCGACTACGAAAACCCGCCGCTACGAAAAGCGCGCCCTCGAAACCGCCCTCCATGCCCCTGCGCAAACAGAGGGAAAGCGGTGCAGATACAGCATTCAGCCAAAAATTCAGCATCATCGGATAGGATAAAAAGGCAAATAGTCAAAGTAGAGAAAGGAAAATACTATGTCACAGCGTATGACCATGGACGAAGTCCCTCAAAGAATACGGCGTCCCCAGCTGCGTCTCGACGTGCACGCGACGCGCAGCGACCTCCTGAAGCTCCGCGAAAAGCTCGCGGCGATCCGCGACCTTCCGACGGGCGCGAGCAGGGCTACCTCGACGTCGAATGCAAGCTCTACATCGACGTGGACGACATCGACCGCTACCTCTCGGGCGAGCTCGACACCGTCGGCGAGATCTCACGCCTTCCCCGAGGACATCAAGTCCCTATCAGGAGTAGTTCACGATAAAGCCATCGCCACCATGCGATGCCCCGTAGGAAACACACGGCGATCCGGCTGTGAGAACGCCCTGCAAACGCACAGGCATTCTGTCATGCGATCCCCGTAGCAAACCCTAGTGAAGCAAGCGGAATAAAGGACACGTTCTGCCCCCTGCGGATTTTTAACCGTTCGCCGAAGCGCGTTTGAATCCGCAGGTATTTCGGCAGATAAGATGTCCGACCGCTTGCATAACGAGGGTTCTGCGAGGGGTATCGCGTAAGATATCTCACTAAGCGCGAATACCGGGGCTATCCCCGTATCGAATGATAGATAAAGGAGAAATCGAATGAAACTGAAAAAATCATCGCAGCGACGATGGTCGGCGCCCTGAGCGTCGCCACTGTCCCCCTCATCGCCCCCACGCCCGTGGATCACGTCCTGACCGCACAGGCAGAGGCCGCCAGGCGGCGCGCGCATCGCACCGAAGGCGACGCCCAAGGCCGCACCGAAGGCATCTGAGGGACAGAGCAGCAGCGGCAAATCCGTCTCGGGGAACGGCAACAGCTACACCCCTCGAAGAACGCGAACCAGCTGGAAAAGAATGCTCCTGCGGCGAAATAGCAGGCGAATGCGGCAAACGCCGCGAACACCGCCAAGAGCAGCACGGGCTGGGGAATCCCTGCGCAACATCGGCCTCCTCGCAGGCGGCATGATGCTCGGCGGGCTCTCGCGAGCCTTCTCGGCGGCATGGGCAGCGGCCTTCTCGCCGACATCCTCGGCGTCCCTCGTGAACGTCGCCATCGCCGTCGTCGCCTTCTATGGTGCTGCGCTGGCTCTGGAACCGCTTCCGCTCCCTGCAAAGAGGAGGAGAACGTCTACCAGCGTGCAGAGCAGCCGCGCGCTGCCGCACCGCAGCCGCCCATCACGGACATCCGTCCGCAGGGCAGCGCACCGCAAAGTGCCGCGCCGATGGACATCACACCGCCGACCTCGGCACTCGATGCAGGCGACAGCCCGCGTGCCATCGCCGACCGCTATCGTAACCGCTGAGATACACAGAAAGTGGGACGCGGTACGAAGCCTGAGCTTCGTACCGCGTCCCTTTTCTTATCCCCATACGGTTACGGAAGAATCTCCATCAAGAAGATTTTCCCATCCTGTAAAAAACACAAAAGCAAATCGATGAAACAATACAAATAAAATTGCATAAAAATAACGATAAATAACTATAAATTAAGATCAATAGTGTCAAAATGGAGCATTTCGCACATCAAAAGCAGGACTGCGCACAGAAAAATCCATCTAACCCCGCGTCATTCCTTCCTCACAGCGATTTTTTATACGCTGAACGCTCCCCAGCACGACGGCAAAGCCTCCCGCATCGGACAACCCTGCCGCATTTCCTCCCCTTTCCCTTGAAAAAGACAGCATTTTCGTCCATAATAGAAGGGAACGGAGCATAAAGGAAGCAACGTTTTCTTTATCCGCCCTGCGAATACAATAGCCACGGTACATTTCTGCCCCCCTCGCATCAACCGTAAAAAAACACAACAAAGGAGCACAATACCATGAAATCATCCACTCTTGCCGCCGTTGACACGCTCATCGCACGCTATCCCGCACTCGAGGCCTGCGGCACGGACATCCGCGCCGCCATCAAGGCACTCTGCACCTCCTACCACACGGGCGGCAAGCTCATTGTCTGCGGCAACGGCGGCTCTGCGGCAGATGCCGAGCACATCGTCGGTGAGCTGATGAAGGGCTTTCCTCCTGCCGCGTCACCTCGACGAGGACATCCTCGCAAAACTCCACGAGGCGTGCGACGCCGCTGACCCGATGACCGTCGACTACTTCATGCGGCATCTGCAGGGCGCACTCCCCGCCATCTCCCTCCCGTCCCAGCTTGCAATCAGCACCGCGTTCGCGAACGATCAGGCACCCGACCTCACCTTTGCCCAGCAGGTACTCGGGCTCGGGCGCGCGGGCGACGTCCTCCTCGGCATCACCACCTCGGGCAGCTCGAAAGAAACGTCCTCTACGCCTTCCGCATGGCAAAGGCACTCGGCATGACCACCATCGCCCTCACGGGTGCCTCGGGCGGCAAATGCGCGTCGGGCTTCGCCGACATCGTCATCAAAGCCCCCGAGGAGGAGACGTACAAGATCCAAGAGTACCACCTCCCCATCTACCACACTCTCTGCATCGCCGTCGAGGAGGAATTCTTCGGCGCGGAGTAAGGATATGTCGCTCGCGGTGCAGGCTGCTGTCTATGGATAAAAAGGTGTAGCCGCTCATGGCGCCCCCAACGCCGCTGTCGCGGCACCTCCCCCGCTCCGGCGGGGGAGGCTTTGGGGCATTCGTAGCGTAGTAGTATCCCCAAAGCAAACCCTAGTGGAACAAGTGAAGATAAGCGCACGTTCTGCCCCCTGCGAATTTCGTCGTATAGGCGCAGCGCGTTTCGGATGACTTGTATCCTCCGCCATAGGATGATATGCGCCGCCGAACCAAACCTTAGCGGCGCAAGCGTGGAAAGTGTGCGGTACGCCCCGACGAATTGCGTCGTTCAAGCGTAGCGCGTTTCGAAATTCGTCGGTATTTAAGCGTACAAGCACACGAACGCTTGCAAGCGAGGTGTTTGGGAGGCGGCGTATAAGAATCCACATTTGAATCATTACACGCATACCCCCCACAAACACACAATCATACACAAAGGAGGAATCCCTATGCCCCTGACCTATGACGACTTCAAAAAGCTCGCGAACGGCAGCGACATCCGCGGCGTCGCCATTCCCGGCGTCCCCGATGAGCCCGTTACCCTCACCCCCGAGGCGGCAAACCGCATCGCCGCCGGCTTCGTCCATTTCCTCAGCGAAACAACGGGCAAAAGCCCCGCAGAGCTGCAGATCGCCGTCGGCCACGACTCGCGCATCTCCGCGCTCGCCATCAAGGACAGCGTCCTCACGGGACTCACCCACACGGGCGCACACGGCATCGACTGCGTCCTCGCCTCCACCCCGCCATGTTCATGGCGACCATCTTTGAGGATACAGCGGCGGACGGCTCGATCGCGATTACGGGCGAGCCACCTCCCCGTACAACCGCAACGGACTGAAATTCTTCACCGCCGCGGGCGGCGCGGACAAAGGCGGACATTCAGAAAATCCTCGCCTACGCCGCAGAGGCAAAGGAAGCGCACGGCACCCTCGACCATGTCATTGAAGTTCGACCTCATCGGCCGCTACTGTGAGCACCTGCGCAAAAATCCGTGACGCACTCGGCGGCGCGGAGCGACCGCTCGCGGGCATGACATCGTCGTCGATGCGGGCAACGGCGCGGGCGGCTTCTTCGCGGGACGCATCCTCACCCCGCTCGGCGCGGGACACGACGGGCAGTCAGTTCCTCGACCCCGGACGGACACTTCCCGAACCACATCCCGAACCCCTGAGAACGCTGATGCCATGCGCGCCATCAAGGACGCCGTGGTGAAAAACCATGCCGACCTCGGTCTCATCTTCGACACCGACGTGGATCGCATGAGTGCCGTCCTCGCCGACGGCACGGACGTGAGCCGCAACGCCTCATCGCCATGATGGCCGCCATCCTCGCGCCCGACTACCCCGGCTCCACCATCATCACCGACTCCGTCACCTCCGACGGACTGCACGACTTCCTCGAGGATCACCTCCATCTAAAGCACCTGCGCTACATGCGCGGCTACAAGAACGTCATCAACGAGTGCATCCGCCGCAACACGGCGGGCGAGGTCTCCCGCTCGCCATCGAGACCTCGGGGCACGGCGCACTCAGCGAGAACTACTACCTCGACGACGGCGCCTACCTCGCGGTAAAACTCCCTCATTGCGGCGGCAAAGGCACACGCAGAGGGTAAGACGCTTGCGACCTCATCAGGGATCTGCGCCATCCCGCCGAGGAGCGCGAAATCCGCATCAAAATCACGGGCACGGACGACGTCAAGGCCTACGGACGAGACGTCCTCGCCGCATTCGAGCAGCGCGCCAGGGACAAGGGATTCCCCATCGCCAGCCCATCCTACGAGGGCGTGCGCCTCATCTTCCCGGGCGGCTGGGCACTCGCGCATGTCGCTCCACGACCCGAACATGCCGCTCAACATCGAGGCGGATGCTGCGGGCGGCGCGGACGGATCGAGCGCGAGGTCAGAGCACTCCTCGCGGGATTTGACGCGCTCGACCTACGGGCTTCCGCGCATAACGCGTGCGGTTCGAGACATTCGCGCATAACAGGTACGCTTCGGACATCTCTCACGGGCTTCCACGCATAACGCTCCATCCTACTGCTGCACAGGCATATTGCCGCGTGCGGCAGTTTTGCACATTTGCAGCATAGGGGCTGTTGCACGAAGGCGGCACAGCACAGCTGCTCCGTATAATTTCTCATCCTTTTCTATCCAATATGAATATTTTATGCTATAATATGTCATCTATATTTATGCATGAATTCTACGAATCACTGACGCAGGAGACAGAGTGATATGAAGGAATCCCTGCAGCACAAGCGGAGCAATGTCATCGGCCCTAGTCTCATTCGCCGTCGTCATCGGAGCGATGGTCTCTGCGTGGCAGCTGCTCGGCACGGTGCCATACGCCAACCTCACCCCCTGAATACGCCCTCATCAAGGATCTCTCCCACAACGACATCATCCACTTTCATGCAGCGGATCACGACTGGCACCCCTACACAACGCCAAGCCCCCACGGCCGATGCAGGTGGTTTACATCTCGTGGATGATCCCGCCGAATATCCCCATCTCCATCGACCACATCCTCGCGGCGACGACGAATCAGGATCTCTGCGTCTACATCGACGATCGTCTGGTCTACGTGTGCACGGTTCGTGGAGAGTCCCGGTGACGCCTACGGCCGCACGCTCCACTTCATTGACGCCGAGGAACCTCTTGCGGAAAGCGTGTGACTTTTCTTCTACACTCACGCTATTCTGAGTGGCTCGGCAGCTTTTGACTACTTCTTCATCGGCAACGAGATAGAGCTCTTCCGGAAGGTCAGTATCACCGATGCCATCTACATGGCGAGCCTCTCCATTGCCGCCTCGCTCATCGTCTTCCTCCCTCATGGATCTCATCTGGCGCGGGTATTCACATCGGCGACGGTTGCAGATCTCACCTCATTGCCTTCCTCCTGAGCTTCATCCTGTGGGCGACGGGCACCTCTCTCTTTGCGCGCCTCTTCGCCACAGCGCAGATCTGGACGGAGCTGCACTACATCACGCTCTACCTCATGCCGATGTTCTTCCTCAAGATCACCGAGCACATCACCGCACGGCGCTACGCACGCCCCCTGCGCATCATCCCTCTGCCTCTACGGCATACTCTTCACCATTGCTACGACGATGGAGATTTTTCGGGCAAAGCGGCTATATAAACATGCTCTTCGCCTTCTTCCCCATCCTCGGCCTCACCTTCTTCTACCCCATCTTCGTCCTCCTGCGCTCCTCGTGGGTAAAGCATCCCGCGTGCCGCTACGGCGTGATTGCGGCGATCTCCCTCATGATCTTCGTCGGCATCGATGCGCTGCACTTTGAGTACCACCTCTTTACCTCGACGCTCTCGACCACCGTCTTCTCGATCTACGCCCTCATCCCGTTCGTCTTCTTCCTCATCCGCGAGCAGATGATGCGGGATGCGCAGCTCACACGGGAAAACTATGTCCTCGCACAGGAGCTGCAGATAACGCAGGACGAGGCAAAGCACGACTTCCTCACGGCGCGTTACAACCGCTTCCAGCTCGAGCCGAGCTGAGCGGTTCGCGGACTCGCGGAGAAGAACGGCTTCCCTTCCTACGCCATCTTCGACATCGACCACTTCAAGGAGGTCAACGACACGCACGGCCACCTCGGCGGAGATCAAGCGCTGCGCGGCATCGCCGAGATCGTGCAGGCACACATCGACCGCCGCCACATCTTCATCCGCTACGGCGGCGACGAGTTCATCCTCCTCTCCCTCCACCACGACCTCATGCAGATGGCGATGTTCTGCGAAAACGCTGCGCGCGGCGATCGAGACGACGATGGACGGCATCACGATGAGTTTCGGCGTCTCCACATGGCACGGCGCGGGCGACACGATGCACAGTCTCATGGAGCGTGCCGACCGTGCACTCTACTGCTCCAAGGAAAAGGGACGCAACAGCGTCTCCACCGAGGGCGAGACAGAGTGCTGCACCATCTGTGCGAATGCAAATCCGGAGAACCATCGCTGACCGATCAACTGCCCCCCTTGGGATGGGCGCAGACGTTTGTCCGAACACGGCGAACGCCGATGATAACAGCGCATCAGAGGGCTGCTGTGCGAAACGAAAACCTTCGTGCAGCACCTTTTTGTATCCCTTCCACTGTATACTGAAGGAAGCACTGATAAATTCTGGTACAACCATCTTGACGCATCTTTTTGCCCAGACTTCGGCGGAAAAATCCTCACAGAGCACCACTCTGCGTCCGGTTTTCCACCTCGTTCGGACGAAAAATCTACGCCAATCTGGCAGACCTCATTTTATCAGTGATTCCTTAGATCACTGATGTTGCAGGAATCGCCTTTCCTATTGTTTTATATCGCCTAAATATGCTATAATGTTAGAAAAATCCACACAAATTGCTACGAAAGTCCCTCCTCCTCCGAAAAGGGAGGTGTCCCCCATGAAGAAATTCCGCACATTCCTGCAGGACAATGTTGCTGCACTCTCTGTACGGTAGCGCTCGCCGTCATTTGCATCATTTCATGGCGTCTCCTCGCAGCGCCCCCGACCGTCAGCTCCCCCACGTATGCCCTCGCGGACACGACCTCCCCGCTGCTCCGTGACTTCCACGCTGACGCGCTCGACTGGCAGCCCCGACGACTATCCGTCCCGCCGCCGCTGCCCACGGATGCATCGGCGGTCTATCTTTCGTGGGAGATCCCGTATACCCCTGCAGTTCGCGGACGGCAACCTGCTCTTTACCACAACGAATCAGGATATCGCCGTCTGCCTCGACGACGACCTCCTCTACCGCTATGGCGACTGGTCGGGGCGCACGGAAACGCGCGGCCGCACGATCCACTATGTCCCCTCGACAACAAGGCGGCAGGACGGCGGCTCACCATCCTCCTGCACTCGACCGATATGAGGCGGTGCGGAAGCATCGACGACTCTGAGATCGGCACGACAGCGCAGTTCATGAAGAACATCCTCTCGCCGACGCGATCTACACTCGGCACTCTCCATCGCCCCTCGCGATGATCGCTTTCCTCAGCCTCAACCTCTCGTGCGCGCCCCTGCACGACGTGCACCGCCGTGCACACATCTACCTCATCGCCTTCCTCGCCGCATCTCGCCCCTGTGGACGACGGGCAACACCACCCTCTTCCCGCGCATCTTCGGATGCCCTGCACTCTGGTGGGAGCTGCACTCTCGATGATCTATGCGCTGCCGATCCGCTGGGCACTCGTCGCGCGAGATCGCCGCGCCGCAGTACCACGCGAGTGTGAAGAACATCCCGCACATCGTCGTCGGATCTTTCGCAGCGGTGACCCTCGCCGAGATCATCGGACGAAACGCATACGAAAAACGTGCTCCTGTTCTACAATATCCTGCTCTTTACATCAGATCTCATCCTCATCCATGCGCTCCTCCGCTCCCACTGGGCATACCACCCCGCGTGCCGCTACGCTGCCTTTTGGCCTGATCGCCTTCGCCGCGCTCTCCCTCTTGACGTGCTGCACTGGGAGTACCATCTCTTCACGGGATACCTCCATGGCCGTGTTCTCCATCTACGCAATAGTGCTCTCATCTCCACCTCATCCGCACCCAGATGATGGAGGCGGCACTGAACGCCAGAACGAGCGCCTCACGCAGGAGCTCGCCGCATCGCAGGACGCCGCCAAGCGCGACTTTCTCACCGGCGCGTTCAACCGTCATCAGCTCGACGCGGGCTTTGAGCGGTTCTCCGTCCTCGCGCACGAGCGCGGGTTCAAGTTCTCCCTTGCCCTCTTTGACATCGACCACTTCAAGGAGGTCAACGACACGTATGGCACCTGCGGGCGATCAGGTGCTCAGAGACATCGCCGCCATCATCCACGACGAGATCGACCGCCGCCACATCTTCATCCGCTACGCGGCGACGGATCGTCCTCCTCGGCCTGCACTACGACCTCGAGGCGATGACCGCCTTCTGCGAGAGCCGCGCCATCCTCGAGGAGCGCATGGGCGGCGTCACGCTCAGCTTTGGCGTCTCCACATGGCACGGGGGATGCGACTCCCTCGTCGGGCTCATCGCACGCGCCGACCGCGCCCTCTACCGCTCCAAGGAAAAGGGGCGCAACGCCGTCTCTGACGAGAGTGAGATCGGTGCGGCGTAGGGTATGCGCTCACCGTCAAGTCAAATGCTGTTACAAGGCTGCTACACGAAGTCGCAAAACTTCGCGCAACAGCCCTTTTTATTCTCTCTTTCGTTTTTAATACTAGGTCATATCTTTTTCTGTAGAATCACAGGCGACTATGCTACAATAGCCGCATATTTTGGGAATCGTTTTTCATGAAACAGTGATTCCCTCATCAACGAAAAGGAGAATCATCATGTTCCAAATCGACAACATTCGGGAAATGTTCTTCTCGTGGGAGGGGCGCCTCAACCGCAAGCCCTACATCCTGCGCTGCTCGCCCTCGGTCTCATCATGACCGTGGTCACATCCCGCTGATGGGGATCGCCTTTACCACGGCAGCGGCACAGGTCGGCAATGGCATCCCCACGATGGGCGCACTCAGTGCGACCCTATATCCTCTACCTGCCCTTCATCATCTCGGGCTACCTCCTCGCGATCCGCCGTCTGCACGATCTCGACCTCTCGGCGTTCTTCATCCTGCTGAGCTTCGTCCCCGTCGTCAGCTTCTTCTTCGCGCACTCACATCATCTTCAAGAAGGGCACGGAGGGACCGAAACGCCTACGGCCTGATCCCACTCAGCACGGAGGGCGAGATGCCCGTATTCAGTACGTCTGCCGTCAGTACAGACAAACAGCACGGGAAATAGATACTGCGCAGACAGGAAGCGACACGTCGCATGACAGCGGCGTATCACGCAGCTGAGGACCGCGTATGAATCACGCACTCTTTTTCTCTCACGGGCAGGCTCACGCGGCGCGACTTCGCCCTGACGCTCGGCGTCATCAGCGGCGGCGTCTTCTTTGCCATGCTCGCGCTCTGCTATCTCCTTCTCCCGCTCACCGCATCCGCTGCGGTGGGCTTTTTTTCCGTGATTCGGCAGAGGTCTTCTTCACCGTCTACATCGCGGCATTTCCTCGGCTCAACCTCCTCCTCTACGCCCTCATCCCGCCGCTCGCCATCCCCTGCCGTCGTACGGCGTCTGCACGATCTGGGACACGGCGGCGGCTGGGCGGCGCCCATTCTCCTCCTCTGTCGTCCCCGTCTCTCCTCCTCATGCTCCTGCCCATCTGCCTCTTCATCGGCATCCCTCAACGATATGATGGACGTCCTTTTCCCCTCTGAACGGAACGACGGAGGCATTCGCTCCGCCGTCCCGCGAGCATCGGCATAGCGCTGCTCCTCTTCTTCGTCCTCTTTATCCCGCTCGCCTGCTGGCTCGGCTGGCTCTTCCTCAAAAAGGAAAACCGAGGCGAACCGCTGGGGGCGATCCTGTCGAGGAGGTACTGCCGCCCACGCGCGCAGCGTACTTCCCGGCGGGGAACGGTGACGCGCACGGCGTTCATCCGCCGCAGCCTCCTCCTCCTCGTGCTGGGCTTTGTCTCCTGCCGGCGGCACAGCTCATCCTGCAGTCCATGGTCGGCGTGTCTCATGATCCTTATCGCGGCGATTCCCGGAGGCAGCACGGATCCTTGCTACCACGGTCATCATCATTCTCTCGTCCTCCCTTCGTGCTCTTTCCGCTCCCTCCTGCCACTCGTACGGCAGCGCCTGCGCACACTGGGACATTCCCCTATGAGGCGTTCCTCCCCTTCGCCGTACTGCTCCCGCCCTCATCACACCGCTGCCGTTTGCCCGGATTTTCTCCTCCGAGGTTTCTGACGGAGGGCAGCAGCTGTCACGGACGGCGCGCTCCAGTCGGCAGTGGACAGCATGATCGGCGTGCCGAGCATCCTCCTCTGGACTCTGCGGCATCCTCTCGCTCATCGGTATAATCCGTCTGCTCGCAAATGACGATATATCCTATAGAAGGAATCATCCGACGAAAGCGAGGTCCATGCATGTACTCGCCCAAAATGTGAAAAAAATTCGTCCCCTCCACCGCCACCGCCTGCCCGCACTGCGGCATCCCCATCATCGGGATTCTCGCCGAACTACGGCGCGGGCTTTCTCCCTCGGCGACGACGACACAGAGAGCCGCAACGACGCGCCCCCCGGCGAAGGTCGTGAACCCGACCTCTACGACGACGTGCTCCGACACGGATGCACCGCCCGCGGAGGGCATCGGCAGCAAGCTAAAGTCGCTCTTCGGATTCGGGAAGAAGTACATCTCTCATCGGCTCGTGGTGTTGCTACTTTCGCACGGCGGGGAAGCAATATACCGTTATCCTAAGCCTTCCCCGTTATCACGGGGAAGGGGACCGCGCAAGCGGTGGAAGGGCACAGAAGGTCTGTTGCACGAAGTTTGCGACTCGTGCAGCAGACCCTTTGTATATGTCCGTATGGTGCGATTGGCGCGAGTCGAACGCGCGACCCTCTGCTTAGGAGGCAGATGCTCTATCCATCTGAGCTACAACCGCAGGAACTACTAGAGTTTCACCAAAAACACGCGCAAAAGTGCAAGCCGTTCCCCGTCTCCATCCACAGAAGCATCGACAGAGTACAAAGGGACACCGGACGACACGTTTCGCTTCGTCCAGTGTCCCTCATCATGCCCTACAGGTGTAGTACTCAGGCAAGCTGAGCGCTGTCTCACCGTCTGGACACTGATGTCCTTAATGGAGACAGGGTATGCCCTCGCCGAGCATGATCGCCTTCTTTGCGATGACATCCTGCAGGCAGGTCTCACCGCCGCCTTCGTCAGATCATCCTTCGGATCCATCAGACTCGACCGTGTGGTTCTTGCCCGTCGAGAGTGCCAGCGTCATGCGGAGCTGTTTCTTCGTCGACATGGTCGTACCTCCTTTCTGCGTTCCCACATCGTCTCGCTGCGCGGGGAGCTCAGTCCGTCAGGACAGCCGTATCCGTGCGCATCACCCGATCGAGCCCGTGCTTCTGCAGATTCGCGAACCCGCGTCCGACCGCGAGCGCATCCGCATCCGTGAGCACAGGCGCAAGCCCCTGCGATCGTGCGGTTCTTATAGAGGTTCTTGCCGTCTGCGCCGACCCCGTAATCACCTTCAGCGTGAGCTTTCTCGCTGCTTCTTTGCGTGCCATAGATGTCACTCCTTTCCGTTTTGTTCGTCCGCTGTAAGCCGCTTACACCCAAATACCTGCTGCGGCGAGAAGAGCCCACGCAAAATTTTTCTTTACATACGAACATATTTTTCTATAATAGCATTCAGAAAGGAACAGGAGATCCAGAATCGTGTCCTGTGCCTGTGCGCCTCGCCAGCGGCAGGCAGGAGTCATGGAGTCAGCAGCGTTTTTGCCGTGATTCCCCAAACAAAGGAGATCCACTATGAATCGTACGAAAAAGAGAATGCCTGATGCAGCGCCTGCCCGCCCGGCGGACATCCTCGCCCCTCATTCCCGGCGCAGGAGGACATGACGCGCACCGCCGTGATCTGCGCGCACGGGAGGAGTCTGATGCTCGGCGCCACACCGGAGCACGTGCTCGCCTGTCTCGCCGAGCGTGAGGACAAGGCACCCGCCCTCATCCGACGCAACGCCGCCCGTCTCATGGCACGGCGGCGCAACATCATCCTTCCCATCCTGCACGGCTGCGTCCTCACCCCCGTCAAGATGTACAACATGCGGCGCGGCGGCATCGGCTACGTCAACACGGCATACGCCGCCTCGTCCTGCGGCGGCGCGGCATGGGGAGCGACATCGCCCCTGCAGAACGGCGCGACATCATCCACAGCCTGTGGACCTCGCCCACCGTCGAGCGGCTCGTACACGAGGGGCGTGCCGTCCACTTCAAACTGCTCAACGACGTGCGGCGTCAGCTCCGCTTTGCCGAGGACTCTGGCTTAGGGAATCAGTGATTCCTTTAGAAAGCTCCTTGCATTTTCTCCATCCATTGTATGATACGAATATCGAACAATGGAGGGTACAATAGTGCAGATTTCAAGCCGCTTCACCATCGCCGTCCACATCCTCATCTATGTCGATCTCTCGGCAACCACGAGCCAGCGACGAGCGAATCGCTCGCGGGGAGCATCGGCGTACATCCCGTCGTCATCCGCCGCATCCTCGGTCAGCTCCGTCGCGGGGCTCATCACCGTCGCACGCGGACGCGAGGGCGGCGCACATATCGCCAAGGAACTCACGACATCAAGCTCGCCGACATCTTCCGTGCCGTAGAGAGCATCAGCGGTCAGTCCCTCTTCAGCTTCGCATGAGAACCCAAACCCCGCCTGCCCCTGTCGGCAGCCATATCCACGATGTCCTCGACCACCGTCTCATGGACATTCAAGACGCCATGGAGAAGGAAATGGAGAAGATTACCCTCGCCGACGTTGTCAAAGAGGCACGGGAGAAAGGCAAAATATATAGTTATTTTAGCAGCTATTGTATCATACAAATATCTACTATCATAAATATGGATGGACGTCCCCATCTTCAGAGGAGGAAGTACGCCGCATGACATGGGTATCGCATGTTGCACTCACGGGCACGATTGCCTACGCGGTGAGTGCGTCGATCCGCTCGCGGCAGCGGCGGCATGCGTCGGCGCCGTCCTGCCGGACAAGGTGGAGGGCACCCCGGCAGTGTCGGATGGCGTACATGGCGCAGCCGGCACCGCGGCTGGTCGCATTGGCCGATGCTCTATCTCGCCCTCATCGGTGCGCTCCTCCACAGTCGAGACGTACATCGGGAGCAGGATGTTCCTCACGTTGCTCCTGATGGATCTTCCTCGGCGCACTCCTCCACATCGCGGAGGACGCGGTCTGCGGCAAGGTGCCCGCCGTCCTCCCGACGCAGAAAATCGGATACGCCTCTTTACCGTCGGCTCAGCTGCGGGAATATCTATTCACAGCTGTATGTATTGGCATTGTCATATAGGAAGTTGTTTTTCAGCCGAGTTAGTGATAAAACGAGGTGTTGCAAAACATGGATGGATTTGCTATAATAGCCATAGAAAGAAACGTCCTTTGACGGCATCTTTCCAGATTTGCGCATTGTTTTTTTGAACAACCGTTCACTGGTCAGAGTGGGCGGTTATTTCTTTTGGGTTATCGCGAGTATGTAGCCTGTGGCAACGACCAAGAAAAGAATCGCACCGATCTCAGACATCTCACTCACCCCCTTTCGGGGGAAAGACACCGCCACGGGATTTCTCCCGCCCAAGGACGTTTCATTCTCAATATAACATATATAGGCAAAGATAGCAAACATATCTTCTAAAAAGACCTGCCCGACGAAGTCTTTGATTTCGTCGAACAGGTCTTTTGCTGATGGATTAGTGATTTGCCGCCGTATAGATGGTGATGACGTCGGCGCGTGTGAGCGGATGGAAGACGCCGATGCGGATGCGATCCTCCTGCGTCGCATCATCGGCGAGCTGCTCGATCGTCCCCGCCGAGAGGGTGCCGATCCCCAGTCCCGCCAATGCTCGTCGGCATTCCGATGGAGGTGAAGAACTCCTCCATGTGACGGATGCCCGCGCGCGCCCGCTCCTCATCCGTGCCCGCATCAATGCCGAAGAGATCGGCGGCGAACTGGGCAAAGCGTGCCGGGTCGTAGGGATAGGCAAACCGCGCCCACGATCCCCAGAGCGCGGTGAGCGCACGCCCATGCGTCACATCGTAGTGTGCAGAGAGCGGATGGCTCAGCTTGTGTACGGAGAAGTCCTTACCACGTCCAAGTCCTGTCAGGTCACTGTGTGATACGCTGCCGCAGTACATGAGCTCACTCATCGCATCATAGTCCTTGCGTGAGACGAGGAGGCGGCGCACGGACTCCATCACGGTGCGCAGGAGATCAATCGCCACGCGGTCGGTGAAGACGTTCGGCTCCTTCACATCCGTGAAGAACCGCTCCATCGTGTGCATCATGATGTCCGAGGCCCCCTGCGGCGATTCTGCTCGCGCGGCAGGGTAAAGGCGAGCGTCGGGTTCATAAAGGCGAAGACAGGGCGATTGAGCGGCGAATTCAGCCCTACTTTCTGCCCTGTATCCTCATTCGTCAGCACGGCGGAGTCGCTCGTCTCACTGCCCGCAGCTGGATGGTGAGCACAGGACGCGACGGGCATCGTGCGCGTCAGCTCTGCCTTTTTCGTCCAGATATCCCAGATGTCAACGTCAGGATTTGCGATGCCGTGAGCGACCGCCTTCGCCGAGTCGATCACGCTGCCGCCGCCGATCGCAAGGGATGAAGTTCACATCCGCCGCGAGCCCCTCGCGGATCGCCTCGCGGACGAACGCAACGCGCGGGTTCGGCCGTACGCCGCCCATCACGAGGAACGCCAGCCCCTGCCGAGGTCAGATGCATCTCGATGCGCGAGAGCAGCCCTGAGCGCCTGCGCCGCCGCCGCCGTGGAGAATGAGCACGCGGCGCCCCTGCCGCACGCAGTTTTGCGGGAACGGCATCCTCCGCCCCCGCCCGAAGATGATCTCCGTCGGACAATGATAGGTAAAGCTCTGCATGAAACTCCTCCTTTATATGGAACGAAAACATACCGTATCCATCTCTATTATAGCAGAACAATCAGGAAAAATCATGTTATTTAAAGAAAAATGTTGCAAAAGACTTCAAAAATTTCGTATAATAACACACATAGAAATTATCATTACTCCAGTAAGGAGGCTGAGAAAATGAGTGGAGATCAAAGCAAAGAAGCTCAAAAGATACATGAGGCTGAGCAGAAATTTGATCGCACGCGTCGTCTCGTCGGTCTGATCGGTGCGCCAATCCTCGCGATTCTGGTGCTTCTGACGCCAATCGAGGACTCACGCTCGCATCCCACAAGCTGCTCGCCATCATGGTTCTGGTGGCACTCTGGTGGATCACGGAACCCGTGCCCATCCCCGTCACGTCTCTCATCGGGCCGACGCTCGCTGTCGTGACAGGCGTGGTTACGGCAAAGGATGCCTATGCGGCATTCGCCAATCCGATGATCTTCCTCTTCATGGGTGGATTTATCCTCGCAAAGGCGATGATGGATCACGGGCTCGACAAGCGATTCGCCTACTGGCTGCTCTCGCGCTCGTGGGTCGGCTCGAATCCACGCCGCATCTTTCCTCGCGATTGGTCTTGCTGCGGCGCTCTGCTCCGGCTGGGTGAGCAACACGGCGACCGCCGCGATGATGTTCCCGATCGCCCTCGGCCTGCTTGCCGCCGTCAAGGAAATGATGGCTGCGAACGGCAGGGAGATCGACCTGCATGACTACAAGTACGCGACCGGGCTGATGCTCATGACCGCGTATGCCTGCTCGATCGGCGGTGTTCTGACACCGATCGGCACCGCCGAACATCATCATGCTCGGCTTCCTCGATCAGATGGCGAACATCCACATCTCCTTCTTTTGAATGGATGACATGGGGCGTCATTGCGATGGTGGCGTACTTCATCATCGCCTAGCGTGGTTCTCATCCGTATGTTCCCGCCCGATGTCGAGCGCATCGACGGCGCAGAGGAGTTCATCCGCGCACGTGTCGCGGAGCTCGGCGGTTGGACGCGCGCCCAGAAGAACACGCTCTTCTGCTTCCTCGTCGCCGTCTTCCTCTGGGTGTTCCCGGCATTCTCTCGATGACGCTCGGCAGCACCTCCCCGATCCTCAAGATGTATTCGCGCCTCTTCCTGAGGCGAGTCGCAGCGATGGCAGGCGCGCTGCTCCTTTCCTCCTGCCGATCAACTTCAAGGAGCGCAAGTTCACACTGGAGTGGAAATCGGCGGTACAGGGCATCGAGTGGGGGCACGCTCATCCTCTTCGGCGGCGGCCTCGCCATGGGCGGCATGATGTATAAGACGGGCCTCTCCCAGTGGGTCGGCGACCGCATTGTCGGGATGCTCGGCGGCGAGCCGTCCGAATTCGCCCTCGTCGCGATCTTCTGTGTGGTGGCACTGCTCCTCCGAGCTCACCAGCCACACGGCAGCGACGAACATGATCGGCCCGCTCGCCATTACGGCGGCGATGTCGGCAGGGTTCAGCCCGATCCACGTCGCGATCGGTATCGCCCTCTCCTCGTCACTCGGCTTCATGCTGCCGGTGTCCACACCGCCAAATGCGATTGTCTATGCATCGGGCTATATCCCCATCACAAAGATGATCAAGACCGGTGTCTACATCGACTTTATCGGCATCTTCTGCGTGACCATCCCGCTCGTGCTCTACTTCGTGGTATGGCTCGTCGGGTAAAACACAATCTTCCACATACAAGAGGCTGTGGCACAAAGGTAAATGTATCTTTGTGCCACGGCCTTCTTTTTCGTATGGGACAGATTCGCGAAACGACATTCTCGGAATCCGTTATCTATGAGAGGCTTGGCATGACGAAGAAGTGCGAGCAAAAAGATGTGCTAAGATAGCTCGGTTGAATTTATCGGTGATTCCCTAATTTTAATTTTATGAAACATCCACAGATTCTCCCTTGACGCAACAATATGAAGTAAGTTATCATACGTGATACAGAGATGATTTCATTATCATTTGCATTGATAACAATGTGGATCTTAGGGAGGTATCTTGATTGACACTGAAGGATGGGAAGACAGGAATGACGCTGAAGATTCTGCAAATCAGCGAGTCGCCGCTCAAGCAGCGTCTTATGTCGATGGGGGATGATTCCGGGGACGAAGGTGACGGTTCTGCGTTCGGCACCTATGGGGGACCCGATCGCGATTGGCATTCGCTCGTATAATCTCGCCGTGCGGCGCGAGGACGCAGCACTCATATCTGTCGAGCAGATCGGTTAAGGGGAGGGCGGAGATATGTCAGAATTGGCAGTTGCACTGACCGGAAACCCAAATACCGGTAAATCGACCATATTCAACGCACTGACAGGTGCGCGTCAGAAAATCGGAAACTGGCCGGGGGTCACGGTTGACAAGAAAATCGGTCACACCCATTACAAGGGCGGGCGATTTCCATTGTCGACCTTCCGGGGACGTACAGCATCAATGCCCGCTCGCCGGAGGAACAAATCGTCATCGACTACTTGACGAGCACGAAGCTCGATCTCGTCCTGAATGTCGTAGACAGCTCGAACATCGAACGCAATCTTTTTCCTTACGGTACAGCTCCTGAGAAGGGATTCCGCTCCTCATTGATCTCAATATGCAGGACGATGCACAGCGGCGCGGCATTAAGATCAACACGGCAAAGCTCGAAGAGGCGCTCGGCATGCCCACCGTCGAGACGACGGGCGCAGCAGCAAGAGTACAAAGACGCTGCTCGATGTCTTTACGAGTACGGTCATGGCAAGGTACCAGCCGAGCGACCCTCGTCAAGGAGCATATCGCGAAGATCCATGAGATCGAGAGCAGTTCGCGTACGGAGGCGGAGAAGCAAGAGGCGATCATCGAGGCGCGCTATGCACTCATCGATCAAGTCGTGCAGTATGCCGTAACGGTGCAGAATATCGGTGCGACGTACTCGGAGAAAATGGATCGTTTTCTCGCAAACGGTGTGCTTGCGCTGCCGATTTTTCCTTTTGATTCTCTATGGCGTGTTTCAGATCACGTTTACATGGATCGGACAGCCCATTGCCGACGAACTCGAGGTGCTCATCAACGATCAGTTCCTGAACTTTGTCGAGGATTCGCTTGTAGCAGCGGGAGTCGCGGACTGGATGGTTTCGCTGGTCACGGACGGCATCATCGCGGGTGTCGGCTCAGTGCTGACGTTCGTTCCGCTCATCTTCGTCCTGTTCTTCTGCCTCTCGTTCCTCGACGGCACGGGATACATGGCACGCATCGCGTTCATCACGGATCCGATTATGCGCCGCTGCGGACCGACGGGCAAAGGGATCATGCCGCTGATGATGGGCTTTCGGCTGCGCCGTTCCGTCCATCATGGGGGCACGTGCACTCGACTCGGAAAAAGACCGCATGATTTTCGATCCGTCACACCGTTCCTGACGTGCGGTGCGAAGCTGCCAATCATGGCTCTCTTTGCAGCGATGTTCTTTCCCCAATAATGCAGCAAACGTTGTATTCCTTATGTATATCATCGGTATGGTCATGGCCATCATTGTAGCGAAAGTGCTCGGTTCGACACTCTTTAAGGCACAGGGCTCGACCTTTCTGTTGGAGCTCCCGCCGTACCGTATGCCCGATATGAATTCGGTTCTCTTGGAGACGTGGGACAAGGGTAAGGGTACCTCATCAAGGCAGGTACGATTATCTTTGCGGCATCGGTCATCCTTTGGTTCATGTCGAACTACAACTTCAGCGGTCCGTGCGAGATTGAGGACAGTATCCTCGCGACGCTCGGCGGCTGGATGTCACGCTCTTCACATTCCAAGGCTTTTGCAACGTGGGAGGCTGGCGCGGCCGTCCTTTCCGGCATCATGGCAAAGGAAACGGTCGTTGCGACAATCGGCATTCTCTATGGTGTTGCCGATGTTTCGACCGAGGCGGCGGATGCGGCTGATACGGCTTCTATGATGCTCCAGACAGGTATGGGCGCAGCATTTACAAGTCTTTCTGCGCTTGCCTTCATGGTATTCTCACAGCTCTACACGCCATGTGTCACGTCACTCGGTACGATTAGGAAAAGAGACAGGCGCGTGGAAATGGGTCGGCTTCTCTGCCGTCTATATGTTCGCGATTGCTTGGTTTGTTTCGCTTCTTGTCTATCAGATTGGTCGGTTACTCGGCTTCTGATAGGCGCCTCTGAGGGGGAGATTCTTATGGCGACCTATGTCGTCGGTGCATTTTTGGCGGCTGCTTTCTTTTTTGCCGTTCGCCATGTCTATCGGAACTTTCGCCTGGGCAGGAAGGACTGCTGCGGCAGCAGCTGCTCGTCATGTGATGAACCTCCTTCCTGCTGTCATTCATCGGAACAACCGAAAAAATAAAGGAATCGCTGATACGCTGAATGGATCAGTACTTCCTAAAAAATGGGCTGCTGCACGTTTGTTTCGTGCAACAGCCCATTTTGATCTACTCTTCTGCGGTAAAGCAGACCGGCACCTCCGTCAGCTCCGTCTCCATGCGGCGGCAGGTGACGTTCGCCGAGGCGAGCATCCGCTTTGAGGCCTTCGTGCTGTCCGTCCCGGCGTACTTATCCGAGAGGTAGATGACCTCACGGATGCCGCTCTGGATGATTGCCTTGCAGCATTCGTTGCACGGGAACAGTGATGTGTAGATACGACAGCTTTTTCAATGACGTGCTCGCGTTGAGGATAGCATTCAACTCTGCATGCACGACATAGGGTACTTTTTGCTCGGCGAACTCCCCGTCCGTCCCCACGGATACTCATGGTCGTCGCAGCCGTTCGGCATCCCGTTGTAGCCGACGCCAACGATGTGCTTGTCCTCATTGACGATGCAGGCGCCGACCTGCGTATGCGGGTCCTTGCTGCGATAGGCGGAAAAAGAGCGCCACGCCCATAAAATACTCATCCCATGAGATAATCATGACGATTCCTCCCTGTATTGCACAGCATACATTTGTTTGCTATAATCATCGCAGGCACTGATAGGCGCAGTGGTAACTCAGCCCCCGAAAGGGGGGATTGATATGGAGACCTACGAGTTCTTAACGTTTCTCGTTGTGTTCACCGTATTAGTTTTTATCCGTTAAACGATAATGAGAAAGCCCCGCCTTGCGTCTCCAAACAACAGGCGGGGTATCTCGCATGTATTAAGGGGCAACCGCTGAGCGGCAGTGCCCTTTTTCTATGTCTATTCTACTTCAATCCGCCAATTTCGTCAAGCATTGCACAGCATACATTTGTTTGCTATAATCATAGCAGGCACTGTACGTAACGGTAGGCGGCTAATCTCACCCCCGAGAGGGGGGATACGCATGGATACCTATGAGTTCCTATCATTTCTCATAGTATATACCATACTGATCTTGTCAGTAAAGCGATAACGAGAAAAAAACCCGCCGAACGTCTCCAAACTGTAGGCGGGAATCTCTCTCCTAAGATATAGGGGCGGCCGCCCATCGGCAGTGCCCTTTTTCTATGTCCATTTTACTTCAATCCGCAGTTTTTCGTCAAGCATGGCCCTCTCCTTCTCCTTACTCTCAAAAATTGAGAATTGTTTTCTATCTTCTGAGGATTGACAAGGAATGAAATATAAAAATAGAATAATTTTTGATTCATATAAAACTGCATAGAAAACAGGTGCTAAGGAAGCTTAATAGGGAATCCGGTTAAATGCCGGAGCGGTCCCGCCACTGTGAGGAGGAGCAAAGCTGCACGGAGCAATCCGGTACGGTCACTGAGGAAGATGCCTTGGGAAGACGCAGCAGCGCGATGATACCGAGCCAGGAGAACTGCCTGTTTTGCGCGACCCGCAAGGAGTTACGGATGCATGCCTTTTTGGCGCATACATCTGTGTTTCCACAGACCCACGAGCGATGGGGAGGGGAGCCGGTAACGGTATCGAATGATACGGCGGCTTTCTTGGTGTGGGAAGCCGCTTTTTGCTGTTACAAGGAAAGGATTTATCACCCAATCAATGCGTAGACGACAATGAGAAATTCAAGGAGGAAATGCAATAATGAAGAAGAGACATCTCACACTTGCAGTTCTGGCAGGACTTCTGTCCACTGGGGGGATGCAGACTGCTGTTTATGCGGGACATGATGAGAATCTGCACTATTACACGATTGATAATATTGTGGTCGAAGCAAAACAGACGATCAACCAATTCGGCGATACGGTGACAGAACAATCCCTACTACCGTACAGGCGGTGATGTGAAGGTCATCACGCGCGAGGAGATCGAGAAGCGTCACTATATGGATCTGACGGAGGCGATCAAACGCATCCCGGGCGTGACGTTCCAGAACCCCGGCTACCGGGGCGGCGAGTACGGCTACCAGTTCTACAACAACGGCGTGCTCATCAACGGAGACTCGCGTGTCGTCATCCTCATCGACGGGCGTCGTGTGGACAACCTCACGAGTACGCGTATCGGCGGCAACAGCAAAAGCGGAAGCAAGTCTACCGGTGTTAATCTCGACCAGATGATCGGCATCGAGAGCGTGGACAAGATCGAGGTCATCAAGGGACCCGGCGCATCGGTCTACGGTCCGGACGCGACGGGCGGTGTGATCAACATCATCACACGCAGGGGCAGTCGGACACAGGGGACGCTCGACCTCTCCACGGGCTCATGGCGCAAGCATAATTATTCGCTTACCCTCTCGGGCAGTCTCGACAGTGATCCGACCTTCCACTATTTCGGTACGGTCACGCGCAATATGAGCGGCGATACGGAGTATGTGGACGGTGAGACGGGGCAGACGGGGACGCTCGGCGGCTCGCGCTGGAAGGAAGAGGCGGTCAACATCCGTCTCGATAAAGATTTCGGCAAAGAGCAGAGCCTCAAGCTCTGGTACAACTACAAGGCGGGCAAGGACGGCTACCCGATCTCGACGCCGCGTCTCAAATATTGGAATCAAGATGACTGGGAACGCATTATCTTTGGAGCTGCTGTCGGCCAGCTTGGCGGGAGTAATGTACTTATCCCCAACTCGCGACTTTCCGGCGATACGCGCAACCCCGGTTATGCGAATCTCTATGCCCTCGACGGCGCGGTCTACAACTCGTTCAGTAAATTCAAGCACAACGACTGGGAGCTGAAGTGGACGTTCGACAGGGATGGCGGCATGGAGAGTTTTCGTCCGTCTCTACGATCAGAATCATCGTTACGCCAACCGCGACTATTATCGCTGGGGCTATTGGGGCGGTCAGCCAATCAACAATCTTGCCACGGCATATCAAACAGACTTCCCGACAGGTGCAACGCAGGCGCAGCTGAAGCAGTGGATTCACGATCATCTCGCGCCGTTCCCGGGCGGCGATCCGGCGAGGGTACAGGAATGGCTTGAGAAGACCGGCGGCACGGCAAAGGAGCCGACCAGTTGGCGCGAGGAGCGCAACCGCGGCTTCCAGGTGCAGTATGCGCGCGCCATCGGCAAGAACGATGTCATCGCGAGCCTTACCCTATGATAAGGCAAAGAATTATTCGAAAAAGCACGCAGACAGACGGCAGTATCAAAGAGTCCCATATTGCCCGTGACTCCGTCCTCGCCTATGTGCAGGATAAGATCCACATCACACCGAACTGGGATCTGACCCCCGCACTCCGTTATTCCTATTACTCGGGCTATGAGTCCTCAACCGCAGGAGACAAGGTACAGGGAAAGGAAAAAGCAAATTTCATCACGCCCGCACTCAATACGGAGTTCCTCTTTGATGATACACTCAGCATGTATGTCGGCTGGACGAAGGTCTATCGTCCGCTGCGTCAGGGCGACTACACCTCGGTGGACGGCGTATTCAAGACCCCGCTGAAGGACGAGCGCGGCGATGTGTGGACGCTCGGCGTGCGCAAGGAGTTCTCCCAGTACACTGCGTTCGCTGTCCACTATGACTGGACGCGCATGAGCAATGCGATTGCAACGCTGCCCATCTGGGATGATGGTGCAGGAACGTTTAAGAGCACGGCAGTCAATGCGCGTGAAGACAAGAAGTCGTTCAACATCACCTTCGACCATGCCTTTGACAAGCATCTTTCAATGAGCGCATCCTACTCCCACATGGAGGACAAGTGGATGGCAAAACCCGGCTGGGTGCTCGACCCGAACTGGGGCTATCAGAGCGGCAGCGACATCAATACCCAGATCAACCGCCTGCGCCCCGCGAACCACTATGCGCTCAATCTCCTATGAGAAGGGCAAGATCTACACGGGGATGCTGATGAACTGGTACACGGGCTGCAGCCGTACGGCGTTCACGGACAATCAGTTCCTCGTCCTCGACTGGAACTTCAACTACAGCTTTACCCCCGGATCTGACCGCCTACATCACCGTCAACAACCTCACGAATGAGGGCTATCAGACCTCCCTACAATGCGTGGAACGGCATCGGCTCCTCCGCCATGCCCGGCCGCAGTGTGATGGTTGGCGCTCGCTATACGTTCTAATTGTTCGGAAATGAAAGGACGCAAGACATTCTTCTCAAAGGATGCCTTGCGTCTCTTTCTTGTAGGAGGAAGGATGAAACTTTCATATATATTGCTCATCGTCCTCGCTCTCCTGTGCGCGGCGTGCAGTCCCATCGTCAAGATGCACGAGAATGAGCACCGCCCCGCGCTGACGGAGCAGGCGGATGCGGCGTATACGCCCGTCACGATTGAGAACATCGACGAGAAGGGAGCACCGGTCTCTCAGCTCTACGAGCAGCCGCCGCAGCGCGTCGTCGCTGTGTGGCAGAACTCCATCGAGACACTGCTCGCGCTCGGCGTGGGTGACCGCATTGTTGCGGGGATGGGTGTGCCGAATGCGAAGTACATCCGCCCGGAGTACCGTGCGGCATACGAGGCAATCCCCTACACAAGCCTTGAGAATCTGGATGTGGAGACGATCCTCATGATGCAGCCCGACCTCATCGTCGGCTGGTCGTCCACCTTTTTCACCGAAGGTACTGCGGGGACGGCGTTCTGGGCAGGGCGCGGGTGCATACCCACATCGCCCCGTCCTCGGCACGCGGGAACAAAACCAAGACCATCGCGCAGGAGTGTCAGGACATCCGAAATCTCGGGCAGATCTTCGGCCGTGCGGAACGCGCCGAGGAACTAATCGGCGCAATGCAAAACGAAATCGCATTTGTCGCTGAAAAAACCGCAGGTATGGAGAAGCGTCCGCGTGCCCTCGTCATCGAGCTGCTCGGCAAGGAGATCCGACCGTATGGCAGGGATACGCTCGCGGGCGATATGCTGCGTGCGCTCGATGCCGATCATCTTGCCTCGGACGCCACGAGTCTCAGCATGGAGGAGCTGATCGAGCTGAACTCGATGCCCTCTTTCTCATCGTCATCGAAAACGACTACGGCAACGAGGAGGCGATCACTGCGCGTCTCTATGAGAACCCTGCGCTGCGCTCGCTCTCCTGTGTGCAGCAGCGCCGCATCTACACCGTGCCGCTCTATGCCGTCTACAGTGCGGGCATTCGCGCCTACGACGGCATAACGATATTCGCACATGGGCTGTATCCTGAGATCTATGGAGAATAATCTATGCAAGCATTCTTTTCGCGTGCGGGGCTCGCACTGCTCTGTATCCTGCTCACCGCACTCCTCATTGTCGCTCTTTTCTGGGCGCTCTCGATCGGGACGGTCGATCTGCCGCCCGCCGTCATTGCCGCCGCCGTCCTCGACCAGATACAGAGCTGTACACCCATCGACATGGCGGGCAAAGGCCCCGTGCATGACATCGTATGGCTGCTGCGTCTGCCGCGCCTCCTGCTCGCCGCCATCATCGGCGCGGGGCTTGCCACCTGCGGCGTTGTCATGCGAGGCGATTGTAAAGAACCCGCTCGCCGATCCGTACATCCTCGGCATCTCAGCAGGCGCATCCCTCGGTGCGACCTCCGCTGTCCTCCTCGGCATCGGTGCAGCATTCGGGAGAATGCCGTCGGCATCGCCGCCTTTCTCGGTGCGTTCGCCGTCTCTGTCGGCGTGCTCTTTATCGCGAACATTGGCGGACGTGCAAACGCGATGAAGCTGCTGCTCGGCGGCATGGCACTCAGTGCCGTGTGCAGCGCATTTTTCGAGTTTCATCGTCTATTTTGCCAACGATAAGGAGGGCATTCAGACCATCACCCTACTGGATGATGGGCAGTCTGGCGGGGGCGAAATGGGAGCACATGGCGCTCATCGGCGGCATTGTCGCGCTCGCCGTTCTCTTCTTCTGGTCACAGAGCCGCATCCTCAACCTCATGCTGCTCGGTGATGCGTCCGCCATCACCCTCGGTACGGATCTGCACCCCTATCGGCAGATCTCATCTCATCGTCAGTGCGCTCGTGGTCGGGTTTGCCGTCCTTTGCCGCCGGCATGATCGGTTTCGTCGGTCTCGTCGTTCCCCACATCGTGCGTATGCTCGTCGGCACTGACCACAAGCGGCTCGTACCGGTCTCCGCTCTGGTGGGGGCGATCTTCCTCGTCGTCGCGGACGGGCTGTGCCGCGTCCTCATCCCGCACACGGAGCTGCCCATCGGCATCCTCATCGCGCTCGTGGGCGCCCCCGCATTTATCTATCTCATGGTGAAACGCACCTATGGATTCGGAGGGCAGTGATATGGAGATACTGGCTGAGGCGGTAAAACTCTTCATCGGAGACAAGGAGATTCTTAAGGGGCTGGATTTTTCATCTGAACCCGAAGGAATTCCTCGGGATCATCGGACCAAACGGCAGCGGTAAGAGTATGTTTTTGAAATGTCTCTACCGCGTGCAAAAGCCGACGGACGGAAAGATCACGATCAACGGGCAAAATCTCGACGAGCTGTCCTATCGGGAATCCGCCCTCCAGCTCGCCGTCGTGGCGCAGCATAATTTCTACAGCTTTGACTTCCGTGTGATGGAGGTCGTCCTCATGGGACGTTCCCCGCACAAGCGTCTGCTCGACCGTGATAACGCAGCGGACTACGAGATCGCGCGCCGTGCGCTCCGTACGGTCGGCATGGAGGATCTTGCGGAGCGCAGCTTCGCCAGTCTCTCGGGCGGCGAGCAGCAGCGCGTGATCCTTGCGCGTGCGCTAACGCAGGAAGCGGAGTGCATGATCCTCGACGAGCCGACCAATCACCTGGACATCAAGTACCAGCTGCAGATCATGGACATCGTGCGAGGGCTGGATCTCACAGTTGCAGCGGCCATACACGATCTCAACATCGCCGCGCTCTATTGTGACCGTCTGATCGCCATCAAGAACGGAATGGTCGTGGGCTATGGTACACCTATCGAGCTGCTGACGGAGGATTTTATCTATACACTATATGAGGTACATGCCAAGGTAGAGCACACTGCAGACGGGCATCTCTATATTCGGTATTTGCCGCAGCATCATACGGACGAGAGAAGCACTGATAGATGCAGATTCCATCCGGCGTAGGAT
>BNJV01001816.1_pt1 | contig 91197 bp, 122 predicted proteins | sample 8540591 | NCBI WGS metagenome assembly BNJV01 (sample SAMD00202457, study PRJDB9452) | human saliva metagenome | host: Homo sapiens
ATTATTCACGGCATAATATTTAAGTTAATTACCGTGCTATAAATCTTTAAACCTAATCCATGACGCTATAACTGACTTGATACACCTAAAAATGGGCAGACTTCCCCTAGGTAGAGTTTACAAGTAGTTATCAAGCTGTCAAGGTTCATTATTAGTTGTTATTCAAGCTGTATACATAGCTTGCTGATATTTGATAGAGTATCATAGAACTCATCCTTATATGGGCAACTGCTACACAGCTTGAATGTTATATACCTTGCTGAACGAATTACTTTTGCAGCAATCTTTAGCAGTTTTAGACGGACAGTATCAATGCGTTGTTTTCTCATATTTGCAGATAACGCCAATCGTCTAAACCAATTAAATATGTTATAAGCAAGTGCATGTATTTGAAGCCTGTTGGCATTTACAATTCTTGTATGACTGCTGACAGAAGCAAAGTCAAAACCTGTTTTACTTTCCTTTATGAAGTTTTCCATCAAGCCTCTTTTGCAATAGAACTTGATAAGATATTCAGGGGATGATTCCATGTTTGTAACAATGAATGTATACATGTAAGTCATTTGGTTTTCAGGTTTTTCAACTTTACAGACAACACGTCTTTCATAAGGCCAAGGACCTGCCTGATACATGAATTCACCATAAACTACAGCATAATCTACTTTGTTGTTTTTTGTGATTTCATCAAGTTCATCTACAAGATATGATGCCTTATCACGAAGTATAGCATTTTCTTTCAAACGAATTACATAGCCGGTACCGTTTTCTTCACACTGTTTATATAAACTGGGTGTTGCAAAGCCACTATCTCCACGAAGGAGAAGTTTAATTTCCGGAAAATCTTCAAGATATTCATCAAGTATAGGCTGAAGAAATTCCACAACTCCTGTGCTTGAATACTTAGTCCCATCTCGAAGCTGAATTTTAATCAAATCTCCTGTGATTCCATCATAGCAAACAAGTGGATGGTAACCGTTACTTTGATAGTGGAAGTTAAATGCTCTACCTTCCTGTTTGCCATAGGCATTAAGGAGTGTTGAGTCCAAATCTAAAATGATAGCTTCCGGCATCTGAATGCTATAAACTTTCTTTCGAAGAATTTGATTTATTGAAAGGAACTGATTCAGCGAATCCTCATCCATTCGATTATGAAATCTTGAAATGGTTGGTTGTGATGCTAAAGTGTCTTTATTTAGCACTGCTTTAAACACAGGATCATTTGTAAGTTCATCTGAAGCATCATCTTCAAAATAACCTGCAATGATCATATATATCATCTGAAGAAGGATTTTCTTTATCAGTGTGATAACGGAATAATGCAGAATCATTGGTCTTAAATGATTGACTGAAAAGTTTATCAATGCCAAGTTTACTTACGAATTCTTTTATAAGAAGTAAGCCTGCATCAGAGGATAAATCTCCTCCATCGAAATTAATTTTAATTTTTTTCTATTGCTTTCAAGTGATAAGGTGTTTACAATACTCATAAAGGGCTCCTTTGTGTATTTTTTTGAGTTTTAAGCACCTTAATTTTACCACAAATGGACGCTCTTTTTTTCTTCACTTAATAAGTGAAAGCAATATTTTGTTAAAATATAGTAATTATGTGGCTTTCAGCCACTTTCATGGAGTTGACAATGAATAATCTAGGTAATTTTGAACCGGAACAGGCTCATAATTTAAAGCATAAGTCAATTGTCAAGCAGAATCAGCAACTTATAATACGAAGGGTACTATGGAAAATATATAGAAATAGAAAGAAAATTTCTTTGTAAAAGGAAATCGATAAACTTGACACGCTACTGAAAGAATAGATGCTGACTCAGGGTATTTGAAATACCGTCCGTAGTCAGGATAAGAAAAGAAAATGATGATTATGTTCTTACTTATAAAGGAAGCGGATTTGCTGTCACGCAGCGAATATAATCTTCCAGCGATGAAAGAATCTTTTAGTCATCTGATTAAAAATGTGACGGTATAATTATCTCAAAAAGCAGATATAAAATTCCGCTTGAAAAACAGCTTGGTTTTCAGAACTTGATGTTCAAGGGTGAGCTTTCCTTAAGCTTGGTTCTTGTTGAAGTGGAATTTAAATCAGTTGAAGACGCAAACCTTCATCCCTCCTGTGGTTTCGGAGCAGATGTTACAACCAGACGGCAGATACCACAACTCACTCATATGTCAAGTACGGATTACTTAGGGTGGAATACTGAAAAGTAAAGGGGCTGTCGAAATACTGAATTTTAATCCTACAGAACTAAATAGAAATATCCTGACAAATACAAGGCATTTTGGCTTTGTGACTTTGTCAGGATATTTTGTTTTTTTCTATTATACTGTCTATTTTTGGGCACAAAACCCCTTAGCTAGAAATTTTGCTTTTGCATTTTTTTACTATGCGGTTTTCTCCTGTAGTTTTTCCTTCAAATTTCTTTTAGTTTTGCGTAGAGAAAACGATGATATTTATTTATATTTCTTCCTATTGCAAAAAGCATAAATTCTTTATATACCTTATCTGAAGAACGATAGTTAAAGCGTCGGAAAATCTTCATTTTTCTTTAATATCTCCAAAATGACCTTCCGTTTGAATAGAGCGTGTCTGTCGTTTCAGAATACCTTTTTCACTCTGTATGTTAGCATGTGACTTCTCTCGAAGCTCTTCCCATACTTCATTGATCTTCATCACTTTGTTCTTATCAATATCTTTATCAGGATTATATTTGTATAAGCATTTAGACTTATGTTCACATCCACTACAGTCTGAACATCCATATACTTCATATGTTTGTGTATAACCATTCTGTCTTTTCTTTTCAGTGTTGATATGTCTCAGTTCACGACCGTCATGACAGATATAGACTTGTTCATCCTCAAATACCATTGTCTTCATGTTGTAGTATTTACCTATATCTTTACTGTATGCTCTTGTTTTTTCTTTTTCTCATGATCCTGCAGTTTTTATATAACTGTCTATCTTATTTTTCTTTTTAGATATAAGAGATTTTTTTCTCACTACAATAACCGCTGTCTGCTGTCACTTCTTCAAGTACTTCTCCAAATGCTTCCTTATGCTTTTCAAGGACCGGAATTAATGTATTATAATCTGTACGATCATTACTTACATAACTATGTACAATAAAATAATTCTCTACTGCTATCTGTACATTGTATGCCGGCTTTAGCTGCCCGTTCAACATATGATCTTCCTTCATTCGCATAAAGGTTGCTTCCAAATCGGTTTTGGAATAGCTGTTTCTATCTTTCCCCATGATTTCAAAAGCATTCTTTATAGCCCATTAGTCTCTGTCCACAATGTTCAAGTTCTTCATAAAGTTGTTGAAGTTTTGGCTTTCTCTTACCCTTTCCGTTAACAAATACAATGCCTTCTCCGTCAGCAATTGTCATAAGATTTTTCTGGAGCTTAAGTATTTCAAGAGGAGAGCAGTTATCAATCTCTATAATACGGTTATTAGATAGCTTTTTTTATGTTTTGTAATCTTTCTTTTTTTCTGTTCTTTTCAATAATATCTCTAACTCTATCAATCCCGTCAATCACAAACATTTGTGCATTTCCAAGCTCGTACTTTTTCGCCAAATCCATTATCTTTTATAAAAAGAATTATAGCTTGAATAAAAGCTTATCAATAGAATCTAGAAGACCTGCAAGATGATAATTAATGCTTCCACGCCATACAAAAGTATAACGATTAGCATTAGCTTCTATTTTCGTTCCATCAATAAACAATTCTTTTAATGTTACAAATCCTTCTTTTTGTAATCGTCTCATAAACTGATAGTTTAAGTCATCCAGGATATCTGAAGTAAGTTTCTTACTTTTAAATTCATAAAAAGCATCTCTTTTAGGCTTCCTCCCTTGAGTAAGCCAGATAAAAGCGATATCTCTTTCACATAAATCCACAATACGATCAATAGAGCGTATTCCACGCATATTTGCATAAGTAATAACTGCATACATCATGATCGGGATTGTACCCTGTTCTTCCCTTATCCGAACAATTGGCTAACAGTCCGGAAAAATCTAAATCCTCCATAACTTTTTTTAGGGTATATACTGGATCGTCATTGGGCAAACTCAATTCATATAAGCTAAAGTTGATTTTCTGTTGACCTATTTCAAAAGTCATTATAATCCTGTCTTTGACAGTTTTAAAAGTTAAAAAGTGCCCTTGAAAACCCAGTGTTTTTACCGGCTTTCAGGGCATTTTTATTTCGTTTTGAAACTGAAAAATAGTATTTTATTTTCCTTTTACTTTGTTTTTGTATTGTCCTCATTTGACTTTTTGTTATAAATTCAAAATCTGTATTAAAATGACAAATCTCATGTAGTTTATCTGTGAGCTCTGTTCGTTTATATAGAGTATGAAACCTTGCTCTTTTACATATGCAAAATTAAAATCTTTTAAGGTCTTTAGAATCTCTTCGCATGTATACTTGTGTTCTAAAAAATTTTTCGAGATATCTGTAAATGATCAAGGCTAAAAAAGCAGGTTAGAAGTGAGACGTAATTCTATCAGCCCTTTGTAAAAATACCGGTCTTGCTTCAAAACTCGGTTTTCATAATTCTAAAGCATTCTTCTATTTGCCAACGCTTTTCACTTATACTTAGTATTTCACTTACATCATCGTCAAGTAGGTCTGTTGAGATGGCATACATACCATCATACTTTGCCTCCTCATCTATTTTATCTGTATTAAGAAAGTTATGTACATTTGCTTTTTCACTCATCATCAGTTACTGCAATGCTGCCAAGAAAACCCTGCCGGATCATTAGGATTTCTTCTTTCTTTTTGATACTGCCTTTTTCAAGCATTAACTTAGCTCTATCAACTTGTTTTTTTCTCTAATAGCTTTTTGGTATCTGGCATATTTTGGTGAATATGTGATTATAAGTCTTTGAGATAAATCTTTCGGTGTATAGGGAGCATCTTTGTAATATATAGTCTCATCATCCATTGATATTTCAGCCAGATCCACCACTTTATTATCGTACAAACTTTTAAATCCCTTAGTATCTAAAGCCCATTGCCTATCTTGCGCATTAAGCTTTTTTATTGATTGAGTGACTACAAAAGCTCTTTCACCCATATGATTGTACTTTCTTATTTTTTCCGAACCAAGTCCGGCATCACTACAGTAAATAAACTTTTTGACAATCAAACTCTTTTAAAAATTTTTCTTCAAGTGGTTTAATAGAGGTTTGTTCATTTGCATTTCCCGGAAATAGAGAAAAGCAAGTGGAATGCCGTCACCATCCATAAACATACCCATTTGTATTATAGGGTTTGGTCTATGTTCCTTGCTTTTGCCATATTTCTTAATGCCATTTTCATCCTCAATCTCAAAATAATAGTTAGTACAATCATAAAAAAGAAGCTTATCGTTACGTTTCCCCACCAGATGACTGTTTCTATAAGTTTCAGATTGTATAAGGTCACATTCTTTACCGAGTACATTTAAAGATCGATATACATCATGTAATTGGTAAGATGGTGGCTCTAAAAAGTCCCATAGCACAAGAGTAGCTTGAGCGTTTACTGGAAGGTTCGAGTATTCTGGAGTAAATCAAATCGGATAATATCGAGTTGATATCAAACTTGAAGCTATACTTATCCCTTATCTTTCTACAAACTTTATTAAGCCAAGTTTATAATAAAAGTACTGCAAAAACAGGTAACCTCCACGATAGAATACTTGTTGCTGTGGCTGTAGTCGTTTGCTTGAGTTAAAACGAAAGATTTACTATTTTTATCTTCTTTGTACTTTTTGTGTTTCAAGTTTTGCCTCAGCATGAGCCCATTTCATGACGTCATCTCTAGTGGGTCCATGCTCTTTTAATAATTCAGCAAGAGTACCAAGTTTGCGTACATTTACAGAGGTGCTAACCCCTTTGTCATTTATAAAGCTTTTTGGAAATATAGAAGGACTCTGCATTTTTTTGATTTTGATGTAGTAACTTTCATAGATAACCTCCACACCTTATTATAGCATAAAATACTAGAAAATACTATATATTAAAACGAATATTTTTGACAAAAATTTTAAGTAAGAAATGTAGGCTATATGCGGGTTGCAGGACTTTTTTATGCCTATTTAGGTAAAACAAACTGTCAAAGACGTATAACGATTAGCATTAGCTTCTATTTTCCGTTCCATCAATAAATAACTCTTCAATGTTACAATCCTTCTTTTTGTAATCGTCTCGCAAACTGATAGTTTAAGTCGTCAGGATACCTAGTAAGTTTCTTACTTTTAAAATCATAAAAAGCATCTCTTTGAAACTGTCCTTAGGTAAGCGATAAAAGCAATATCTCTTTCTGTAAATCCACAATACGATCAATAGAGCGTATTCCTCATATATTGCATAAATAATAACTGCATACATCATGATCGGGTTGTACCTGTTCTTCCTTGTCGAACAACAATTGGCTAACAGTCCGGAAAAATCTAAATCCTCCGCCTTTTTTTTAGGGTATAGACTGGATCGTCATTAAGGCAGCTCAATTCATATAAGCTAAAGTTGAATTTTCTGTTGACCTGGCTCAGTCGTTATAATAATTAACTGTGAGCATAGTTACATTATAACATGCCAACGGAGAAAAGATGGTTGTCGTTGGCCATCTGTAAAGAGTGTGGGAGGGAGTGACTCATCATGAGTTACTCCTCCTCTATGTCACTGTCATTTCCGACAGCCCCTTTTTACGATATCTTGCCGCCATATAGATATTGTACATATCATTATAGTCAAGTGATTTAAACTTCCTATACTTCTTGTTTTATTATGAACAGTTTGTTGCCAAGTCCTCACTGATCTTTTTGCTTGCCTCTCTGTTAGGCTCGTGTAGTTACAGGCATACCTACAGATTTGAAAATTCTACAGTTCTTTCAATTCCTATATCAGCGGCCTTTTATCATCGGCCTCCTTCCTCGCATATACCTTTCTTTGCAAAATTTTGCAAATCTCTATGTTTTTCTTCACTACATAGTTTGCCCAAGCCCAATCACTGAGGTTGCACCATGGTAGCTGAGTTAAAAGCATTGAAAAACCATTTCAAACTGATGGCATGACCGGTCACCATCTCTTGGTATCACGCTGATCAAGACCTGTAAATCTATATGTGATACGCTTCCGCACCACATAACTTCACTCATGACTTCATAGTCTGTCGGATTTTGACCTTCGGTCAAATTTGATAATATCTCTAAAGTCCTCGCCATCTCATCAGTCAAATGGTTCCCAGAATATTTGTAAAATCTGGGTAGCCATAAAGATATCACCCGCCGGCACCCTATCTGATACTTGGAAATGATGTATGTAAGTTCGGATCCATTATCTAAGCCTGCATCTGTTAAAGTCTGTAATCCCTTTCTTTTATATGGCTTCCGGTTGTCATCTGTAAGAACTGCAGAGTCGCTTGTTTCAGATCCTGCCCGGCAATAGTCCAAATCAGACCTATAGGAATAGATCTTTCCACCTTCTTTCTTTGAAGAAAAACTCTTCTATATCCATTGTCGGATTTGCCACACCTATTGCCACAAACTTTGCGGTATCTATTGCACTTCCCTCCGCCTACAGCCAGAATAAAGTCTGCTCCCGAATTCTGGAAGCTTTTTAACCATTTCCTTTTGCCCTTGCTTAAAAGCGGATTTGCTTCCTCCTCAAATAGCAATAAGCCTCTATATTTCTCTGCCAATCTTTCTTCTACCAGTCAAGCAGACCCTTTCTTTACTGCCTTCCACCAAAGATAACTGCAACCTTCTTTACTCCGAACTCTTTAATTAAACTTCCTATATCATTACTTGTTTCCTGCTCCGAAAACAAATCCTTGTCAGTGAATAATAATTAAACTTTGCATACACTACCTCACTTTTTCATTTTATTTTATTTATCAAGTCCATATAACCCTTGCAATATTTTTTCATAAAGGGGCTCCAATATTTTCTTGAAATTTGCTCTCTCCTCAATTGATAGAATGTACATCTCTATACCTTTATCGACAACTCCTTCTCATATATCTTTTTCCTGTTTGCCCAGATTTCTCTCTCACAAATGCTGCTCTCTACTGCAACCTCTTTATAATTGCTCTGTCTTTTTGGTTTATTCCATGTCACATCAAGAGCAAAGTTGCATTTCAGGAACTCGGGTATGCTCATCCTTTCTGTGTAATATTTTTGCATATATTGATAGTGCATAGCTGATATATAAGACGGAATATTATTCTCCACACCGTCTATCACACCTTTCAAGAGATCAAAGCAAACAGACTGGCACTCTTGAGCTACAGGTTCCAGCTCCCAAGTTCTTATCGCTATCGCTTTACATAAGGTCCGATTGCTGCTGTACTCTGATTTTAATCCCGAAAGATCCGATATATCTTCTATCGGTCTTACATTATTATAAAGTTCTTGCACCTGCAGTATAAAATGACGGCGGCTCATTACCTGAACCGTCAAACTACGAGATCTCTGTCGCCTATCTCTTTATAAAATTACATTCCACATATGCTCCTCATCCACACTGTTTATAAATAAGGCATCTGCAAAACATTCAAAATCACAATATCATTTGGCTTAATGAAATAGAGCTCTGGTAAATCAATTTCCTCCAAACTTCATGTTTTATATATGGCTCTCAGTTTACCGTCATACTACCTCTATTCTCCCCTTGCTCTTTCCTCTGAAGTCTTGCAAGCTCAAATGCTCCAAGAGTAGTAGGATAATCTTTCGGGTGATTTTTCCATATGTAAACATACTCGGTAATAACTTTTTCTCACACATGAGTAACAATCATAACAAATGATTAAAGCCATATCAGTTCTCTTCATCTTTTATTTTTTCCCAAAATGTCATCAAATATCTTTGTAGTCTTTACCTACAATTCTCTTTGTCAAAATATATCGTTTGTATTGTCGGTAAAATTATAAGCATTCAAATCTCTTTCAGCTTTGACTCTTCTCCAGTCAATATAATCAGTATAGCACCTTCCGCCTCCACCGTTATTCCTTTTCCAAGTTCAAGTGTCAATTCCTTAGGTATTCATTCCTCTTGCTCTGTTATACATCATAAAGGTTGAAAGAGCTGGGAACAGTACATGTAGGCTAGGTATTTGCTCTAAGAGTATTTACTTCATGCCTTGAACTTATAAGCGCAAGCATCGCAAATATGTGAAAATAATATTTACAATCCTGAAGTGAAAATTATAGAAAGAAGAAGAAGAACCCAGCTTAAACAACTCTCAAAAGCTGTGTTCTTGCTGTTTGGATCATAATTCATAGAGCCTCCATGTTCTAATGTTTGTGGGATTATTTTATATCAAAAAGAATTCCGGGTTGGCAAACCCAGCATTCCACTACGTAAAAAGACGGGTTTGAATTTCAACCGCTTGTGATGTCAAAGCCTTTTGACCACTTTTGTTGTTACTTGGCAGCCTTGTCTGGTTTGCAAGATATTCTACAGTGTTCCTTGCATCCCTTGCCTGCGTTGAACTGATCCCAAAGAAGATCCGTACATTGAAAGCTGAACTCCCTGCCCTGGCTCAGCTTATCATCCTTTATCTGTTCTGTTTCTCTGTTGTACCTGTTGTGTAGACACCCTGCGTCGGATCCTTGGCTACACTCGACGAAGATATCAAGTCTTTTGATCTGTAGCGAGGTGCACACTAATAATATTTGTTCTGTGCAGCGCTAACTGCGTCTACATCGTCAAGTGCTGACAATCCGCACCGTCAACGCACCGCCAACTGTGAAGAATCTGTCATCGCTGGGTATTGCTTCGCTTGCTACTGGCCTTAACAGGATTGAATGTATCTTCATTCCTGTTCTTAGGATTGCCTACTGCTCTCTGTGAATATATGCGGCAACACGATCATATCCTCAAGATTTTCTCCTTCGCTATCATCAGTGTCTGCTCCAAACTTAATGTTGCTAAGCTTTTGCTGCGATATCACCGACGTTTACGATGTCTGAACGGAATACCTGTGCATATCGGATACATGATCGTCAACTGTTGTCTGAATCTTACCGCTTGCATCTGTAACTGCCTTGTGCTTGTATGGTCAACTTTCTTTGATAATCCCTCTTTGTCTACAAGCTCTGCATTGAGTCAACACTGTTGTATCCTTACGATCTCTCTGTATAGCGTCGACTGTTCCCGGTGCCGCAATGCTGTTATATATCCTTGGGAGCCTCTTGAAGAGACGGTCACCCAACAAGTCCCGACTCATCTGTCGTCTACGATTGACCAGCCTGCGCCCTTCATTGTCTCATCAGGTACTGTCCGTATCGTCCGAGGTCAACGAGACCTTACACCGAAATCTCCTGTTGTTTGCCTTAGTTGTTACGTTTAATGAATCTGTCCAATAAGCATAACCTGTTCACTGCCAATACCCACCCCAATGCTACTATTCCGCAACTTCATGTGTTTCTTCTTGAGGTTTTCTCATCTTTCCCTCCTATCGGATATTCAAATTGTGAATCTTGGTCCTCAACTTTTTGAAAAACTGAGTGTCTCTCTCGTTTTCAGCTATGTTCTAATTCATTATGAGTATTTGTTGCATTTGTAAAATGTACTCAAACACAATTTGGACTACCGCACTAAAGTGATTATATGAATAATCAAATCTAAACATTACTCTCAAGTATATATAATCCTTTGAGATATATATATCTCGGTTTGACAGCTAACTACTCCCTTTATAAACCTCAACCCCTTATAAAGACTGGATTTCAGTCTTATTTTTTTGTCAATTCTTATGTTATTTTTTTGTAGCTATTTATAGTTAGATATGGTATAATATGAGTATGGAGGTGGAATGTATGAAGCTTACTGTAAGTAAATCAAAAAACTCTGCTACATTTTATGTTCAGAAATCTATACGCAAATCCAATGGTTCTGTCACTACAGTTACTATTGAAAAACTTGGAAATCTTGATATGGTTAGGGACTAGAGCTAATGGAAAAGACCCTTACGTTTGGGCTAAGGAATATGTTGATGAACTTAATCGTAAGGAATATGAGGAACAAAAAGAGATATTGATAAAATGTTCTCCTTCAAAACTCCTGAAGCCTGATGAAAAACATTTGTTTAACTGTGGATATCTATTTCTTCAGAGTATTTACTATTCACTTAAGCTGGATAAAATCTGTTCTAAAATTTCAAAGAAGTATAGCTTTGAATATGATTTGAACGATATTTTATCTCGACTAATTTTTACTCGTATCCTTTATCCATCTTCTAAGTTGGCATCAAATCGTTCTTCCAAAATGTTTGTTGAACAGCCAACCTTTAATTTACATGATATATATCGTTCACTTTCTGTTTTATCTAAAGAAAGTGACTTTATTCAATCTGAACTTTATAAAAATAGCCAAAGAATACTTCCTCGCAGGAATGACATTCTTTACTATGATTGCACAAACTATTACTTTGAAATCGAGCAGGAAGACGAACTTAGGAAATATGGAAAATCAAAACAACATCAACCACTACCTATTGTCGGAATGGGAATGTTTATGGATCATGACGGTATTCCTCTTGCTTTTGATATTTTCCCCGGAAATAAGAATGAGCAGCCAACACTAAAGCCTCTTGAACAAAAGGTAATCGATGATTATGGTGTTGATAGTATTATTATCTGTACAGACGCAGGTCTTTCTTCAAATGCCAATAGAAAGTTTAACGACAAAACTTTATTTGGTGAAAGAATGAGAAGTTTTATAACAACACAATCTATAAAACAACTCCCAAAATATTTAAAGGAGTTTGCCCTAGACCCTGTAGGATGGTCAGTACAAGGTGAAGCAGGATTATTTAATCTGAATAACCTAGATGAACAAACAGACTATAATAAAGTCTTTTTATAAGGAAAGATGGATTAAAGAAGATTTATCCAATAAAAAGGTCAAAAGAAGGTGATAAAGCGTTAGAGCAACATCTTATTGTATCATTCTCCTTAAAAGTACAAAAAAATATCACCAAAAAAATCAGGCAAAACCAGATTGACCGTGCTAATAAAGCTTATTGAAAAAGGGGAATATAAAAGAAATCAAAAAAACCAAAATGATCCACGCCGTTTTATTGCTACTGAAGCAATGACATCTTCAGGAGAAGTCTGTGACAGAGAAATCCCTTATATAGATTCGAACCTCATAGCTGAAGAAGAAAAATATGACGGCTTCTACGCCGTTTGTACTAATCTGGAGACAACCGGGGCGGAAGAAATCGTTCGTATAAACAAGAAGAGATGGGAAATTGAAGAATGTTTCAGAATCATGAAAACCGAGTTCAGTGCACGCCCTATTTATCTTCAAAGAGAGGATCGCATAAAGGCACATTTCATAACTTGTTTTGCTTCATTGGTAGTCTTTAGGATACTTGAGAAAAAACTTGGCGAACAATATACATGCGATGAGATTATTGACGTATTACGCTCTATGATGATGTATCGTCCGGGAGAAAAGTTAGGATATCTACCCACTTACACAAGAACAGCTATAACAGATGCACTTCATGAAGCATTTGGATTTCGTACCGATTATGAAATCTTAACCGATTTGAGTATGAAGAAAGTCTTTCGAGACAGCAAAAAAAGTAGGTAGTCCTAGCTACACTTTTGTGAATTAAAAAAGGTCTGAAACCCTTGATATATACGGGGTTCAGACCTTTTAGCTGTCAAAGACAGGATTGTATAGTATTTATTATATTTGTGCAAAATGTACCCAAGTCATAATTTGGACTACTCACTAAAGTAGTATATGAATAATCAAATCTAAACATTACTCTCAAAGTATATATATATCCCTTTGAAAGGATGTATACTTACCGTCCTTAGGCAGCTCTGCACTTCAATAAAAGTACAGGCTCTCTGATTTCATCTGCAAGCTCTATTAAATCTAGTAATATTTTACTCTTATTTCAGACTTTTGCGGAAATATCGGGTAGATTTTCAATACAAACCATTCTGCATGCGTGCTTTCTCATTAACTCCGAAAGTTTCTTTTGTTCAGTTCCTTTCCTCCATATTTGAGGCTAAAGAATCTTACAAATACAAGATATACCGCAGATACAAAATTAATAATATAAATATCGCACTAAGAACTGAAAGTCTGTATAACATTAACAAGATTTGACTCTTTAATATCACCGCTGTCCTCTGGTGACTCGGCCTTTTCTTATTTCATAGAACTTATCATTGTTTATAGGTATATAAATTCTGTATGAAAACGTCTTTTCCTCTCCGTCCACAGTATATTTTCCGCTAAGCTCAACGTGAAAATCCTTTTCCGGTTTCTCCGCCAAGTGCATCTTTCATCTGTGCATAATTTCTGTATGTCCGCTCTGTCTATACTGAGACTTTCATTTTATTGAAGCGCTGCTTGTAACACTCTCCATCACCCTACCCTCAACAATAGGATATATATCTTTTCATATACAGGGACTTTTCTTCATCTTTTCCCTGTTTGATACCCTTCAACTACAGCCTGATGAAATGTAATCTCCGGATATGCTTAGAGCATTTGTCATCAGCAAGTTCTGATTTGAAATCAATATTTATAAAATCCTGTAATTGACTTGGATATACTCTTCCTTCTTCCAGAAAACTCTTCTTCAAAAACATTGTTTTCTTTCAGATGTACCCTCATAGAAGCACCTGTTGTTATATTATAGGAGTTTTACCACCCTTCTGTCTCGGTATGCGGTCTTATATTTATAAATAAAAAGTATCAAACTTATCAGACACAATATAACGCTTAAAGTATAAAGAAAAATTCTTGTATTTTTGTCAGTTTAATATCTTCTTTTGTCTTTTTTCACTGTTCTCTTTTATGAGTTTTCTTCATCAGTTGTCTATAACTCCCTCCGAATTTTATCCAGTTCCTTTCAGTATCAATGTCAGTAACCCGATCTTAGGTACAACTTTTATCACTGGTGCCTCTTTATATCATTTGGTTGTACCTTATCTTCATCAACCGCATTGTTATCGCCCTTAGTCTCAAAACTTACATTTGCCCTTCATCTTTAAATACTTCTTTAATTCTGAGTTATTATTATATTCTACGCGCTTAAAGTTTATAATATCACCCTCGAAAGTTCATATTTCATCTTCATTGGATATTTTTATGTACCAGTACCACATCTCCGGGCATTATTAGAGGCTCCATGCTTCCTGTAAGTATACCGAAGGATATACCGGAAAATACTCCCCACAAAAGGCCAGGCAAAAGCTGTTGCAACTAAAAGTGAAATCAGATACATCACATCGCTATCTTTCACTGCTCTTTTCTTGCAGTTGCAAAAACATGATCCGATATAAACATGGCATAGACTATCGGGAAAAACTATTCCTATAGCGCGCTGTCAAGAAGCCACGATAATTCAGGCAATACCGGAAAGCATTCAAAAGCTGTATTATCCGATACACTACATAGCAGCACACCTCCATAAAATACAAATACGACATAAGGCATATTCTTTTGCCGCTATCGGCAATAAAATCTGTATACTGTATATAAACAACTCTTTAAACTCTTGTGACAAAAAGATTTCCAAAATTGGATTTCAACCAGACACATTATTATTGTTATTAAATAAAATATAGCTGTTCTCTTATAGTTTTTAAGGTTTTACATGCCGATGCAAAAGGTACTGACCTTATCATTTTCCTTTGCTGTATATTGCCGGTATTATCGTCAATGCATTTACAAGTATTCGCGAAATTGATGTATCTATAGGGACTGGCTCAGTTTTTCATAAAAGACCGCCGGCACAAATTTCAGTGCTATAAATATTATTCCCCGGATAAGACCCATATCCGACCAGATATCTGCTTACAGGATTTTTACCGGTATATAAAGCCATGGTAAAAATAAAAACATGATACCTATCAGTATGCACCAGTATAAAGATGCAATAAAAGGCATCTCCAATATCTTTACCTATTATATGGTGGCAGGAATTATCACAATAGCTAAAAAGTATACTTGCATAAATAATATATTTTTCAAGGCTATCTTTTCATATCATTCGGATTCTTTTGATATGTTTCAAAGCTTATCTTCACTATAGGTTTATGAGTTTTCCTGTGTGTTTCTGCAGACTTTTTCGGCTTATAACAAGATCTCTTTGATCAGGTTTGACAGTATCTCTTTGTTCGGATCAACTGTATCTTCCTGCTCACCTTTTGAAAGTGAACCGTCTCAACTATACTTTCTTTTGCACTTCTTCTTTACTTCTATTTGCTAGCATCATAAGCTAAAGCGCACATTGGCCTTTTACTTTTGACTCATCCTTCAATATGCCCATGCATTCAGACAGCATTGTCATAGTATTGATGCAGCTATACATAAACAAATTCTCTTTTTCATTTCCCGTCTCCTATTTATCTCCATCCTGCGCTTTTGAGATCCTCCTGAATACATCAAAGTGTCTCACAGAATATGTCACCACTACACCGTTTCCGTACGGCAGCCACAAGATTCCTCATTAAAAATCACGAGATCTATACTTTCCTGCACTTTTCTCACTGTTTTATAATGAAACTTACAGGCAGTTCAAGTATCCAAACTTTTCCGCCTTGAGTTTTAGATAAATCGTCGCTAAAACTCATCTTTCCGTCTTGCATCAAAAGTTCTTACTATACTTCAAACTGAAAGGTTTCCATAAAAGCAGCCTCACTCTTCCAGAAGGAATATGCCGCTCCTTCCTTATGCAAGCACATGCTTATCCACTTTCAACTCCAAGTCCTCTCCTGTCTTTGTCAGTATCAAGCTTTGTATAATTTAATTTTATTTACGGTACTGTCCTGTGATGTTGTAAGAGGGAAATCAATTTCAAACTTTCCCTCAAGTAATAATTTATAGGTAAACCCTCAGTAAACGTAATCTCAACTTCCTTATCTGTTGTAATGAATCTCGGCATCTATCAAAAGTTTCATTATTTCCCGCTTTCATCAGTAAGGTACGGAATACTTCTCATCGGAATTTCCGGCAAATATCCATAGATCCGCTCGTCATCTTCATTTCTGCCGATAAAGCGAACCAGCTTGAATAAGCTCCGCCTGTAGCCGCCAATCCCATAAAATCACAAAACGGTTTCTTCTAAAAACTTTCTATTACTGTACATAACTCTCCTATCCATATATATGAGTATAAATTACGGCTGTGTCAGCCGAATTGAAATGCCAGTTCAAATTTTTCAATATTTGGTCAGCAAATACCAATACTTCCGTTCTGCTGTAATATCACAAACTTACCCAGATATATTTGATATATGTTTTTATAGTTCCTTCGGGATACAAACAAATCTTCTGCAATTTTTGCATTTGTATAAGCCCCTCTCTTAAAAAGCAGTGCGACTTCAATTCTCTTTTTGTCAGAGCTTCTATCTTTTTCTTCTTCCGTAAAAGCTTCCCCTATTGTCAACCAGATGCGAAGAGTGAACTTTCCTCCCCTGTCGACAACTTCTAAGACTATACATAATATCGTCTATAAACGCATCTTTTAATACATACGCATCTATTCCCTAGATTTTTGCCTTTACAAAAGTCACTTTCACTTGAAGATTAAAGTTATTACAAATGTCTTTATAGCTTTATCATGTCTTTGTACCCTCCAAAAACTCAAATCCTGCTCTCATTATGTAAATGTACGTCCACAAATGCCATATCTAGGCTTTATTCTCTACCAAATCATAAAACTTCACCGACAGTGCCCGCCTGCAGGTTTTCCTCCTCGGCTTATGAGCTTAATAATTGATTCAAGACCCTGTCTTGCAATAGGGTGATCGTCTAAAACAAGTACCATATTCCGTCTCTGTTATCTCGGCAAACTAAGTTTAACTCTAACGCCTATCGTCATATACAACACTCCATTATCCCCTTTTAATAAAACTGCTATATTTCGCATATTTTCTCAATCCGTTACCTTCGGAGAAGTTTTTATCCTCTTGAAAAACCTGTTCCCGTCATCTTCTATCAAAAGCTCTACAGTATCTGATTGCATTTTCAATTCGATATTTATATTTTTGACTTACACCATGTTTTTATAGCATTATTCACAGCCTCACATGCAACTCTGTATAGAGCTATCTTTTTGTGCTATCGTTATATAATCCGCTTCTTCGTCCAAATTTTAAATTTATCCTTTACATCATTAAGCCTTTCAGTTCCTCCATATATGCAGTATACTGCATGTATAAATGTATTTATATTATCCTTAAATCTTTTCCGTAGATACTTTCTCTAAGCTCCGCCATAGTACTCTCTGCAGATTTTTCAGTATATGTATGGACTCCTATAATATCTTTCTCTATCCGCCTTTACCTTACTTTCCATACCGCAAGATTACAGGTAATGCCGAAAAGTTTCTGTATTACCGTATCATGTATTTCATTTTGCAATACGATTTTGTCCTCTACAGCTGCATCACCTTTCTATTTGGGCATATGTATCCAGATTATTGAATACCATCTTTATCAGATGCAAATGAATCCTTTTCCCGTCATCATGCAACTCCGATGAACGCCTTATCAAAATACCGCTTAGATAATCAGACCTCTCCTATTTTTAGTAATTCATAACATACGGACGACTCTATAATATTTCGAGATTCTCACCTATTGTCGGATCTTCATCTTGAAACTTTATCTTTTCCGATATATCATCATATCATCTTTTTCAATACCACAGTCTCTCTACAACTCAGGAAAATCATCACGTTCAAATTTACAAGCACCAAATTCGATACAAATTGTTATTTCTAAAGCAACATTGACAACTTTTTCCATGGTTTTCGGATCTGTCATTTGCAAAATAGTCCAAAGCTCACTCCAACTCCTGTCAACATACAAAGGCATAGTTGCTGAGTTCCTTTTTCTTTATTCAACTCCTGTATTCAGCTTTTCAAGTTCTTCATTTTGCTTTTCCCATGTATGCTACGCATAATAACGAATTATATAAAACTCACACATAACATGCCATGCCCAAAAGTAATATTGATATCCTGATAAGACGAATTTTCTATACCTTTCCGGCTATGTAGCACAAAATAAACACCAGATACAGGCAATGAAATGTCACAGTTATATTTTTATCTAAAGCAACCATCAATAAAAATACAGTTGACTTTCATACCAAATAGCGGGCTGTAGCATCCTCCGCTGAAGAAATATAAATATCCCATAGGCAAATACTTAAACGAACATAATTCTAAAGCATGCATTCTGTTCTCGCATGCCTTTTTATACAACCAGCAACTTAATGCACAGGATATCGACATTCCCCAAAAATAATCAGGTTTATATTCTCTTTGTTATATACCGAGCAAAATATAAAATACTGTTGATATTACAAAAGCTACTATTCTCCACAACACATTTATATTTATATATGTGAGCATTCTCTTCCACCCCATCTAAACCGTTCTCCTGCAGCAGCCCCCTAACGCCATCTATTAAAAATTTATTTAATTTATAATTTAAACTTTCATTACTTTCTTATTATATATCACTATAACGCATATATCTACCAAAAACTTTTTAGTAATAGTCACATATCCAATAGTTTGTATAATAAAAAGAGCTCTGAGATTTTTAAAAATCTTGGAACTCTTTATATTTTTATCTGTTCATATCATATGAAACAAATGCATCCACCTTCTCTTAGAAGGGCTTTCCTTCATCAAATTCATTTGTAAAGAAATGCATATATCAACTCTTCTCTAAGTTTATCACCAATTGTAAACGCTCCAACACAGGCTATATTTGCATTATTACTCACACAGCTCTTTTAGCAGAATAAATATCCGAAATCAACGCAGCATATGCTCCTTTACTTTATTGGCAGCAATGGACATTCCTCAGTCCCGTACCACATAGCAGTATACCTCTGTCAAAATTCTTATCAGAAACCTGCTTTTGCCACCTCTATCGCAACATGTTGCATATATTGCATCATCACTCCAAAATCTGTAACTTCACCAAATCGCTCTTTTTATAAATTCTATTAATCTATATTTCTCTTCAACTGCATTTGGATCTGAACCTATCGCTATTTTCATCATCTATGCCTTCAAAGTCAATTATAAAACCGCCCAAACCCTTTAATTTGAGCTGATTTTTATACCCCACTCAGCTTTTTACCGCCCCTGCTGTGATGCCCTTTTACCAACTGTTCCTGAAAGAAAATGTAAATTACAATCACCGGAATCATCATAATCATCAGCCCGGCAGTAATAAGTCCGTAGTGCTGTACGCCTGACCCTCGAAGATTAAAAACATGCCAAATTCAAAGTGCTTGGCTTAGGACCGGATGTAATCACCGAAGCCAATAAAAAGATCATTCCATAGAGGTTAATGAGGCAAAAGTTCCAATGGTGGCAAGCCCGGGCTTTTGAGATAGGCAATATAATTTGGAAAAAGGTACGTAGATCTTGAACTCCCGTCAATTTGAGCCGCTTCCTCAATTTCTCTTCGGTATAGTTTTTCATAAAAAGCCACCAAAATGAAAATACTGAAAGAAAGCTCTGCCACAGTATATGCAAGAATAATTCCCAAGTCTGGTATTTACCAACCCAAGTCTTCTAAGAATCATCAGCATCGGAATGATTACTGCATGGATAGGAATCATAATGCCCAAAGCAAAAAGTTATATAGGATTTTTGCTCGTCCACACCCTGGCAAGAATATAGGATGCCATAGCAGCCACTAAAAACTCAAAAAGAGCTACAGATGTAAAGGAATATACTGTTTAAAAAACTGGTAGCCACCTGTGCACCTTTCATACATCTTTATAATTGCTCCAAACCCATACCTTAGGCAAACCAAATGAATTGCTATATATTTCCCTATCCGGTTTTACAGAGCTAAGTGCTACCCAAACAAAGGGTAGAATACAACTAAACCCTGCTAAGGTTAAAGCCAGATATTTTAAAGCTGTAAACAGGATGAAAAAGCTCCTTTTATACTGTTCTACTGTTTTTCATATTGTTCTCCTAATATTCAAGACCTTCACTTTCTATTGATTTTTATTAAAAACAACGGTAAACAAAAGAGAAAAATACCAACATTGTAATAGCGATGGCTGTACCCTCACCAGCTTATTGTCGGTAAAGGCTCTCTCATACATGCGTATAGCAAGATAAGAGGATTTTACCCAGGGACCTCCCTCCTGTCATAACATAAAGCTTGGTCAAATGCCTTAACACTTCCTGTAAAGCACAAAACACACACTCCAATGAGACTTTTTCAGCATTGGAATTACAATTTTTAAAAATCTGGAAAGAATTGGCTCCATCCATTCTGGCACTTTCCAAAAATATCTTCAGGGGATAGACTGTATCCCCGCTAAAAAGATAATGATATAGTGGCCGATATACTGCCAAATCATGGGAAACATCACTGCATAAAGCACAGTACCGGAATCCGAGAGCCAGTTTCTTGTAAGACCATGTAGCTCAGATTTAACATCAGATTAAAAGGTCCGAAATCCCCCATTTAAAAATATCAAAAACATTGTGCCGATGGCAGTAGGTGAAAATCACTGCCGGTAGGAAGTAAATAGAGCGAAAAATCTGTAAAATATCTTTGGTACGACTTAATAAATAGGCAAAAACTCAGTCCTAAAAGGCAATTTGAAATGCCAAGGAAAAACAGAATGCACTGCACGAGTATTCCCCAAAGCAGATCCAGTAATCTTTATTTTAAAAATCCTTTGAAAATTTCTCAGTCCGATAAATTCCGGCATTCCTGCCCTGACCATTTAGTTAGGGAATAGTATATTGACATGGCAATGGGCAAAATCACAAAACCAAGTATAATACCATTGCAGGGGAAAGAAAGGCGGCAGGATATCAATGTATTTCTTTTTCTTTTTGTCTGTTTTAGCATACATAATCGGCCCATCTCCCTTACCTGTCTTCTTTTGCCTCATCTAATGCTTTTTGACAGCCTTCACTAAACTCTTCCGGTGACATGGAGCCTGCAAACAGCTCATCCAGCTTTTTCCATGAAATAACTAAAAGGCTCCTCCATCCGGATATGCCAACCAGTGGCAGGACATTTCTCCTTTCCCTTGGCATTTTCAATCACTGAAAAATAAAAATAGGCATTTGCACTTTGTTTGGATCAATTGTAATATTCTTGGCATTTAATGTGCCGGTTTCATAAAACATAGTTTCCACCCATTCATTGGATGTAAACATATCTCCCAGCTCAATGAGGGCTTTTTCTCTTCGCTGGATCTGCAAAAGATTTAGCATTAAATACTCAAACCAGGGTACTGTTGCTACTGACAAAGCTTGCAGGATCCACTGTACTGCCCGGCATCTTCGGGCATTGATTTGCACTGTTTTTGCCTCAGTTTTCCGGGCTTAAGGCTTTTAAGCTGCCAGGTCATAGTGTATACCATAGCGGCCTTTCCCTCATCATACAGAGCAAAGCTTGGTCCCCAGTCCCCATTTGCCACCGTATCTGCCGGAAATACATTGTTCTTTTTCATATCTGCAATCAGCTCTGCCACCTTGCGGAAATTTTCATTGTCTACTTTCCAGTCATTGGTCAACTCCGAAAATTTTTCTTCTGCCCCGGCATATTGGCAGAACAGTTCGCTAAAGAAAAAGTGGGCGGATTTCCGGCCTTTGAGCCCTAGCCAAAGGTACAATGCCGTTTTCATTAAATCACCTTAGAAACTTCCAGCAGTTCCTCATAGGTGATGGGATACTCCAAATTGTACTTTTCAAATAATTCCTTATTACAGAACCAAAAATCCTACATAGGACTCCAGTCGGAATCCCTGCTAAATCTTTCCGTTAAACCTGAATGAATCAAACATTTGCGTCAGGATAATCACTTTGGTTTACTTTTTCCGACTCTTTAAAGTACTCTCCCACATCTGCCAAAAAGTCCCGACTTGATTAAATTTCCGCTGTCTGCCATAGAGCCCCAGTACATCCAGGCATCCGGCAAATTATCTCCTGCAATATCCACCTTTATTTTTGTGAGCATCTCATCTCCTGCCACAACCTCTTCCACAAGATTTATACTGTCCTTATGAGACTGAGCAAAATCTGTCACAAACTTTGCTCCACTACGCAGTATCCCCTGATGGAGACCAACCATAGTGCGAGAACGAATAGTTACAGGCTGAGCTGCTCCCTCGCCACCGAGCTCCTGTCACAGAACTTCCATTTGTTTTAGCACCTGCAAGCCGTTCCAAGCATTGCAAAGCATAATGTAAAGGTTAAAAGATATTTCTATCTGTCAAAAACCATAAATTTCCTCCTTTAGGAATTAACAAAAACACACAATCCCTCTTGATGTAACTTTCAAATCCCTTTTTCCCTCCTCTAATGGAAAAAGTATGTGAAATAATTTCCTGTACATGCACTTGTTTTCTATCTAAAAGATCAATACACCGTACTCCATGTTTCTCTGTCCAAAGGCAATGCTTCCAATAATTTTTCTGACTGTGATATACCACCCTCCCCAAATCTATCTGGGGATGCTTTTCCAAACACTCCCACTTGTGTGAGCTGTCCCACAGTCTTTAAAAGTGCCAATCCTGTATCCAGTCCGGCTTGACTGCCTGTACATTTCAATCACAGTATCCACCCCACGTCCCTGTGTCAAATTCATAACAAGTTCCTGAAGATTTTTCTTTTTGTACATCCAAAGTATAGTCACAGCCCAACTCCTTTGCGAGGTTTCATCCTGCCTCCATCCTTTGTAATTCCTGTCAGAATCGTTATGAGCTCCGGAAGCTTTGCTATCTGCATTGCAAACAGTCCTATAGCTCCCGGGCCTTCGATTAAAACTACATCTCCGGCAAAATTTTGGATTTATTTACAACGCTGTTGGCTCCAGAACATAGTGGCTCCAAAAGAGCCGCCTCCTCAAAAGGAAATGGAATCAGGAATTGGAAATATCCAGTCATCAAAAAGCTTTTTACGCAATATTTTCCGAATCCCCCTTCCATACAGGATGCCACCCTGTCACCCGGCTTAAAGCCGTTACCTCTGCTCCTACCTCGCTGATTATCCCGGAAAATTCATGCCCTAAAACTTTTCCCACATCCCAGGGATAGCTTCCCTCCAGAATGTGCAAATCTGCTAGCATAAATGGCACAGGCTTTTAACCTCAATCTTTACCTCTTTTTCCACAAACAGGCTCAGGGATTTCCCTAAGTGCCACCTCTCCGGCTGCCTGTCCGTATTTTACAATCGCCTTCACTACTCCTCCTTTACTTGCGCAGCACAGCCTCAAATGAAGCCTCAAGCATATCCATGGCAGTATTTGCTTCCTCTAAGGTAATCACAATAGGCGGCTTTAATTTAATTACATTTTCAGCCAACTGATAAAACAGTCCCTGCTTATGGCTGCCTGAAAAGTTCTTTCGCATAGTTTCATTGGAAAGAGGCTCCCTTTACTCTCAGGGTTCTTTACCATCTCCACCGATAGTGAGTCCCGGGACCACGAATATCTCCAATTTCCGGGTACCTTTCCTGCATAATTTTCAGTCTGTCTTTAATAGCAGCGCCCACCGTCTCCACATTTTCTAAAGATGATCACGCTCAATTATCTCAATGGTTTTAAGGCAGCCGCATAGGGCAATGTGGTTGTTTTTGGAAAGTCTGCATATCCTCCATAGGTTTTTCAAATCCTCGACAGTCTTTTGTGGATCAAAATACCGGCTGCAGGATGCCTCCACCAGAGTCCCTTGGCAGAGGTGAGTAATGTCCGGCCCCATCATGGTACTGAGCTTTTCGCAAAAGAAACTGATTTGTGCGACAATATGTTTTGAAATTCATCAAAAGATCAGTAATGTTCCCATCTCGTCACGGATCTTACGTAGCTTTTGCAGATATAATTTAGAAAAATTCAATCTGTCCTCCTGCAGACTGTACCGGCTCCAATCACTCCTGCTGGTTGGTCCCGGCACTCCATTGAGAATAGTGTCTCTTACCATGTTTGCATAGTACTCTGCCATTTCTTCTTCACTACCTGAAAATGGAGAGCGATATGGGTAGGGACGAGAGCACACAGAATGCAATTATTGGAGTACACCTGCAAAATGAAAACAATTCGGTTAGCTTCCCCACACTCATGCAACCTGCTTGTTAGGAATGTAGCATTGGCTAGCACCAAAAGTGGTACCCATGATATCCTCCCTGAAGACTGACAAAAATTTCTGGAACCCAGCACATTTTTAAAGCGATCTTCATAGCAGATTCAATGGCAGGGACCTCCCCTACGGTAAATGACATGCGATCAGATTCTCAGGCGCAATCTGAGCGATTTTATGACACAGACTGTACCGAGATCTGTTTGATGTCAAAGGAGCTACAATGGTAAGCCTTTGCCTGCTCATAAATTACTTCGGCTATTTCCTCATTTTCCAAATCCCAAAATACAGGCAAACATTTCCGAGGTGAAACATCGTAACATCTGCCATCCTGAGTCCTCCAGATAAATCCCTTAGCTCCCTTTAACGGAAATCCACTTGCTTACGGTGAAAGCCGGCATCAAATACTTAGCATATTCTTCCCCTTTATGTGCAGGCGTCAGATTCCATGCTCTTTCTAAAGTTTTTGTCCATCGTCCTCCTAGTTAGTATCAAATTTTCTATAAAAACATTACGAACTCGTGTCATTTTTCTAAAGTCAATTTCCTGCCTCAAAGCCTCCATGCGCTTCCCATTTTTCTAATACTTTATCCTCAAACTGCTCCTCAAGCGACTATCAAAGGTACCGATTTTATCCTGATGTTCAGTAAAAGCTCTTGCAGCATCCTCCATGGAATACTCCCATACAAAATCCGGAAATTCCTGTTTAAATTTGTCCACAGAGAAGTAAATAGTATGGATAGACAAATCCTTTAAAATACTGTCTTCCACCTCTTTTCTTTCAGACTGTACATAAAATCCGTTTTGGAATATGACTGATTTTTACAGGCATTCCCAAAGAAACATGTTGCAAAAGGCCTTTAATATATTCATCTTGGGTATTAAAACGATCATGTCCGCATGTATAATCCTGATCTTTACAATTATCATTTTCTGCAATACGGGCAATCATCAGCCCTGTATTATAGGCTGATCCGGTTTGCTAAAGGGCATTTCCGTCTCCCGGAACATACACCGCTTACCCTCTCGGATTCTTGCTCACAATATGTTTACCCCTGTTTCTCTCAAAAGCAGACAGTGCAAAGGTTTTTCCCATTGAATAGAGCAGGTCTATCAATTGTTAAGGAGGTGGATGTATCGGCAAATCCTCCTTAAAATCTGTTCACATTCTTTTTGTTCTTTGCATACAGACAGTTCGGTTCTCTCGAGGATCCGATTCTCGCATCGGAAGACGATTTAGAGGATATCCGTACACATCCACCGTACTCACAAAGCCTATATCTGGCACAGTGCATCTGCTTTCACCGCCTCCACAGCCACTTTAGCAGTAAAATGGCTCAAGCAACAAAAATCAGTGATAACCTCAGGATCAAATTCCTGTATACCCTCATCAAATCCTCTATATCATTTCGGTCTCCCCTAAAAGCGAAATCTTTCCATCCAACCCTAAAGGTCGGTGGTAGCATGGGTCACATACACCCACAGGTACTTTCTCAAAAATAACGAATGGTAGATTCGGAGATATTCCCCCGGTCCCCTAAAATTAATACATTTTCATATTCTCTCTACTTATGCCATTCCAGCACTTTTACAAATCTCCATAATATTTAGAATCTCTTTAAAATAGGCAATTGTAGCACCACAGATTCATGATTCACCCGGCTGACCGTTTCTTTTTGCAAGTTCTTCCAAACTCCTCCACAATCCTAAAGTAATGTGTAGTATAAAAGTGAATATTACTGATTCCTGCCTCAATACTTTTTATACTGTTCTTTGTAAGACCTGAACCTCCATGCATAGTCAGGGACTTCCGTCATCCCGCTATCCACCACTGCATAGTTTAGTTTGCTTCTCCCTATACCTTCCATGAGACATTACCAAAAGGAAATAGCAGGAATCCACCTTACTTTGTTGAATAAACTCAAAGCACAATGTCAGGGATCTGTTTCCCGACTTTCTTTGCCCTCAATATCACAAAGAGCGGAACCTCCCATAACCCAGCTCAGCCTCCACATCGCAACCAAAAAGCATGTCCATTTTACAATTTCCTTGGTTTTTGTATATTTTCCTCCACAGGCAAATGTGATCCGTCAAACATCCGGACTGCATTCCCCAAAGAAATAGCTCTTGCCAATATTTCATACCCCTGTTCCACTGCTCCAGTTGAATGGACACGGGCACAGTGGCTCTATCTGCAGCTTCCGCGTAACATAGGCACTGCATGCTCCAGCGGAATCATGGCAAATACCTCCGGAGCAAAACGCCCAAAGCTAATGGTGAGCCACCTCTTTAGCAGCCTCTATGGCAGCCAGTGTCATTTCAAAATTTGCCCCCAAGAAATGTGGCACCGCATATCCTCTAGCCTCCTTTTTGCATTGCTGCAAGTGGCTACTATCATAGTTTTCCTCCTTTCCGATCCTTGCTAAAATAGAAAAATCATCCTTAACATCACGGTAGAGCTTTTCAAACAACCTGTAGTACTCCATATAAATTTGGTGATTCTTTTCATTAGGTTCAATGGGATCAATGTAGTTTGCCTTATCTTTTAGCAATCTGATAATCCGGAAATATACCTGCTGCCACTCCCGCAAGAATTGCATCACCGTAAGGAGCTCCCACCCGGTTTTCCACCATGGCGGTCGGAACTGCAAACACATCAGTGATTATTTTTTCTCCATAGTCTGCTGGATGCTCCTCCCTCATTAAAAATAATGCAATTTCCCATGGTTTTTCCCGATTCCTTCATTAAAAGAAAAGATGAGTACAAAGCATAGGCCACACCCTCCATCATCAGCCCTTATCACTATGCCCTTGGTATGGTGAAAAGACATACCGAATACTACCCCTCTGGCCTCGCTGTGTTCCATAATGGGTTCGTTCTCCCATAAGATATGGGAGTATGGTAGCCCCTCGCTACCAGTGAAATTCTTTTTCTCCTTCCATATCCATCATTGTGTGTAAGCACTCATTCCCTGTGAGCTTTTCCACTGATTTTTCCGCATCCCGAAGAAATCTCGCAGATAGCGAATAGGCTCCTCCACCTGTAGTAGTGGTTGGAATGGTAATATATGTATTATTGGAATTTGCTGTAAAGGCAGCAGGCCAGCATTGTGTCCAGAAAGTTACTGTCCTTGTGAATGACTCCAAAATTACCGCAAGTTCCCAAATTCATATTTATATCTCCCTCTCTGAAAAAGTCCCGCTCCAATACAGCCAGCATTAAAAATCGCATTGTCCGGCACTAACCAAAGTTCCCGGTGATAAACCTGTGTCCTTGGCTGCTGTTTTATTCACCTCTCCACAATATCCTCACAGCCATAGATTTCCGGCATCCAATCCGGTTAATACCCAGATTTAACAGAAGTGTCTTATCAAAACTGTGTTTTTCTAATATCATATCCGCCTAAAAATACTCCACAGGAATGATTTGTTGTATGACTTTCCACACAACTTATAACGGATATATCCGTCAATGGTATTTACTTTTTAATTCGGGCGAAATCCTCAGGACGGTTTTTCTTTTCCCACAGAAGGTTTACGATGGAGGATGATCCTCCAGTCGATTACGAAAGGGCAAATATCTGCTCTTTTTCCGGGATTTTCCATCAATTCCTTTGCTTCTCTCCATGCCCTTTTATCCATAAGATTATAAGCTTTTTGAATAGGAGCTCCCTTTTCATCAAGCATCACCAAACAGGGTAGGGAGCAGAGGGACAACAGTGCCACAATCTCGTTTGGAACTACTTTTTGCCTTTTGGATACATTCTTTTAACAGTTCTGAGCTGCTTCCCAATAAACCAGGGGTCATGCTCCGACCAGCAGGATGCTCCACTATATAGGATACTCACGATAGGCATGGGAGAGGACCCTTGCCTCCTCATCAATGATACAAGCCTTGGCACCTCCGGTGCCATAATCAAAATCCCATAGAATGTTTTGCCATCACTTCCTCCTTATATTGCTGTAAGTTTCACCGCCTTCCACCTGGCAGGAACAAACGCTGTTTGTTTATGAATTTGCATACTCCTGTATTTTTACAATTCAGACATCAAACACTTCCACGATAGTTATAAAGCCGGTTTTGGCATTCCCCGGATAAATTCTTTTACGGGGCATATCTGTACTGAAAAACAAAAGGTACTCCATATCTTCTTTTGAAATCGAAAAAGTAATTTATACCGTCGGTGTTTCTCCAATCCGGCTTCATCTCCTGAAAAGAGCATCCCAAAGCAATCTCTTTAAAAATCGAATTCTCTTTGCACTCTCCCCTGTAATCTCCCCCATGGGTCCAGAAAATATCACGATTATTCTTTATTTTAATAGCCTCTCCATGAGTAGCATATCCCCTGCCATAAAGACAGCCAGTGTGAAAAACCACTTCCTCCAGGGGTACTGTTACCCCACTCCTTACTTACATTCCCCTCATATTGGTATTCATCATTCACCACGGGCTTTTGATGACTTTGCCTTTAAGATCAATCAAAAGTTGGTAGGTATTCGGATGCTGATAAGATACATGTGTCATCCAGCTACGGTTGGGATAAATCTCCCCGAAGGATAATTGTGAATTGAGCGTGGATGCTGATAAGGATCATTAGCCTTAATGTATTCCCCTATTACATCCCAGTTTCTTCGATTTACTCTGGTACAGTGCCATACTTCCGTCACCGTCTGCTTCCACGGATACATCATACTCATTTGCCAAGGACCACCACACGTTCCTAAAGGCACTCAAAGCGGCGAATCACATATCGCAAATAGAAAGGGCCTGTTCTTCGTCCATTCGGTCAATACCAAAATGTCCGAAATCATAAAAATGAAACAAAAATCACATCCGCTTCTATTCCACGTTTTTAAGATCTGAAAGGCAGCGTTCATAGTTTTGAAAATAAGCGGGAATAAAACGCTCAAAATCAAAAATTTCCGGGTTTCCCTTCAAAAGGGTAACATTCAGGCTCATAAGAAATGTCCACATCTCCATCCTCTCCCTGATGAATATTTCGGGTTAACAGCATTCAGTTTTTGTTAAAGCTTGTACTTCTCAAAGATTCCAGGGTTTTTGTCCTTATGTCATAAGGTCTGTGGGTCCAACCGTAAGCAGTGGTTCCCAGTACAAAAAGGGTGTACCGTCAGCATATGAAAAATGTAGGATTTTATTCGGATATACCGGACCATGATTATTTTTCACCTGCCGGCAAGAGATGAAGCTTCCGCTATGTTCGTTCATATTCGGATCATTGGAAAAATGTGAAATGCATATTCGCCTGTTTCCTCGTGGCATAAAGCAGATCTTCATCTTCCTTCCCCATCATAAAAATCCCACCCCTTTTCACATGTTTCCTTACTTTTAAACTCTCCCCAAAGAGATACCTGACGGAAAGGATTTTTCGTATTTAATGTGAGAAATACAATGTGATTTCAAAAATATCCCATTTTTCTACACTTTTCGGATACTGTATAACCTGTGGTTTTTCTGATATTTCTTTCGCTTTCCCACATTTTTATTCATGGCGATACACCTCCCATCCCATATATTTTTCAAGAGCCTCTTTTAAAATTCCTGCTGTGTGGGAGCGATTCATAAACCACATGAGTGTTCAAATCCATTTTGACAAATATACTTCATAAGCTTTTGCATACCCTTTATTTCCACTACTCCCGGACCTCCCGGGTGGAAATATCTTCATCGTACAAATTCTCCCTCTCCTACATAGGCTTTAATTCTCCCTCAAAATCATCTCTGTACTGATTTTTGCAAAGGTGAATAGCCCCGGAACAATAACTTCCTACATGCTCCAAAACAGTTTTCTTCACCCAAAGCCAATGAGTATGTCCAGTTACCGATTTCAGGTTCCATACCCAAAAAGCTTTTTGGATAGTTGGCACAGTGAATCATCATACACCGATCTCTGTGTCTGCAAATCCGTTGTTCCAGTCCAGATATCCTGACGGCTTTCCTGAAACCAGATTGAGACCGCCGACTAACCGCCCCCATAATATCCATTTCACGGGCGCTGGCATTCCATCTCTCCCATCATGCTCATTGCAAGACGGGATGCAATTCCATAATTTTTCCAAAAGAGTCCCAGCACTGAATGGCACTGGCCTGACAATCATTCTCTTCCAGCCAATCCTTCACTGCCAAAAAAAAGCCCGCCTGTTTTCGTAACTTTTTCTCACTGACTTCAAAAAGCCATATTTCCCATAGAGGCGGATACTCTCCATCACATCCCTAACCCGGGAATCCTTCATTTTTCCCCAGCTAAAGCCAACATAACCGATAAATCTGTGGTTTCCACAGTAATACCCCGCTTCCTGCAAAAGCTTTTCCGAATATCTAACTGTACGAAAGGCTGACGGTCTGGCTCGATGGCTCCAACTCTCAGATTTTTAACCCCCGCACCACTTTACAGACTCCGCAAAATTCTCCACATCCAGCGTAAATTCCCGACTGTCCAACGCTGCAGGTATGGTAAGTTGTATCTGTAAATGGAATTCGGTTCTGGTAAAGATTATTGCATACGGATAATTTGCCACAAAAAAGAGTCCCTGCGGTGTGAAAGATCCAACTTATCTTTCTCATCGTCACGGGCTATGTACCAGTACCGGGTACCCCTAAGCCCTGAGCGAACTATGGCCTCCGTCACCGCCGCCTCATCCCGAAATTAGGTAAAACAATTATAATACCGTCAATTTTCCTCGATGTTTTACAAAAAGTTCTGCACATTTTTGCATCTTGGTAGGTTTCAACCACACCCAAGGGAGTTTCTGTCGGAGATAAAATAATGCAGCCAAAGCCCATTTTCCTTCATTTTTCCAAAATGGCATCTCTTCCATGCGAGTTCATAGGGAAAAAATTCCTGCTACTTCTGCAATAATACCAAATTGAATCCTTGATCTTTCCTTTTTCATATCTTCCTCCTATAAATGAGCACGTCCAAAATGAAAAACTAGAGCAAATATCTCAATACTTATGCCTTATTTCTATATTATTTACTTTTAATCTTTCATCTTATTTACAATAGAATATTCTTTAGATTATTTTGTACTTTTTATGCTGTTAATCTCATTTTAATTTAACATCTTTCAAGTTTAATATTTTGATAGCTGTATAGATTTCGTATTACTATTTGCATAAATTTTATAAATAGGCGCCAATATTCATTTTTAAGAATATTGCGCCATAAACTTAGTATTCCTTATCTTTTCCTTTTCTCCCCTTCTTTATATTCAAGTGGAGATTTTCAAAATATTTTTAAATACCCGATTAAAATAACTCACATCTCGAAACCAAGCATATGAGGGAGACTTCTACTGCCCTTAATCCCCCTTCACATAGAAGTCTTCCCGCTTTCTCCATCCGAAGACCATTGGTATATACCACAAAAACTTTGCCCCATCTCCTTTTTAAATAATGCTGAAAAATAAGTAGGATGCATGAAAAACCACCCCCAGCTACCTCCTCCAAAGTGATATCCTATGGTAATTCTCTCGGATGTATTCAATTGCCCTTTAGAATTGGGTTCCTTCTGTTTCCTGTATCCCTTGAGTCTCAAATAACTTTGAGCTTTTTAACTCTGCATTTATTCTCTTTTTGATGCAGAAGTTCTTTTGTTTAGTCTCCAAAATCCTCTGTACCTTTTTAAGGCTTCTCCAACAAATCCTCCTCCAAAGGTTTTAATAAATACGCAGAAACTCCTCTGTGCAATGCCTCCTGTGCATATGAAAAATAGCTATAGCCACTGATAATAATAGACTGCATATCAGGCAAACTTTGCTTAATCCTCCTATCATCCAGCCCTTCATCCACGGCATCATGTATGTCTGCCAAAAGGATCTCCGGCTTTCAGTTTTTCACAAAAAGACGCAATGCCGCTCAGGGCATCATTAGCCTCCCCACAATTTCTACCTTGTGCTTACTTTTTCCACCAAATAGCGAATCAAATAACGTATATCTTCTTCATCATCCACAATAACAGCTTTAAACATCTTCCCTCCTTTCTGCAAAATACTGCCGCTCTTCATTTCCTTCCGTCTGTTTTTCTTCACTGTACATTACAAATGGAATATCAAAGGAAACCCTGGTTCCCTGTCCGTATCACACTTTCTATATGCAATCCCCTTTCTCTGCCATAGTAAAGCTTTAGTCTTGAATCCACATTTTTCAGACCTATGCTATCTCCCCAAATGCTCATCCCTAGACATCATGCAACTGTTTTGTAAACTGCATAACACCTCCGGTTTTCATTCCCATACCATTATCTTCAACAGCAATTTCCTACCTTTCAGGCGATTTGTGACAAAATATGCAAATTTTCCCACCTTCTCTTTTTTTGATCAATACCATGATAAATAGCATTTTCCACCAGAGGTTGCACTAAAAATCTTAATGATGCAGTTATCCAACAAGTTCTTCATCCACATAAAAAGATACCTGCAATCGGTTTTTATAACGTATTTTGAATATTAATATAGCTTTTCACATGTGCAAGCTCCTCTCTTAAGAGTAACCACCTCATCTCGGCTGTTGATACAATAACGGAAAAATCAAAGCCATAGACTTGGCTATATCGGCAATACTTTTCCACACCGTTTCGAAGAGCCAAACTGCGAATAGTTTCCAGCGTATTATAAAGAAATGAGGATTAATCTGGGCCTGTAGTTCCCTTAGCCTTGCATTAGCACTTTCATGTTCCTTAATCCTTAAGTCTTCCATTAAAGTGCCTGATACGCCGGGACATCTTGTTAAACCCTTTGGATAAAGCCAAAATATCCCTATTCCCTCCTCTTTTTGCTCGAACATGAAATCTCCTTTCGAAAACTCCTCCATATGGGTCAAGAGCCTTTGCATGGGGCGGGTTATTCTTCTGGCCAACAAATAGGAAAGTGCAGCTGAGATCAATGTTAAAGGGTAATCCCCACAAAGGTTCCCCTGCTATTAAAACCGACTCCTGAAAATTTTCCTTAGAAACCACAGCCTCAAGCTTCCAATCATAACTTTCCACTCCATATCAGTACAAAAGAAAAATTCTTTCAAAAATCCGCCTTGCTCTACACCTGTTTCACTATCCAGACATTTTACAACTTTTTATATCCTCCTGCGTATAGTTCCTTCTCCACAGACACTTTCCAAAAACTCTCCTTCACTGTTTCGCAAAAAGTATCAAATGATCATCATCAAATGTATGACTTCCAAGAGTCTCCTCAATAAACGAACATCCAAAATCCACCATGATTACACCAATTATGGTCTTAGCGTCATTTGGGACTGATAATCTTTTTGACCAAGGGAAATAACCTCAGGACCCTCACCAAAAACACTTGATAGTCTGCCTTATGTCGCTGTACCGTAACCGTATTTTCCCCGGATAAAAACACCTCCTGATACCATAGCTTTTGTATTAGAGTCTCCTTGGAGCTGCCCAGATGTATAGTATCCTCCCTCATACACCATGAAAATATTGCTGATAGTGGACTTGTTCTACGTATATTCCTTAATACATTTTTCAATATTCTGAGAATACAGTGCATTCTTTTTGCCCTCTGGTACTCTGTACCCTTTTGAAACAATTCCTGTTCTATTACCATTCCTGTAAGAATACGTTGAGTCGTTTGAATATTCTCACCATAGCTGTCCAGGTTTTTCCGATTTGCTTTAGATTTTTGCTCTTGGTAAAAATCAATTTGTTGGCTAATATATTGACCTCAAGGTATTAAAGCAATACACCCCCAAGGACTAGGCTGGAAAAGAGTGATAACCAAAAGAAAAGAACATGTAATCTCAAATAATGTAGTTTTATTTTTATGCATTTTCTATCTACTACCCTCCTTAGTCAATATTTTATAATTTAAAAATATCATATTTCTTATAAAATTTATACTAAAATTATAGTTATTCATGTCAAAATATTTAAATAATATAGAACACATATCCATCGTGGCATCCTTCCTACTCTTTGTCAGCACTTTATCCAGAGATATCGTGGTAACGAAAATTCCTGTTCAATACTTTCTGCTATAATAGTTGCTCATGCATTTTATAATTACTTAAAGTTCAGGAACCGTTAATGCTTGATTTTAAGTAAGCCTAGAATTAATTTTAACTTTATAAATCATTTTATAATATTAAAAATAACAGGAAAATTTGCTGATAAATGCATACTATTATAGAAAGTATAAAACCAGTATATGTTGAAATATAAAGATGTGATTAATATGGAAATATTGAGAAAACTTTCAAAGTTCATGTTGAATTTATGATCTTTACACTCGATGCATGCTTATCTTCAAATACTGACAATAATTCAACTTCCACTTCATCAGATGCAAGCTCGAAAGCAGTATCTACAATTCGATACCTAATTCTGTAAGGAGTGTGGGTAGCATAACATATTATTAAAATAATGATAGGCTGTAACAAAATTTGCTACAACCACCAGTTCATCTAAGTATTTACTTTTTCCACTATTTGAGCTTTGCATTTTTATTATCTCAGCGAATTTTTCCACGCTCAACTTTTTCAATATCTACAGCATTCAGATATCTCTGTAAAGGTCTTAAATCCTTCCACATCCTTTTTCATCCAGCCAGTAATTTCACTTCCGGTGTTTTGTCAAAAATCTTTTCGGACAAAAACTCATCCGGTTTGATACTTATCGGCATGAATTAAATATAGTGCCAGCAATGCAATTCCCCAAGCTCCGCCTTCACTTTGCGGTATCAAAGCATACACAGGTGCATTGATAGCGGCAGAGAGATATCTTTGTCCAACTTCTTTTTGTTTTGAACAGTCCTCCATGTCCATCATTTTTTATCTCTTACATTCTCTTTCTCTGTTAAGATATCAAGCCCCACGCTAACTGCTGTAAGTGAACTGTATAAATGTGCTCTCATAAAGTTTGCCAGATTGAACTCACTTTTAGAGCTTCTTAAAACAGTGGTCTTCCTTCATTTTAGCTTCGTAGATACCCTCTCCTGAAAAATATCCAGTGCACATCAGATTTCCACAGTCGGGACTACCGTTTAATGAATTTGTATAGAGTTTTTCAAACAATTCTCCACTCGAAATATTTTATACAGAAAAGCTTTGAAAATTCTCTAGACAAATAACCAGGCATTCAGATCACTTGTACCGTTATTTGCATGATGACATAGCAACCGGATATCCGTCCGGTGTAGTAATATATCTATTTCATCATAGTAATCATTAAGTTTCTTATCAAGTACAAGCATTGCAAACATACTTGTACCTGCAGACATATTCATGCGCACTCTAATGAGTTGGTTGCTACCATTCCTGTACCTGCATCGCCCTCAGGTGGGCAAGTATACTTCCCTCTTGTAAGTCTCCGTCTTTATCTAAAAGGCTGCTCTCTTCTTTTGTAGTACACCTGCCTTCTCTCCTGCTACCATTACTTTGAGCAATATATCTCTATTTCAAAGAGATTTATTATCCACTATTTTTCTTCAAATATACTAAGCATTGATGCATCATAACCATAGCAAATGAATCTATTGGGAATATACCTGAAGCATCGCCCTATACCATATTCTTTTCACCTGTAAGCATGTAGTGATATATGGTGACAATGTTAGTCAACAAAATTAAAAGCTTCCTATGCTCTTCTTTTATCATAGTATTCTCTGATGCAGATGTGCTATTGTCCATCTGAGCGGAATATTGAACTTAAAGCTTTCACTAAATCCTTTGCAGCTTCTTCAGTATTTGAATTTCTCCAAGTTTGAAAAAGGAGCAAGCAGATTCATATCCTTATCAAATGCCATATATCCATGCATCATAGCACTTTAGTACATGTATTTTATCTGCTTTATAGTCACTCCATACTTTTTCTTTTATATCCGACTTTATGCTTTGCATAACAGCTTGAAAGTCCTGAAAGTATCTCCTCAAGCGGATATGTCCAAATACCGTCTATGAAACTGTTTTTCCCAGTCATGTATACCTGTACCAGTACTTCTCCGTTTTCATCAGTCAATACAGCTTTTATTCTTGTAGAGTCCAAACTCAATTCCTAAGAATATATCTCGGTTTTCTATTATCTTTTTACTTCCATATTCCCCCTAGTTGCCATAATAGGCATTCTTACCATGTTTTCTCAAAAATGCTTATCCTGTAAATATTTCGGTGCTTTCTTCGCATCCGGTTTATACAGTGCAAACAAATTCATCTTTTGCAACTTCTTCCATTACCACTGCGTATGTACTGCCGTATATGCATCCTTTCCCCATGCAAAAGGACCGTGGCTATGCATACATCCCGGTATATATACGGATCGATATTTCTTTCTTTAAAGTTTCTACTATTACGCTTACCTGTATTTAACTCATAATCCTCGTCAAGTTCTTTCCCTTTGTAAGATACCTTCTACATGGAATATCTCCACGAAATAGTCACATTGTGAGTACCCATACAGGCAATGTCCACTCCTGCCTGTGCACGTCCGTTGCATATGGAGAATAGTGTGTGTACAACTCCACCCATATCCTTAAAGTTTTGATACAGTATAAAGATGTGTGCTGTATCGGATGAAAGGATTATATCTTCCCTTCCACCGGTTGCGTCAAGGTCCATTACCACCATATCCTCAGGTGTAAGTTTGTCACTCTATTCCACTGGGCTTACTATTACAAAAGTATTTTCCTTTCATCAATACCGATACATTTCCCCATGTAAATGTCACCAGACTGTATTTTAGCAAAAAGCATATTTGCCCTCATATACTCTCTTTTCAGTTTTTCCAGCATATTCCTCCTAATATAAATACATAGATTTTACGAAATTCTTATACTAAATATTTTAGCTTTTAATGTATTTATTAGCAATATATTAATACTTTAATTTTGAGGTATTATCACCTTTTTCTTCATTCTTATCTCCATCTTCAACAGTTTAGAATAGAAAAGTGGCTTGAAACCCTGCATTTACAAGGCTTTTAGCCACTTTTTAAGTATCTAAAAATGTTGTATGGAAAGTTCAAGTTGAAATCTTTTTATTTTTATTTAAAATCTTTTGGCTGATAGTATTTTCTTGTCCAATTCAAGATTAAAGATAGCATTTAATGACGTTAGTACTTGTGAATTATCATATGTTGACATATAGCATACATCTTCTAAATTAGCTACCTGCATGTTATTCAAAGTTTCTATAACATTCTCTACAGTGAAATGCGTTCCATACATATCCAGCTTCTTTTCCAGAATCCTATATATTAAAAGAGCTGTGTAACAGACCATAAAGTGTGCTACTCATTCGCTCTCTATTTTGATGAAATACAGGTCTGGCTGAAAAATTGGTTTTCATTATTCTAAAGCAATCTTCTATCTTGTATCTGTTTGAGCTAATTTCTAAGATATACTTAGCTGAATCTTCAAGATTTGTTGCCACTGCATAGAATCCATCATACTTTTCTTCTTCATTTATGGCTTCTTGGTTAAGTTCGTAGGTATCTACAGCTTTTTCACCGGAGGATGTTGATGTGGTTCGTTTTATAAAACGAGTTATATCATTTGCCCCTTTTTTATAGGTTTCGGGGTCCAGCTTAGTAAGGAGCTTCTAGCCCTTTCTATCTGGCGATTTCGTATAAATCTTTGATATTCCATCATTTTTCTTGAGAATGAGACAATGATTTTTTGTGGAACTACGGCCTTTGACTTAACTTTCTTAATAGTACCATTCTTACATGCCTTTTCTTCATAAAGTCCAAGGTCAAATGCCTTATCAGCAGGGATTATCTTGTATATCCTATCATCGTACAGTTCTGCATTAACTTTATCAAACCTATCAAAATCTTTCATTTGCTGAATAGTTGCAGGTTTATCATTAGATAATAGGCGATAATCAATATCACTAAAAATAGCTTCTTTTAACGTATTAGAAAGCATCTTTATGGATTGAGTAACAATAAAAGCTCTGCCACCCATAGAATTAAAAATTTCTGATATTTAAGACCCAAGACCGGCATCAGACAATAAATAAACTTTTTGCCCTTAAACATAGTTATTAGCTTTTGTTCTAAAGGAATAGCAGTAGTTTGCTCATTATCAGAACCGGAAGTAATGCACATAGATAGTGGTATACCGTCTTTGTCCATAAATAGTCCCATTTGTACAATAGGATTTGGTCTATGTTCTTTACTCACACCATATTTTTCGTAGACCTTTAGTCACTTCACCGGTTACAGGATCAATATAATCTTCGTCATTTGATTCTATTTCAAAGTAATAGTTTGAGCAGTCAAAAAACATACCGAGGTATCTCTTTTATTAATTTCGTACTTGCATCATATAGATAGAAATATACTCATCATAATGATCATACATAATGTCAAGTGTACGAAGAATGTGTTCGTAACCAAATGTGGGTTGCTCATAAGAAGCTAACAAGATTCTGAGTGAGTACCTAGCTTGGAGTCAGGATTAAGTATACGAGAATAAGTGAGGAATCTATTTACCAGATTTGGGTCAAACTGTATTCTAGTATCTTTTATTATATTTTTGAAGAAGGCTCCAATCTTGAGATCATGGTAAATTTGCTGAAGGAAAAAAATATCCTATGTTTTAAAAGTTTAGACTTAGATACTAAATCATCTTGATAGGTGATTTTTTCATTAAAAGTCAAACTTAAAAATCTAAAGCTACCGATTTATTGTTTTTAACTCCTCATTATATCTTTTGACCTCATCAAGAGCGTAAGCCAGAGGGGTCAGCAGTAGTTTTTAGAAGTTCGGAATGTTTTTCCTATGCGAACCACATTTTTAGTAGTAGTCTTTTTTCCGTTTTCGATTCCTCTTTGAATAAAATAAAGTAGGATCCTTCGATTTTTTTGTCATACCAAAGTTTCATACTTCATTATATCATATAATACAACAAAATACAACAATAAAATAAAAAGAAATTTGACACAGAAAACCCTTTATTTATAAGGCTTTTAGAGGCTGTTTTGCATGTAACAAACTGTTGAAGACCCATCAATACTCGATACATTTCCCAAATAAATGTCACAAGACTGTAGTTTGGCAAAAGCATATTTGCCTCATATACCTCTTTTTCAGTTTTCCAGCATATTCCTCCTAATATAAATACATAGATTTAGCAATTCTTATACTAAATATTTTAGCTTTTAATGTATTTATTGGCAATATATAATACTTTAATTTTGAGGTATTATCACCTTTTTCTTCATTCTTTATCTATTATCTCCAATTTTTCCAAATATAATTCCTACATTTTGCCGATTGATTTATCTTAAAATTCTGTCATAATACTTACATAAATTCTAATATTTTAGGATTGTTACTGAGACGCAGGCAAGACCGAATTTACCATAGTTCTATGGTTTATTTGTTTTTATTGCTTTATGGTGGTGCGATGATCATTGAAAAATTATAAATAATAATGTGTCTTGACCCATGACCATAAAAAAACAAAGGAAATTATTGCCATGGGTAAAGGTATAGGATTCGGCAGAGGAGATTCTCTATCGGAGGTCTGAAATAGAAAAAGGTATTTCGTATCAAGGAAAAATGAAATGCTTCTTAAATTTCAGGATATGATTGCGGATATCCCTATTGAAAGAGTAGCTCTTACAGATGATGTCATTTCATATGCAATCAATGTGGAAAAGCTGAAGCTCAGCCAAAGCATTTATCTTACTCTGGTTGACCATGTAAATTTTGCCATTGAAAGATTTAAAGAGGTATGACTCCGAAAATGCCCTGATGTGAGAAATCAAAGATTTTATCCTCAGGAATATGCGCTTGGACTCTATACTCTCAGACTCATAAATGATGAATAGGACTTTCCTTCAGTTCGGAGGCAGGCTTTATTGCACTTCATTTTTGTAAATGCAGTACAGCACTCATATGAAGGAGACCTTGAAGTCTTCCGCATCTTATGAGAGATATAATGGATATTGTAAAAAGTGAATTGAATGTGAGCTTAATGAAAATTCTATTCATTATGAAAGATTTGTAACTCATGTAAAGTTTCTTATTCAAAGGCTTTACAGAAATGAAATGCTCCCGCATGATGATGATACGATTTTTGAGGATATGATGAAGGAAAAATATCCCGAAGAATTTGAATGCGGAGAAAAAGAATTGCAGAATATATAGAGGTTGAAACCCGTTCAAAAATAACAAGAATGGAAATGACCTGTTTGGCAATTCATATAGTAACTATGGCAGAGAGAGTAAAAATATGTTCGGTTTATTTAGAAGATACATTTTTCAGTCCTATGAGCGGAAAAAGTGTTTCTATAAAGAGGTTCCTGATGAGACATTTTCATCAGAGATGCTTGGAAAAGGAGTAGCAATCGCTCAAACGACGGTCTTGTAACCCTCTCCTGCTGACGGTAAGGTGACCATGGTTTTGAAACCTTGCATGCTGTCAGTATATTAGCCGATACCGAGTGAGAAATTCTCATTCATATCGGTCTTGATACCGTAAAGATGAACGGTGAAGGATTCTCTTCCTTTGTAAAAGCAGGGGATAGAGTTAAAGCAAAGATCCGCTTATACGGGCTGATCTTGAAAAATAAAGTCAGCAGGATTTAGAACTATTACCATAATGCTTGTTTGCAATACTATGGATTTTAAATCTGTTGAAAGTATCACAGATATACCTGTGACTAAGGATAGTGAAATATTGGTAGTAATACAAAATAATAAATTTTCTCTTTGACCAGCCGGCAAAGGGATGAGCTTAAATAATAAGGAGAAATTTTTATGAAAGTAGTTTACAACGACTTGGGAAGTCATTGATGCTTCCTGTGGCCTGCCTTCCTGTGGCGGCGATTTTTGATGGGTATAGGTTATTGGATCGATCACCACCGGTTGGGGTGGAAATAACATAATAGCAGCTTTTCTTTTTAAAGGCAGGCGGTGCTATCATCGACAATATGGCTATTTTTGTTTGCCATAGGTGTTGCTGTCGGTATGAGAGTGATGACGGTGACGGTGCCGCCGCACTTGCAGGTCTTGTTTCATGGCTTGTTATCACAACTCTTTTTATCAAAGGGTTCTGTAGCTATGTTTACAGGTGTTGAAGCTGATGCGGTTCCTGCAGCTTTCAGTAAGACACCAGACACAGTTTATCGGAATTATTTTGCGGTCTTATAGGTGCAGCTTGTTATAATAAATTTAAAACAACAAAGCTTCCTGATGCACTCTCTTTCTTTAGCGGTAAGAGAAGTGTGGCTATTGTTACTGCAGGCTTTTCACTTATTGCAGCTGTTATTTTATTCTTTATCTGGCCTCTAATTTTACGGAGCATTGGTAAGCTTCGGTGAGGCAATTCTTTAGCACAGGTGCTTTAGGTGCAGGTATCTACGGATTCCTTAACAGACTTTTTAATTCCGTTCGGACTTCACCATGCATAACTCAGTATTCTGGTTTGATGTTGCAGGTATCAATGATATAGGTAAATTCTGGGGAGCGCAGGAGTGTTCTCGAGACAGACAGGTATGTATATGTCAGGGATTCTTCCCTGTAATGATGTTCGGTCTTCCGGGCGCTGCACTGCCTGTATCACACAGCTAAAGGATTCAAGAAAGAAAGCCGCTTACGGTCTTTTTACTTTGCTGCCGCTCTTTTCATCATTCTTTGCAGGTGTTACAGAGCCGCTTGAGTTTGCATTTATGTTCCTTGCACCTGTACTTTACCTTATCCATGCTGTTTTTAACAGGTATTTCACTTGCTGTCGTTTCCTCCTTCCTATAAGAGCAGGTTTAACTTCAGCGCCGGTCTTGTTGACTGGGTACTCAGCTAAGCTCCGTTTGCACAAAAATCCGCTCCTCCTAATTCCGATCGGCGTGGTTTACGGTGCAATATACTGACGCAATCTTCCGCTTTGTTATCACAAGTTTTGATCTTAAGACTCGGGTAGAGAGGATGATGAGGAAGAAGAGAAAAAGGCTGTTTAGCTAATGATGACTACCTCGGTTGCAGCTATTATCTTAGAAGGTGTAGGCGGTCCTGAAAACCTTACGTCTAATGATAACTCGTATCACAAGACTTCGCCTTAGGTAAAAGACTATACAAAGGTTGATGAGAAGAAGATAAAATCTGCAGGTGTTGCAGGTGTTATCAGATTTCAAAGACTGCCGTACAGGTTATTATCGGTACAAAAGTTCAGTTCATGAGCGGACGAGTTCAAAACTTGCTAAAAATAAATAATAATTAACACACTTTCATAAAAAGGGGAGCATATCAAAGCATCTCCCCTTTGAGTACTCTAAGTTTTATTTTTAGGATAATGCAGCCATTGTGATGTAGTTATATGGCTGATTGAAATGTCGGAAGAATATATCAAGCAATTTAAGCTTTGTCTAGTTACCTTCTCCTGTATTGCAAGTGAGAACATATGGATACCCATTGACATATCATATGTAGATGCCATCTGTGCTCCAAGTATCACTCTTGTCTTTGCATCATATACTATCTTTTATATTTACCTTAGGGATTTGTTGTTTCAATGAATGTTGCCTTTTTGTAAGTCTTCAAATGAAGTGGAAGCACATCCATTACCGAGCTGCTTTGCCCTTCTGCTCGCTAAGTCCTGTGGATACAAGTTTTAAATCATAAATTGAAATAGCATTTGATCCCTGAACACCGATAGTTTTCAGTGTTTCTTACCACGCATGCATTATATGGCACATAATTCCCGAACGTACGGCATTTGTTGCAAGTGCGATATATGACTTCTCTCCTGTAGAGTTAAAAGCACTGTCGCACAGTCCTCGATTGCATATACATCCTTCTTGCTTGTCTGCTGAGTCTCATCAACTATATATGCCGTTTGACATTGTTTCAAGATAATCTTTTCCAAGCTCGGTATTAGGTCTGAATCCTATGGCAAGAATAACCATATCACACTGATATTCATTCTTATCTGTTACTATAGCCTCTACCTTGCCGTTACCCTTAATCTCCTTTACAGTCTCCACCAAAAGCAAAGCTTGATACCGTGATCTAGAGGTTCTTGTCCATAAGAGCACTGAACTCCGGATCATAGTAGCTTGAAAGTGAAGTCTTTGCTATATCAACAACTATTACCTTCTTATATCTTCAAACGCCCTGCTAGCCTGCTACTCCGACTATCCACGCCGACTACCGCAATTGTCTTGATATCAGGTTTTCAAGCTTCTTAATCACTTCTTCGGCATTTTGGAAAAGCTTTACCAGCTGAACATTCTCAAATCCTTGCTCGGTATCTGTGGTACGATAGGAAGTGAACCTGTAGCCAATATCAATTTGTCATAGCTTTCTTCTACCTTCTCACCGTTCTCCAAAGTTGCATATACAAACTTTTTATCAAAGTCTATTCTTTCAACCTTGCTGTTCATATTTACCTTTGCACCCTGTGACTCAAGCTTTTCCTTGTTTGAATAGAAAAGTCCGTCAGGGCTTTTGATATCTGACCGCCTATCCAAAGTGCCATACCACATCCCAGGAAGCTGATATTTGAGTTCTGATCAGATACTACTGCCTCATCCCCTCATTGAATCCTGTGATTGTATTGATTGCACAAGTACCTGCATGATTTGCTCAACAACTACTACCTTGCTCATATTTTCCTCCAAAATATATTTTAATATTTATTGTCATCTTCTTTAACTAGAATTGTACTATGTTTTATAACTTTTAACAAGCATTTTTCGGGCATGCAGTTAAATTTTTAAAATATATTTTGTTATTTATAAGCTTCCCAAAAAGCATTGCAAGGCCTATACAGGTATAAATGTTATAAAGTAAAAGTGTAATTATCATACACAGATAGAATGGCAATGTTGCCTTTACTACCTTTTCCGTAGGCAGTTTTTGCTACGTCGAACCGATGAAAAAAGTACTCCTCCAACCGGTGGTGTAAGAAGTCCTATACCGCGAGTTTAAGATAACCATTACACCGAACTGTATCGGTCCCTATTCCTATAGAGTTTTGCTATGGAGAAGTATAGAGGTGTAGCAATAAGTATGATAGGTGCCATATCATGATACATCCAGTATAAGCAAAATAAGGTTAGAAGTAAATTACAAGTATTATAGGGGTTGTTTGTAAATCCTGTAATTGCACTTGCATCATATCCGGAACATGAAGTGTTGTAAGGCAATATCCGAAGATACTTGATGTTGAAATAAGGATAAGTACAATTGACAGATATATTTACACATTCATCAAGAGTCTTCACCCTTCAGTCAGACCTTTTCATATATGAAATACGCTGACATTAAGGCCGTAACGCATAATGGCGGATCGTTGCAGTGAACACCGCCTACTACACCTACCTCCATAAGCACGCTGCCGCCAATGCCCAGAATGATACCTGCTGCTTTGAAAAGCACCTTCGCGAGACTTCACCCTTGGATAATTCCTTCTCACCAAAGCATGTGACCGATCGCGTGATACCGCAAGCAATGCTCCCATATATCCCGAAGATAGCTACCGATACACCGCCCGTGGCATCTTGCCATATGCAGGAAGGAGGCCAAAGTCCCTCGCATGATGATGTAATTGTAACCGCTGTGAGAAAATCCGCATCATATCCTGATCCACCATCATAGGTATAAAGTTGAACCGAGTGATGCGCATCTGCTAAAGCTGGAACCTGAAATTCTCTCAAAGAAGTATGAAGCCACGATATTAACCATCGCCATACCTCCACGCATCCAGCCTACACAGGCATTTGCCAGTGCAATAAGTTTTCTCGATATACCGCCGCTTCCCATAAAGGCAACCCATTGTTATAAAAAATGGGTACCGCCATAAGTGAGAATGATGAAATACATAACCATCTGCTGACAGGTATTGCTGAAAGCGGTTTGTCCCTGCATGCCAAAAGGCAGAGCAAAGATGAAAGTGCTACCGCATGTGCACTCAGGAAACGCAAAAATATCATTACAGCTTTATAAGTAATATAGCAATTGCTACTCCTGTACTCATGCCTTGCCTCCTTAGGGATCTTCTTTTAAGCAAATAGCCTTTATATGATTATATAGTGCCCTCAGCTCAAATATTAACATTTCAGCAACACCTGCGTTTAAAGGTATCAGAAAGTACTGCCAAATTTTGAAAGTCCACATACTTACATGATACCCTCCTGCACCAATCTTCATAGCATATTTCCAGCCTACCACTATCATTACCACTGCAAGTATCAAAACCGCAACATCTGAAAGGTATCTCAAAAATCTTACACACTCTTAGGCAGATACGGATCAAAGGCTGTCATTCTGATATGTGCGCCTCTTCTTATTGCAAGTGCGGCTGAAAAGCACGCACTATATGCCATAAACATTCGTTGAACTATCTCCTCACTCCATGCGGGATCCGGCATAAATGATACATATCTTCCCGGCAACCGCCTTGTTATGATGGCAATATCTCCTATCAACAACGGTTTACATATAAGCAAAACAAATTTGTATGTAGCATCATATGCCGGCTTTTATTTTGTCTACCGCCTTAAAATTGACATAATTACCTCTTATTCTATCAACAAACCTCTTGGAGAAGTCTCCAAGAGGCAATAATATTTATCAAGTCAACTATCTGCTGATATAATTCTTTCTGATCTAGTTGTGTTCTTATCATTAACATGCTGTAGCTTCTTTTCCAAGGTGTTTTATCTGCAACTTCAACTAAACATTTTACACCTGATAACCTGCTCCTCAAAACCTTGTCCTCAGCCTTTTGTGCGATTCTCTGTTTACCTCACCCTACATATACTTTCCGCTGCAACAAGGATATCCTGCTGCTCAGGTGTAAGCTTGTTCAAAGCGTCATCTGTGATTACTATAGAGATGCTCCAAGTGTATGACCGTCAAAGAATGATGTTGGTGCCACCTCAGGGAAGCGTTTGACTGATGGAGTTTGTTATGGCTGCTCCGCACCGTCTACAACACCTGTCTGGAGTGCTGAATAAAGCTTCATTAAATGCAACTACTGTAGGAGATGCCAAGACCCTCAACCATACCGTTCATAACAGGGTCGTTTGACACTCTCATCTTCATTCCTTTAAATCCTCAACTGAATTTACAGGATTCTGGCAAAGAAATGTCTGAAAACCTTCCTCACCATAGTACAAGCTCTTGATACCGAGGTTAAGATCTGATGTTTCCTCTAAGAACTCCTTTGACAGATCACTGTCAACGAACTTCGAAATGCTCTCTTGAGTTGGATGTGTATGGTAATGAAAGAAACAAACTTCTTTTGCCATAGCTTGAAAACAAAAGCTGAAATTCTTGACATATCTGCGTACCTGTTCCTCCAAGCATTCCGTCATGTCGTCGTTCTCTGAACCGAGTACACGCTTGCCACTGAACATGATATGAATCTTTCCGCCTGAAAGCTCTTCCACCTTCTCTTGAATTCCGTTCCGCTCTGTCCTACGATTGTCAAGCGGGTTTACCTCACATAAACCAAAGGTTACCTCGCACCTGCTACCGCCATCTGCCTTTGCTGCAGTTGTCTCTGCGCTGTTGCAGCAGTTGTTGCTGTCTCAGGACTCTGGGTCCGCAAGCTGATAATGCTAATGTAGTCTGTTGCTAATGCAAAAATCTCTCATTGTTCTCCATCATACTTAAGACTAAAAGTCTTACATCTCTTTATATATTCTATATTTAAGAAAAACTTATATGCAGATGGTAATATTTTAATATAATAAAGTAAACTTTTTAATCTTTAAAACTAAATGTCACCTCTTGTACTCTGAAGGACTCATTCCTACACTGCTTTAAACACCTTTGTAAAGTAGTGCATGAATCCGTATACCCAACACTTGCAACCGACTTCTTTTATACAAAGCTGACATCCTTTAAAAGTACCTTTGCCTTTTCTATTCTCAGTTAGTCAGATAATTTATAAAGTATCGTCAAAGAGCTGCTTAAATATCTTTGAAAAATAAACATCCGAATAACGAGTATATCCCTGCCACATCACCGGCACTATATCTCTTTATAATTTTCTATATGTTTTATAATGCTGTAGAATCCTAGAAAGATTTTCCTTTTACCCGTCATCAAATTTATTTCTTTTTATACTTGATATAGCTTCACCCTATAAGTCCTGTGCTTTTTCCTCCTTCCACGGCTTTAAAAAGATAGTCAAATGCCTTTATGTGCACATAGCCTCATATGCATGTCAAATCTGATCATATGCCGTTATAAATGATAATACAATCGGATTCTTCTCTCTTATAAAGCTTTGCTAACTCTATTCGTTCATACCCGGCATTTTCAATATCCAAAGTGCAATATTTATATCTGTATTTTCAACTATACCTGCCGCCTGCTTTCCGTTAGCTGGCAAAATATCAAAGCTCATTTACTTCTTAATTGTCTTTTCTAGTACCTTAAGCTCAAGGTTTTCATCATCAGCTATCAATGAGATGCACTTTTTCTCCTTCCTAAAACGGTTGTGGTATCAGAAAATATACCACTGTCATCTTTTCCTTCTTTGGAATATATTCTCAAATCACCTTGTTTTATATATATTCTTTATACGCTTATAGATGTTCCCGGAAACCTATTCCGAGTTTTGCAGTGACACTCTCTCATAAAATCTTTCAGCTGATTAAAGCCTTTCAGTACTCATTCCGACACTGTCGTCCGCAACAATAGAAGCATATTTTCCTTTCCCATCTCTATGACTACCCGCTCCTTTTTGGAAATTCTATATACAATCGTGCTTTCCACCTATACTAGGCTGAAATGACGGAATATACACCTTATCATTTTTCGACTTTTGAAACCATATCGTATGGAGACACGATCACCAAAGCGCATCTTTTGATATACATATAATCATTTACAATACCTCAGTTTCCCTCCTCAAGACTTACCTGCTTTTATCGGTCTTTAAAAGCTGTATCTGAATATATTTCCCAAGTACATATCATATCCTCAGTATCCTGGCATCTTCAGATTGGCCAGCCGCTATGATATTTAAGGTATTAAATAAAATGCGGATTGGATCTGATCAGCAGGTCAAATCTTGCCTCATTGAGCCTTTTTCCATGTTCATCTTTTCCATGGCCTCTTTAGTCAAAAGTTCAAAGCTCATACCTTTCCTCAAACTTGAAAATATATACCGCAGTAGCATGCTTTCATCTTGTTGAGAGGCGTTTGTCAAATCCCATCTCTCATATTGCGTATTGTGATGTCTTATCGAAAAATCATTTTTGCGATATTTTTGATATCCACCACATCCTGTTTATAGGTGTGAGATTATAGAGCCTGTAGCTTGAATGCCATGAAATTATCAATACTATAGGTAGGTATCAATATTATCCCAAAAGTAAAGAGGGCATTTTTAAAAATTCAGCTCTCTTTTGATATATTGCATTTGTTTTCACTGAGTAGCATCATAGCAGTCTTTCCACATAGCTTATCAGATAATCCCGCATTTCTTCCCATTATATACTTTTCACAAAATCCTTTAACTTCTATCTTTATCATCCAGTATTTCTGTCTTTTTATCGCATATACCGGATAACTGTTTTTATATCTCCATATTTTGGCAGGTCTTCATTATCCATACTGCATTATCATGAGTTCCAACTTATCAACTATTTCATCCGTCCTTTTACAACTTACCAACTAATTCATCTATATTGTCCTGTTTCTGATAAAAGATGCCCAAAGTCCACTTTTTGCTTTGTCATCGCATCCTGTAACTCATACCAAAGGATGTCTCGTTTATTATCTCACCGAAAACCTGAAGGTGTACTCCACAACATCAAAACATCAAATTCACTATCAATGCCAAACAGCAATACAAATAGATTTTACTTTTATCTGATTGATTTAAAACTTTCATATAAATGCCATCCTAAAAACATATAATAAAAGGATACTACATTTTTCTTCCATAGTATCCCTGATTTTATATATTATGTATTTCAGTATTTGATAATAAAAATCCCAAAAATATCTTTTTGATATCTTATAAAAATCACTGTAGCAAAGCATTATACCCTCTCCCCCGATGATATATAAAAATTCTCTCCGTTTTCTTTTTAATCATAAATCCTTTATAATGCGCATATATACTGCTGTATTACCGGTTTGAATATGCTAACCTCTGTTCTCTTTTCCTAAAAAGATAAAAGGTCCGGTCCTACTCGAGGTTTCGGCATCCCTGTCTTCAGACTTTTATTTATCTTTAAGTATAGAAACTGAAAATCCATGCTGCAGCAGTTTATTTTTTGAATAAAGATTGCCTGCAGGGCAAATCCTGTAAGTCCTTTTATATTAGGTCTATCAGATCTGAAATACTTCCCGTAGACCATAAGTACATGTGAATCGTATCTACTGACTGTACTTTTTGCTCTTATGTAGACTCAAAGCACATCAAAAATTGCATATAATTCTGCGTATTCTTCTATATCTCATACCCCAAGGCTTAGCAAAAACCTGATTTCCGCCTATATAAGATTTTTATCATCTGTTATAAGAAGTCGTTTTCAATTGATCTACATGCCGGGTTCGGCAAATGTGGCATCTCCCTCCCAAAGTACTATCTTTCCTTCTTTAGCACTTTGTTTCACATCAATAATTCTCTGAGTTTGAACTTCCCCTAAATCTCATGTAATATCATAGAGTTCCTCTACAGACTCATCGTCCACAATCACATCACAAGCGATAAGATTTTTCGATGTTTCATCAAAATAAGCTCTTCCGCCGGGAACAAGGTCCACATCATAAGTGTATCGGGTAGTCAAAGGGCTTTTATAGGATATCTTTTTAAACTCCCTCTATAAGCGGCAGTATTCCTTCTGATTTGCCTTTTTCCATGAGTTCTCCGCCAAGTATTGTAATTTCCGATATATACTCAGGCTCCCACAGACTTTTAATATATCTTCTATGGCTTTCATCTGTAAATTCTTCACCCGTATTTAAAATCCCCATGCCGTCTCGTTAAAACAACCTTTACATGCATGTATTACAACCTATACAACAATAAAGTCCTTACTCCCGGACCGTTTGCTATATCATCATATTTTATATTTGCATAATTCATTATAACATTTCAACCATTTCAAAAGACTGCTGAATCTTTCAAATCCCAGACCTGGATCTGTAATAGATTTTCGGCGTATATGTACTCCTCAAATTTTTCTGGTTTTCCCTCTTCTATATAACTCTCAATCATTACACCCTTTACAAAATTTCCTATCTCCTGGGATATCTCATAGAGTGTAACACCTCTTTACTATACGAACCTGCTCTTTATACTTCTTATTTGAATTTGAATGATTTGCATCCACAGTAACGGCAGGATTTTTAATACTCTGTATGCAAAGATCTAAAAAGTTCGAGATCCTCATAGTGATAGTTTGGCAAACATGACCGTGCTATTTACCGCACCTCTGAGTATTGCATGATGAGAAAGTTTCGTCAGTCTTATCTCATGGTTTCTATGATAAAGCTCATGACTGTTTGCGCCTGCAGTAATTGTACAGCATTGCTGACCTCTCCGCTGGTGATTTTTCATACCTACAGGTACATCAACTCCTGATGATGTAAGTCTATGCTGCTGATTTTCCACAGATCTTGCACCGACTGCAATGTAGCTCTGATTAAATCGTCAAGTATCCGAGGGATTATCAGGAGTATAACATCTCATCTCGCCGTAAATAATCCTGCTGTCTTCTATAACTCTAAGATGCATCTTTCTGATTGCAATAATTCCTCGTGTACATTGGGCTTTTTTCAGGATTCAGCTGATGCAAAGTCCCTCATATCCGTCTCCGTTGGTTCTCGGTTTTGTTGTATAACTCTTGGAATAACTATTATATCCTTGACCTCATCCGCACTTTACTTTTGTAAGGCTGCTTGTACATAATCAAGTACTGGAATCTCATTATCTGCAGAGCAAGGACCTATTACAGCCAAAACTTTTTGCTTTTTCCTGTGATTACATCGCTATTTCTTTATCAAATTCTTTTTTCTTTTGCCTCAAGTTCTTTACTTAAAGGATACTTATCTATGATTTCTTCCGGACTTGGTAGATTACTGATATATTTTATTCCCACAATTGCCTCTTTCATTATATATGTTTTGAACTTCAACAGCTCAAACTTTATTATATATTCTTTACAGTTACAGTATCTCCATATAACATTTTAACAGTATAAATTAATCGAAAAATTATCAAGTCTTTATTACTTTTAAAGTTCTAGAACTTTAAATATTCAAAGTGTAAGCTTGATTCTTTTAATTACTTTTGTTATACTTCTTTTTATGTAAAATTTTATCAGCCGAAGCTGCAATAAATAAAGGATGGATATATATGAATTGTTATGATGAATTAAAGGCAAGAGGACTATTGCCCAGGTTACAAACGAAGAAGAAATCAGCAAAATGATAAATAACGGAGAGCTACATTCTATATCGGTTTCGACCCTACAGCAGACAGCTTGCATGTAGGACATTTGTGGCACTTTGCCTTATGAGAGACTTCAAATGGCAGGCAACAAGCCTATCGCTTTGGTAGGTGGCAGTACCGCATGATCGGTGACCCTTCAGGAAGAAGCTGACCTCAGAAAAGGTCCTCACAATAGAAGATATCGATCACAACTGCAGAATGTTTCAAAAAGCAGATGAGCCGCTTTATTGAATTCGGGTGAGGATAAAGGCTAGAATGGTAAACAATGCCGATTGGCTCAGAGATCTCAACTATATGGAGTTTATCCGTGATATAGGTCCACATTTTTCTGTTAATAATATGCTTCGAGCTAAATGCTATGAAAAATCGTATGGCAAACGGACTCATCATTCCTCGAGTTTAACTATATGATACTTCAAAGCTATGATTTCTAGCAGACTGTTTCCTTGACTATGGCTGCAATGTGCAGTTCGTGGTGACGATCAATGGTCAAATATGCTTGGCGGTACTGAGCTTATCAGAAAGAAAAGCTTGGAAAAGATGCACATGCTATGACTAGTACCCTTTTACTAAACTCAGAGGGTAAGAAAATGGGCAAAACCGTCGGCGGTGCTGTTTGGCTTGATCCAAATAAACAACTCCTTTTGAGTTCTACCAGTACTGGAGAAATCTCCCTGATGCTGACGTTCTCACATGCCTTAGAATGCTTACCTTCCTTCCTCTTGAGCAGATAGAGGAAATGTCTAAATGGGAAAGGTGCCAAAACTTAATGAAGCTAAGGAAATCCTTGCAATGCATCTTACAGAGCTTGTACAGCGAGAAGAGGCCGAAAAGGCAAAATGCCGCAAGCAAGTCTCTATTTGTAGGCGGTGGCAGATATGAGCAATGTTCCTACATATGTTTTTGCAGGATGAGATTACAGAGACGGTACTATAGATCTTTCAGGTGTGCTTGTAGTCAGCGGACTTTCAAAGACCAGATCCGAAGCCAGAAGAAATATCGAACAGGGGCGGTGTTTCGTAGAAGGTGAAGTTATAAATGATGTAAAGAAAACTTTACAAAAGAAGATTTTGCAGGCGAAGGACTTCTTGTTAAGAGAGGAAAGAAAAACTTCTGCAAGGTTAAATCAGAATAAAAATTTTTAAGGGCTGTCGGGAAATGATAGTCATATAGAAAGGGTGGTGTAGCTCAAAATGAGTCACACCACCCTAAGATTTACATAAAAAATAATGTTTCAAAAATCATCTTAAATGATCATTTGCTTCATATATATAAACAAATATATATAGAGCAAGTATAAGAAAAAACTTGATATTTTCAAAAATAAACTATCAACAATTATTCCTATTATACATACTCGCCATTGAAGCAGCTATTCAAAAAGAAGATAGATAGTAGTTTAGAAATCTTATAATAATTATAAGATCCCTGCTTTCATATTTGCCAAGGCTCTGATATATTATTATCTTTTAAAAATAAAAATATAAGCCTAATACAAATGAAATTATTAAAATTATTATACATTTAAACATTTATGACCAAGCCCACAACATTCCAAAACACTATAAGAAAAACATTTCATTGTGAAACCATACTGCGTTAGTGCTTGATTTTTCCATATTGTCATCTATCATATTCGACTTTTTGGCTGCAAACGAAAGCAGGCTTCCCTGTACTAAAATGGAGAGCAGCACCATAAAACACACTGTGAAAATATCATATTCCAGAAACGGTATTTAAGGTTGCCGTTATTGCGAAAACTATTCGATAACGCTCCCCTAAAATCCCGCCCGGGATATAGAAAATATCTGATTTAATCCGGCTTTAAACTGCAGCAGCAGTGACACCGTAAACGGTCTGGCAATAAGTGTGATAAAGACCGCCAAAATTAAGGCAGTCGGAGCTATCTGAGGAAGCCTTGAAGGATATGCAAGGAGTCCCAAAAGGAAAAAAAATAACTATCTGCATAAAGTCCGGTGTTTGCCTGAAAGAATATTCAGCCACACACATAATAATATGGACAATGCCGTAATCAATAAAACTAAATTCATGCATCCTCCGTAAAAGGACTATGTTTTGCAGAGTTATCAAGCAGCCTGCTCTCCTCACTTGAAAATTCTCTGTCTGTAATAACTGCGGTGTAGTCGGAAAGCTCATTTATAATATGAAGTCCGTCTCTGTCAAACTTTGAATTGTCCACAGCCAGTATCGAAACCTTACACTGCTCTATCACAATAAAAAGCTTTTTCAATGGTGGGCGTCATTACCTGAAGCTTGTCATTAATACTTCGGCTCCGAAAAACCTATATCAAAAGAGATTTTTAATCATATCCATAGCATAGTAGCCGTATACGCTTTTTGTACTCTTTTTGCACCGTGCCCCCGCATATTATGAGGTCACAGTCGGAATTTACAAGCAGGGAAGCTATTTCTATGTCATTTGTAACTATGAGTGAAGATTGTTTTATATTCATTATATTTTTGGCAATCTCAAATGTTGTTGTGCCGTGCAGGAATACCGCCATTCCGTCATGTACATACTTACCCGCATTTGCGGCGATTTTTATCTTCACTTTCATGGTTTTTTATCCTTTTTAGCTTCGTATGTGACTTCGGTTTTTCTCACCGCTCCGCCGTAGCATCTCTCAATAAGTCCGGACTCATCAAGCTTTTTTCAAATCTCGGCGGATAGTCATTGCTTCACCCCAATGTTTTAGCAAGATATTCCACCTCTGCCACACCACTTTCTCTGATAATATTTATAATTTCCAGCTGCCTTTCGCCACTTAGCATATATATCCTTCCTCAATCCGGCAGGAGGTGAAACCAACCCTACTCGTCTCTGCGCTAGGGGGCGTGCGCCTTTGTCGCTAATGTCCTTTCGCCCCCGTGTGCATAAAAACTCCACAGCATAGCAGTATCAAAAAGCTCATACGGGCAGTGATTGCATATGTGGAGTTACCATGAAATTATTTTGTTGTTCACCATAACTGCCTGCTTATAGGGCGAAAGCCACCGCTCCCGCCTGTATTGTAGTAACAGTATATCACAGGCTTTAGTGGAAGATACTATATCATTGATTTCCGCAAAACCGACGACATAGCTATCGTGGAGGTTATAGAGTAAGTCCTTATCTGATCTTTTGTGTCGCTGACACCCAAAGTCCTGTTGACCACCCAAAAATATGAATCATTAAAATAGCTGAAAAAAAGCGAGCCTACACAGCAGGCCAATGCCGCCACATACGGGTTTTCCTCCCGACTCGGCAACTATAGCTGCCGTAATACTGACTGCGCAGTAGTCATTGCCACGGTTCCCGAGCCTTCGAGACAAATCTTATCAAAGTAGCTATGACAAACGGAAGAATTACAATAGGAAGTCCTGAGCCTGCAAGGCCTTGCGCAATGTAACTTCCGAGTCCGCTGTCCTTTATTATCTGTCCGAGTGCACCTCCGCCTCCGGTTACCAGCATAATAATACCTGCCGAAAGCCATACCTCCATTTCCTTAAGTATCTGTTCTCTGGTAAGGCTCCTTCCCAATGTAAGTATTGCCAGCACAAGTCCTATACCGACGGCACATATAGGCGAACCTATAAACTGGAATATCTGCATATAACCCTCTTTCAGCTTCATAGCAGATGTAACGGTCGCGATCAGTATCAATACTATCGGAACAAGCTATAGGGAAAAACGATTCCACGGTGCCAGGGATATTTTCAGCTTCAAGCTTAGCCTCTTGTGAGTAATCAGGCTTTTGATAAGGCATTCTCTTGTATCCGCTCTCTTCAGTTTCGTCAGGCAGCTGATAAATTTTTTTCCCGATATATCTCGCATATGCCGTACAGGCGAGCGTCATGGGAATTGCGAGGACAAAGCCTATAAGATGAGATTTACCCACTATTCTGTCAAATACCCGCAACCCTGAGAGGCCCCGGTGTAGGCGGCACTAAGGAATGTGTTATAGCCAGACCTGCCGCCGAGTGCCGCTCCCAAAGGAAATAACCGACTTTTTGGTAGCCCTTGCAGTATAGCCTTGGCGATTGCGCCATGAATAATAAATCCCGAATCACAGAATATAGGAATGGACACCATAAAGCCTGTTACAGCCAATGCCTCCCTCTTCCACTGTTCTTACCGAACACCTTAAGGAAAGTAAGAGCCATTCTCTTAGCCGCTGCCTCGTCACTTCAAAAATCTGCCCCATAATAACACCGCAAGCCTATAATTATACCTATAGAGCCCAGCGTATTACTGCGAAGCCTGTGTAACGGAATTGATAATACCAAATGTTGCCCCGCTCTCCAGCTTCGTATTTTGCAAAGGCATGCCTCCTATGACACTTTCGATAACGATTGCCGAGAGAATCAGAGCTATGAATGCATGTATCTTTGTTTTCCAGTACAAGCACAATAGAAATTATAATGCCTATAATAAGACCTATCAGCATTCTCTCACCGCCAAACCACCAACCATGACCTCCTTCTAATTATTGGAAACGAATTTATTCATTCCTGATTTATACACAAGGGCGTAAATGACGATCAAACGCCAAAAAGGCTTCCCGATCACCACAGCCGTCCTTTTGACAAAGAAAGCCAATATTGCTTTCCTATATTTTCTTGAAATTCAGGGCATATTTTGCAGCCAATCTTATAGCCTCCACCATACTTACGCATCGCAATGCCTTTTTCCTGCTATATCAAAAGCGGTGCCGTGGTCTACTGAGGTTCTAAGTATCAGCACCGTTAGTAATAGCTATCGTTTTATTAAAATCAAGTGTTTTTGTTGCAATATGTCCCTGGTCATGATAAAGCGACAGCACACCTGTTATATCTTCCCTGAGCAGCTGATGAAATACCGAGTCTGCACCTGATAGTGACCCGTAACCGGATAACCTTTAGCCTGCATTTCTTCTACGGCAGGTGTTATTTCTTTCATTTCCTCATCGCCGAAAAGCCCGTGTTCACCACAGTGAGGATTCAGTCCCGCCACAGCCATTTGCCTGTCATTTACTCCAAGGCAGCTTTAGTGCCTCCAAAGCAGCGGTCTATATAACTCCTCTATTCTTTTCCTTCTTTATCATATCCAGCATTTTTCTGAGTGAAACATGTCTGGTAAGAAAGAAAACTCAATCCGTTTGTTTCAAACATTGTCAGAGGATCTTTTGTATTTGTCGAGCGGCAAATATTTCCCTGTGTGACCGATGAAAGGAACATTTCGCATGCAAAGACTCCTTGTTTATAGGGGTCGTAGCTACGGCAGTCGGTCTCACCTGTGTTTTGTAAGCTCTATAGCCTTTGCTAATATATTCAAATGCAGCCTTGCTGCACATTCCGCTTACTTTTCCGAATTCAAACCCGCTCATATCAACATTATTCAAATCTATGAGATTAAGAACCCCCAAATTCATACTCTCCTTCAGCAGGCTTGGAGCAGTATTTATTTTCAACGGTACCTTTGTAATCTGTATAGCCTGCTCCATTATTTTTATCCCCGATAACTATGCAGTCGGCATAATCAAACGTCGCCTCATCCGCCAGTGCCTTGGCTGTAATCTCGGTCCGATACCGGCAGGGTCTCCCATAGTAACTGCAATCAGTGCCTTTTTCATCTTTTCCTCCTTTATTACATATATAGTTTTTCTTTCAGGTAGGTAATACAGCGGTTTGCCGCATCATGCATCTCCCTGTTTCCGCCCTTGGTGATTATCTTGATATCCGGAAAATCTCCCGACATCATCTCGGCATAAGCGGCAAGAGGCAGAACCTCATCTAACAGCCTTAGTCCGGTTGTATTAAATGCACAGCGCCTGGGTGATATCGCCTCCGCTGCTGTATATACCTCAAACGTGGGATTTTTGCGACAATACATTATATAACCTCCATCTCGTAGCGAATGCATCATTTATTCTTTTTCCGTCATTTTATCTGTATTATCATATCTGCGTCGGTATATTTACTGAAGTCAATTCTGTTTTCGGAATATATACCGTCTCCCACAGCAGTCAATATCTCATACTTTGAGGACTTTACAAGCAGCTCATCACTTACTCTCTTTATTTCGGCATCTCGTATACCGTCGTTTTCCAGCATCAGTGATGATTTTATAAAAACATTGTATGCTGTTCTCTGATTCAGCCACAGCTCTTCCACCTGTGCCTTTGTAACCGGATTTCACAGAACCTATAAGCGCAAAGAATTTTGTGCTTTGTATCCTTTACCGGCGTAATAAGCTTTCTTGCAATAGTAGCGGTAGACCCTGGGATCTACCGCCGCAAAATTTCAGTCCTGAGGTTATGAGAGCATCGGCAATCAAATCCAAATCTCCTGAGTAACACAGTCAAATACAAGTATACGATTTCCCTCATTAACAAGTTTTTTCATATGCTCCGCCAGTACATGCTTTCCGCTCATCATATCGTCAAGCTTTATCGAGCCAACTTTAAATTTGCTTTGCTGTCTGAAAATATCGGCTACATTTGGAAGTTTTTACCGGACACTTGGGGTCAAGGGCAACAGACGTCTGCATGCAGCGGCAAAACCGTTTACCATGAGATATCCGCCCACAACGTTCTGCCTGACTCCGGAAAAACAGGGGCGCGCTATGGCTATGACATCATCTCCAAGCACATTAAGTATTGCATCGGTTTCTGGCTCCGATATTTCCCCTCATAGTAGAATCAATCTCTCTTTGCCCATACTTTAACTTCACTGTTAAAAAGAAGCTTTGCCGCATTATACACTCTGTTATATGCAAGCTCTTATCAATGCCCTGCTGTCTGTCGGGTACATCAGACAGTCGCAGCTGTCCGAGAGCGAAAGCTCCAGCCGTTCGGCATTCATCATTGTATAGGTATTGTAGTCCATCAACATACGCCTGTAGCATTCGCACCGGTCAGGTCGTCCGCTATAACAATACACTTTTGCCATTTCACCTCCAAAAATGTTTGCTTATGAAAATATTTTCTGTTTGACTTGTTTTTATTTGCGAAAATTATGTTTGACTTGTTATTATTATATATTATTACGGTGGAATGTCAAGAATAAGATACTATTACGAATTTCTTTCAGCAAATCGTAGTTGTCTCGGGTCTTTTGACAGTTTGTTTTGCCTAAATAGGCATAAAAAGTCCTGTAACCCGCATATAGCCTCACACTTCTCACTTGAAATTTTTGTCAAAATATTCGTTTTAATATATTGTACTAACTATTATTTTGAGATTGAGGATGAAGATGGCATTAAGAGATATGGCAAAAGGCAAAGAACATAGACCAAACCCTATAATACAAATGAACAAACCTCTATTAAACCACTTGAAGAAAATTTTTAAAAGAGTTTGATTGTCAAAAGTTTATTTACCTGTAGTGATAGCCGGACTTTGGTTTGGAAAAAATAAGAAAGCACAATCATATGGGTGAAAGAGGCAGTACCAAAAAGAAAGAAGAAATCCTAATGATCCGGCCAGGTTTCTTGGTAGTATTGCAGTAACTGATGATGGTGAAACAGCAAATGTATATAACTGTCTTAATACAGAAAAAAATAGATGAGGAAGCCAAAGTATGATGGTATGTATGACGTCTCAACAGACCTACTTGACGATAATGTAAGTGAAATACTAAGTATAAGTGAAAAGCGTTGGCAAATAGAAGAATGCTTTAGAATTATGAAAACCGAGTTTGAAGCAAGACCTGGTTGGAAACATTTTATTTGAATAAGTTTCAATATCCGCTTAAAAATCAATGTTTTCCACGTTTTCAGAAAGAAATATTTCATCTAATTTGAGTAACTTTCAATTGAATGGTGTGAATTTTACCCATAAAAATATACACGAATTGAGCTAGAATTTACTAAAAAGTTCACACCATTTAAATTGTTATTGTTTTTGTACATGATAAATTGCAAGAATAAGTGCAACACCGTTTTTCTCTGATTAAGTGAGTATCTATCAAGCTGTTTGATTTAACTCAAACAGCTTTTTATGCAGACTGATAGCCATGAATTTGTCTCGAGCCTTTCATTGATATCCTTTTTATAGTCTTCTAAAAGTGTCGGATTTAGTTCTTACAAACTAAAAACAATGTCTCTGGTATTCATACTGTCTAATGCCCCTTACTATCTTTGTTCATCTTGATAGAAAAACAAAGTAATGGTCACGACCGTCTAAAGATTTGCTTTTTGTTTAGTTTAAAATAGTTTTTCAAACTTTAAAACATACTTATCTTCTTCAGTAAACAAAAACACCTCTATACTCAAGCTTGTAGCTAGTGCAATTCAAGCTCAATAAGCATAGAGATGTAAAAACTATTACGCATTAAAACATGATTAGTTATTAAAGAATAACAATTGTGTACTGAAATGTCTCAATTAGTTTTCGCTAGTAAAATATCTATTTCCAACAAACACCTCCTCAATTCCTCATCCTGATGATGCAAGATATTCATTAACTCATGAGAATTTTTCGCATTGATGAATTGATTTAACAATCTATCTTTTAATTCATTCGGTACTTCGACATCGTGTACACCCTTTACCTTCGGAAGTTCCCGACTAACTAATGGGGATTTGTTTTAGCTTCGTTGGAGTTTCTCCTTCGCCAAATATTGGTCAAAGTTGCTGGATTCTTCGCAAGCTCGCTTTCTTCTATATTCTTTAGAATCTGCTCTCGGTTATACTTCGATACTCCGACATCTACTTTCACCTTATTGAGACTAAACTTGCTAGTTGCTGAAGAAGCTGTATACCCTCTATCAGGTTCCCTAAAAAGTTTGCTGGTTTGAGCGTCTTCTTCGCTTCCACCCTAGAAACTTGGTCCCATGATAGGCAAACTGACCAGCTGTATAGAGATTCATTTCTCCTAGAATACAACATAATTATACAAAGTCTAGTTGAATAGTTTGATTGCTCTCCATTTTTAGCTGTATTAATAATATTTTCTATTTCTCTTTGAGTTATCGGAAGATTCTCATGAGGTGGCTCCCATTGTGTCATACTATCTTTATAAACAACAATTTTTATTGATCAGCAATTCTCCTTGTGCTTTTTAAGAGGAAACCATTCTCTAAATCAAAAGTAATTGTTGATCTTGTTCCTGTAATTTTCATTTCTACCTCTCGAATATAATTTTTTCTACCCCTGTTTTAGGATCTATTGTTGTAACCTTAGTAACATTTGGATTGGCCTTCAATCTTGGTAGTTCGATGTTTTCCCAAATATTTCCTGGTCGTAGTTCGCTACCAACCACAGCTCTTATTTCACCAGATACTTGCGCTGCGTATACATTCGAAGCTTCCTCCCAAGCTGTTACACTTGAAGGAGTATTAAAAATCCCATTCAGGCATTACAATATTCGTATCATCAATCGTAGATTCTAATGTAACTCCTCCTTTATTTTTTTGCTATTTTTCGCAACATCCATGCCTCCAATGCCATCTGTTCGTCCTGACCAGAAAAAGCCGTATCTGGATCAGTTTTCAATCTACCTCTTATTAACTCAACATCAAAGTCAGTTTGAGTAAAATCTATTTTTGAATATCGATTTGAAAACAGAATTATAACTATAAAATATACTTTACTTTTATTTTATCATAATTCTTAGCTAATTAAAATCAAACAAAAAGGATTTAGTCTTATAAAGCATTCAACTAAATCCTTTGGTTTAATCTATCTTATTCTTCGACCATTTGTTTACATAATGCACATTTCATTGTTTTTACTCTTAATCCACAATTGTATAATCTTCGCTTGCAGTAATTCCAAGACTTTTTTACAAATTGCATTGACAGCAACCTTCATTCTTAGAGCCATGGGTTTTGAAATTTTCGTCGATTTCTTGAATTTCTAATTCTGCATTGCTTTCGGCAATTTTCTCAGAAACAGGTGAATGAAAACTATATTCCCCAATTTCGCAATATAAGAAATATAGATATTTTTGTTCCTAGATGATAATCAAAAACCTCGATCTCCATATCTTTATCGTAATCATAGTAACTATTTTTCCAAAAATATCATTAGTTTTTCTTTCAACAATTTCTCATAGTTTTCATAACTATATACTCTCTTTTTCGCCAATGAATTGTTTGTGGATCAGATTCGGGGTAAATACTTTCAAAAATTCTTCTTTTAGTTGATAGTATTTCCCATTTCCTCTTCCGCTTTTTCAATATTACTCTCCAAATGCTGATGGGACCTTCCATTTTTGTATTCTTTAATTTTATCACGATAATTTTTAGCTCGTTTATTCACATAATATACATATTCTGCAATAATTTCATTGGTAATCTCATTGATCAAATCATTATACAGCTTTTGAGTTTTCATTTCATTATCCCTTTCGAACTTTCTCTTACTATCAGATATTTTAAAAATAATTCACTTGTTTTATTGTAACGTCTAGTTATCGTTTTTCAATAACTAGACGTTTCAATTTTTATTTTTACAAAGAACTGATAGAATTACGTCTCACTTCTTAACCTGCTTTTTAGCCTTGATTATTTACAGATATCTTGAAAAATTTTTAGAACACAAGTATACATGCGAATAAATTCTAAAGACCTTAAAAGATTTTAATTTTGTATATATAAAAGAGCAAGGTTTCATACCTCTATCAAACGAACAGAGCTCACAGATAAACTGCATGAGATTTGTCATTTTAATACAGATTTTGAATTTATAACAAAAAGTCAAATGAGCAGTAGAAAATAAAATACTATTTTTAAGTTTTGAAAACTGTCAAAAGACTAGGATTATCATATGAAAAACGATATTTTCAATACTTACAAGGTAAATTTATATTTAGTTTCCATGAATTGAGTTTACCTGATGACGATCCGGTCTATACCTAAAAAGTTATGGAGGATTTAGATTTTTCCGGACTGTTAGCCAATTGTTCGGACAAGGAAGAACAGGGTACAACCGGGTCATGATATATGCAGTTATTACTATACAAATATGCGAGGAATACGCTCTATTGATCGTATTGTGGATTTATGTGAAAGAGATATTGCTTTTTATATGGCTTACTCAAGGGAGAAAGCCTCAAAAGAGATGCTTTTTATGAATTTAAAAGTAAGAAACTTTACTTCAGATATCCTAGATGACTTAAACTATCAGTTTATGAGACGATTACAAAAAGAATGGCGTGGAAGCATTAATTGTCATCTTGCAGGTCTTCCGGATTCTATTGGCAATCTTTATGCGAATGAAGGAAGATCATAGTTTTTCTCCATGTAAACTATTTGAAGGCAAACCACAGGAGAAAACCGCATAAGAAAAAAATTTTAAAGACAAAAATTTCAGCCAAGGGGGTTATGCCCAAAAATAGACAGTATTATAGAAAAACAAAAATTACTTTATTTCCCGACAGTCCCTTTAGTATTAAAAAGCTGCCGCATTTTAGTGCAACAGCCTTTTAACTTTATATTTATTTTACAGATGCAGTACTCTGTCCGCAATCTCTTGAGTTTCTGCCCCTGGTTCCAGAACTGTGTTCCTATATAACCGCAGGTTCTTCTTGCCACATTGAGCTTATTCTGATCCGTATTTCCATCATGTAGCATTTCCACAGCTTACCCGCATCTTTAACAATCTTTATCTCTCCGTCAAATCCACATTCCTGACAATAGTCTGATTTCGTATTCAGCTCGGCATACATTATATTGTCATAGATAAATCCAAGCAAACTCATTACAGCCTCAAGATTGTCCTGCATATTCGGAACCTCTACATAACTGATGGCACTGCCCGGTGAAAGCTTTTGGAATTCACTCTCAAACTTAAGCTTTGTAAACGCATCAATATCCTCAGATACATGTACATGATAGCTGTTTGTAATATGTTCTTATCTGTGATACCTTCTATAATACCGAATCTCTTTTGAAGATGCCTTGGCAAATTTGTATGTTGTAGACTCAGCGGTGTACCGTACTAATGAATAGTCAATGTTTCTCCGCCTGCTTCCATTCATTACATTTATCATTCATCTTCTGCATTACACTGAGTGCAAAAAGGTTTTGCGACATCATCTGTATGGCTCTTTCCGGTCATATACTTTACGCACTCATAAAGTCCGGCATATCCAAGACTTATGGTTGAATATCCCCATACAAAAGCTTATCTATCGGCTCACCCTTCTTTAATCTGGAAAGGGCTCCATGCTGCCAAAGTATCGGTGCAACATCTGAAGGTGTTCCCTTAACTCTCTCATGTCTTGCTTTTGAGTGCATCGATGGCAAAGTTCAAGTCTTTCCTCAAAGATATTCCAAAACTTTGGTAGTATCTCCGCCTGATGAAAAGTGCCACATCCACAAGATTTATAGTATACAACACCTTTGATTGAATCTGTCGCAGTATTTAGGCTTGCCGTTCTCATCCACATAAGGTGTTAAGAAGCTCTGCATCCCATAGGTGTATAGCAATTTCCTGTTGCCGTTTTTATCCACCTTATACTCAAACATCTTCTTTTCTGAAACATAATCAGGTACAAGTCTCTTTTGCGGTACATTTTGCCGCAAGCTTTGTAAGATGGTAATATCTGGTTCCCGGGCGAATATTGTCCTCTCCCAAGAACATAGATAAGCTTTAGGGAATGCAGGTGTTACCCAAACACCATCCTCATTCTTCACACCCTGATATCTCTGTCTTATCATCTCTTCAATGATAAGTGCAAGATCTTCTTTTTCTCTTTCATTCTTGGCTTCATTTCAATACATAAATACTGTAATAAACGGAGCCTGACCGTTTGTAGTCATCAAAGTCACTACCTGATACTGTATGGTCTGTACATCTTTGTAATTTCTGCGAAGTCTGTTTTCAATAATCTCTTCTTTCTCTCTCAGTGAGACATTTAATCCGTACATCTCGGCCTCAACTTCATCACGGATCTTTTTGTCTGCTTATATCCACAAAAGGAGCAAGATGTGTAAGAGAAATACTCTGTCCGCCATACTGGCTTGAAGCAACCTGCTGCAATTATCTGTGTGCGATATTGCAGGCTGTTGAAAAAGCTATGCGGCTTTCTCAATAAATGTGCCTGATATCACGGTTCCGTTTTGAAGCATATCCTCAAGATTTACAAGATCACAGTTGTGCATATGCTGTGCAAAAAGTAATCCGCATCATGGAAGTGAAGAATACCTGCTCTTATGAGCTTTCCACCACTCACCGTCAAGAAGTATTCTTTCTGTGAGATCCTTTGAAACCCTCTCCGCCATATAATCTCTTTGCACTGAGGCAACAGTAGGATTCTTTTGTTTGAGTTCTCCTGCTTTACTTCCTCATTGTCACATTCTATAAGCGCCAATATCTTATCATCTGTTGTATTTTGTTTTCTTTATACTCTGAACATATCTGTATGTAATATACTTTCTGGCTACCCCATAAGCATTCTCTCTCATGATGCCGTCCTCTCACCATATCCTGTATTTCTTCCACGCTCATCGCACGGTTCATACTCATGCACTGATTCTCTACAGTATTGGCAATACGGTCAACCTGTGATTTCTTTTCTAATTTATCATCTCTCGCTCACTACGGCATTTGCTTTGTAGATTGCAGCAAATAATCTTTGAAATATCAAAATCAACTTCAGCGCCGCTTCTTTTTAATGATCCTCATGTCGGTAACCTAACCCCTTTATTATTATTACATAATATCTGCTTATTGTCGCGGTTCTTATAAGTACCTAAGAGCATATAACCCTCTCGAATTATAGTATACACAATATATTGTGCTTTGGTCAATGGCTTTATTACCATATGTAAGTTAGCATATATGATGCATCAGACAGTCTTTGTAGCAGTAATTTCATTCTGTTATTAACCAAAATCAATATATAGATAATATATTTTTAGAAAGTAATAGTGTGTCAGAAAATGTAAAATGGCCCTGGACCGGCAGGACTTATTCCTGTAACCAGCGGTAAGTGGAAGATGCAAATGTACAACAGAAACTATTTAAATAATATTCTTGTGAGAGATGAGAATCATGGCGCAATACTTCCGATAAGCATATATTCGAACGGAGTTTGACCTCCGATAATGATGCCTGTATTTTCTCATTTGAATAAGGTTCATGGGCAAGGACAGCAAAAAGCCTATGCTTGAATATGCAAAAGGCTGCAAAGACCTTAAATATACTCAAGTGCAGGCATGGAGCCGGATGACGAATTTAAAAGAAATAGCGGATGCAGGAGCCAAAATCATCAGAATTATAAAACCTTGCCGACCATGATATAATATTTGAGCAGATTGAGTTTGCAAAAATGCGGTGCCGTTGCTGTGGGTGGATATTGACCATGTTCCCGGAACGGACGGGAAAATATAGACTAGTTGACGGTATTGCAATGGGCCCGGTTACTCAAACAGATTTGAAGAATATGCAAAATTTGCAAAAATACCTTTTGTAGCTAAAGAGTTTTATCGCGCCAAGATGCCGCAAAGGCAAAACAGGCGGCTGCAGTGCTATAGTAGTATCTACCACCACGGTCGCACTCCTTTCGGTATACCTCCGTTACGATACTTCCGCTATAAAAATGAAATAAGCGGTATGGAGATATTTGTAGACTGTTCAATAGATACAGGCTAGTGATGCCTTAAAGGCTTTGCACTTGGTGCAGATGTCGTATCGTCGGCAGAGGGATACTTTCCACTTTTAAAGGAGGAAAGTGATGTCATTGATAAAGCAAAATGAATGAAGAACTTTCAGAGCTTATGATGTATACAGGCGTGAAAGATACAAACTCATTCGATCCTTCGGTTTTTATATAAGATAAAAATACAGGCTTTATTTTTCAATATTTTATATTGTAAAATAAGGCCTTTTCAAATTTGAAACTCATTTTCATTTTCTCTTGACATATCCCTTTCTTTTATATTCTATTATCATGTTTACAGCTTTTGTAAACAAATAAATTTTCTACCTTTTCTTGGTGGAAAAATTGTTTAAATATATTTTTAAAAAGATTATTATCATTAATTCCTATCTTGCCTATAGGTATGCTTTTATATCATTTGACTTATATACTTTAAGGCGTTGATGCTGTGGCGGTAAGATATGAAGCCATAGGTGGAGTACTTTCTCGGAACCTATAAATCAAAAAGAGAGAAGAACTTGGTTTTAAACTGTCCCTTTATCGTTCAATATATCAGCTGGCTTTTTGGGGGTGATTCAAGGGTGATATGGGTATCAGCTATGTTTCAGGAGAAAACCGGTATTTGGCTATATTTTCTCTAAAATTACCGAATACTCTCTCGCTGAGTATCAGCTCTTTACTTACTACCTCACTTTCATCTCCCTGCCGCTTGGTATACTGTGATGGTAAAGAAACTCAGTATTTGACAATATTATAAAAGCGCTGTCATTTGCAGGCAATTCTCTGCGCAACTAACTGTGGCACTTTGATGCTACATATATATTGCATTGCAGTTAAATAGCTTCTTCCGTAGTTTCACAGAGTCAAGTATAGAAAGTCTGATACTTCCACACTTACTCTTGCACTGGCAATGAGCGCCAAAAGTATAAGGCAGATTCAGCGCTTATTATATCGGAGTCTCAAAACCTTATGTGACCGGAGCAAAGAGGCCAGAGGTATAAAGAGAAACACAATCATATTCTTTAATGTACGAGGCTTACATCTCCTCACTCATCACATTGATGTCACTGAGTTTCGGACGTCTGCTTTGGCGGAAGCTCCATTGTTGAGAGTATCTTCATGTGGACGGAATCGGACTGGCTATTGGGTCTCGTTACTATGACTATCCTGTAATTTTGGCTTATGTACTGTGGATGGCATTTATATATGTATTTATAAATTTAATGTCGGATGCTCATATTATTTCTTGGATCCGAGACTTGAGATACGGAGTGGAAAATATCTTGAACTTGAAAAATGAATCTTTTCCGTCTGGTGATTGCATTGCTTTATATTTGCATTCTTTTCTCCAATGCTTACACTGTTTGATATCACAGTCACACCTGATGAAGCGTAGCCTCCTCCGTCCTTTCCTCATATAATGGGAACGGATATATATGGCTTGAGATAGTGTTTTCGGCGAGTGAGTGCCGCAAGAATCAGTATATTTTCAGCTTATGGTAGTACTTTTGATGGCTGTTATCGATTGTGGTAATCGGAATCTTTTGCGGATATCTCGGAGGAATTGCAGATGTACTTTTACTATGTCGTGTGGTCGGATATATTTTTGGCGCTCCGGGACTTGTGCTTGCAATTGCAACTGCGGGACTTTTACGGTGTATCTGGGCGTGATAACTACGCTCTCCGTGGGATGGCCAAGACCATGTAAGCTCTCAAAGAGGTCTTGTACTGCTCTACACCTCCACATATATAAATGCCGCAAAAATAAGCGGCAGTAGATATGGTACAAAATAGTATTTACGGAAATACTTCCAAATATTATAGGACCGATAGTAGTGACGGCAAGCCTTGACATAGGTACGCTTCGTATGGAAATCTGCCCCTGTCATTTTTGGGACTTGGTGCTACCCTCCCACTCCTGAATGTTACATGATAAGTGAAAGCAGGAGTTTGTTTCCAGCTAACTCCATGGATCTACTACTTTCAGGGTATATCGCTACTCTACCACAGTCTCTATATTCAATATGATCGGTGAATCACTTAGAGATTACTTCTAACATATAAATTAATATACTGAAATTGATGAACAGCAAATAAACGGTTAAACAGATGTTGTCCGTATATATATAAAGGAGTTTTACATACTTGAAAAACAAATAAAATCACTTTCTGTTGCCTTTGCGGCACTCTTTCTAGGAGCATGCGCTCTCCTTCTAAAGACCGCAATGACAGAAACTCTTGCAAATAGCGAAAGCTCTGCCAGTTTCTGAACCTGGATACTTTAGACACTGCAGTTGAACTCTTGCATACGGTACAAGCAGTTATGGTGTAGGTATGTCGGATGCAGGTCGTATCCACATGAGGACTACTCAGGCTGGAGCGCTGTAGCAAATATGGTGTCGGGTGAGACTTTTGTCTCGACATTATGAAGATATAGAACTTGTACCTGGCTTGCCGACTCTTATAAGTTGTCAGGTATGACAATACTCTCGAAGTTGTGATTAAGGATGAATCAATTTTCATCAGGCAGAAAGCTTGATGCAGCCAAGCTGCAAAGAATGCTTTGAAGATTTGATAGCCGTTCATGACAGAGCTCCAAAGGACAAGGAAGATACAGGAAATAAAGGCAGACGGTCAAACAATTACATTTGTGACTACAGAGTTTAATCTCGTTTTTAAATTTCCTTGCGGAACCTTATACTGCAATTATAGATATGCAGGTGTGGATGCAAGCAAAATGTTTCTGGTACAGGTCCATAAGCAACTGCAGTGTCTGACAGTGAAATAAGCTCATCAAGAGATGACTACTGGGCGGTGAAGTCTCGAAGAAAAACATCATCAAAGTCTATCACAGACGAGACACATTGACTATGGGACTTCAACCGAGAACTTGATGGGCCTGGACTCTTATGCAAGTTATCCATTTTGAGAATGACAATTATAATATAAACCTTGTGGCTACAAGCAGAGCATTCTTCTCACAGTCAAACTGACAATGAGGCTTCTTGAGATAAAAATATCAGATATGCCATAGCATATGGCCATTGATAAGGAGTGGCTTTGTAAATGTCTTGGCGTCATGGAAAGGTTGCAAACGGCGACTGTTCCCTATGAAAGACGGCGAAGTCTCAAGCTATGGTCACCTGATAAGTCAAAAGAGTGCTAAATGCAGGCTGGAGCGACGGTGATAAGGACGGCTATGTAGATAAGGACGGGCAAAAATTTGGGAAGCAACTACATCACATATCCGGGAAGAACGAGCCCTATACTCTTGCACAAAGTATACAGGCAACTTACAAGGATATCGGTATCAAGCTTAATATAAACAGCACTGAGATTATCTTGGGTAATGAAGCGACAGCACTACCTGGGATATCTTCGGCAGTGCTATGGTTACTAAATCCTACCGGAAACAAGGGCTATTTCTTTGATATGACTTCTCTTACCGAGGTCACCAAAGAACAGAGGACATTACTCTAATGCCGAACTTGATGAACTTGCAAAACTCTCTCAACAAACTATTTGAAAGTGAGAAAGCAGAGAGTTGCATATGAGCGATATTTGGTGCGGGTGACTGCGGTTTTATATTTGTTTGACATTTACAAACGAGTCTTGTAGCACCGAGAAAATATAAAAAGGTCTTACCCCTATGCTAAGTGAGCTATGAGAATGGTCAGTAAGGATCTGGTAATCGAGATAATGAAGAAACTTTTTGAAATTTGAGAATATAAATGTTTCATATGACAAAGAGACAAGTTTTATATGATCTTTCATTTTCTCCCAAATTCAGGTGAGATTCTTGTGTAGTCGGAGCAGCGGTTGTGGAAAATCCATCGCTGGAAGAGTATCATGGGGCTTTCAGGCCCCAAGGTACTTACCGGAAATATATATGAAAACCTGGATCTTTATCACTTAATGCCTGAACTGGAGGAGAATTGAGGTAATCGTATAAGCATGGTTTTTCAGGAACTCGTATTTCACACTACAAATCCTCTCTAAAAACTATAGAGTGACACTGTGAAAGTATGAATAGGCATTAAACCAGATTTCAAAGGAAGAAGCTCTTGATATTGCAACTTGAGGCATTTTTGAGAAACCTCTATCATCTGCACACCGAAAAGGATTTTAAGAGCTTACCCATTTGAGCTTTCAGGCGGTATGAATCCAAAGAGTTGGTATAGCACTTGCCATGTTAAACAATCCTTTCTTTTAATTTTTAGCCGATGAGCCTACAAGCGCACTTGATCCTATAGTCGCAGTGCAGATTGTAAACGAAGCTGAAATCGCGTGATACAATACCGCTATTATACTTGTAACCCATAATATAAAGATAGCAAGAAGTATCACTGACAGGATATTGGTATTAAATAACAGCGGTAAAACTGTTGATTACGGAAAAACATGAAGTACTCTCCTCTCCTAAAAGCGATTTTACAAAGGAGCTGGATACTTTCCGCTTTTCAGTTAGGATATCTCTTTATTTCGGAGTATATATGAATGATATTTTAATTATAAACTAAATCACTATGTGCTAATTTGACGGCATGAAAAGCCAAAGTGTTAGAAATATTGATCTTACATTAAAAATTCAGGTCGCTGTCTTTGGTGTTGCCAGGGTGAGAGCTGGGTCGGAGTACTTGCAAAGAGCAATCACCGGTCTCGATACCGGTAACGTCCGGAGAAGTGATGTTGACGGTGCAACGTATCAGCAAATTTTCTCCATCACAATACAGGAGGAGATATATATGATGTGTTAAATGATCAGCTTCCGAGAGAAAGCCTCAATCCGATACGAAGCCTTGGCGAGAGCATAGTTTTCCATTTAAAACTTCCAGTTTTAGAGGCAATTATAAAACACAAAGCAGTTTCACTTTTGAACTGCTGCGGTCTTGATTCTTCTTTCTATAATAAACTATCCTGGTGAGTGTAGCGGAGGTGAATGTCAAAGGGCCTGCCATTGCCCGAGCTGTCGCCTGTTCTCCGAAAACTGTATATGTGATGCAGGGCAATCCTCGTGCGCGAGCATGATAGTTCAAGAGAAAATAATATCTCTACTGGGTGAACTGAAGGATGACTTGAGATGGCAATACTCTCTCTGCCATGTGATATGTCTTTAGTTCATTATATGCATGTGATGATGACGCTGTGTTGGAAAGATGGGCATATCGTGAGATGTAACAAGCAGAATAATTCACGCCGGAAAACGAATATACAAAAGGCGCTTATAGAAGCATCCGATGTATACTGATATATTGGATGCTGTTTGTCAACTCTTTAAATATTTTATATAATAAAACAGATTGAATGCGAATATAGTTTTATGCTACTAAATTAAGAGAGATAAATTAAAAGGAAGGCAAGTATCATATGAATTTTATACTTTAGATTATATCTTGAGAGCTCCAGTCTACCACCAATCTGATCATCAGATTCACATTTATCATTCTATCTCTTAGCTGTTACCATGTGACTTTTCAAGCCTGCTTATTGCAGAGACAGACGAGACACAGGCTCAGAGACATTTCACTATAGGTATTGTAGTTTTACATTTTATACTGGCATCCATGTGAAACTTATACTAAGAATCACAAATGACGCTTTCCCGAGTCACATGTTCTTGTAAAATTTATAGAGAGTAGTAGCTACGACACATGTAATCGCCAAAGAAATACTGGTAAATTCCACCACTTTAAAAGGAACGGTATTAGGTCCGCCACAATGAAGAGGACTATACGGTGCATCTAAACTAATGACAATAACTCTATACTGTGCAGCGCAACATGTAATAGATCATAATGTATATATAAACGGAGAGATAATTTATGAATATATATTTATTAGTCGGTATAAAATTTAGTATTCTGAGTATCATGGTAATGATTTTGCTAGACACATACATTGGAAAATATGATTCTCTATAAATCTCGCTAAACCAGAGGCAAAACTATGTACTCGGTGTGGAATTATGGGTGGCGTTATCTATAACACTTCCATTTCCATTTTAACATCATATGCTTTATTTTTGGTCTGGTCTTTGGTTGTTATTATCTAAAATTACTGGTCAATATTAAGGCTGTGCAAAGTCATTGGTGATTGGAAATCCCGGTATCTCTTATAAAAACAGTGAGGTAAATGTTGAAAGCTGCGCCAGGTAGGAATATCCGCAGCAGATCAATCCTATGCTGCATATGCGGATGGAAGGACTCTCTACAAAGAAGTAAAATCTGCAAGAATGGAAACAAACGGTAAGCTTACCATACTGAGGATGCAATCCGCCACACCTAAGTTTCCTATTATTTCAAAACGGTAAAATAAACCAGGACATACTTTGCAGGTTGTATCGGACATGATGAAAATGGTTACTTTCATCAATAAATGAACAGAACATTGAAAACATACGTGATATTTCTTAGGTGAATTATGTAAACGGTGAATTAAATCTTTACCACTTATCCGAAGATTGTATAGTTTGTTACATAAAAATGCATATCGGTGGTACTGAGACGGCACGGATGCTTTGTAGTTTTACTTCCGCCTTCACAAAACTAAATACCGAATTTCAAAAGGTTCACCTCCGAAACTTGGAGGGTTCTGATGATTTGTCATCTAAAAACGAGGGATTTCTTGAATGTATCTTATACCGGTTCGCTTTTAAAACCTTTATCATCATCTCTTCTATGTGCTTCTTTTCAGCTTCGTCCCATCTGACATTTACCAAAAGTCGGCTTCAACAGCCTCTGTAAATCAATGCTAGATCAATATCCGTATGGCGTATGATGATGCTATCATAAAGTCTATCACTGTCCAGCACATAGATTTTGATATATCTGTATCTTCATTTTATAATCATCGGTGAAGACACCTCCTCGCTTTTTACCGTCCGCTTTCACCCATACTTTTCTCCTTGAGCGAAGGGCAGGAAATATCATGTACACTATAGCGGCTATTTCAAGTGTGAGTATTATCATCCCAAATTCTCCTCGTTCCTATATTTCTTTGCATATCATACTTTTAAGAGATGATTGATATCTCAAAGCGTGCCCTTTACTTTCTTTTATCATCTTCTCCATTACTTCACTGACAGTCATATAACACTCTCTTAAAAATATTTGCTTAATATTATATTAATTTACACTTATAATAAAACGGGCTTTATCCAAAACCTGCTTAATCTTATTCCGTTTTTCCGCTTTTATTATAAGAGTATTTTCGTATTCACTGCCATAAGTATCTGTAAGTGTCTCTTGCATAATCCTTGGAAGAAGTTTTTCCAAGATTCTTTCAATTTCTGTATTGATCCATCTGGTACGTGGTATTTCCCTTTGTTACAGCCGGTGATGTATCTTTTGTACTGATTGTTAATACCACAGTATATCCTGGATTGTTTTGCAATGGGATAACTCAGTCATTTACCCATGCCTTGCTTGAACTGTTTAAAAGCGCATTTGGCATTGCATATGTATCATACTTTTGAAGTTGATATCAGATAGTTCTTAATCATATAAGTCTCGGCTGTTGTTCCTGAAATAACTATCATCTCATCTCAGCCTTCCAATTGTCAGGGCGTTTGTTACAGGCTCTTATCGGATGATAACTCCAAGTCCCTATCTATATATGGAAGTGAAATCTACCGCCTCCGCTCTTCAGGTGTGACTGTAAAGTTTGCAAGTATAAATCCACCTTACTTGTTTCAAGATATTCCACTGTTTGCGGCCTGTACTTATTAATTGATTTTAACACCAAGATCCTTGCAAGTCTGTTTCATAAATGTCATCCTGATACTCACCGTTCTCATCGATATATCCGAAAGGATGCTTATCTGAGAAAAACCCATATTTATAGTTCCTTGCACTTTTTATCTCATCTAAGTCCTGAATTTATTTTTCGCACTCTTGAAGATGAAACCATGCACTGAGTGCCAAAGCTCCTGCAGCCAAAATACCTGATAATCCTATTAATTTACCTTTTTCATTTTATATTCCTCCTATATGAAAAATTTATATTATATTCTTCCTTATCATCCTTAATGGATTCAATTCGAAAATATTCAAAAATTGTCTTGTTTTTCAGTCTTCGGTGAAGTGAAAAGCTCTCGGTCTGCTCCGTCTCCACTGCATTTCCTCATTTATCAGTGAAATACACTTCTGTCTGCGACAGCCTCTGCAAACTGTGCATCCATGGGTTACACTAATCATGGTTGAACCCTGTTTAGCCAAACTCATGAGCACATGCACGCGCCTTCTTACCATCTCTGTGGCCTTCCAAGAGCAGCTGTAACCTCATCAAATCACAAAACTCTCAGGATGCATTGCGTCGCTCTTACTACATTGCTACTCTTGCTTTTTGTCCGCCTGAAAGCTCTCTCGGATAGGCATTTGATTTGTGTGCAAGACCCACTTTCAAGAAGCTCCATCGCTTCCTTCTTTGCACCTCTTTATCTCACTCCGGCTACCTTGTAGGTGACAGAACGATATTTTCAAGTATTGTCAATACATGTGAAAAGTTCATAGCTTTGAAAACCATACCTATTATCTGTAACTGAGTTTTGTCAAATCATATTTTTGCTTATAGCTCAATGACTTTTCCGTCAAGAGACTTATACTTCCACCCTGTCAGCTTTCTTCGCAGACCGTTTATACATCGAAGTAATGTGGACTTACCACAACTGCTTGGCCTATAAGTACTATTACCCTCTCCCTTGTTCAGTTCCAAGGCTCACACCGTCGTCATGCAGCATTTTTCCGTCATAATTTTTACACATTGTTATTTCCAATAATGCCGGTATCCTATCTCCTTCCATCACACTAATTTCTCCAGATATCTTGCGAAAAGACATGTTTATCGGGGTACAAGCGATAAAATACATCATAAACACCACCAGATATACTCCAAAAAGCCGTATTCGGACTTGAATTTCTGTTTGCCTCGTTATCTGTCTGTGCCACCTTTATTACCCTCAACAACTCTATCATAGTACAAGTGATGTGTCTTTATCATTCTGGTGATCAGATTTATTGAAAGAGGTATGTCTCTTTATTGTCTGAGGTATTATGATATAAATAAAGGTCTGTTTCTTACTGAGTCCAAGTGCTTCACTGCTCTCATACTGATGTTTCGGAATACTCATAATAGCACCTCCACCAGATCTCCCATCTCTGCAGTTCCCGCAAGGCTGAATACTATGATTGCCGAAAGTTCACTGAGATATCTGATTCCAAGTGCTCTTGTACTCAAAAATACTATAAACAAAAGTACAAGCTGCGGCATTATTCTTATAATTTCAAGATATACTCTAAAGTACCGCTTTTTAAAATAGGGTTTTAAAAGTCATCAAAATACTGACCAAGATATCTAGGGAATACCGATAAGCACAGATATTAAACTGATTCTAAGCATATACCAAGTCCACCAGAGTCTTATTGCATTCTTTCCTTTAAATATCACATCAAGACCCAAATCCGGCATATCGTACCCTCCTTTCTACATAGGAACCGAGTATTGACACCGGTAATAATATAATTAAACAGAAAAATACCAGCAGTACAAAGGCTCTCAACAGTTTTTATAATACAGCTCTATCAAATCTTTTTGTAAACATAAGATCCATTAAGCTGATAGCTGAAAACACAGATGTTTCTTTCTAAAAAGAAATATTATATTGGCTGCAAATGCGGGTGTACTTATTGAAACAGCCTGTAGAAGCAAAATATAAAAGAGTGTTCTGATTGTATAAGTCTCAAACTTAATGCACCTCTCCTGTATCTTATCTATAGTTTCTATTCCGCTTCTGAAAAGCCCTCACACATATAGCTGCCTCTCAGAAAGTGAGTCCGAATACCCCTGCATGCAAAGGCATCTACCTTTAGCCAGCTTCGGCAAACCGTAGTATATAAACAACTGTATGATAAGCGGTGTATTTCTGCTCATTTCAATATATATACTTACTAGTTGACTAGCACTGGTATCTTTCTTATGTAAAAAGCAAGCGTACATCAAGAGCCCTCCCACAATTATTGCAATTAAGATTCCTGATATACCTATTTTTAATGTCAGTATGGCTGCATCTACGTATAAAAGGAAAACACTGTTTTTATAAATTCAAAATCCATAATGTTACTTTCAAGATACTCTTTGTATCTCTGCATTTATTTTTACGGAGATGATAATATCACTATAAACCTTTTTGTCTATAGGTTTTATAGTATTTATTTTTATATTCTGCATAATGCATCTTTACAAATATAGTATAGTCTTTAGTAAAAACCCTATACCTCAAAGCAAAAATACTGCTTTTAAAGTATAGGTTGATGCTTATAAAATATTTACCTTCTTGCACCGAAGTTTTGAACCCAATAAAGCGTACTGCCGTCACTATAGATTCTACACCTATTAAGCTGAAATCATCACTTAGTCATGTTTCTCTATGACCTGTGAGTTCATCCATGAGTCCATAACGCTCAGGCTTCTCTGTCCCATTGCAACTTATTTTTCTCCCCAAGTCATAAGTCCTGAAGGCAGCTAAAGTACGATAGCTTAGAACCGTCAGGTCTTGTATGTGAGAACAATGTCACAAGTTCCCTTTGCTCTCATGTCTGCACTGTTCATGAGTGCACTGTCGGCTGAGAGTGGAGAAAGTCCGTATTTGCTCTCTCCTCATTTCATGTTCAATGACTCTTTTGAGCATATGCTGATGTGGATTTGGCTTGCAGAGGAAACTGCATTTGTGCTCGTTATTTTGTCCGCCTCGTTTGTCTCGGTCATCCTTCCTGAGGCTCTGTATGCTTCGCTTTCGTCAACATAATATCCGTCAGGTGTATATGTGTTTGCATCCATTCTGCCACCGTTGAAAGGATTCATATAGTACCATGTATTATTTGCATTGACCCAGCCTACTTTCTCATATACTCCGTTGTTTGTATCAAGATAATACCAGTCCTTTCCTTCTTAACCAGCCTGTTTGCATATATCCGATCCGTTCATAGTACCATAAATTATTTTACACTAAAGCCACGATGATCTTACACAGACCCGTCGGAAAACTGATACCACCATCCTTTATTATCTCTTTTCAACCTCCGGTTGCTCCAAATGCCGGCACAGCCATCAATAATGTACTTGCTACCAATCCAAGAAAAACTCTTCTCTCAAGCGCATTATCCTTTCCGGTAATAAATATTACATATAGTTTACCCCTAAATAGAAAGTAAAATAAAAATAACGATTTACATACAAAAAGCAATATAAAATCTCACTTATATATAAAACAAATTATTTATGTTAATGTAGTTTTAATAATCGGAATTTTCTTCTCCTCATAAAACTTTTTGTAATACGTAAAAGCCTCGTTTTCATAGTTTTCTCTCGGATTTACTAATCCTTTCCCTATTGTAGTACTCTTTGAATCACGAAGTTCTCCTTGGACATCTAAAAGTCATGATAGGATCCATGGTAATTCCTTTTTATATACGATACTCTTTTATAGTATTTTATTTTGTAGTTTATATATATTTTCTTGACACTCTTCTGTTCCCTTATCATCTACAGAACCATGTTGATGTGCAAGACATCTGCACCACATTCTGTTATAATAACAGGGTTTATCAGGCTTTGAGTTCTCAAAAAGTTCTGTTAAACTATTAAAATCGGAACAACCACACATATTTCTATTTTTGCCCAATTATATCTAATGACTTATTAATCTATCTTCTATTGCGTTGTTTTTAAAATTAACAAGACATGCAGCTGATACCATTCTAGTCGAATCTTCTAAACGGGTAATATTAGCCAGTCTTGTCATAAATTAAATCTTGCATCAGTATCCAGGATTCTCATTACCTATCGACCAAATAATAACACTTGCTCGGTTATAATCTCTCTAATTAGTTCTGTAATTGATGCATCATCGAATGTAGCATCTCTCTCAAACTGTACAGCCCTATATACCGGAATCTTTCCCAAAAAGCAACATTCCCTCATAACTCAGATAATATTGCCGAATTCTCATCATGTGGATAGTGTGCTAATCTCATAAAATTACACCCAACTCTTTTGCAATTTCCATGTTTTGTGTACTGTTCTTGATTTGTTATTGCCTACCATTCTCTACACTTTCTTCACGACAACCTATACCTCTCATCTTTTTCTCCATTTGGAAATGATATCACTCCCCTCAACTCTAATTTCTCTAAAGCCTGCATAATCGAGTAACTCTCATCCTCTCCTGATTTTAAAACTGTCTTATAGAGCTTTGATTATTTGGGCCCACAGTTCCGGTTTGGCGCTAAATATCAATGTTCCTTCACCATTCTGCAACCTATTTCTTCGAAAAATATCGTTCTGCAATGGATAAAGTAACAACAGCATTAGTTTTTCTGAGTTTGACTTTTCACCGAGATATTACTATATGTACTATCGTAAAGTCCAATTTGATAGTCTTTAATGAATACTTGTGGTACTCTAATCATGCTATATCCCATATACTCCACCATAGTTAAACTAATCTGCATTATCTGTAGGTGTACTGCTCTACTCTTCTTGTTATCTACCTGTATAATAATTCTATTATATTCCAATATTTCATCAGTAATATCAATAAAGAAAGGAGTATTTCCACCCTATGCATGCCAACATATTTTTATTTAAAAACACGACAAATATACTATAGCAACCCATTTTAAGAAAAACTCTTTTCATTACTCTTAAAATAAAATTTTCTTGTGAAACCATACTTCCTTCATAAAGTTACTATACTCATAGTGTTCCAACAACATGGTAAATTCATTATCGGCCATTCATCATATGAATAATCAAGTGGGATGGTATTTCTCTATCATCAAAACTCTTTATACCACTTTCCTCTTAAAAATGCATCTAGTTGATCAACTGCGTAATGCCATTGACTCATTCAGCAGCTCCTTTCTACCGGTATCAAAAATCATAGTATCTGCTGATGCTATCTTGCATTCATACTCAGATGTATAATCTATAACATGAATATCTTCTACTATTTGTTCATTGTCATTTAAGTTCATTTTATCTCTCATACTATATAGGTTTGATTAAATTTTCATTATTTATTCGGAATAAATAATATTACTCATTAGCCTTTTAACTCCGGTGCTTGCAATTCCTTCACAAAATATCGCTGTAGGAATATAAATAACACCATGAACAGGAATTAAGGATATTACAGCTGCCGCCATTATTAGTGCATAATTTGAAGAATATTGTGTATTAAAATACGTAGTATCAATTGAATAGTTTTCTTATTATTTGTGGAAAGATAAACCAATGGCCCCATAAAATCATTCCACTCAAATGTGAAAAGTTGTTATACAAAGTGTTGCAATTGCCGGTTTTGAAAGTGGTAACATTATTTTTGCATATATTCCATACTCACTTAGACCATCAATCCTAGATGCTTCCAATAGCTCATTTGGTATACCCATATAAAATTGCCTAATAAGAACACACCTGTTGCTGTAAAAAGTATGCATCATAATTAATCCAATATGAGAATCCGTTAATTTTAATTTACTCATCATTATGAACTGAGAACCATGTATACTTGCAAGGAACAGAAATAGTTAGAATATATATCATAAATATAACATCTCTACCTTTAAATTTTAGCTTTTGTCAAATGAATATGCTGCAAATGTTGATGTAAGTATTTGTAGTACTGTAACACTACTGTTATTTTTATACTAGTTACAAAATCCTGTAAGCAATGGTACCTTTTTCCCCAAATAACTTTATAATTACTCCACTGAGCTACAGTAGGAATCCATTGTGTTGAAACGCAAACACATCTTTTCAGTTTTTGAAGATGAAGACAGCATCCAAACAAATAGGTATTAACATTATAGAATGCAATGCAAATAGCAGAAACATATATACAGTCATTGAAGGTATTGTTTACATTTATCATTTTATTGTTGTATATTTTAATATTTACCATAAATACCCCCTTTATCATTTAAAGATAGTCTGTAAACTTCTTTTTCCGCCTTAAATTCCATAATAGAAATTGCAACTCACCATTGTCTATAAGTACCATCGCAACAGCACTGTATAACCAAATTCTCAGACTTTCATGCACTATTATAAAATGTGATATGCCAAAACCTTGTCGCCTCTCCCGGTCCGCCTTGTGTGGTTATGTACATAATATCATATGACTTTGAAAAGTAGATATTATTAGCATCATTAATACAAAAATGTTGTAGGTGTTATACACAGCCATATAACATTGTGTAAACTGCTTCCATTTTTCCCTGCTCCATCAATCTGTGCTGCTTCATATAGTTCTCTTGGTACTCCTTGTAGGCCGGCTAACAAACAATCATGTAATACCTCATATTTTTTCAAACAGTAAGTCCTATAATAGTTGGCATTGACATGTCTGTGATGCAGCTCATCTAGGTGGAACTGATACTCTAATTTTATTAGAATCTGATTTACCGGTCCCTATGTCAGGATTAAATAATGCCATCCAAACAACTGCTACTGCTACTAAAGATGCTATATATGGAAAAAAGAAACACGATCTAAAGAACTCCTTCCCCTTTTCTATTGGCTTTATTCATTATAATGGCAAGCCTAAAGAAACCGTAAAGTTAAAAGTGACTGTAACAGCTGTATAATACAGTGTGTTTTTTAACGCAATAGGAAAGCTTTTTATCATTTGTAAACATTGTAATATAATTACTAAGACCAACAAATTTTATATATCAGAATTTCCTGCATTCCATTCGCAAAAACTCTGTATTGATGCAAATACAATGGGTAAAAATGTAAAAATAAAGAAGCCTATTAAATTAGGCAATATGAATGAATATGCAACCATAGTATTTCGAAATTTAGTACTACGTTTTCTTACTGATACTTCAACTGTTTTGCCTTTCAACCCAACTCAAAACATCTTAGCCATCTCCAATCTGTTTAAAAATCAGTATTTCAAAACAAATATAAATAATCTACTCGACAAAATTTGTCGTATATATCAAAACTAGAGACCTTTGTTAAAATTACAAAGGCTCCAAAATTCAACTAATATCACTTAAGTTCATTTACTCTTTCCGTCATATGTTTTATTCCTCTCAGGAGTCTCTGTTCCTGTCATTATTGCACTATGTTCCTCATTAATAATTGTATCTATCTCTTTTTGCCTTTATACTCATAGGGAACTCTATAACATATGTGTCAAGATCTATATATCTAGATAAATTCTCAGGTACACCTTTATGTGATTCCGGTAAAGCATCAAAAATATTATTTACAGCTTCCCACCAAATCCTGGAAGTATTCCATTTTGAGCTAAAATTTTAGCACCTTCCTCTCCACAAATATATTTTATAAATTCCATGTGACCTCAGGGTTTTTGAGAATACTTACCAATAGACACAGGAGTAACGCCACCAACTGCCTTTATCATTTGCTTCACCTTTTATCATTAGGTAGAGAGCATACTCCCAATTAAAATCTGCATTCTCACACAGCATATTTATGTACCATGTACCAATTTCCAACATTGCAGCTTGTTGATTATAAAATACTCCTGAATAATGTATATTAGATGTTTTTAAAGAGCCATAATCTTGAGTAAACTGCTTGCTCTGCATATCCAGAATAGTATTGTAGTAAGGAATAAGAGCCTCATATGTACTACTGTCTATGGGGTTAAACTCTTCTACTCTTCTTGCATATTGTGATACATTACTCGTCCAAGTATGTGTATGTGCACCATACACTTTATCATTCCCTTCACCACTAGTCATTTTCTCAGCAAGATCTTCGTATTCTTTCATTGTCATCCATCCTTTGGGTATGCAACTCGGCTTTATCAAACAAATCCTTTATTATAGAAAAAGTAGAGTATTATCTTTTCGGAATGGCACTCCATATGATCTTATATATCCATTGTCAGCTGCTCTATAAGGCCGGAGTGATTTCTCTTATCAAAATCCTTATCCTGCTCCATGAAAATTATCCAACTCCATAATATGACCTTGTGAAATTAAAGCATTGATTGTAGGTATATCTTTGTTGAACACAATATCAAAAATCGCTCTTGCCGACATCTGTGTAAGTATAGATGTATCAAACTCATCAGATGAAAAATTCTACTGCTTCACACTTTATATTTGGATACTTTTCACTAAATGAATTAAATATATTCTTAAAGTATTCCGTATTGGAATAATCCCATAAAGCTATCTTTAGTGTTACCGCTCCATTCCCAGAATCCTGTTGAGTGGAATTCTTGCACTATTTTCTCCTTTTCCTCCGCAACCAACTATCAACCCCGACTACTGCAACGATACTTAGCAATTTTCTTACAACTTTACTTTTCATATACTTCCTCCTAATTTTTAATTAAATATATAGAACAATTTCTATATCAGTTTCATATTGTTACGTTCATTACTCATGATTACATGTTACAATATAACCAGCTTTTTATATTGCTGGCATATTTTTGTGTTATATTCTGCACATAATCTATTTTTACTATATTATAAATAAATATTTAATATTAAATAAGAAGGAGCAAAAACTATAAACTAATATTATCGAGCCTAACGATACTAAGAATGCAATTATAGAGAATGTTCTACCATTTGATGTTGTTCACCAAACAACTAGTTCTCTTAACAGTTACCTTCACTATCATCCAAATTATTACGAGCTTTTATATATTTTATAAACGGATCTGCAACATTATATATAGAAGGTAAACTTATAATCTCTCTCCGGGAGATACATTTTTATCAGCCCGGAAATTCCACATATGGTCAAAAATCAGATGACATCTCTTCCCTATTCCAGAGTTGTTGTTCATATATCACCCTGAACTCCTTGAAGATATCTCATCCGAGAACTATACTTTAATACTTTTTATAGAAGATATGTTAAATAAGCGATATAGATTATCCAATCAAGAACTGTCTTTTAATAGTTTCATATATTGATTCACTATCATATGAACTTGAATCTTTTGATAAACCATGTCACTGGATGATGGTACGCTCACTATACCCATTAACAATATCTTCTATTATTAGACATACACAGAGTACTCCAAGTAAACCTCTTGATTATCCTAAATAATTCATGACATATTAACATATATAGATAAACATCTCATAGAAGAAAGTTTATCTATACAAAGTATTTCAACTAACTCTAAAATGTTTCTAAATCATATATTAGCCATACTTTCAAAGAATACTTTAATGAGAGTATTTGGCAAAATATAATTTATAAACGTTTATTGCTTGCACAAAAGTTGCTTCTCAGGCCAAACTGTAACTTATTCTGCTTTTTCATGTGGCTTTTACTAGCTACTCAAATTTTATAAAGGCATTTTTCAAAAATGTTTGGAGATACACCGCATAAATATATTATTAAAGCATAAAAATTACAAAAGAGGAAAAAATCATCAAAAATATCAAAAATAGTAAAAACTGCTGTAATGATCTCATTATAAAAACCACGTGTATATTCGGCCCGTGGTTTGAATTTCTAATTTTAATTTCAATCTTTCTGTAATTACCGTTTAATAACAATTTCAAGATAAAAATGCACAATCTTCTCGTAGTTTCCACTCATCTTATACTTTGTATATATTTCATAATATTAATAAGCTTTTTAACCTCAATGAATAAACTCAAAAACATAAAGCCTCAATCAGTGTTTTTCTTCTGTTTTACATTTCGCAACATTGGAACTTTCATTCTCATACAAACATATCAAGAAACATTTCTCTAAACTCAGTAATGCTCACTTTTTTGTTTCTCTGAGTTATACTCACTCCTATTGCTGATATAATATTCATAATTTCTTTGTCTTTTCTTCTAACTCTATCCTTATATGATTTAAATATTTTATTTTTAATATCTCCTTTAAAATTATCAATAAAAATCTTTACATTTTGTAATGTACTTTTCCTTTTCATTATTTAATTTTTAAAATTTCTTGAAAAATTCAAACTCATCTCATATTACTACATAGTATCAATTTTCTTCAGATTTATAGTAAATACAAGAATCGTCAATATATTTAAGATCAAAGAATGAACCCATAGTTAATATAAATACATATGTCTTCACTATAATATTACTTATACAATTATGTGCCATCCATTCCTACATATTTTTAACACCTTACACTTAGCATATATTTTATTATAGAAAGTTTTTCAGGTATATTTATATTATCAAAAATTGAAATAACTCACGTGATAATCTTTTTATACATTTGTAATATGCTCCATCACTATTCGGCCCAATATGTAATAGGTAAACACATTCTATACATGCTATTTAAGTAATACTGTAAATCGCACATATATTCATCCATTGACTTCATTCTTTTTACTATTGATTTATATGTTGAATAATTCATTTATACTCTTCTTCGCCTTTTTCTTCTAGAATACCTAAGATACTAGAACACATTACTATTATATTTGTTCTGATGATCGAATACTCATCATTTATTGATCCAACTCATCAAAGCACCCAGCTAATAAGACTTTATCAGACTCTTGTCCCGGCTTTTTCAAAGTTCTGTGGTATAACTAAAAACCCAATGAATTCTTCTTTACGCTATTATATTTTAGTCCAAGTTTATTCTCAAATTCTTTGTTTGTTAATTTTCTTCTATTTCTGTTAGCTTACAATTAATCTAATAAAATATCTCTTCTTCACTATCCCATTTTATTTTTGTCTGTAGTTTCAAAAGTTAAGTCTTCTTCAGAGTTATCAAAATATAACTCAAGTAGGTTTCATTTGCATCTCCAAACTACATATTTCATCCTCAGATAATGTTTCACGCGCTCAGCCTTGTAAATATTTCTTCTAGCGTTCTTAATGGAGACAAACCCACACCCTGTGCCATCTATATTTGCAGAAATAAATGCTATCTTACTTTGTGGCAAATTATACCCAAATACAAGTGCAAGATACAGCAAAACTCCCTGATGAAGCATTCTGTTTAACTTTCAACCGAGTGTCGTATTCATCAAATTTTTCTTTTGTAATTATGTTATCAAAATATTTTTAAATACAAAACTCATCTATATTATCGCTTTTTACATATTGGAAATCTGATACAATTAGCATGGCATCAAATTTTTCCAATTTTCTTTTTATCTCTAAAAATTTCTAATGTATCTTCAAGAGTAGTGTCGTTTTCTTTCTCTATTCCAAAATATTCTTCCATTTCTTTATATCGGACATTTGTGTAGAGTTTCACCATCACAGTCTTCATCCATAAGAATCTACACATTTCTTCTAATCATCAACTAAGAATTGTACACACATACTGTACTTATCATCTTTTTGAATAATATTCTAGTCCAGATATCTCAGTATTCATTTATTTTATCAACCAATATATATTAACTAGCCCTCGACCTGTACCTGATTATTTATTCCCCATTTTATTTAAACTGTTAATTTCTGTTATTATTACTACTTATCAATTTTAAATCTAAAAATTCTTTTTCCATGCACACATTTTGTAAATATTTCAACAAATATCTCTATCAATGGACATTGCCCAAAACTCTTTTTACTCTAATACCACTCCATTCTTCGTCCACTAAAAATATTAATTTTATAATATTATTGCTTACCCACTCAACGATATTTACATTTTCATCTAGATCTTTTCATAAAATCGATGTATATGCATCTATAGAGTTTTTAGCGAAATATAATTTAACTTGTTTCTACATTGGCATACTAAAGTGTCATCACTCATCCTGCATAAGTATCTTTTGAAAATACCACTATATCCAAACCTGTTCTATCACGTTCTAATATTAGATCTATATCACTTTGCATCTCTTCCAAATCTCGCAAATCCCTCCATTAAACCTCATTTTTAACAGCTAATTCATTACCAGAATACTCAATTGAAGAAGGCGTATTCCATGCTGCAATGTTCCTCTCACCATTATATGCCTTAATTAATCTATCATGCTAATGATATCCCTACTCATCAATTTCTCAGCAACAGACTTAATAATCTCAGGATATGCAGCTAAGTTTCCAACTGTGCGCATAGTAATTCATCATACCTTCTCGTTCTATATTTAGTCTTCAATCTCCGTATTTCTTTTCTCCAGTTCTTCATGCGTAATTCTCTGTTCTGTACAAAGATTTTATACCTATTCAAGATAAATTTCCTACTTATTAATTCATCTTGAATAAATCTAATATGTAAAAATTCAGATCTATAAACTTTATATAGTTTGTCATATAAATACTGAAATCTTCAAATTTATTAAATTACCTATTTCATCTTTTGAAACTTTTAAAAGTTCCTCGTGCTGAAGCAAATAAACTTTGTATACAAAATGTAAAATTTTACTAACTCTTCTTCAGTATCACAGTGCATCCAGAACTAAAATATAGATCTCTTAATTCAATTTTATCGATATCATATCCAAGTTTATCCAAAATAGCATCCAATGATCAACGCTATATTTTGCACCATCTTTATGAAATATAACAAACATATGGTAGAGGACTCTTTCTTCATCCAATCATCTGTACCATTTAATATATATCTTGGCTACCTGTGAGTACATATTCCTCCAATATTCCTCTAACTCTTCTATACTATCCACACACCATTCTCGAATTCCTTTGAAATTATCATTTGATGATACAATAGCGTTTGTTAGTCTGTCAAACGGTGTTACACAAAAAGATACACTTTAGCTACAGTGAGTATTATCTGGTCATATGCATACTTTAAACCAGTTGTAGCTTTTGCGTTGTAATACCCTTTAAACATACAATATACTATATCTCTTTATCATAATATGTAGGATTTAACCCAGCACTTTTTTCTTTTTAAGCAACATTAAACCCCTTCCCTATGTAATAGTTACAAAATGTAGCGATCTAGGATATAAAAATCATCTCCAGCGTATTTATTCCTTCATATAAGACTCTCAACATTTTATTACAAAGTCATTTCTAACTCCTTCAATAGAATTGTTTCATCACAATATTGATCCACGGCATATATCCACTCAAAATCATTTTTCATATAAATTCCTGATCTTTATCAAAAATTGCTATAAATCTATTCATCAGCTCTCAAGCTTTCATTCATCAGATTCTCCTTCAAAAATACAAAATATATTTTCAAAACCACCTTTAATTATTCAGCTACCGGTGAAAACCTCACATCTCACCGGTAGCTATTGCATACTTTATACAAATATTTTTGAGCCACATCGTATACTGTTTTTGCTACCATATCACTTTATATTACTCTCCTGCCACCTTTAAAACTTTAACATCTCTATCTTTATTCTCCTGATAGTATAAAACCCACTGATATTTTTATACATGTTATTTTTCGGTGTCTATTTAACTGTTAATTATTTATACCATTCAAAGTTTCTTGTAGGATCAAATATTTTATTATTCATATTTACCACCTTTTCAATGCTAAAAATATTTATATAGTTCCAATAATACTATAATAACTATTAATTCTATGCTTTGAGACTAGTTTTTAAATACAGTCTGTATGTCATTTTCTAAAGAGTATAATAGCTTTAATATTCTAATTAGCTACCAGTATATTCTTCTGATCTGTAGAATTGTAATGATGCGTCACTACTACTTAATACATTATCCCTTCAAATATTTCAATTACCGTAACCATAACTGAGCTACTTTTTCACAGACCTCAAAAATTTATACTATCCATTCTATCTCCTCCTCCATATAATCAATGCGTAACAACTCAATACTTTTTGATACCTGTCATTGAATAGAATCCAAGGTTAGTGGAGTGATCTCTACCCCTACACAGGGCAGATATATAGTCATAATGGTGCACCAAATAAACGTCATCACTATTCGTTCTAAATGGCCTCGATGTGCACACCATCCCCATATGGCAGCTCACCTCATGTCCAACAGGATTATCCTCCTTACGGTGGGTCCCTCACTCTCTCGTCTGCCTGTCCACAACCAGGTGCCAGCTTAGCTATTCATCAGGTCATGCCCCTTGGAGAAAATTCCTGCTGGCTACCAGCCCATGTCTTTGTACTCATCACTGATCCAAAACACTACGATTACAGCAATCTTTTCAGTGGACGCCTTCCTATAATCATTATGGTTGTTCTTTATTGCTCGGTTATGCAGCCTTTAACTGCTCTCCGGACGTCGAATATCTTTCAACATCTTGTGATGCATCATAACTGATTCCCTTGGTAAGGATCACATGGAATACTCTTGTCAGCTTACATGCTACTCGCTATCAGCGACCGCATCTTTTTCAATGGATTCTTTTCCCTGGTAGTATAATATCTCAGGATTTCTTTTGAATTCTTCATTCTTTCTTTCCCACCACCGATATCGCTGCCTCAAAAAGTAGATATCTGAGACGCTTGCGTCCTCTTTGCTTTATCTTTGTTTTTCCGTCGTGCTACCGGAACTATCTGCCACCAGTTCCAATCCTGCAAGTTTCTGAAGTTCTTCGTGCTATCAAAAGGCGTGATATCACCAACTTCGCTATGAAACCAGCTACGGTTGTTATTCTATACCTTTTATTTCAAGCAGCTTATCCGCATACCTGACCTGTTGGCACTAGTTCTTGATCAGGTCATTGACCTGTTCATATGCGTTTTGTCTGGAGTTCATAACCTCTCATCAGATCCCGTATTCCATCCGAGCTTCTGTAGACCTGCTTTTTAATCCCATGCTTTTCATGGCTGCATTCAGGACTCAGCATAGCCTTCTTATGCCCATTTCCTCGGAGTTTAGCCGTCTTCCATATCTTTATGATACCTTTCCACCTAGTCTTACTATCTCCTCAAGAGTTGGTGCCTGCGTTTTAACACCAGCAGCCCTCCTTGGCATCTATGTGTATAAATCCCTCTTATATTCGGAAATACACTGTAACCCACTTCGCAGACGGTTCTTCGTCCCTTGTCTGTTCATCTTCTACAAGCACAAACCGGCGGTTTGACGTATCTCCGTAGTTCTGCATATACACCTGTCGGCATATATATGAACATATCGTCCATCCCTTTACAAGCCCTGCAACAACATCGAGATCTTTTTCTGTCATTTTTAGATGGACCATTGTCATCTAATTCTTTTGGTCTTATGCACATGGTGCGGATTTTACCATCACAAACTTTATGTTCTTTTCACCCATGAACTGCCCAAGATCAAACCAGTAGTGACCGAGTTGGCTCTATTCCTACCAGTGCATCTTTTAAGTTCATTTTTCTGCATCAGTTCCACAAACCGGAATTGTAAAAGCGTTGAACTCCTCCATAGAGTTTGAAAACGCTACAGGCTTTCTGGTAGTTCTATGCCTCCAGTTAAAAGCTCTGAAATAATGCTTTTCACTGCCAACATCAATGCCGACAATCATTGTTGTTTCTTTTACTTGTTCAATCTTCTTATTTTGTAGACTCATTTGTAGATACCTTTCCTTATTCCGCTCATTTGCTAACTGGCTGGTCAGCAATGACAGTTTAACCTAGGTATCTATTTTTGTAAAATCATTTACTTTCTACACTTTGAATTATACAGGAAGCTATTTATTACTACAAATATCAACTACTGCAATGACAATTTGAGCTCGCTTTTTACTACCTGCGCATATTATTATCCATATCATACCTCCAGTTATTTTCTTTTGCATTTTTCACTACAGCTGCCGTCCAAAATAAGATTTTTCTCTTACTGTAGTAGTTTTTGATACAATGTATCAGCAAAATTTATTGTATTCTACTATCTTTCACCTATTCCAAGTTCGTTTTTAAACCTTTCACTAAAAACAGCTGAAAAATTAATATCTTTTGCTATTTCATCCAACCATTTTGGTATGGTTAGTGTTTTCTTTTACATAAATTATTTTTCTATATGTCTAAAAATATGGCATCCACATATGTATATATACCAATTTATCATCTCTTCCAGCTTTATATCTTGATATTTGCTTGGCAAAGGACACTTCCTCTATCCTCAATGTCTCTTTATACAAAGTGATAATATCTCTTGTGCTGCTTTTTAATTGCTTCCTCTTCAGCTTCTGTCACACGTTACCTGTCCTGGAAATCCGAAATGATACTAAAAATCTCTGAATCTTCCCCTTTTTAATATTACCGGATATATATAATTTTCTTCCATATTCGCTTATCTCCTAAACCCATTATTTCATATCATTTATTATAACACGTTTTAAATACGTGTACAACTCTTTTCTTGACTTTCTATTAGTTTATTATAATTTTGGTTAAATTAACTGTATAGCTTTTAAAAGGTTGTGGTTTAGATTATTGTAACTATAAACATACTTTTTAAAGGAGAAAATATGGTTAATTTTTAAAACTGTCGAGAAAAAGATCTGTAAAAATGGTTAGTACCTTGTTCGTGTGAATGGATCACATTATCAGTATAAAACATCCAACAAATCACTATTACGGTTTGCAAACCATGGTAGTAAGGATTTGGGCATCTTTGTGATTTCTAATCTCGAAAAACAAACCGGATTATCTCTCAGGAGGTAGTTCGGTTTTTCCTTTTCAATTTTATTTATTAAATTTACCAGCTTCTACCCTTTGATTCTTTGCTTTTATCTTTATTATATTTTTCTTCTTCATAACATTTTTAGCTTTGTGATAATGAAAAATTTCCTTCACCACTTTTCGCCATAGCCCAATGCCTATCTCCATCTTCTTTAAATCTCTTTTGCTCTCGCTTTATACATTTCTCAGGATTTTTATAAAATGCCATAAACTCCTCCAAATATAATCAAGTACTGTTAAACACGTGTTATATTCTATATATACAGCATCTCTTCACTATAAAGTCAACAATGGATTTTTAATATTACTATATAATACTGAATACACAATTTATAATTTCCAGAGGAGATATCTCTCACATTAAGATATCTAAAATACCTATTTTTCAAAACTATTTGATTTAAAAATACGCTTATATCTAAAATAAAATCATATTTATTCAAATAAAAATAACAGGTTACCCACCTGGTAATCTGTCATTTCATTTATAAA